>OGLJ01000021.1_pt1 | contig 191265 bp, 145 predicted proteins | sample 1572801 | NCBI WGS metagenome assembly OGLJ01 (sample SAMEA2581877, study PRJEB24529) | metagenome | biome: Human gut stool | place: China | collected 2011
CATCAGCAAGTCAGAGTATCTCAGCAAGTGTAAGTGAATCACAGAGTGTAAGTGCGAGCCAGAGCATCTCAGCAAGTGTAAGTGAGTCACAGAGCATAAGCACAAGTCAGAGTACCTCAGCTAGTGTAAGTGCAAGTCAGAGTACTTCAGCAAGTGTAAGTGAATCACAGAGTGTAAGTGCAAGTCAGAGTGCTTCAGCCAGTGTAAGTGAATCACAGAGTGTAAGTGCAAGTCAGAGTGCCTCAGCAAGTGTAAGTGAATCACAGAGTGTAAGTGCAAGTCAGAGTACCTCAGCTAGTGTAAGTGAATCACAGAGTGTAAGTGCAAGTCAGAGTACTTCAGCAAGTGTAAGTGAGTCACAGAGTGTAAGTGCGAGCCAGAGCACCTCAGCCAGTGTAAGTGAATCACAGAGTGTAAGTGCAAGTCAGAGTATATCAGCGAGCCAGAGTACCTCAGCAAGTGTAAGCGAGTCACAGAGTACAAGTGCAAGTCAGAGTACATCAGCAAGCGTAAGCGAGTCACAGAGCATAAGTGCAAGCCAGAGTATATCAGCTAGTCAGAGTACCTCAGCAAGTGTAAGTGAGTCACAGAGTGTAAGCGCAAGTCAGAGTACATCAGCTAGCGTAAGTGAGTCACAGAGCATAAGTGCAAGCCAGAGTACATCAGCAAGTCAGAGTATCTCAGCAAGTGTAAGTGAATCACAGAGTGTAAGTGCAAGTCAGAGCACCTCAGCAAGTGTAAGTGAATCACAGAGTGTAAGTGCGAGCCAGAGTACATCGGCAAGCCAGAGCACCTCAGCAAGCGTAAGCGAGTCACAGAGCATAAGTGCAAGTCAGAGTAGCTCAGCAAGTGTAAGTGAATCACAGAGTGTAAGTGCGAGTGAGAGTGAGAGTACATCGGCAAGCGAGAGTTCCTCAACAAGCCAGAGCATAAGTGAATCACAGAGCACAAGTGCAAGTGAGTCAGTAAGTGTAAGCGAGTCAGCAAGTGCAAGCGAGTCAGCAAGTGCAAGCGAATCAGCAAGTGCAAGTGAGTCAGCAAGCACAAGTGAATCACTCAGCACAAGCGAGAGCATCAGCACAAGCACAAGTCAGAGTCAGTCAACTGCAAATGTAGTACCGACACCGGCTCCAACTCCTGCACCGGCAGTAGATAATGCTCCTGCGCCTGCAGCAACTATCACACCGGCTGCTACACCTCTTGCAGCAGCTACACCGGTAGCTCCGGTAGCACCTGCACCGGCAGCACCTGCGGCACCAGCAGCTCCGGCAGCACAGAATACACCAATTCAGGATGCACAGGTACCTCTTGCAGTAAATGAGGAAGACGATAATCTTCAGAACATTGAGGATGAGGATACACCTCTTGCAGCAGGCGGAACAGCCAAGGACGGTATCAAAACATGGTGGTGGTGGATTGCAGCAGCAGTTGCAGCTGTCACAGGAAAGGGTGTTTATGACAACCGCAGAAGAAAACCTGCAAAGAATGATGAGTCAGATGATGAATCAAAGCAGAAATAAAGTGCAAAAAGTGAATTAATGTTTTATAATATTAGTGACCATCTGTAGCGGATGGTCACTAATTTGTTAAGCCATTTTGCAGTAAGACGAAATTACTTTGTGAGGAAAGGTGAATTCCTTGAAGCAGAAGGATAGTATAAAGAAGAAAAAACAAAAACAACAGAAGGAACACGTATTATTATATAAGCTTTTATATTCGTTCATGACCATGCTCGTGTACATGGTAGGCAGAAATATACCACTCTACGGGATAGATATAGATGCATATAGCAATGTAAACGTAGATGCACAGTCCATACTTTTACAGGCTATTTCAGGTGATATGAAGAACTGCTCCATTTTCATCATAGGCTTGTGGCCGTACATGCTGGCATCCATGCTTGCGATACTGATAGTTGCAATCATGTCGCTTGACAATACAAGAAAGCTGTCACCGAAGAAGATAAACATATGGACAGTTACCATCATGATGATTATTGCAGTGGTTCAGGCATATCATAAAACACAGACACTTATGTATAGAGTTAGTGGATATGAACTAATATGGAATAAGATAATAGTTTTCATACAGCTTATCGCTGGCATGATGATTGTGGTGTATATGTGCGACAGAGCTACCAGGTATGGTATCGGTGGCAAGGTGAGTGTGTTTATGGTCAATATAGTCAGTGGTATGATGACCATGTTTACAGGAAAGCCGATTGAGAAGCTGGCATTGCCTGTAGCTATAGGCGTGGCAGAGATTGCTGTCATGATAGTACTTGAGACCACAGAGAAGCGAATAGCAGTACAGAGAGTTTCCATAAACAATATCTATGCGGATAAGAACTATATCGCCTACAAGCTTAATCCTGTCGGTGCTACGCCGCTTATGTTTGCGTCAGCCGCTTTTTTGATTCCACAGTTTATGTGTAATGGGCTTCATTATCTGTTTCCGGACAATGCTGATATTCAGTGGTGGATGGACAATATGAGGCTTACATCAGTGCTTGGAATTGTGGTATATATGGTGATTATATGTCTGCTTACGATTATCTTTTCTATGGTTATGCTGTCTCCGGGCAGGACAGCAGATGATCTGCTTAAGTCGGGGGATTCCATACAGGATATATATGCCGGAAAGCCTACGAAGAGATATCTGATTGGCACAGTGCTCAGCTTTTCCGTTATCAGCTCAATAATTATCTGTATATGTCAGGGTGGACCGCTGTTTTTACAGTTTGGAGGATATGTGGATGCATCACTTGCCATGCTGCCGTGCTCTATCATGATGACGACAGGGCTTTGGATTTCGCTCTACCGCGAGGCTGAGGTGTACCGGAATATGGATAGATATCATACATTCATATGATTAAAGGGTCAAAAGGTATCATCGATGCATGCTTGCATGCAATTCGATGTATACCTTAGTGACCCGCACTACACCGAGAAAGTAGCAATTTGCTGCGGGGACGCAGGAAATTAGCGGATTTCGAGGTGTAGTCAGATTACGGGAATGCGTAGCATGTAGTAATCTGATTAATCATAAATTAGGAGGAATCATAATGCTATATTTTATACCGGCATGGTATAAACAGAATATGTGGTGCGAAAACGAACAGCAGTGGTATAAGCGCAGGCTCAAGTCAGAGTTTGACGAGACTATAAAGCAGATTACACTCTTTCACAGAAATGTGGACAGACCTTACAGAATTCTGGTGCTCGGATACTCGCCAAATTTCAGGCATTTCCTACACAGGCAGGGCATGTACCGTTCGAAGTACTGGTCATGCTTTGATGCGATAGCACAGGTCAGGAGAAAGAAGGTCGCTGTGCTGTCATATCACGACATCAAGTGGCCGAAGGGGCTGGAGTTTGTATATTCGCCTTTTTCTATAATCGCTTTGCAGGGCGATGTGAAGTATGCACAGGTAGAGTTTGGTGAGGATGGCAATCCGATATCCATAGATATGTTTGAGGATGGCAAAATCTGCAGGCGCAACTATTATGATGACAGAGGCTTTGTTTCCAGTACTGTTATCTACGAAAATGGCATAGAGCAGTATCAGGATTTTTTGATGGAAAACGGCATCTGGAAGATACGTGAGTATAAGAATAATGGTCATGTGATTGTCAATCAGACATGCCCTGACTATGATGTGGTGCCTGATGCCAAGAGCGGCAAAGCAGGTGAGCCGGTTGAGATGCGCTTTACAAAGGCTGAATATGACAGCCTTGAAGCAGTTATTGAAGAGGTATTTGCAAGCTATGTGAATCTCACAAGGCAGGGTGACAGCTTTTTCGTGGCGATGCATCCGCTTCATATCAGTGTTGCGGAGCATGTGCTTAAGGGAAAAAGGGTTATTGCTACATTTTTTGAAAACAGATTTGATTTCACGCAGACAGCACAGGCAGCGGATTTTTTAGAGCATGCGGAAAATATCATTACGGATTCTGATTATACGACGAAGCTTATTATGACAAATCTGAGTGAAGTAAATAACAAGCCGGTCAGATTACATATCACAGATATTCCGCCATATGATGCCAGGATGGATTTCGGTATCAGCTCGCAGCTTCGGGTGCAGAACATCCTCGTGCCGGTTGATGGACTGACTGAGGATGCATTTGCACGGATTATAAAGGGGCTTGCGGATTATCTGACCATTAATGACCTTGCGAGAGTTCATTTCTTTACAAGAGATGCTTCATGGGGGCATGAGGATGCTATAAAGAATGATACGGTAAAGCTTCTTGATAGTATGGGCTATGATTCCCGCTGGGTAACAGGCGATGGTGAGGCGGCTTTAGGCTTTGGCGGCAGCGGGGCTGATGCATTTGCCGAGAATGAGCTGGGGGATATAGAAAAACCGGTGGAGCAGAGATTTTTCGTGGATGTATGTGTGGATGAGCGTGATATCAGCAAGTGTATCAACGAGCAGAGAGTCATCCTCGATATGAGAGGTACGATGGATGTGTTCGTCTATGTCACAGCTATCAGCAAGGGCGTGCCGAGAATCAGCCTGAGTGCAGACCAGTTTCTTGTTTCAGGGAAAAACGGAATGGTCATAGATGATTTTTCTGATATCGGAAGGAGCCTGACCTATTATCTGGACAGCTTTGAAAACTGGAATCAGGCATTGGTGGAGTGCTATGAGCTAGGTCAGAAATATACCACATCCGTATTGCTTAAGAAGTGGAGAAAGGTGCTAAATTTCAGTGAGTAAGATTCATGTTTTATATGTTGGCGATGACGACTGGACAACTAAATACAGCATTCCGGACAATATAGAGTTTGAAGTGTACGAGTCTGATGAGAGTGAATCCTCGGCAAACAGACCTGCGAGAAAGCTCATGGATTTAGTTATTCTTGACAGGGATATAACACTCTCAGAGGAAAAGAAATTTACGAAGTTTACAAGGGGCTACTGTCTTTTTGCTACGGAAAATGTGCAGATGCTAAACAGCGCGACGAGCAGATATTTCAAGGCACGAATGGGACAGTATCTGTATACCGGCGATGTGCAGTATTTTCTGGCTCATGAGGTGAGAAATTACTATCCTAATCCTTATGGGGAGAAGTTTAATCCGGCCAAGCTTGCTATCAGTGATTCCTTTACAGGAAGGGTATCATGTGATGGAAACTATAATCTGCTTCTGGATGGAGAGTTTGGAGAGGATTTTTCACAGATTGCATACTGGAGATACAATATCCCTGTTTTTGAGGGACAGTGTATTGATATGTATCTTGAGTATGAGAAAACAGGGAATGTAGAGATTAAGCTGAGAATATTTCAGTTCTATAACGGCTCGATTGGTGATATAAAGCAGGTCTGGGAGCTTGATGAGGAACAGCTTCAGGATGTTTTCAGAATAGATAATGAATCAGATTATGGCCCTGTTTTTGTTTCAATCCTTGCAAAGGGTACAGGCAGCCTGAATATCATATCACTTCACGACAGACATTCCCGCCGTGGGCATGGATTTTTCCTGCCCGGAGGTGAGAGGCTTGTCTCTTCTAAGGGAGAGGAAGTGTTTGTGTACTTTGAGAAGGGCGATATGAAGCCACCGCTTGCTGTCTATTTCTCAGGCTACAGGACTCAGGAGGGCTTTGAGGGCTACTATATGATGCGAGGCTTTGGATGTCCGTTTATTCTTGTGACAGACCCAAGAAGTGAGGGTGGAGCCTTTTATCTGGGAGACAGTGAATTCGAGCAGATGATTACGGATTATGTGACTGATAAGCTCGATGAGCTTGGCCTTACTAAGGATGAGCTCGTGCTCTCAGGAGCTTCGATGGGAACCTTTGGTTCACTATATTATGGCTCAAAGCTTTCACCACATGCACTGCTTCTTGCAAAGCCACTTGCCAACATGGGAAATGTAGCACGAAACGAGCGAATCCTTAGAGCCGGAGGCTTTGCTACCTCGCTTGATATTCTGATGAAAAATTATGACAATCTCTCTGACGAGGCGATAGAGCAGCTAAACAACAGGATGTGGGACAGATTCGACAGTGCCGACTGGTCGCACACAAAGTTCATCATTTCATATCTGTATGAGGACGATTACGACCCGGATGGTTATCCGAGCATTTTGTCGCATCTTAAGTCGAGCGGTGTTGAGGTGTATGGCAAGGGCTCACACGGCAGGCATACTGACAATTCGGCAAATGTCATGGCATGGTTCAAGAGCCAGTACAATAATCTGCTGCATGATGATTTTTCAAGATAAGCAAATAAACGTTGCAGGTCACACAGTCAGGTGTGAACAGTAACAGGAAAACAAATATTAAGTGAACAATAGTAAGACAGGTAAGTATTATGTATGGTGACACTTGGCAGGTCCGCTGGAAGGAATTTTTATCGGACTCGTATGTATATGGATCAAAAATTGAATTTAACGAGGATGGCTCAGTCTCTTATAAGAACCGCCTCATGCCGCCGGGCACGGTGATTCACACATGGTATTCTATGACGAATTTCCAGGGAAATAGGATAGAGCCGTCGCTTCCGCTCATCGATGGAGAGCGGGCATATTCCATTGCGGTGAATATTGACTATCACAACAGTGAGAGTGAGGCGCTGATGCTTCGTATCATATTTTACGACAGATATGATGTGCAGGCGCAGAGCATCATAGTCAGGGATAAAAGGGCAGTTTTCAAGCCATCCATCAGAACCTACAGCTACAGGATTGAGCTGATAAATGGTGGAAATGCTGATTTTACATTCAAATCACTGGTGATTAAAGAGGTTTCAGAGGAAGAGTTTGATGCAGAGCAGGAAAGAATTGAGAGACTTAAAGAGGACTCTAACAAAAGTAAGAAAAAGCGAAGAAAAAATAAAAAATCTAAGTGATGAAGAGCTTTCGGCACTGACAGAGCAGTTTAAGAACAGATACAGAGAGGGAGAATCTCTCGAAGACCTGATGCCGGAAGCGTTTGCGGCTATCTGCGAGGCTGATTACAGGGTGCTTGGAAAGAGACCATATGATGTGCAAATCTTAGCGGCAGCAGCGCTTCATGGTGGATATCTCGCTGAGATGAATACAGGCGAGGGCAAGACTCTATCTGCAACCATGCCACTTTATCTGAATGCGCTGACAGGCAAGAGCTGCATGCTAGTGACCACGAACGAATATCTGGCATCGCGAGATGGTGCAGAGATGGGAGAGGTCTACAATTTCATGGGGCTTAGCTGCTCATATCCGGATGCTGATGATACAAAAAAGCAGGATGATGACGAGAAAAGACATTTCTATTCGGCTGATATCATATATACCACAAATGGCACACTTGGCTTTGATTTCCTTTTTGACAATCTGGTAAAGAAGAAGGAGGACAGATTTCTCTGTGATTTCCACTATGTCATAATCGACGAGGCTGATTCGGTGCTGCTAGACTCTGCAATTATGCCGCTCGTCATATCGGGAGTGCCGAGAGTGCAGTCGAACCTGTATGATGTATGTGATTTTTTCGTCACGACACTGGTTGAGGATATTGACTACATAGAGGAGGATAAGGCCGTCTGGCTTACTCCAAAGGGTGTGAAGTTTGCCGAGAGTTTCTTTGGCATATCCAATTTCTACGGTAAAGAGAATTTTGAGATAAACAGGCATGTCACGCTTTCTCTTCGGGCGCACAAGCTTTTGAAGAACAAAAAGGATTATGTTGTAACAGACAAGAAAGAGGTAGAGCTTTTTGATGGAGCGACAGGCCGTCTCATGCACGGTGTCAAGCTGCGCGGAGGTCAGCATCAGGCTATAGAGGCAAAGGAAAAGGTGGAGATATCGCAGGAATACAGAACTGTTGCATCCGTTACCTTCCAGAATCTGTTTATGATGTTTGACAAGATGGCAGGCATGAGCGGTACACTCATGGATGCAAAGGATGAGCTTTTTGAGACCTACGGCAAGCAGGTGGTGAAAATACCTACAAACAGGCCTCTTAAAAGAGTTGACAGGAAGGACAGATACTTTAAAAACGGTCATGACCAGTTCTGGACAGCAGTGGATGATGTGATAAGGCTTCATGAGACAGGCCAGCCGGTGCTTGTGGTGCTCAATTCCGTTACGGATACGGATCTTTTTTCAAGGCTTTTGATAGAGAAAAATATCCCGCACAATGTACTAAACGCAAGCAATGCTTTCTGGGAAGCACAGATTATCGCAGGCGCAGGCCAGCTGAATGCGGTCACGGTTGCTACAACGATGGCAGGAAGAGGAACCGATATAAAGCTCGGAGAAGGAGTGAAGGAGCTTGGAGGCTTAGCCGTCATAGGTATAGGCAGGATGAACAATTCAAGATCCGAGAGGCAGGCGAGGGGCCGCGCCGGCAGACAGGGTGATCCGGGCTTCAGCCAGTACTATGTGAGCCTGGAGGATGACATAGTGGGAGCTGAGGATGATGACAAGCTTCAGCGCTATATTGATGGCAAAAAGCGTATCGGAAAGCGCAAAATAAAGCGTATTGTCAACCAGTGTCAGAAGCTTAGTGTGGAGTCTGAGGAGATGAACCGCAAGAAATCACTTCAGTACGACCAGGTCCTCCAGCGCCAGCGAGACCTAATCTACGCAACCAGAAAAAACCTGCTCGACGGTGCAAGCGTCGAGGAGGAGAAGATAGTAGAGATTGCGAAGGAGAATATCTCAGACTTCGTTAATCATTTTGATTACATACAGAGTAATAATAAGAATGGCAGGCGCCGTGGCAGAAAGAAAGATAGCGATAAAAATACCAATACACAGCAATACACATCCATGCTTAACAGATACATTCTTGACAACATCTCCTACAAGCTGGACGCCGGTCTGTCAAAGTCTGACATGCAAAGCGCCGCCACTGTTAGCGATTACCTGATGCTTCGTGTGTATCAGGGGCTTTCAAGACAGCGTGAGCGCATAGGTGATGAGGAGGCTTACGAGCAGTTTGTCCGTGAGGCAACTCTAAAGGCGGTGGATGATGGCTGGGTTGAGCTGATTGACTACCTTGAGCAGCTCAAGTATGCGGTAGCGGGAAGAGCATCCGCACAGAGAAATGTTATGTTTGAATACCAAAATGAGGCTTTCGAGTCGTTTTTGGATACAGAAAAAGCGGTAAAATGTAATATCATAAGGAATATTTTGCTTAGTGATGTGAAAATCGGCAAGGATGGCAGGCTGCAGGTCATCTACCCTTAAAGGTTATTATAATATAAATAGTTTGACAGATACGAGGAGAATCATATGGTATATAACTTCAATCTCGGAATAGGCTGGGCTTCTAGCGGTGTGGAGTACGCACAGAGCTACAGGGCGAATCTGCTCCGCAGGGCGCACATTCCGGCAAGGTTTGTTTTCACAGATATGTTTCCAACTGAAAATATAGAGCACATGACAAGAAATATCGGCTTTTTGGATGAGGAAGTGATATGGCTGTACACATTTTTTACAGATGTGAGGACATCGCCCGTCACATTCACTCTAAAGGAGCTTGAGGCTTCGATGGCAGAAGAGGATTATACCTTTTCCAGAGAGGGCAAGACGTGCAGGTATCAGTTTAAGGAGAGCGGCAGGTTCTACACCTGCTACATGGTTGATGATACAAGTGATCTCGTGCACAGAGTCGAGATTGTCTCAAACGGATGCCTGATCAGGAAGGATTTTTACACCTATTGCAGGACCTTCAGCGAGTACTATGCTCCGCTCGACGGCAAGGCTCATCTGTACGGCAGGACATTTTTCAATGAGGATGGCTCGGTGTGCTACGAGGAGGTCATAGAGGATGACAGCACCTTTTACAGGATAGGAGCGCAGGTGCTTTACACTAAGGCTGACCTGGTCGGCTATATGGTAAAGAGGCTTAACTTAACGGCTGATGATGTGGTGATCATCGACAGGACGACAGGCATAGGTCAGGCAATCCTCGAAAACTGTGGACCGGCGCGCGTAGGAATAGTGGTGCATGCGGACCATTTCAGCGAGGGCGGCACGGATGATGATTACATACTGTGGAACAACTATTATGAGTATTCGTTTTCACAGACGAAGCACATAGATTTCTACATCACAGCGACAGATGCGCAGAATGAGCTTATGAGGCAGCAGTTTAAGAAGTACTGTGGAAAAGAGCCTTATGTGGTGACTATTCCGGTGGGCAGTCTGGATGAGCTTAAGTATCCGGATGAGCCGAGAAAGAGGCACTCACTCATCACGGCATCGCGTCTTGCGACTGAGAAGCACTGTGACTGGCTGGTGGAGGCCGTTGTGAAAGCAAAAGAAAGCGTGACTGACATTTCACTTGATATATATGGAAAGGGTGGCGATGAGGCGAAGCTTAAGGGGCTTATCGGCAGGCTGGGCTGCGCTGATTATGTGCATTTGATGGGACAACAGAAATTAGATGATGTATACAAGCACTATGATGCATATGTGGCAGCTTCACAGAGTGAGGGCTTCGGGCTCACACTCATGGAGGCCATAGGCTCAGGGCTTCCTATAGTGGGCTTTGATGTGAGGTATGGCAACCAGACCTTTATCGATGATGGGCAAAACGGCTACAGGATTCCAATCACCGATGAGATGGATCAGAAGGAGAAGATAAAGCTCCTTTCTGAGCGTATAGTGAGGATGTTTACAGAGGATGATATGGATGCATTTTCGGCACATTCATATGAGAAGGCCAAAGAATATCTGACTAAGGAGGTAGTTCACAGATGGATAGGGCTGTTGAAGTAACACACGAAGCAGTTGGTATCACACTGCTGTTTGATACATTTTCGCTCGAGAGCAGGAATCTCCTTGAGTCATTTAAGAATGCCGGTGCAGCCTTTCATGCAGCAGTCATTGAGGATGACGGTTTTCTGCCGGATGATGTGATGAGCGTGTATGGATTTTTCTTAGGCGATTACAGGAAAGCTGACAGCTTACCGGGGAAGCCGCTGTATTTCAATCAGATACAGATTCCCGATTACTGGCGCATAGAGGGCGATAATTCCTCTGCGAAGGTCATGGACCGCACCAGGGAAAGAGCGAGGATATTTTTCACGGAGCCTACGCACAAGCGGCAGGTCAAGATTGTTGACTGGCTCGATGATGCCGGTCAGGTCAGGCTTTCAGAGCACTATAACAGGTATGGCGCGATCTTCTGTCACACGGTTTTTAATAAAAAGGGACAGAAGGCACTCAGGAAGTTTTTTGATGCGACGGGCAGGGAGATGATAGTGGAAAACTTTGTCACCGGTGATATACTCGTCAGATGGCAGGATAAGGACTGGATTTTCAGAAGTAAGACAGACTTTATAGCGTTTTTCATCAGGTGCGCAGGGCTGGAGGATACAGCGGTTTATTTCAACTCGCTGTCATATCCGTTTTTTGCATCACAGGCGCTCGCGCCAAACGGCTTTAAGGATGCACTCTTCTGGCACGAGCCGGTGGGAGATGAAATACCCGGCAATATGCAGATTATACTGCATGATCAGGGAACGAGGGCAAAGCGTGTATTTGTATCGCGAAAGGAGTCCTACGACAGGCTTATAGCACTTGGCGCGCCGGCGGATAAGGTGAAGCAGCTTGGATATATCTATAGCTTCGTCAGGGAAAATAAGCACAGGCCGCACATACTCGTATGTACCAATTCAGAGAATGTGGGTCATCTGACAGAGCTTGCGTCGCTCATGCCGCAGATGCATTTTCATGTGGCGGCCATCACAGAGATGTCGTCTAAGCTTATGTCGGCAGGGCAGTATGACAATGTGTCACTCTACCCTAATGTGAAGATGTCCGTGTTGGATAGTCTTTTTGAGAAGTGTGATTTCTACCTCGATATCAACCACGAGGGTGAGATAGTGGATGCGGTTCACAGAGCTTTCTTAAACAACATGCTTATAGTGGGCTATGAGGAGACCATGCACAACGCATATTACACTGCAGACACGAATACATTTAAGGAGAGTGAGTACGCTGATATGGCAGATGCACTCAACCTGACACTGGCTATGCCACATATCATTGATGAGGCACTTGCCATGCAGAAAAAGGCTGCTGTAGCGGCTGAGGCAACAGACTACATGGAAATACTCCATTTGTAGTGTACAGGTTTTATGAACAGAAAGGAGCTTAATATGAGTAAAAACACTAACAACAATCAGACAGTAGACGAGAAAAAGGGGAAAAGGACAGCTCTTACAATACTGGGCTATGTGCTTGTAATCGTGGCACTTCTTATAGTGCTTCCGGTTGTGCTTCCGCCAATATTTGGCTATCATACATATCTTTCGGGCACAGACCATACAGGAAATATCTCAAAATACGGAAGCGTTGTATATTTAAAGACTATCGACGAGGCTTCCTATAAGGATGGCAATATAGTAGCCATCGAATCAGCTGATTCCTCAGGGAAAAAGGTTGATTCATACTATGTGGATTCTAATGATTCTTCTGCAAAAGAGATTGCATTACGTGATGGAAATGGTGTATCATATAAGGTAGTTAAAGGGCAGGTTATCGCAAAGACTCCGTTTATCGGATACTTAAGCCAGCTGTGCTTTTCGGCAGTTGGAATTATTGTCACAGTAGTGATTTTTGCTGCAGGTGTAGCAATCATGATGTATGTAAATAAAATCAGCAAGGAAATCAACACCATGGTTGAACAGCGTACTGCATAGTGTGTCTGAATTCCCATCTGCGACATTAGAAAACCTGACTATTATAAAGCAGACCTTATGTTTGCGGAATAGGATAAGTTATGGATAGATACAGTGTGAGTAGGACAAAGAGGTCATTGTTTTATTTAATGATGGCCTTTTTGATTGTTGGATTTATAATTGCCGAGTGCATATTACCGAGTGAGAGAAGCCAGTCTGTAAGTGATAATAATATCACCTACGAGGGCAGCTTTACATGGGAGAAGTCCGATGGTGAAAGGGAGATTATTGAAGTACCCGGCAGGTACGATGTTAAGCCGGGGGATACGATGGTCATAACTACTGTTCTGCCTGATGATTTCAATGCAAATGTCATGGCAATCAGAGCATCACTTCAGACAGTCAGATTTTACGTGGATGGCAGTCTGAGAGAAGAGTATGATACAAAGGATACGAGACCCTTCGGTAAGGATTCCGCGAGCAGATATGTATTTTGCAATATGTCGGAGGATGATGCCGGCAAAGAACTGCGCATTGAGCTGACAAGCCATGCATCCAACTATTCAGGCGTTGTAAATACAGTATACTGTGGAGATAAGAGCAATATATGGACAAATATATATCATAATAGCTCAAGAGAGACTGTTATAGCGTTTTTCATTTTCTTTGCGGCTGTAGTGTCTGTTATGTTCAGTATAGCACTCAGTATTGTATACAAGACACATTTTGACATGGAGTATGTAGGCTGGTGTATGCTTCTTGGGGCAATATGGATGCTTGGCGAATCAAAGCTGCGTCAGATGCTGGTGCCGAATGCATCTGTTTTGGCGGCTATGTGCTTTGTGGTTATTCTGATTAGTCCTATTGCTGTTTCGATTTATATTGACAGCATACAGGGCGGGCGTTATACAAGAGTGTATACATGCATAGAGGCGCTTGCGGCTGTGAATTTCATTGTCTGCACATCACTGCAGCTTTTTGGTGTGTGCGATTATATAGAGACTCTGCCGGCGGGACAGGGAATGCTTGCTGTCTGCTGCGTGGTCGTCATCACAACATTTATCATTGATATAATTAAACACAGGGCTTTGGGCTACAGACCTGAGATGATTGCCATGATTGTGGCACTTGTTCTGGTGCTTATAGAGGCTGCATCTGTGTACTTTGTTGTCACCATGTCAGGTTTCTTTATCGGAATAGGCCTTATTGTGATTTTGTTTGTCAATATCATAGTCACAATAAAAAGAATCAGCGAGATAGAATACAAGCGCCAGAAGGAAGAGAGTGACAGGCTTAGAAATCAGACAGAGAGAGTTTCCCTTCAGATGATGAAGACACTTGCTGCTACAATTGAGGCAAAGGACGATTATATGAGAGGACACTCATACAGAGTCGCTGAGTACTCTGCCCTCATAGCAAAGCAGCTAGGCTGGAGTGAGAATGAGGTGGAAAATCTTAGAAATGCTGCATATCTGCATGATATCGGAAAGATTGGCGTGCCTGATACTATATTAAATAAGCCAACCAGGCTGACTGAGGAAGAGTTTGCCGCTATAAAGAGCCATACTGTGATGGGCGCAGATATCTTAAAGGATATTACCCTGTTAGACCATCTGGTGGATATTGCAAGGAGTCATCATGAGCGCTACGATGGAAAGGGCTATCCTGACGGACTGGTGGGAGAGGAGATACCGCTTTCTGCCCGTATAGTGTGTGTGGCGGACAGCTATGATGCCATGAGGTCGCGCAGAATTTACAGGAATGCTCTGCCAGATGAAGAAATCCGAAGGGAGCTTTTGGATAACTGCAGCACTCAGTTTGATCCGCAGATTGCGCGTATGTTTGTTGATATGCTTGACAATGGCATGGTTGTGATTGATGAGGATAATCCTGCGGCTCAGGGCTACCGTGATAATGCGGCTATCGAGTCAGTGGCAGACAAATTCATATCTGAGGTCATGAAGACCATGAGCAGTCAGGAAAAAGCCGATAGTGTTGATTATCTGACAGGACTTTACATGCGAAGTCGTGGACAGCAGGTAATAGCAGCCCTGATGCAGGATAATGATGGCTGTCTTGCCTTCATAGATATGGATAATCTCAAAAAAGTAAATGATGTGCATGGTCACAAGGCGGGTGACAGGGCACTTAAGCTTATAGGTAATCTCCTTGCTAAAGAAACTGAGAATGAGACCTTTGCAGCCTGCAGGCTTGGAGGTGATGAGTTCCTCATCTTTATGCCATATTCTGACAGGGCAAGCGTGGAGAGTGTTATAAAGCGCATATTTGAAGGCTTCAAGAGTGCCAGGGAAGCAGACTGTGAGATAAAGGAGGCTGCTCTTTCAGCAGGACTGTGCATGACGACAAAGGGAGCCATGTTTGAAAGTGACTACACAAAGGCAGATAAGGCACTTTACTATGTGAAGCAGAACTGTAAGGGTTCATATTTCTTCTATGAGCAGCTCTTAGCGGATAATAAGGATAATACAAATCTGAGTGCGGATTTACGAAACGTGGCAAAGCTTTTAAAGGAGAGTGGCAGCTATACAGGTGCGCTGGATTTAAACTACAGAGAGTTTGCAAGAATCTATGAGTTCGTGAACAATGTAGGAGATAGGCATAAGCACAACTGCTATCTGGTCATGGTGACTATGAACACTCTGCCGGAGCAGCTTGCAGATATCGAGGAAATTGAGAAGGCACTTGACTGCATGGAGCAGTCTATCCGCAGCAAGATCAGAAAGGTGGATGTCTGTACGCGCTACAGCTCAATGCAGTATCTTATCATACTATTTGAACCGCAGGAAAATCAGATTCCAAATGTCATGGAGAGAATCTTTATGCATTACTATGAACTCTGTGACAGAGAGGATTTCAAGCCACAGTATGAGTATATCAAGATGACTGAGGCAAAATAAAATAGGGATTGTTAAATAATAGTCAATGTGGTATAGTTTTCTTCGAACGGTATTTGAAGGAAACTGTATCATGGAGGATGTGTTGTCACCTTATGACAGAGCATATCCGGCAGACACAAGGAGGCCCAAGCGCATTGCTGCATCAGAATATGAAGCAGGCAGCAAAGTGACAGGCGCGCACAGGATAAATCGACCGCAGCCATACGGCACATGGCGGAGATTATATCGGCTGCGATATAGGAATGGTCTGACCGGCTTGGAAAGAAGGTGGTAGCATGAAAATAGGCATAATCGGCGCAGGCAGAGTGGGCTGTTCTATAGGTAAATACCTAAGGACAAAGGACATAGAGCTTGCAGGCTATTATGACGTGGATTCTGCGGCAGCAAAGGAGGCTGCGGAGTTTACAAGGACAGAGAGCTTTGATTCGCTAAAGCAACTGGCGGATCAATCACAGATTATATTTATCACCACACCGGATTCATTTATTATACCGGTTTGGGAACAATTAAAAGAGCTGTCTCTAAGGAATCAGATTATATGTCATTGCAGTGGCGCATTATCATCCGATTCATTTTCCGGAAGGGAGAGCATGAGCGTATCATGCTGTTCAATTCATCCAATGTTACCGTTCAGTAACAAATTTTCATCATATGAGCAATTAAATAAAGCATTTTTCACAGTAGAAGGGCAGGATGCTGCGGTTGAAGCAATATCCGGGCTGTTTTGTTCTATTGGAAATGAGGTATGTCGCATCGATGGTGCTAAAAAGGCAAAATACCATGCAGCGGCGAGCATTCTGAGCAATCAGGTGATTGCTGTCCTTGACATGGGCTACACTCTTTTGGAGGACTGTGGCTTTACAAGGGATGAGGCGGTAAGAGCCACAGGTCAGCTTGTGATGCGTAATATCGAAAATGTACTTGAAGCAGGCTGTGACGGCGCACTGACCGGGCCGATTGAGAGAAACGATATTGAAACAGTGAAAAAGCATATTGCATGTATGCAAAATGACGATAGTGATGATGTCAGATTGTACAAAATGCTTGGTGCAAAACTGGCAAATATTGCTAAAAAAAAGAATCCTGATAAGGATTACACTCAGATAATGGAATTGCTAAGAGACTGACAATACCGTGAATATATAAAAACGGATTGTTGCAGAAAGACAGAGGGATTGGACAATGAAAAATACAGTAGTAACTTTTAAACAGGCAAAGGAAAAGGGCGAGAAGCTCACGATGCTCACAGCGTATGATTATTCGACTGCTAAGCTGATAGATGAGGCCGGAATCAATGCGATTTTAGTGGGAGACTCACTCGGCATGGTGGTGCTTGGCTATGAGGATACACTTTCAGTGACTATGGAGGATATGATTCATCACAGCGCAGCTGTTTCAAGGGGCATCAAGGACACACTGCTCATCACAGATATGCCTTTTATGTCATATCAGACATCAGTATATGATGCTGTGGTCAATGCAGGTCGACTCGTGAAGGATGGTCATGCGCAGGCTGTCAAGCTTGAGGGTGGCAAGGAGGTATGTCCACAGATAAAGGCTATCGTGGATGCGTCAATTCCGGTATGTGCACATTTAGGGCTTACACCACAGTCAGTAAACGCATTTGGCGGCTTCAAGGTGCAGGGCAAGGGTGAAGAGGCAGCACAGAAGCTCCTTGACGAGGCCCGTGCAGTCGAGGAGGCAGGAGCATTTGCAGTGGTGCTCGAGTGCGTGCCAAAGGCACTTGCCAAAAAAATCACAGAGAGCATAAGCATACCGACAATCGGTATCGGAGCGGGAGCAGACTGTGACGGACAGGTGCTCGTATATCAGGATATGCTTGCCATGTATGCAAACATGAAACCGAAATTTGTAAAGCAGTTTGCACAGGTCGGAAAAGAGATGAATGAGGCATTCACAGCTTACAAAAAGGCTGTTGAGGAGGGAAGCTTCCCGGGTGAGGAGCATACCTTTAAGATGGATGAGACAATAATTGATAAACTGTACTAATATCGAAAAATTATATCGGAAAATAGTTACAAAGCATAAAAGAATCAGGAGACATAAAATGTTAATATATGGACAAATCAAACAGGTAAGAGAAGCAGTAAAGGAATGGAAGAGAGAAGGCAAAAGCGTAGGCTTCGTACCTACAATGGGCTACCTCCACGAGGGACACAAGAGCTTAATCGATGCGGCAAGACGTGAGAACGACAAGGTTGTAGTGAGCATTTTTGTAAATCCAATGCAGTTTGGCCCTGCAGAGGATCTCGACAGCTATCCACGTGATTTAAACAGGGATGCAAAGCTTTGTGAGGATGCGGGAGTTGACATTATTTTCCATCCGGAGGCTGAGGAGATGTATGCAGACGGCTTCTGCTCATATGTGGATATGAATGGCCTCACAACTGAACTTTGTGGAAAAACAAGACCGATTCATTTCAGAGGTGTGCAGACGGTTGTACTGAAGCTGTTTCACATTGTGACACCTGACCGCGCATACTTTGGACAGAAGGATGCTCAGCAGCTTGCGGTCATAAAGCGTATGGTGAAGGATTTGAATGTTGACACAGAAATCATCGGCTGTCCAATCATCCGCGAGGAGGATGGACTGGCAAAGAGCTCAAGAAACACATATCTGAGCGCAGATGAAAGACAGGCAGCGCTTGTACTGAGCAGAAGCTTAAAAATCGGAAAGCAGCTCGTAGAGGCAGGCGAGAAGAGTGCAAAAGTGGTAAAGGATGCAATCACAGCAGAGATAAACAAGGAGCCGCTTGCGAAAATTGATTATGTTGATGTGGTTGATTTTGACACAATCACACCGGTTGACGAGATTAAGGGAACAACACTCGTGGCAATCGCTGTCTATATCGGAAAGACAAGGCTGATTGATAATTTTATCGCGTAGCCGTACAAAATGATTTTTGAACAGCAACAATCAATGGATAGTAACAATAATTTGCTACTGTTTGGATAAAAGTGATATTTAGAAATCATTTCAGTATGACAGTTAAAAAGTAAATTGATATATGAAAAAGAGGTATAAAAATGAATTATACAATGCTTAAAGGCAAAATACACAGAGCAGTGGTCAAGCAGGCTGACTTAAACTATGTGGGAAGCATCACTGTAGATACAAAGCTGCTTGAGGCAGCGGGCATATTAGAGTATGAGATGGTCCAGATTGTCGATGTGGAAAACGGAAACAGATTCGAGACCTACACCATCGCAGGAGAGCCGGGCTCAGGCATGATATGCTTAAACGGCGCAGCAGCCAGACAGGTTGCAGTCGGTGATCATGTGATACTCATGTGCTATGCACAGATGACACCGGAGGAAGCAAAGGAACATCATCCAAAGGTTGTGTTTGTGGATGATGAAAATAAGATAGCGCGTGTGACAAATTATGAGAAGCACGGAAAATTAACGGAAGATTTTATTTGATTTCTGAACATTTACACAGCATTAGGAATATAGAAAAGTTTCGTTAGTAAACAATAGAAAAATTAAGTCTGCTGTAGTATAATAATTTATCATAAATGAGGGGCAAAATACTTTTTGACCCTCATTATCATATCATGTATTTATGCGGGAGGTAAATATGTACACAGCAGACGAAAAGAGATACGACACAATGAGATATAACAGATGCGGCAGGAGCGGACTGAAGCTTCCTGTTGTATCGCTTGGCTTATGGCACAATTTCGGTGATTTTTCATCATACGACAACATGAAGCAGATGTGCTTCACGGCTTTTGACCACGGCATCACCCACTTTGACCTGGCAAACAACTATGGCCCGGAATATGGCAGCGCAGAGAAGCACTTTGGGCTTATCCTGAAGGAGCACCTGTCAGCATATCGTGACGAGCTCATCATCAGCTCAAAGGCAGGCTATGATATGTGGAAGGGACCGTACGGCAACTGGGGCAGCCGCAAGTATCTGATTGCAAGCCTTGATCAGAGTCTTAAAAGAATGGGACTTGACTACGTGGATATCTTCTATCATCACAGAATGGACCCTGAGACACCGCTTGAGGAGACAATGGGAGCACTCAACCAGATAGTAAGGAGCGGAAAAGCACTCTATGTCGGACTGTCAAATTATGATGGCGAGACCATGAAGAGAGCCTGCGAGATTCTTACTGATTTGAAATGTCCGTTTATCATCAACCAGAATTCATACAATATATTCAACCGTACAATAGAGCAAAACGGTTTGAAGCAGGCTGCAAGGGAGTGCCAAAAGGGCATCATCTCATTCAGTCCGCTCGCACAGGGCATGCTCACAGACCGTTACCTGAACGGCATTCCGGAGGACAGCCGTATAAAGACAGACGGCCGCTTTTTGAATCAGGAAAAGCTCACTCCACACATCGGGCAGATTAAGAAGCTAAACGATATAGCCACAAAACGTGGTGAGACACTTGCACAGATGGCACTCAAGTGGGTGGTAAAGGATGATGACGTGACAAGTGTGCTTGTCGGCGCCTCAAAGCCACAGCAGATTCTTGAAAACTTAAAGGTTATGGAGGGCACTGGCTTCTCGGAGGAAGAGCTTAGGATGATTGATGAGGTTGTGGGAGTGTAGAATTGCGCACGTGACTTGCTTTTTGTGAATGTGTGTCAATCTGAAAAGGTACAATAAGCATAATAGCAGGGAGTATAGCAACAATTAATGCTATACTCCCTGCTACTATATTTTGGGTTGCAAGAATTTAGTTTATGCTATAAAATATTTATAACTGTATGCAGATATTTAATAATCACAATATCTGTCTGTATAATAAAATACGCATAAAGAGGACGAAAGAATGATCAACAAATTAGTAGACAAAATCAAGAAAACAAACGCACCTATCGTAGTAGGTCTCGACCCGATGCTTTCATATGTGCCTGAGCACATCACAAAGAAGGCATTTGACGAGCTTGGAGAGACACCGGCCGGTGCTGCGGAAGCTATCTGGCAGTACAACAAGGCTATTGTGGATGCCACATATGACCTGATTCCTGCGGTAAAGCCACAGATTGCCATGTATGAGCAGTTTGGAGTGGAGGGTCTTAAGGCATTCCAGAAGACAGTGGATTACTGTCACGAGAAGGATCTCGTGGTTATCGGAGATGTAAAGCGTGGAGATATCGGCTCAACATCGGCTGCATACGCCACAGGACATCTCGGAAAGGTACAGATCGGCAGCAAGAGCTATTCTACCTTTGATGAGGATTTTGCCACTGTCAATCCATACCTTGGAACAGACGGTATCAAGCCATTCGTAGATGTATGCAAGGAGGAGAAGAAGGGTATCTTCATTCTTGTAAAGACATCTAATCCATCAAGTGGAGAGTTCCAGGACCGTATGATTGACGGACGCCCATTATATGAGTGGGTAGGTGAGAAGGTTGCAGAGTGGGGAGCTGACTGCATGGGTGATTCATACAGCTATGTAGGTGCGGTTGTCGGCGCAACATACCCTGAGCAGGGTAAGATTCTTCGTAAGGTAATGCCTAAGAGCTTCATCCTCGTACCGGGCTACGGCGCACAGGGAGGAAAGGGCGCAGACCTTGTTCATTTCTTCAATGAGGACGGACTTGGTGCAATTGTCAATTCATCACGTGGAATCATCTGCGCATACAAGCAGGATAAGTACAAGGATATGGGCATCACAGCAGAGAATTTTGCAGATGCATCACGCAAGGCTGTTGAGGATATGATTGAGGATATCTCAGGAGCACTTGCAAATCGTTAATAAGTTATTCAGAAAGCTTAAATATATTAACAAACGAAACCAGGGAGATAAAATGGCAGAGAAATTTGAGGAGATTGCAGTTGTAGTTGACCAGAGCTCACTCGGAAATGGTATCTACGACCTCACACTTAAGACAGACAAAATTGCAAAGGCAGCAAAGGCGGGACAGTTTGTATCGGTTTACTCAAATGACAAGAGTAAGCTGCTTCCGCGTCCGATAAGCCTTTGCGGCATAAACAGAGCTGATGACACCATCCGCCTCGTGTACCGTGTGACAGGTGAAGGCACTGGAACAGAGGAGTTTTCAAAGCTTGTCAGGGGCGATAAGGTAAGGATTTTAGGACCTCTTGGAAACGGCTTTACAGTACAGCCGGGAAAGAAGGCCTTCCTTATCGGCGGAGGAATCGGAGTGCCGCCTATGCTGCAGCTTGCGAAGGATATAAATGCAGGCATTGTGCAGACATCAGGTGAAGAAAAAAATTCGGGACAGGCAGGTGCAGTATGCGATATGAACATCGTCATGGGCTATCGCGATGAGAATACCTTCCTGCTCGATGAGTTTAAGGAGCAGGCAGCTTCCTTTGTAGCTACAGAGGACGGCAGTGTCGGCACAAAGGGCAATGTCATCGATGCAATAAAGGAGAATGCTCTTGAGGCAGACGTGATTTATGCATGTGGACCTATGCCTATGCTTCGTGCACTCAAGGCTTACGCTGCAGAGCATGATATGGACTGCTTTATATCAATGGAGGAGCGCATGGCATGTGGAATCGGTGCATGTCTTGCGTGCGTATGCAAAACAAAGGACAAGGATGCCCACAGCAATGTAAACAACAAGCGTATATGCAAAGAGGGACCTGTTTTTGATGCGAAGGAGGTGGAGCTGTAATGAGTAATATGTCAGTAAATGTGGCCGGTGTTGAGTGGAAAAATCCTGTTACAGTTGCATCCGGCACATTCGGCTCCGGTGCAGAGTACAGCGAGTTTGTTGATTTAAACAGACTTGGTGCAGTCACTACAAAGGGTGTTGCAAATAAGCCGTGGGAGGGTAATCCTACACCTAGAGTAGCAGAGGTGTACGGCGGCATGCTCAATGCAGTCGGACTTCAAAATCCAGGCATCGAGCTTTTCTGCAAGAGGGATATTCCTTTTTTAAAGCAGTTTGATACAAGGATTGTGGTAAATGTCTGCGGTCATTCGCTTGACGAGTATCTTGATGTGGTAAAGCGTCTTGCGGATGAGCCTATTGATATGATGGAAATAAATATCTCATGCCCTAATGTTAAGGAGGGCGGAATTGCCTTCGGAACAGATCCAAAGGGTGTTGAGACAATCACAAGCGAGATTAAAAAATATGCAAAGCAGCCTGTTATCATGAAGCTTTCTCCAAATGTCACAAGTATTGCAGAGATAGCAAGGGCGGCAGAGGCCGGTGGAGCTGATGCAGTTTCGCTCATCAATACAATTACAGGCATGAAGATTGATATAAACAGAAGAAGCTTTGTGTTAGCAAACAATACAGGCGGCATGAGTGGTCCGGCGGTTCATCCAGTTGCAGTGCGCATGGTTTACGAGACAGCACATGCAGTCAATATTCCGATTATCGGAATGGGTGGTATCACAAATGCTGCCGATGCTATAGAGATGATACTTGCCGGAGCTACTGCTGTTTCAGTCGGCACAGCAAACTTTGTAAATCCAAAGACCACAGAGCAGATAGTGGATGGCATCGCAGAGTACATGGACAGGTATGGAGTTAAGGATATTTCAGAGCTTGTCGGCGCAGTTGACAGATAGAGCATAAGGGATAGACGGAGGAGAAAATAATGATTCTGGCAGCAGATTACGTGCCTTCTATGTATGCCACAGTCTGGGCGCTTGTACCACCTGTTGTGGCTATAGTTCTGGCACTTATTACAAAGGAGGTCTACAGCTCATTATTCGTCGGAATAGTGATCGGCGGACTGTTTTATGGAAATGCATTTCAGTCTGGTTTTTCGGCTGAGAGATCAGTGCTTCACATATTCGAGGACGGACTTGTCGGAGTGCTATCGGATTCGGACAATGTGGGAATACTGATATTTTTAGTCGTGCTCGGTGTCATGGTGAGCATGATGAACAAGGCAGGCGGCTCGGCGGCCTTTGGAGAATGGGCGGGTGAGCACATAAAGACAAGGATCGGTGCCCAGCTTGCAGCTATAATGCTTGGAGTACTCATATTTATAGATGATTACTTCAACTGTCTGACAGTGGGAAGCGTGATGCGCCCTGTCACCGACAAGCATCAGGTTTCCAGAGCAAAGCTTGCATATCTGATAGATGCCACAGCAGCGCCTGTGTGCATCATCGCACCTATATCTTCGTGGGCAGCCGCAGTCACAGGCTTTGTAAAGGGAGAGGATGGCTTTTCTATTTTCATAAAGGCCATTCCGTACAATTACTATGCGCTCTTTACCATTATCGCTATGGTGACACTTGTTATCTTGCAGGTGGATTTCGGTCCGATGGCAAAGCATGAAGCCAATGCCCAAAAGGGCGATTTATTTACCATAGGAGACAGACCATATGCAGAGTCAAAGCAGGATGTGATAAAGGGCAAGGGAAAGGTTATAGACCTTGTATTTCCTATACTGGTGCTCATAATAAGCTGCATCATAGGAATGATATACACAGGAGGCTTTTTTGACGGAACAGGCTTTGTCGATGCGTTTGCAGGCAGCAATGCGTCAACCGGTCTCATGCTTGGAAGCTTCTTTGCACTGATAATCACCATATGCTTTTATTCAATCAGAAGGGTGCTAAGCTTTACGGATTGTTGTAATTCAATCCCTGAGGGCTTTAAGGCGATGGTACCTGCAATACTTATACTGACCTTTGCATGGACACTAAAGGTCATGACAGAAAGCCTTGGTGCCAATAAATTCGTCGCAGGCTTGGTGGGAGGTGTATCGGGACCGCTCCTTGGACTGTTCCCGGCAATCATATTCCTGGTGGGAGCTTTCCTTGCCTTTGCAACAGGAACCTCATGGGGCACCTTCGGTATACTCATACCGATAGTAGTAAACATCTTCTCAGGCACAAACCATACGATGATGATCATCTCAATATCAGCGTGCATGGCAGGTGCAGTATGCGGAGACCACTGCTCACCGATATCCGATACCACCATCATGGCATCTGCCGGAGCCCAGTGCAACCATATGAACCATGTGTCCACACAGCTTCCGTACGTTGTGCTTGTGGCTGCCATATCGTGCCTGACCTACATCATAGCAGGCTTTGTCAGAAATCCGGTAGTACCTTTTATCATAGGAGCGCTTATCCTGATTGGAACCTTTGTCGGAATCAAGTATATCACGAGAACCGATAAAGCAAATGAACAGGAGGAGTAGCTAAAGCACAACTCAAAAGAGTTCTATTTTTCACAGACCTTGTGTCTGCGAATGATAGAACTCTTTTTTTATGGTAAATTCTATCTGCTATCAATAAAATTTATAGCCCGCTAACAAATATTAATAACCCTAATTACATTTACAAAAATATCAATTAGTGGTAACATATCAATAACTTAGAAATCATATTTGAATGGTAGGAAATCCCGGCCATACAAACTAAACACTAACTCATAACATACTCAAAACAAACATTAACAAAAAAGAGGTAATATCAATGGCAAAAATTGCAAAGCAGCTCACTGAGCTGATAGGTCACACTCCGCTTCTGGAGCTGACCAATTATGAAAAAGCCCTTGGGCTTGAAGCAAAAATCATAGCAAAGCTGGAGTATTTCAATCCACTTGGAAGTGTAAAGGACAGGGTGGCGGCAGCTATGATAGAACAGGGCATAAAGGATGGAAAGATAAATCAGGACACAATAATCATAGAGCCGACAAGTGGCAATACCGGAATCGGACTTGCATTTGTGGCAGCCTCAAAGGGACTTCACCTGATACTTATCATGCCTGATACCATGAGCGTTGAGAGAAGAAAAATCGTCACAGCGCTTGGCGCAGAGATAAAGCTCACACCAGGGCGTGAGGGCATGAAGGGTGCAATCGATGAGGCGCAGAGACTTAAAGAGCATTATGGCAATGCCTTTATTCCACAGCAGTTTGAGAATCAGGCTAATCCTGATATACACAGAGCTACAACCGCTCAGGAAATCTGGGAGGATACAGATGGAAAGGTAGATATCTTTGTATCATCTGTCGGAACAGGCGGCACCTGTACAGGCACCGGGCTTGGATTGAGAGACCATAATCCTGATGTAAGGATAGTAGCTGTTGAACCAAAGAGCTCACCGGTACTCTCAGGCGGAAGACCGGGGCCTCACAAGATACAGGGAATCGGTGCAGGCTTTATTCCAAAGGTCATGCGCATGGATATAGTGGATGAGGTAATTCCGGTGGAGAATGAGGCAGCCTTTGACAAGGCAAGAGAGGTTGCAAAGAGCGACGGACTTCTCGTTGGCATATCCTCAGGAGCAGCAATATATGCGGCAACAGAGCTTGCGAAAAGACCTGAGAACAAGGGAAAGAATATCGTGGTGCTGCTTCCGGATACAGGAGAAAGATACCTGTCCACACCGCTTTTTACAGTAAACTAATGGCATATAAACTGACGGCATAAGCTACTTTGCCGGAAACTGTAACATGAAAAATGAGAAACATACATGAGAAACATACATAAATATACGGCAGCCCTGCTGCCTGCAGTGATGATTCTGTCACTTCTTCTGACGGGCTGCTCCGGCAGGAAGGATGACGGCACAGTCACCATAACCAATGTGTCGTATGATCCGACACGAGAGTTTTACGAGAAATACAACAAAATATTCGAGTCTTACTATGAGAGCGAGCACGGCAAAAAGATAAATGTGATTCAGTCACATGGCGGCTCGGGAGCACAGGCGCGCTCGGTTGTGGAGGGCTGTAATGCAGATGTTGTCACACTGGCACTTGAGCATGACATAGACCTGATACAAAATACCGGCTTAATTGATAAGGGCTGGATTGATGAGTTTTCTGACAGCTCGGCACCATACACATCAACAATCGTTTTACTTGTAAGAAAGGGCAATCCAAAGCATATAAGTGACTGGGATGACCTGGTTAAAAAGAATGTGGATGTGATTACGCCTGATCCAAAGAGCAGTGGCGGAGCCTGCTGGAATTTTCTTGCAGCGCTAAGCTATGCGAAGACAAATTATGACAGCCTGAAGGAACAGAAATCGTTTATGAAGAAGCTGTATGAAAATGTCACAATTATGGATTCGGGTGCGAGAGGCTCAACAACCACATTTGTGGAAAACGGTCAGGGAGATGTGCTCATAGCGTGGGAAAACGAGGCACTTACGACCATGGATTCATATCCGGGCAAGTATGAGATAGTGAATCCGTCCGTCAGCATCTTAGCACAGCCCTCTGTTGCTATTGTGGATGACAATGCAAAGAGCAACGGAACACAAGAGGTAAGCAAAGAATACCTACAGTATCTCTACAGTGATGAGGCACAGCAGCTGATTGGCGAAAGCGGCTACAGGCCAACCAATCAGGATATATTAAACCGGTTTTCCGACAAGTTTGATTTAAATATCAGGCTTTGGAGCATAGAGGATTACGGCGGATGGAATGAAGCCTACAAGACATATTTCGATGATGGAGCAATGTTCGATGAAATATACGGCAACTGATAAAACAGCAAAAGAGAAAACTAAATCAAAGAACATAAAGACCAGAGTCATACCGGGCTACCATCTTTCGCTTGGAATAGTGGTCACGATGCTTTCAGTCATCGTTCTCATTCCGTTAGCATCAGTGCTTGTGTATTCGCTAAAGATATCGCCGGGCGATTTCGTGGCACTTATTATGAAGGAGAATGTGAGGAATGCCTTTATCACAAGCATCACCTCATCATTTATCGCAGCAATCGTAAATGTGGTATTTGGACTCATCGTGGCATGGACGCTTGTGAAGTATGATTTTCCCGGAAAATGGCTGCTTGACGGACTTATAGAGCTTCCGTTTGCACTGCCGACAGCGGTTGCGGGCATCACGCTCTCAAAGCTGTACTCAGGCACAGGCTTTTTTGGTAAGGGCCTTGGCAGGCTTGGAATAGATGTGGCTTACACACAGGCAGGAATAGTTGTGGCACTTGTTTTTGTAGGCATTCCCTTCGTAATAAGGGCCGTACAGCCGGTGCTTGAAAAGATGGATAATACATATGAGGAGGCCGCTTATATGCTTGGCGCCACACCCTCTAAGACATTTTTTAAGGTAATACTTCCGGAGCTTCGCCCGGCACTCTTAACAGGCTTTGGTCTTGCCTTTGCCAGAGGAATAGGAGAGTACGGAAGCGTCATCTACATATCAGGCAACAGTGCAAGGCACAGGACGCAGGTGGTATCCTACGTCATCATGCAGAAGCTTAGCTATATAGATTACGCCAGTGCGACTGCCATAGCACTTGTGATGCTTGTTATATCATTTTTACTGCTGTTATTTGTAAACATAGTGCAGGTTAAACAGTCACAGCGCACTAATTTGTTGTAGAAGGCTGCATATAAATCAAATGCGATGCACACAAACAGGAAAGGAGCACAATGCGATGACCGAACAGGTAAAGCTTGAAAGAAGAAAAAAGATCACAAAGATAATACTCGTCACTGTCACGGTGCTCTTCATATTTGTCATGCTTGTAGTTCCGCTTTTTTCTGTGATGGCAAGTGCCTTAAAGGAGGGGCTTGGATTCTATCTGAAAGCTATCTCCACAAGCTACGTGCTTTCAGCACTCAAGGTGACTTTGATAGCAACAGTTTTTGCGGTAGTTATCAACACCTTCTTTGGAATATGGACAGCGTGGCTGTTGACCAGGTTTTCGTTTAAAGGAAAACAGGTGCTTGCAACACTTATTGATATACCGTTTTCTATTTCTCCGGTCATCGTAGGACTTGCGTATCTTATGACCTTCGGACGGCTTGGGTGGTTTTATCCGGTTATCAGATGGTTCAATGAGATATTCGGCACGAATGTGAGAATCACCTTTGCAATACCGGGAGTTGTGCTTGCCACGATATTTGTCACGTTTCCGTATGTGTCAAGGGAAATCATACCGGTGCTCAATGCAGAGGGAAAGGATGAAGAAGAAGCCGCAGCGCTGATGGGAGCATCCGGCTTTACGATATTTCGGAAAATAACACTTCCGCAGATGAAGTGGAGCCTGATTTATGGAATCATACTCTGTACGGCGAGAGCACTCGGCGAGTTCGGCGCGGTAAATGCGCTCTCGAAGACAAGAGGCGAGACATTTACACTGCCGCTTGAGATTGATGCCTTGTATATGTCGGGCACAGACAGCTCGATAACATCGGCATTTGCTGTATCGTCGATACTGTTAATCATTGCATTGATCATTCTTTTTGCAAGAAATATAGTTGAACGCAAATTTAAGAAATTACACTGAGATTTATGGGAAATATGATTTACACTAATGAAATTTGTTACTGCTTACACACCGATGTGGCAGACAGCTATAGAGTTGCTGTACTAAGAAAGCAGGAAGGAGATAACGTATATGTACGTTGAGATGAAAAATATATACAAAAAATACGGAGACTTCCTGGCATCCGATAATGTGAGCTTTGGAGTGGAAAAGGGAAAGCTTGTGGCGCTGCTTGGTCCGTCCGGCAGTGGCAAGACAACACTTCTTCGTATGATAGCAGGGCTTGAGACGCCAAATTCAGGTGACATATATATAGATGGAAAGCGGGTGAATGATATTCCGGCCTCGAAGAGAGGCATAGGCTTTGTGTTTCAGAACTATGCGCTGTTTAGATACATGACAATATACGACAATGTGGCATTTGGGCTGGAGCTTCAGAAGATGCCGAAAAAGCTCATAAAGGAGCGTGTTACCAAGCTTCTTGAGATGACAGGCTTATCTGGGCTTGAAAAGAGATATCCGAATCAGCTTTCCGGAGGACAGCGTCAGAGAGTGGCATTTGCAAGGGCGCTGGCGCCGAATCCACAGGTACTCTTACTGGATGAGCCTTTTGCAGCGATAGATGCAAAGGTGCGAGGTGAGCTTCGTACATGGCTTAAGGAGCTGGTCGAAAAGCTTGGAATCACAAGCATTTTCGTCACACATGACCAGGATGAGGCTGTTGAGGTGGCAGATGAAATCATTATCACAAACCACGGCACGATAGAGCAGATGGGTACACCTCTTGAGATATACAAGTCGCCTGATACACCTTTTGTGGCGCAGTTTATAGGACACACCACAGTCGTTGAAAACTATGGCAGGCTAAAGGGCTTTGACAGGATAGAAAATGCCGACAAGGCGGTAATCAGACCTGAGTTTATCAAGATATCAAAGAGTGGCAACTTAGACCGCTATCAGTCAGCGGCAGAGGAGGGCATCGTTACAGATGTGGTATTCAGAGGAAACAGGATGGATATCACAGTCAGCATAAACGGCATCGAGGTGGTCGGCGAGCGCTCACTTGAAAAGGACCTGATAGCAGTCGGCGAGAAAGTACATGTGCTGATTTACAGGCTGTATATATTTGATGAAGAGAAAACATACCTGATGGAAAACAGCGAGATGCAGGAGCAGGATGTATTCTACATTTAGATATAGGAATGGTCTAAAGCTTGTGATTGAAAGAGGAAGCAGAGGGAGATAAATGAAGATAAAAAACAAAAAAATCCTACACACGGATATCCTCATAATTGGTGGAGGCACGGCGGGCTGTTATGCAGCACTCACCATCCGTGAGAAATCGGATTATTCGATTATAATTGCAGAGAAAGCGAACATAAAGCGAAGCGGATGCCTTGCAGCAGGTGTCAATGCGATAAATGCATACATAGTAAAGGGCAGAAAGCCTGAGGACTATGTAGACTACGCAAAAAAGGATGCTGACGGCATAGTAAGGGAAGACTTACTCATGACTATGTCAGAGGGTTTAAACCGTGTGACGGACAAGATGGAAAAGCTTGGACTTGTCATACTAAAGGATGAAAACGGTGAGTATGTAGCAAGAGGAAACCGAAATATCAAGATAAACGGCGAGAACATGAAGCCGCTTTTGGCAGAAGCCGTATCAAAGCTTACGGACTGTACAGTGATAAACAGAATCAATATCACGGACTATATAGTTGAGAAAAACACCATAAAGGGTGCATACGGATTTTCAATCGAGGATGCTACAGCCTATGAAATCAGGGCTAAAAAGGTGCTCTGTGCTACAGGCGGAGCGGCCGGTTTATACAGACCAAACAATCCGGGCTTTTCAAGGCACAAGATGTGGTATCCACCTTTCAACACAGGCGCCGGATATGCGATGGGCATAAGAAGCGGAGCTGAGATGACCACCTTTGAGATGAGATTTATCGCACTCAGATGCAAGGACACAATTGCACCGACAGGAACAATTGCACAGGGAGTCGGGGCAAAGCAGGTCAATTCCCTTGGAGAGGTTTACGAGACAAAATACGGCCTCACCACATCAGAACGTGTATACGGAACGGTCATGGAAAATCTCGAGGGAAGAGGTCCTTGCTACTTAAGGACAGAGGGCATCTCTCCACAGCAGGATGAGTCATTAAGAAAGGCATATCTCAACATGGCACCAAGCCAGACACTCAAGTGGGTGGAGGCAGGTAAGAATCCAAGTGAGCAGAATGTGGAGATAGAGGGCACCGAACCGTATATCGTAGGCGGCCACACAGCGAGCGGCTACTGGGTTAATACAGAGCGAGAGACTACAATACACGGACTTTATGCCGCTGGAGATGTGGCAGGAGGATGTCCACAGAAATACGTTACAGGAGCCATGGTGGAGGGTGAAATCGCTGCGATAGATATGGTTTCAAAGCTTGATGCAGATACCTCAGATGTAAGTCCTGACACATCGGCATTTGATGAGAAAAAGGCGCTTGACGCAAAAGCTTCAGAGTACGACCATTTCCTCACTGAAAGGTCTTTGATGTTTACAACAGAGGCTATCGAGGAAGCCATGCAGAAGGTCATGGACAACTACGCTGGCGGTATTTCCACACATTATCAGTTCAACGGCAAGCAGCTTGCGCTGGCAAAGGAAAAGATAAATCATCTGATAGAACTGACCGGTGATTTATATGCATCGGATATGCATGAGCTTATGTTCATATATGAGCTTAAGGAGAGGCTTACGGTATGTCTTTCGGTCATAGCACATCTTGGTGCAAGAAAGGAGACCAGATGGCACAGCTTTGCCGAGAATCTGGATTATCCCGACAAGAGTGATGACTGGATGAAATACGTCAATTCCAAATACGAAAACGGGCAGCTTCACATGATTTACAGAGAGCTTGTCGGAAGGGAGGCGCGTTATGAGCATAATGATTGATAAAGCAAAGTGTAAGGGCTGTGGCATGTGTACAAGTGTATGCCCCGGAAGCCTGATATATCAGGACTCAGAGCAAAAAGCCTTTATCAAATATCCTAAGGACTGCTGGGGCTGTGCCTCTTGCATCAAGGAATGTCATTTTGGCGCTATTGCTCTTTATCTTGGAGCAGACATAGGAGGCATGGGAAGTCTCATGACAGTAAAAAGCACGCCGGATACGCTGACCTGGGATATCAAAAAGCGCGATGGAAGCAAGGAAGAGATTCTTATCAACAAGAAGGAATCCAATAAATATTAAAGAAAAGGATGGTAACAGATATGGGTGAATTATCACATCTTGACGAACTCGAAGCAGAGGCAATATACATAATACGTGAAGTAGCCGCAGAGTGCGAGAAGCCGGTTATGTTGTACTCAATTGGAAAGGACAGCTCGGTAATGCTTCATCTTGCAATGAAGGCATTTTATCCGGAGAAGCCGCCATTTCCGTTTTTACATGTAAATACAACCTGGAAATTCCATGAGATGATAGAATTCAGAGATCGCATTGCTAAGGAAAAGGGCATCGAGATGCTTGAATATATAAATCAGGATGGCGTAAAGCAGGGCATCAATCCATTTGACCACGGCTCAGCATACACAGATATCATGAAGACACAGGCGCTCAAGCAGGCGCTCGACAAATACGGCTTTACGGCAGCGTTTGGCGGCGGCCGAAGAGACGAGGAGAAATCAAGAGCCAAGGAGCGAATCTTCTCCTTCAGAAATGAAAACCACGCATGGGATCCAAAGAACCAGCGCCCGGAGATGTGGAAGCTATACAACTCCAGAATCAAAAAGGGCCAGGAGGTACGTGTTTTCCCACTGTCAAACTGGACAGAAAAGGATATCTGGCAGTATATAAAGAGAGAGAATATTGAGATTCCTTCGCTTTACTTTGCAAAGGAAAGACCTGTTGTATACAGAGACGGCAACATCATTATGGTAGATGATGACAGAATGAAGCTTCGTCCGGGTGAGAAAATCCAGATGAAGAGTGTTCGTTTCAGAACACTCGGCTGCTACCCACTGACAGGTGGTGTGGAGTCGACAGCGGATACACTTGATGAGATTATTGATGAGACACTCAGTGCTGTTTCCTCAGAGAGAACCACCCGTGTCATAGACAACGAGGCGGCAGGCAGCATGGAAAGAAGAAAGAGGGAGGGATATTTCTAAAATGAGCGGATTACTTAAATTTATTACATGCGGAAGCGTGGACGACGGAAAATCAACTCTGATCGGACATATATTATACGATTCAAAGCTGCTCTATGCAGATCAGGAAAAGGCACTGGAGCTTGACAGTAAGGTAGGAAGCCGTGGCGGTGCCATCGACTACTCACTCCTTCTCGACGGACTGATGGCAGAGAGAGAGCAGGGAATCACAATCGATGTGGCTTATCGTTACTTCACAACAGATAAGAGAAGCTTTATCGTGGCAGATACACCGGGCCATGAGGAGTACACAAGAAACATGGCTGTAGGTGCATCCTTTGCAGACCTTGCGGTAATTTTAATAGATGCAAAGCAGGGCGTATTGGTTCAGACAAGAAGACATGCAAGAATCTGCGCGCTCATGGGAATCAACTACTTTGTATTTGCTGTAAACAAGATGGATCTTGTAGGCTACGACGAGAAGCGTTTCGATGAAATCACAAAGCAGATTGTTGAGCTTACAAAGGAGCTTGAACTCAAAAATGTAGTAATCATTCCTGTTTCTGCAACAGAGGGTGACAATGTCACAACAAAGTCTGAGAATATCCCATGGTACAAGGGACCTGCTCTTTTATCATACCTTGAGGATGTTGACATAAAGGATGAGAACGAGGAAGAGGGCTTTTACATGCCTGTACAGAGAGTCTGCCGTCCTGACCACACATTCCGTGGCTTCCAGGGCCAGATAGAGGCCGGAGAGGTAAAAGTGGGCGATGAAATCACCACACTGCCAAGCAACGAGACAGCCCATGTAAAGAGCATCCATGTGGGGGATAAGCTAAGCGATAGCGCATTTACAGGACAGCCAGTTACAATCCAGCTTGACAGAGAGGTGGACGTATCAAGAGGCTGCGTGCTCACAATCGGTTCAGGAGCAAAGGTTGCTTCATCTATCACAGCTACAATACTCTGGATGGATGACGATGAGCTCTTCAAGGGAAAGAATTTCTTCTTTAAGCTAGGTACCAAGTCAATACCGGGCATCGTAACAGAGATAGAGCATACCATCGACGTAAACACAGGTGAGGAAAAGCCTGCCGACAAGCTCAAAAAGAACGAGATAGCAGTTGTAAAGATTGCATTCTCGGACAAGATAGTCTGCGATAAGTTCAAAAATCACAAGACACTCGGTGAGTTCATATTAATCGACCGTGTGACCGATATGACATCTGCCTGTGGTGTGGTTGAAGAGGTACACACAGAGGAAAGCGGCCTCTATGAGGGCAGAGTAGACAGAAACGTAAGAGCTGCAATCAAGGGCCAGAAGGCAATCACCGCCGTATTCGTAGACGGAGTGGATGGTGTAAACCGCGGCTTTGTGGAGGATGTCGAGAAAGCCTTAAATATAGACGGACGCCATACTTATCTCTACGCACCAAAGGAGGGTGAAGACTTCGTAAATGTAGTCAAGCATCTAAGCCATGCCGGAATACTCGTACTTCTGCTCATCAGTCAAAAGCAGGAGAAGGAGCTTGCAGCCGACAAAGTTGAGTTCACAAAGGACTGGAACAAAAACGGCAGAGATGTGGACAAGGCTGCGGAGTTTATCAAAAAGCAGTCGGTATATGACGGCGTGATCGTAAACACAAGTGAGTATATCTAATCCCCCACCAATTTCCACGTTGAAAAGCACGCCCCAATGTGGTAAAATTGACAAAGATAATTTAAAGAAAAACACACAGGAGGATTAACATACAATGGAAAGCTACAAGAGCGAATTTATAGACTTTATGGTGGAGAGTGACGTGCTGAAATTTGGTGATTTCACATTAAAGAGCGGCCGTAAATCACCATTTTTCATGAATGCGGGAGCATATGTGACAGGCTCACAGCTTAAGAGACTCGGAGAGTACTACGCAAAGGCTATCCATGCTAACTACGGAGATGACTTTGATGTATTATTCGGACCTGCATACAAGGGAATTCCGCTTGCAGTGGTAACAGCTATCGCATACCATGAACTCTATGGCAAAGAGGTGCGCTACTGCTCAGACAGAAAAGAGGCAAAGGATCACGGTGCAGACAAGGGAGGCTTCCTTGGAAGCAAGCTTAAGGATGGCGACAGAGTAGTCATGATAGAGGATGTCACCACATCCGGCAAATCAATGGAGGAGACAGTTCCAAAGGTAAGAGAGGCTGCTGATGTCACAATCGTAGGCCTTATAGTGAGCCTTAACAGAATGGAAGTCGGACAGGGCGGCAAGGTGAGTGCGCTTGACGAAATCCATGAGAAGTACGGCTTTGAGGGCAAGGCAATCGTCACAATGGCAGAGGTCACAGAGTATCTCTACAACAGAGAGCATGATGGCAGAGTAGTTATTGATGACACAATCAAAGCAGCTATAGATGAGTACTATAAGCAGTACGGCTGCAAATAGGAGAATATAAATTGCTTGGCAGAAGAAAACGTAACAGGTATAAGTTTACGGAAAAGAAGCAATCTAAGAGGGGGATAGCTGCACTTGTTGTGGCTATCCTCATAGAGATTGTATATATAGTTTTTTTGAATGCGGCATTCAGAGGAGATGGCAATCTGTCTATGTACTATGGCAGTGCCGGTATACTGATGCTTGGCATATCTCTGGCAGATTTCGGGTTTGCCATAAGAAGCCTCTTTGATGAGGAATCATTCATGACATTTCCACGATTGGCAGTGTTTTTTGCACTTATAGCGGTGCTCAGCTGGGGTGGGACGTATGCTGCCGGCTTTATTATTTAGCACATATTATATCAATAGTGCTATAAAACTGTCATGAATATTTGAATTATAAAATAGAAAGATTATAGGGATATATGAGTTATAAAGAGATTTATGAACTCTCCAATGAGCTTTACGCAGAGCGATTAGAGCTTGTGGAGGAGCGGATAGAACAGATTATCAGAGAGCCTGCGATAGAGCCGGCTTTTGCAGATTATTTCAGAAGTGCGGCAAAGTGCATCAACACTATTAAAAACCATAGCGCAGATAAAGAATTTAACGATTTATTCTATTCACAGTTTGATAAAGAAAATTACGAGAAAAGCTATGCCAACCCGGCATATGCCGTAAAGGTGCTCGGAGATGAGTATGGTCAGCTTTTATCGGCTGTATATGCAAAAATTGCCGGAAGCATTACACATATCTATCAGGGGGATATAAAGTATCTCTGCATTTATGCAGAGCTTATTGTAGAGCTTTACAATTATTTTGAGAATGCCAATGAGCTGAGTCCTGATGAGATAAGGGGCTGTATATATTCGTTCATGCATGATTATGAGGAGATTTTTGCAGAGGATGACAACAGAGCACTCCTTGACTCGGCTTATGATTACTATACAGAGCTTGTAAATGAGGCAGATTTGTCAAATGATGATTATCTGTATTCCTACGGACTGTATGTCGGAGAGAATGAGCGCGCCGGCAGAGCGCATCTGGCTTCATTTTCAGATGAGGAGATACAGGCCATGGCAGATACCTATACGGAAGGGTACCGCATTGGCTTTATTACCTGCAACAAGGATATCTCAAAGAAGTCAGTAGTTCAGGTGATTTATCCGCTTGGTTTTGAGCGTATGATAAGAGCAGCATTAAAGAATTTTGAGAAAATGGGTATGAAGCCTGCCATGAGACCATTTTCCACATCGGTCAACAAGCAGTTTGACTATGACCACAAGGAGGATATGGCACTGTGGCTTGACAAGGCATATGTGGAGTACCGTCTTGAGTGCATGCACAATGCACTTGAGAGAATGAAGGATGTAGCATGTAAATGTGGAGGACCGGCTGTCATAGAGATATTTGGAGAGGAGCCGTTTGCTCCGGTTTCAAAGAAGGAGGCTGCGCACTTTAATGATGAGCAGCAGAAGCTTGTAGTCCATATGACAAGCGTGCGCTCACAGTATATGAACAGCTATATCCACAGCGAGGACAGAAGCTTTACGATTATTGCCTATCCGTGTGCTGCAATCGGACCTGATTATAAGGAAATTTTTACGGAGACTGTAAAGATTAATACTCTTGATTATGCACTCTACAGAGATATGCAGCAGAAAATTATAGATGTGCTCGATACAGCAGACAGGGTGCATATCGTCGGAACAAACGGCAACAGGACAGATTTGTATGTCAAGATTCATGAGCTTAAGGAGCCTTCAAAGGAGACGGCTTTTGAAAACTGTGTGGCTGATGTAAATATCCCTGTCGGAGAGGTGTTTACTTCACCGGTGTTAGAGGGCACAAACGGCAAGCTGCATGTCAGTCAGGTATATCTCAATGAGCTTAATTTCCTTAATCTGGAAATCGACTTTAAGGATGGCATGATTGATAAATATACATGCACCAATTTTGAGGATGAGGAAGAAAACAAAAAGTATATATCAGACAATGTGCTTTTCCATCATGACACACTGCCTATGGGTGAGTTTGCCATAGGCACCAATACGACAGCCTACCGTATGGCGAGAGTATACGATATCGCAGCAAAGATGCCTATTCTCATAGCAGAGAAGACAGGACCGCACTTTGCAGTGGGTGATACCTGCTACACATACGATGAGGACAATATGACATACAACCCTGACGGAAAAGCAATCATTGCCAGGGACAATTCAGTTTCCATCCGCAGAAAAGAGGATATATCAAAGGCATATTTCAACTGCCACACGGATATCACAATACCATATGATGAGCTTGGAGCCATCACAGTTATTCGACACGATGGCTCAACATGTGATATAATAAGAGATGGCAGATTTGTGCTTGAGGGCGTAGAAGAGTTGAACAAACCGCTCGATACGCTTGATGCAGAAAGCAAATAATTGTTAGATGTATAAGGAGGATAAAATGGCAAAGGTTGGAATAGTTATGGGCAGCGACTCAGATTTAAAGGTGATGAGTAAGGCGGCAGATATGCTTGAAGAGCTCGGCATAGAGTATGAGCTCACCATCATCTCGGCACACCGTGAGCCGGATGAGCTTATTGAGTGGACAAGAGGCGCTGAGAATAGAGATGTAAAGGTAATAATAGCAGGAGCGGGAATGGCAGCAGCACTTCCGGGAATGTGTGCAGCGCTTTTTGCACTTCCTGTTATCGGAGTACCGCTTTCAGGAAAGAATCTGGATGGAATGGATGCAGTGTTCTCAATCATGCAGATGCCACCTGGAGTGCCTGTTGCCACAGTTGCAATTGACGGTGCGAAAAATGCAGCAATCCTTGCAGCAAAGATACTCGCAGCAGGTGATGATGCAATCCTTGAGAAAATCAAAAAGTATACAGCAGATATGAAGGCTCAGGTTGTAGCAAAGGATGCGAAACTGAAACAGGTTGGATATAAGCAGTATCTTGCTGAGAAATAGATTGTATTGTCATCTATAGGAGGGTTTTTATGGGTATATTGCAAAAGGCAGACAGATGTATGGATGAGGCAGCAGCCTTATTTGGCGAGAATAAGCTTTTTTTGGCAGAGAATAAGGCACAGGAGACAGCCGGTCTTTATAAGAGCTGTGGCGCATATGAGCAGATGGCAAAGACTGTCAATTTTATGGGAGTCATATATGCATCTATTGGAGACTTAAGCATGTCAATTGACTGCTACCTAGAGGCTATGGATGTAGCTGTGGAGCAGGGCTCAACAGAGATAATCATGCTTGTAAACAATAATATAGGCTCACTCTATATGGAGCTTGGATTGTATGAAAAGGCTATCAGATATTTCAACGAAGCACTGGAGCTGTGCAAGCCACCGCTGCATGGAGAGAGGGATAGCTATTATCAGGAGCTTCTCATGCTTCATCTGAATCTGTGCATATCATACACGGGAATTAATGAGTTTGAAAAGGCAGAAAAGCATCTTTCTGACGCGATACTCTTTAATGAGATAGCTGGCAGTGATAAAAACAGATTTCTGATAGATATGTCACAGGCACATATGCTATGGAAGATGGGAAATGAGGATGAGGTCAGAGATCATGTGGAAGAGCTGGTTGAGGGTGCGATAAACAATATCAATTCTGACAATTATGTACTTGAGATACTAAGCCTTTGCAATCTATTTATGAATATGGGAGAGTTCGATGCATGGAAAAAGGTTATTGTGGAGTATGAACGCTTTGCTATTGAAACAGAAAATCTGTTTTTCCAGAAGACCTGTGTCAAGATGTGGATGAAATATGAGAGCGCCATGGGTGATACAGAGGCGTACAACAAGCTGTGCGTATATTACGCAAATCTCCACTCTATGCAGGTGAAGGAGCAGATAAAGCGTCTTGGTGATACAATCGACCTTAAGCTTCAGCTTCAGGAGACTGAGTATGAGCGCCGTAAGGCAGTCAGACTCAACTACACAGATATGCTTACAGGCATGGGCAATAAGTTCAAGATGCGAAACGATTTTGAAAAGCTTGTGAGCAAAAATCAGGATTCAGATGGTGCAGGAATCACGTTTGGAGTAGTGGATATAGATTTCTTCAAGTCATTTAACAGAAACAGTGGCATAGTCACCGGTGATGCAGTGCTAAAAGAATTGTCATCCATAATAAATGAGAGCATCAAAGATAAGGGAATGGGGTATCATTTCTATGGCGATGAATTCTACATAATCCTGCAGGAAACGGATGAGGATATCATTAAAAATATAGCCGAGCATATAAGACTTGAGCTTGCCAAAAAACAGATACTTCATGAGAGCTCTAAGGTGGATGAGTATCTGACTGTATCACAGGCATATGTTACCGCCCCGGATGTAAAGGTGCCGGATGAGTTTTCAAAGCTGTTCAAGACGGTGGATGAAGTGCTCAATGATGTGAAGGAAAAGGGCAGAAATACATATAAGATAGTCTGATGCTTTAAGCGTATAAGACAACTATAAAATGACACGCAGCTGTAAAACGTTGCGTGTCATTTTTATTTGTACTTATACTTTTATATGGCTATATTGTCTCATTTATATTCCGGATATAACAATATCAGTGCCTGCCTTCTCATATATATCTGCTGTCTCAGGAGAGATACCGGAGTCGGTGATTACCATATTGATGTCATCAAGTGATGCATAGCTGGATATGGATGTGGTATCAAACTTGGTGTGGTCTACAAGAGCCACAGTTTTAGCGGAGGCCTTGATACACATGTGCTTTAAATCAGCCTCGTATATACTGAAATCAGTCAGTCCATCTTCTACAGAGAAGCCTCTTGCTGACACGAACGCGATATCTGTGTGTATCTTTTTGAGTAAATCAGCGCCAAGCAGTCCTTCTATGGAAGCGGATGCACTGGTTACGATACCGCCTGTCAGGATGACTGTGACCCCCGGGATATCCTTTAGCTCTAAAGCAAGATTGATGCCATTGGTGATGACGGTCAGCTCTGTAAAGCCTGAAAGCTTCATGCCGAGAGTGTAGGCTGTGGAGCTGGCATCAAGGAATATACACATATGGTCACTTACGAGCTTTATCGCCTCGTTTGCAATCTCCTCTTTAGCTTCCTTGTTTTCCAGGGCGCGGTCATGGAACAGGTAGGCCCTCGAGGTTAAATCAGTCATGTCATGGGTTTTATCCTTGTAGATAGCACCGCCGTGAGTCTTTGTCAGAAGCTTTTCCTTATCCATCTGGTTTAAATCTGTTCTTATTGTCGTGGTCGATACACCAAGCAGTTCACTGAGCTCATTGGTGGTGGCCTTGCGGTTTTCTTTTAAATAATCGAGAATCTTTTGTTGTCTTTCTAATTGCAGCATAGATTTTCCTCTTTCTTTTGATTTCTGTTGTATTTTTACGTACATATTTTTATCACAAAGCATTGCATAAATATATAATAACTCAAATAAGTAAATAAAGCCAGTGTTTTCGATTGCTTATGTTTTTTTTTATTTGATGACATTTAATTATATTTATTTTTACTTTTATTTACTTTTACTATTGCATTTTTTCTTTTAAAGTGTTATATTTATATCAACAAATAAAAGCAAACACAAATTATATAAGGCGGAGGTATTATTAAATGAAGTTTTTCGTAGATACAGCAAATGTCGAGGACATTAAGAAAGCAAACGATATGGGAGTCATCTGTGGAGTTACAACAAACCCTTCACTCATCGCAAAAGAGGGCAGAGACTTCAATGAGGTAATTAAAGAAATCACATCTATCGTTGACGGACCGATAAGCGGAGAGGTAAAAGCCACAACAGTTGATGCAGAGGGCATGATAAAAGAAGGACGTGAAATCGCAGCTATCCATCCAAACATGGTAGTTAAGATTCCTATGACAGTTGAGGGACTTAAGGCTGTCAAGGTGCTTTCATCTGAGGGCATCAAGACAAACGTTACTCTTATTTTTTCAGCAAATCAGGCAATTCTTGCTGCAAATGCAGGTGCTACATATGTTTCACCTTTCCTTGGCAGACTTGATGATATCAGCCAGCCGGGCATTGAGCTGATCAGACAGATTTCAGAGATTTTTGATATCTATGGATATGACACAGAGATTATTGCAGCTTCAATCAGAAACCCGATTCATGTCACAGACTGTGCACTTGCAGGAGCTGATATCGCAACAATTCCTTACAAGGTTATCGAGCAGATGACAAAGCATCCGCTTACAGATCAGGGAATCGAGAAGTTCCAGGCTGATTACAGAGCTGTATTTGGGGATTAGATATTATAAACCAAAGACCGGTATAAATATTTTATTTCATGTCATAGATTTAACAGGAGAACAAAATGAACAAATTAGAGCTTCAGATTACAGCAAATGAAGTCAGGAAGGGTATCGTCACGGCTGTGCATTCTGCAAAGGCGGGACATCCGGGCGGCTCACTTTCTGCAGCAGATATATTTACATATCTGTATTTTGAGGAGATGAACATTGATCCAAAGAATCCTAAAAAGCCGGATAGAGACCGTTTTGTGCTTTCAAAGGGACACACGGCTCCGGGACTTTATTCTGCACTTGCGCAGAGAGGCTATTTTCCGGTTGAGGATTTAAAAACACTCAGACATCTGGGATCATATCTGCAGGGACATCCTGACATGAAGCATATCCCGGGTGTGGATATGTCGAGCGGTTCGCTCGGACAGGGCATTTCTGCGGCAGTGGGCATGGCACTTTCTGCAAAGCTTACAAATGATGATTACAGAGTATATACACTTCTCGGCGATGGCGAGATTCAGGAGGGACAGGTCTGGGAGGCTGCCATGTTTGCGGGCTTCAGAAGGCTTGATAACCTTGTTGTTATAGTTGATAACAACGGACTTCAGATTGATGGACCGGTGGATCAGGTGTGCTCACCATATCCTATTGGTGAGAAATTCAAGGCATTCAATTTCCATGTGATTGATCTGAAGGATGGAAATGACATGGATCAGATTGCTGACGCATTTAAAGAGGCAAGAAATACAAAGGGTATGCCGACGGCAATTATAGCACATACCGTAAAGGGCAAGGGTGTTTCATTTATGGAAAATCAGGTCGGCTGGCATGGCAAGGCTCCAAATGATGAGGAGTATGCAGTTGCCATGGAGGATCTGAGAAAGGAAGGTGAAGCATTATGTCAGAAGTAAAGAAAATCGCCACACGTGTCAGCTACGGAAATGCACTTGTAGAGCTTGCAAAGGAGCACGATGACGTATATGTTCTTGATGCTGACCTTGCGGCTGCCACACAGACAGCCATCTTCAAAAAGGAATTTCCAGATCATCACATAGACTGTGGTATCGCAGAGTGCAACATGATGGGCATTGCTGCAGGACTTGCGGCTACGGGAAAGGTGCCATTTGCCAGTTCATTTGCCATGTTTGCGGCAGGTCGTGCGTTTGAGCAGGTGAGAAACTCTATTGGATATCCTCATCTTAATGTGAAAATCGGTGCGACACACGCAGGTATTTCGGTAGGAGAGGATGGAGCCACCCACCAGTGCAACGAGGATATTGCACTCATGAGAGCAATTCCGGGCATGGTTGTAATAAACCCAAGCGATGATATAGAGGCAAGAGCCGCCGTAAAGGCAGCCTATGAGCATGAGGGCCCTGTATACATGAGGTTTGGCCGTCTTGCAACACCGATAATAAATGACAATGCAGAGTATAAATTTGAAATCGGAAAGGGTGTTACACTCCGTGAGGGCACGGATGTAGCTATCATAGCTACCGGTTTGTGTGTGGCAGAGTCACTTGCAGCGGCAGAAAAGCTTGCAGCAGATGGCGTAAATGCAAAGGTCATAAATATACACACTATCAAGCCTCTTGATGAGGAGCTTGTTGTAGCTGCAGCAAAGGAATGCGGCAGGGTGGTTACCGTGGAGGAGCACTCTGTAATAGGAGGACTTGGAGCCGCGGTATGTGAGACACTTTCGCGTAAGGCACCAACACCGGTAAAGACAATAGGCATACAGGACTGCTTTGGTGAGTCAGGTCCGGCTGTAGCTTTGCTTAAAAAATACGGACTTGATGCAGAGGGCATTTATGCATCAGTGAAGGATTTTTTATAAGTATTTAAAATAGTTTGGTTTTATCATTTTTTACATTTTCCCCAATATAACAATAAACTAATAAAAGAAAGGGCAGCCGGGATACGGTTGTCCTTTCTTCTACTTTGTATACATATAAAAACTTTAATGTTTTAATTAATGTAAAATAATTTGATAAAATTTAAAATGCATATTGTGTTATAGGTTTTTATCTGATATATTAAATCTATAAATGCTGGGCGACCTGTGTTTTCGTATAACTGATAAGGCAAAAAGAAAGGGGACATCACATGGAACTGATATGTAAGAAGTGTCTGCTTAGAGAAATGGCAGAGGCCGACGCAGCAATGATAAAAAAATATGTTGATGCGATAAAGGGCGAGGACAGAGTGCCGGAAAAAGAGTATGAGGCAAGGCTTGCAGTGTGCAAGGCGTGTGACAGGCTAAATGCCGGGACTTGTAATGCTTGCGGCTGTTATGTGGAGCTTCGGGCACTTACAGGCGTTTCGCACTGCCCTCATAAAAAGTGGTAGTACAAATAAAATAATAACAAAATGACTGCGGTTTTGATTTCCGCAGTCATTTTATTATTATTTAGTGTTTTTTTCAGTGTCAAGAGGGGCATAATTGATGGATACAATAATGTCCTGATCGTAGTTACCGAAGCTTTTTCCGAATATTGTGAGTCCGCCGACATGGGCAGAATCCTCCTCGACAGCTATGCGGAAGCGGATGGTGCTTGTGTAGTCAAGCTTTAGCTCAGAGGTTGTGATATCTGATATCTTGAGACCATCTATGAAGGTGCCTTTATGATTTATGACTAAAAGCTTGAGTAGACCGTATTGATTCCAGTTCTGAGGCCACCATTCAGGGGTAAACATTCCGCGTACATCTCCATAGTCACCGGGAGAGGTCCAGGTGCCGACAAGAGTGTCATTGATGTAAAAGCTTATATCACTTGGCCAGTCGTTGTCGATGCCCGGAGCCTCAGAACTTATCTCGGCTGAGAGTGAAAGCTGGGTGATTTTCTGATTACGTGGAATGAGGTTTGGAATTACATATTCCACATAGCCTTTTGTGAACCACATAATGTCTGCATTGAAATGGTCAGGATGGTCAAAGTAACGCGCGTCATCGAGCTCTCCTATCACAAATGAGGATGTAGCCAGGCCACAGGTTGGACAGATATTGTGAGATGAAAACTGCCCTACCTTGATGGATGTGTTGTATACGTTACTTAAGTCTATTGGTTTTTCAATTTCTACTAATATACGATCCTGAATCAGTGAACACAGCTTCTGGTTGCCGTGACCGGATGAATCGTTTGAGGCGGAGATAAGTCCACACTCCTCAAGCTTTTTTATATGTCCGGTTAAAGCTCCATTGCTGATGTTTAGCTCGTTTGCAATCTGATTCATGCTCATCTGGTTATTCTCGAGCAGAATTTTTAAAATCTGGATACGAATATCAGAGCCGAGAGCTTTAAACAGTTCGAGACCATCGTCTAATGATGTGATATGTATCATATATAGATTCTCCTAAAATATTTTATAAAATTAACAACGAGTTCTTGTGTGTAAATCATGTTTTAATTATAGGAATAAGCTCCTATGTTGTCAATATATTATTGTATAGTTTTAAGCTATATGGAAATAGGTTTTAAAATTATTTAAATATATTGTGCAATATGTATAACTTACATGCGTTTCAAAACGAAAATAAAATAAAATTTTAGATATTATTAAACAATATGTAAAATAGTTTAAAATAATCTAAAATAAATATTGACATTGCAGCTACTCTCATGTATATTATGTGCATAAGCAAAACACATTAACAATCAGTGCACTTATGTGTGCAACAATGGCAGAGCAGGATAAATGTATAAGAGATAAAGGAGAAAATATGGCAAAAATTATTGTAAATAATGAGAATAAAAAGAGTACAATTGCTCCGGAGATTTATGGACATTTTTCAGAGCATCTCGGAAGATGTATCTACGAGGGATTATTTGTAGGGGAGAATTCAGATATACCAAACGTAAACGGTATGCGTATTGATGTTGTAGATGCATTAAAGGAAATGAAGATACCTGTGCTCCGCTGGCCGGGCGGCTGCTTTGCAGATGAGTATCATTGGATGGATGGTATCGGTCCTAAGGAGAAGAGAAAAAAGATGATCAACACACACTGGGGTGGTGTAGTTGAGGACAACAGCTTCGGAACACATGAGTTTTTTGAGCTTTGCAGACAGTTAGGCTGTAAGACATATGTGAACGGAAATTTAGGAAGCGGAACAGTGCGCGAGATGAGTGAGTGGGTAGAGTACATCACATTTAACGGAGTATCACCTATGGCTGATTTGCGTAAGGAAAACGGACACGAAGACCCATGGACTATTGACTACTTCGGTGTGGGAAATGAGAACTGGGGATGTGGTGGAAACATGCGTCCTGAGCATTATGCAGATGAATACCGCAGATACCAGACTTATGTCAGAAATTATGCAGGCAATCAGCCAATCAATAAAATCTGCTGTGGTCCAAATGTGGATGACTATGAGTGGACAAAGAAGGTTATGGCTACATGCTTTGACCATTGTGATCCGAAACTCCATGGTCTGATGGATGGATTATCTCTTCATTATTACACACTTCCTGAGACTGAGGATGACTGGAATATCAAGGGAAGTGCAACAGAGTTTACAGAGGATATCTTTTATCAGACTCTTAAGAGAGGATATTTCATGGAGGAGCTCATCAATCGTCATGGAGCCATAATGGATGAGTATGATCCTGATAAGAATATAGGTCTTATTGTTGATGAGTGGGGCATCTGGTCAGATGTGGAGCCTGGTACCAATCCGGGATTCTTATATCAGCAGAACACAATGCGTGATGCGCTTGTTGCAGGTATGACATTAAACATTTTCAACAAGCATTCCGACCGTGTCAAGATGGCATGTATTGCACAGCTTATAAATGTGCTTCAGTCTGTAATGCTCACAGACGGCGATAAGATGATAAAGACACCTACATATTATGTATTCCATATGATGAGACATCATCAGGGCGCAGCTCTTTTGGACAGCTCTCTTGTAGGAGGAGCTACTGTTGGTTCTGGAAAGAATGAGCTTCCTAAGGTTTTTGAGTCTGTATCAGAGGATAAGGATGGAGTGATTACAGTCACACTTACAAACAATTCTCTTGAGTCGTCAGAGGATGTTGATATTATGCTTACAAATGAGGGTGACAAATACAGTGTAAGTGAGGCCAGATACATCGAAGGTGCCATGGATGCACACAATACCTTTGAAGCACCTGAGGTAGTGGATGAGAAGGATTTCACAGCATATGAAAATACACAGACCGGTGTGAAGGTTACTCTTCCGGCATGCAGTGTTGTTACACTTAGATTATCGAAATAATATTAAAACAGCTATTCAGAATCACGTGGAATAAAAAGCAGGTTTTCCTGTTCCTCAAGTGGTTCTGAATAGTTATGTATTAAAAGAAAAATCGCTTTTTATGATGCTTGCAAATATTGGCTGGTCAATTTTGCTGGTTGAAGTATTTTATATGGAGAGAGTAGGATATGGATTTAAAGAATATAAAAATAGAGGATCCGTTTTGGGGACATATGCAGGAGCTTGTGACAGATGTTGTCATTCCGTTTCAGGAAGATGTGCTTAATGACAGACAGCCCGGAGTGGAAAAAAGTCATGCAATAGAGAATTTTAAGATTGCAGCAGGCCTTTCACAGGGCGAGTTTTACGGTATGGTCTTTCAGGACAGTGACGTGGCAAAATGGCTTGAGGGAGTAGCATATTCTCTGATAATAAAGCCTGATGCTGCGCTTGAAAAGAGAGCTGATGACATTATAGATATTATCGCTGCAGCACAGCAGCCGGATGGATATCTGAATACATATTTCACAATAAAAGAGCCTGAGCACAGATGGCAGAATCTGCTTGAGTGTCACGAGCTGTACTGTGCAGGTCATATGATGGAGGCTGCTGTCGCATATTATGAGGCTACCGGCAAGGATAAGCTGCTTAAGGTTATGGAAGGCATGGCGGGACACATCATAGACAGATTCGGGCCTGATAAGCTGCCCGGAATACCGGGGCATCAGGAGGTTGAAATAGGTCTGATGCGCATGTATCATGCAACAGGAAATGAGGCCTACAAAAAGCAGGCGAGATATTTTCTTGAGGAGAGGGGAAAAAATCCTGCTTTTTTTGCTGAGGAAGCCGCAAAGCGTGATTGGAATCACTTTGGAATGGTTCCTAAGGATATAAAGTATAACCAGAGCCATGCTACCATTTATGAACAGGAAGAAGCGGTAGGACACAGTGTGCGTGCTGTCTATATGTATACAGCCATGGCAGATCTGGCAGCAACGGAGCACGATGAAAAGCTTTTTGCTGCCTGTGAGCGACTGTGGAATAACATGACAGAAAAGAAGATGTATATAACAGGAGGTATAGGCTCAACAGTGGAGGGAGAGGCCTTTACGAAGGAGTATGAGCTGCCGAATGATATGGCATACGCTGAGACCTGTGCATCGATAGGTCTTGTTTTCTTTGCAAAGCAGATGCTTAAAATGAACAAAAACGGCAAATATGCAGATGCCATGGAGAGGGAATTATACAACGGAATTATAAGTGGAATGCAGCTTGATGGAAAGAGATTTTTTTATGTGAATCCGCTTGAGGTAAATCCAGGAGTATCAGGTGAAATATTTGGCTATAAGCATGTCATTCCTGAAAGACCGGGCTGGTATGCATGTGCATGCTGTCATCCGAATCTTGTGCGTATGGTTACATCTCTGGGCAGATATGCGTGGGATGAGGATGATGATGTAATCTATTCACATCTTTTCATCGGTCAGGAGGCTCGGCTTAAAAAAGCAGATATAAAGGTTGTCAGTGAATATCCGTGGAAGGGACATGTTTCATACAGCATTACGCCGAAGACAGGCGATGAATTTGCCGTTGCAATACATATTCCGGGATATCTGAAGAGCTTTGAGGTGACACTCAATGGCATGAGGTTAAAAGAGAATAGTGAGGCAAAAGCAGATGTGTTCTATTCTTATAGGGATGGCTATATTTATATAAAAAATAAATGGCATGATAACGATGTTATAGAAATCAGCTTCAATATGGATATCCGTGTAATATATGCCAATACAAAGGTAAGAGAGGACATAGGATGTGCAGCTTTGCAAAGAGGTCCGGTAGTGTACGCTTTTGAAGGAGTGGACAATGATGATGATGTGCAGAGTCTGATGATAGATGTGTCAAGGCTTAATGAAGCACAGATTGAAACAGAAGCTGAGGGAATATTAAAGGGTGCGGTTCTTTTAGATATTCCTGCAGTGAGACTTGAAGGCTCAGATGCGCTATATTCTGAGAAACCACCTAGACAAAAGTCTGTAATAGCAAGGGCTATACCATATTATATGTGGGGAAATCGAGGACTTAATCAGATGAGGGTATGGATGCATACTATTTAAATAAAATTGCAGAGTATGTTACAGTAGTTTCACAGTTGGATACAAACGCACTCGTAGATGGGTACTATGACAAATACGACATTCTGCTTGAGCGTAGAAATTTTTAGAAGTTGAAAAGCATGTAGCGGTACAGGTACAGATTGGGCTCGGATTTGAGAAATCCCTTGAGGAAAAGAATTATCAGGTAATCGTTACACCTTTTGGCAATCTTTGAGTATTAAAGAAACTTCTGGGCACCACAGCCTGACTTTTATACAGGTGCAGAGGCATGAATGCTTGCAGGAGGAGCACATCATACAGTGTTCACATATGACCTTACAGCTGAGCAGATGGATGAGTGAGTTACCATGATGGGTATAGAGGCTGTATTTGTCGACAATGACACAACAATCAGAAAATTCAAGAAGGGACTTATGCTTGAAAATATTTTCTACAAATAAAGTTAATAATTACTAAAAAAAGGACAGCCGAGATGTGGTTGTCTTTTTTTTATAACTTAATATGTACACGAGTACAAATGGATATAAATGAAAAATTATGAAAAATAAACAAAAAAACCGCTAAAATAATAACAAAAACAACAAAAATGTAAATGCATATTGACAATACAAGATGGCGGAGTTATATTATGGATATAAGACAACGTACACGTGTACAAAACAAGCAAATAGAGGAAGTATGGAGAAGATACCTGACGAGGTAGATTGCTCCAGGTATTCCGGAATGGAGACTATATGATTAAGTTAAAGAAAATTATGGCATTGGGGTTGTCAGCGTTGATGGTTACATCACTTGTTGGATGTGGAGGAACAACCAATGCAACAGAAAACAAAAAGTCAGACTCATCAAAAGGAACAGAGATTACTTTTTGGAATAGCTTTACAGGAGCAGACGGGGATATGCTTGTAAAGATGGTTGACAAGTTTAATAAAGAAAACAAGGATGGAATAAAAGTTAAAATGGATATTTCATCGGATTTTGATAGTCAGCTTTCTACAGCATTTGCTGCAGGTGAGGGACCGACAATGATACTAAGCTCAAGTGCCTATCGTTTTACATATGGGGATTATTTACAAGATGTAAGTGATGTTTTCGATAAAACAGATCTTGATAAGACGGATTTTATCCAATCATATTTGGATTATTGTTCAGATGATGACAAAACGTATTTTGTACCATTTCAGGTAGTGGGTTATTATATGTACTGGAATAAAGATTTATTTAAGCAGGCAGGGCTTGATCCTGAAACACCTCCTGCAAATTGGGATGAATGGGCAAAGGATGCTGCTAAGATAACTGATTCTAGTAAGAATATATATGGCTCAGGTATTTCATACGATTATGCATATCAGATTGCACATATTATGCAGAGGTTTGGCGGACTCGCTGTAACAGATGACAATGGCAAGTGGAAAGCTAATTTTGAAAATAATGCAGGCTATGAGAAATTCCTTAATATGTATAAAGATATGATCGATAAGGGGGATAATCCGGTAGAGGCTGATACTGATTCGATGGTAAGTGCGGGTCAGGTCGGAATAACAGTTGGTGGTCCATGGGTTACAGCAGGTCTGGATACAGCTGGTGTTGATTATGGTATTGGTCTTATTCCACAAGGCGATGCAGGTGATATGAATTCAGTTGAAGTAATCGGATTTGGAATTACAACAGCTGCAAGTGATGCTGAAAAGGAAGCTGCTTACAAGTTTATTGAGTGGTGGAATACACAGGACAAAGATGGAAGTAGTCCGGCATTAGAGTGGTCACTTAAGAATGGTTTCCCAGCATATACATATTCAGTGCAGAATAATGATGAGTATAAAGCTAATAAGAAACTTAGTGCTATGTCAGCCGCAAATCCTGAAGCACCAACAGATTTCATAGTTGATTCAAATTTCCCTGGAATTAATGCAGTATTATCAGATGTTATTCCGGAAATGATTAATTCAGTTGCATTTGGTAATTCATCAGTTGAGGAGGCATTAACAAAGGCACAGGAAGCAACTCAGAAAATTGTTGATAAGTATAACAAATAGCGGTAATTGTCAAATTATAGTACAAGTAAGGGTGGCTTAAATAGTCACCCTTACGAATAGAAAGGATGGAATAAGTGATGGAAAAAATCAAAAGGTATTGGAATAAGCCATCCAGAAGTGCATATCTGTTTATAGCTCCATCAATAGTATTATTGATATTGTTCAGTATAATTCCTTTAATTATGGCGTTTGGATTAAGTTTTTTTGATGTACCGATTACAATGAATCATGCAACATTTATAGGATGGGATAATTTTGTTGAAGCATTTCATGATCCGCGATTTATAAACAGTTTGAAGGTGACAGCAATTTTTACTGGAATAGAAGTTCCTGTTCAAGTGTTGGGTGCTTTGATAATTGCGGCGTTTATAAGTAAAAATAATAAAAGAAATAAGTTCTTACGTGCAGTGTATTTCCTCCCAGTAATTTGTTCTGCAACTGTAATTGGCATTATGTGGAGAATGATTCTTCATTCAAATATTGGATTTATAACAGCTGTATTACAGTCCATGGGATTAGGAAAAATTAACTTTATGAATACTCCGGGACTTACAATTTTTGTAATCTCGTTCATATCAATATGGAGAAGTTTTGGTATTTCAGCAATAATTTATGTTACAGCAATTCAGCAAGTATCACCATCGTTGTATGAAGCAGCACAAATGGATGGTGCAGGAAAGATACTTCAATTTGTTAATATAACAGTTCCTTCTATAAGGCCTACATTTTGGTATATTATGATGACGAGATTTGCTGGAGCGCTTCAGATTTTTGATATTATATATGTGACAACAAATGGTGGACCAAATTATACAACAGAATCAACAGTTAGTTATATATATTCCAGAGCATTCTCATCAAACTCAAGTATGGGATATGCATCGGCAATGTCGGTGGTACTTTTCATTATCATCATGTTCATTACCGTTTTGATGTATAAAAGAATGGTAAAGGAGGACTGATGATATGAAAAAGAAAAAAACAATAGGCATTGGCAGGTTTGTTTTTAACATACCAGTCGCTTTAATTCTAATAATTATAGCTATGATGGTTTTGGTGCCAGTTGTTTGGGTGACATTAAGTGCATTTAAAACGGAGAAAGAAATTATATCATGGCCACCTACATTTATTCCGAAAACATTTACATTGGAAAATTTTGTTGATGTACAAGGAAGAATAGATATTATTCGTTACATCATGAATTCTGTAATTTATGCAGGTGCAACAACAGCGTTAGCGGTTATTGTGAATAGTATGGCGGGATATGCATATGCATTTTATGATTTTAAGGGCAAAACAGCTTCGTTTCTTATGACACTTGCAACAATGATGGTTCCATTTCAGGTTATTATGGTTCCGTTATTCTTGGTTGTATATAAAATGGGAATGTATGATACATATTGGGGTCTTATAATTCCACGAGTAGCTGTTGCAGGATCAATTTTTATGATGAGAGCTGCGTTTACAGGAATTCCAAAAGAGATGGCAGAAGCTGCAAGAATAGACGGTTTAACAGAATTTGGTATTTTTTGGAAGATAATGCTTCCACAGGTGAAGCCAGCTGTAATTACACTTGTTATTCTAAGCGTAAATGGATCTTGGAATGACTTGTTATGGCCTATGATTGTTACAAGTAGTACAGAAATGCGTACTCTTGCAAATGGTTTGGCATTGTTTATCGGACAGAATACAATAGAGTATGGAGCTGCATTTGCAGGAGCTCTAGTCTCATTACTTCCAATGTTTATTCTATATATGTTTGGACAAAAGTATTTTGTTGAAGGCATGAGTAGTGGCGGATTAAAAGGATAGGAGTTGAATAATATGGAAATTACAAAGATTATATGTAATAAAAATTTCCAAATTGATAAGGTGGATTCTCGGTTATTTGGCTCTTTTCTCGAGCACATGGGAAGAGTTATTTATTCAGGAATATATGAGCCGGATAATATTAATTCTGATGAAGACGGATTTAGAAAAGATGTGTTAGAACAAGTAAAACAAATGAATGTAACTACAATTCGTTATCCGGGAGGAAATTTTGTTTCTGCTTATCACTGGGAGGATGGAGTTGGACCTAAAGAAAAAAGACCTCATAAGATAGAATTAGCCTGGAAATCCATTGAGACAAATGAATTTGGAACAAATGAATTTATGAAATGGGCAAAGAAAGCTAATATTAATCCTATTTTTACAGTGAATTTAGGAACTCGTGGAGTTGAGGATGCAGCACATTATTTGGAATATTGTAATTTTCCGGGTGGTACAGAGTATAGCGATTTACGTAAAATGCACGGAGTAGACAAACCTTATGGTATAAAGCTTTGGTGTCTTGGAAATGAGATGGATGGAAGCTGGCAGGTGGGACATAAGTCAGCGGAAGAATATGGAAAACTTGCGGCAGAGACAGGAAAAGTGATGAAGATAATAGATCCGGAAATTGAATTAATTGTTTGCGGAAGTTCATTGTCAAGCATGGAAACTTATCCGGAATGGGATATGGAAGTGCTTGATAAGGCATATGATATTGCAGATTATCTTGCGTTACATCAGTATTATGCAGGCCAGGAAAAGGGAACACCGGGATTCCTTGCTCAATCGCTTGACATGGAAGAATATATCCATACTATTAGATCCGCAGCTCAGGTCATAAAACAGAAAAAGAAGTCAAAAAAAGATATGAAATTCAGTGTTGATGAGTGGGGAGTATGGGCTGTACCTAGCAATACTGTTAATAATGAATTAAATGAAGAACCATGGCAGATAGCCCCTGCAATAAGTGAGCAGATATATACTCTTGAAGATGCTTTGCTTTTTGCAGAGATGCAGATGGTTATTCTTAGGAATGCAGATGCAATTAAAATTGCATGCCAGTCTTTACTTACTAACATAAGTGCTTGCATAATGACTGAAAAGGGAGGAAATCACTGGTTGCAGACAATATACTATCCTTTTTATTATTTTGCAAACTATGCAAAAGGTATTGTGATGAAAACTATGAGTGATGGTCCCGCTTACAGCTGTAAAGAGTTTCCAAAAGTATCATATATAGATAGTCTGAGTGTTTGGAATAAAGAAGAAAATGAATTAGTTTTTTTTGCAGTTAATCGTGATGAATTTAGTAAACAGGTGATTTCTTTACAATTGTCAGATTTTGTGTCAGAAAAAGTGATTGAAAGCATAAGTATGACAGCGGATGATAAAAAGATGACAAATCAGTATAATCATGAGGCAGTCAAACCTAAAACAGTCAATAATGCAAAAATTAATAATCAGGAGGTGAAAATAGAATTAGAGCCATTATCATTTAATATGGTCAGAATAAAAATAAAATAATACTATAAATTATGGAATGATATAGAGAAAAGAGACAACTCATTGTAGAAACCATGATATTCATGATATAATCATATTAGTTTTAAGTTAATGTATATATGAGTTTATAATATTTTGTATGGGGGATATGTATATGGCAATTACAGTAAATCAGATAGCAGAAAAGTGTGGTGTTTCCAGAACTACGGTACTTAGAGCATTAAATGGCGGAAGTGTATCAAAGGAAACAAAAGAACGCATACTGCAGGTCGCAAAGGATAATAATTACCGACCAAATTTACTTGCTAGAAGTCTTAATCATGGAAGAACTATGTCGCTTGGTGTTGTAACTATTAATATTGAAAATATGTATTTTGTACAGTCTTTGAACACAATTAATAAAGAGGCAGATAAAAGAGGGTATTTTACTAATATAGTAGTTTGTGACGATAGCCTTGAATGGGAGAAAAAACTTATTCAAGGTCTTGCCGAGAGACAGATGGAGGGAATATTGATAAACCCAATAAATAAAGGCGAGAGCTTTGAACAATTTCTCTTATCATTACATGTTCCAGTGGTGTGTATTGGCAATCAGGTATCAGGAAAAATAACAACTGTTCAGGTAAATGAAATGGTTGCAACCATGGATGCGGTAAAACATATTGTATCAAAAGACTATGAAAAAATAGTATTTGTTTGTCCACCTTTAGAGATGAAAGAGACACAAAATACTTACACACATGAGCAGAGGGAATTAGGGTTTAGAGCTGCTATGGGAATGTACCCGGATGTAGAAATGAATGTGATAGGCAGAGAAAATTTTTTACAAGATGTTCAGTCTGTTTGTAAGGATGGTTTAAATAAAAAGACAGCTTTCTTATGTTCTGGAGATAGTTATGCTCTTATGATAATGCAATGGGCTGCTAAAGAAGGCTATGAGATTCCAAAAGATTTTGGATTGATGGGATTCGATGATATAAGTGTTTTACAATATATTTCTCCAAAGCTTACAACGGTATCTACGAATGTTGAAGGAGTTGCTGCTACTGCGGTAGTTGAACTTATACAACAGATAGAATCTGAGGATTATTCACCGAAGTCTATATATTTAAATCACAAAGTTTTGGATAGAGATACATTGTAGTAACTGCATTCATATTTCCTGAATTTTCAAGGAGATTCAAAATATGAATAAGAATAATTTTGTTGAAACAAGTTATAACAAACCGTTTATTAAACAACGGGCAGATCCATATATTTATAAACATATAGATGGAAGTTATTATTTTACAGCCTCCGTACCAGAGTATGACAGAATAGTGTTACGTCATAGTGATACAATGATCGGACTGAAGGATGCAGAGGAAGTAACTATATGGAGAAAACATGAAAGCGGAATAATGAGTGTACATATATGGGCTCCGGAACTTCATTATTTGGATAATAAATGGTTTATTTATTATGCAGCAGGGGACATTGATGATATATGGGCTATAAGACCATATGTTTTGGAGTGTGAAGGGCAAGATCCTGTTAATGATTCGTGGAAAGAATTAGGTTTAGTTAAGAGGAATGATGATTTTTCTTTTAATGATTTTTCTTTAGATATGACTGTGTTTGGAAATAAAGGTAAGAGGTATTGTGTGTGGGCTGAGAAAGTAAATATTGGAAAAAAGATATCTAATCTATATATTGCACAGATGAAATCAGCCACAGAATTAGCTACACCACAAGTTTTGTTAACATCACCTGATTTTGAATGGGAGAGAGTAGGATTTTGGGTGAATGAAGGACCGGCATATCTTGAGCATAATGGTAAAATTTTTCTGACATATTCAGCGAGTGAAACAGGAGAATGTTATTGCATGGGTATGCTAAGTATTGATGAAAATAAAAATCTATTGAATCCACATGAATGGAAGAAGGAATATAAGCCAATTCTAAATACTGATATTGATAAACAGATATATGGTCCAGGACATAATTCATTTGTTAAGGATGAAAATGGTAATGATATAATGATTTATCATGCAAGACAGTATAATGAAATAATTGGAGATCCTCTTTATGATCATAATAGGCATGCTTATCGAATGAAGATAATTTGGGATATAGAAGGTAATCCGGTTTTTGATTATGAGAATAATTTTTAGAACGGTATTGTTTTTGGGAGGAAAATATATATGCAAAAACTATTTAAAAGAATAATTTCAACATTAACAGCAATTGTTGTTATTTGTGCGTGCGTTTTGCCTGTACAGGCAAAAATTGATGGAAATGGTGCACTTGTTTATAAATCGGATAATAGTTCTACTTTTGATCCGGGAGGGGCTACATATTCTAGAATTATATGCTTAAAAAACAGTGGAAGTTCAAATGGAACTTTATTATGTACATTTGATCAGTTAAAAAAAGTTACGGTAATGGTTAATGGTAACAAAGTTTCAAAACAAGTTTATCCAATTTATCAAAGCACAGACAGTGGAAACAGTTGGAAATTAATTTCTAATGTATATGATAAAGAATATGGACTTTTACGTACATCACAGCCATGCCTGTATGAACTTCCAAAGCAAGTCGGTGATATGCCGGCAGGAACTATTTTGTTAGCAGGTAATATATTTGATGATGATCCTTATAAACAGTCAAGAATTGTTATTTATAAGAGTTTGGACAGTGGAAAGACATGGTCTTTTTTAAGTGAAGTTGATAATGGAGGACCTTGTACATATGATCCTAGTGTTACATCTACTACTACTACAGTATGGGAACCATTCCTGAATCTGAGCAAGGATGGAAGGTTGGTTTGTTATTATTCGGATGAGAGATAGAAAGCAAATGGTGTCCTTCAAGCAGTTTCGTTTAAAACATCGTCTGATGGTAAGAATTGGAGTTCATTATCGAATGTGGCAGCAATAACAAACAAAAAAGACAGACCAGGTATGATTACAGTTAGTTCGCTGCCAAATGGTAAATATATTGCAACATATGAAGTTGTTAATAGACCAAGTATTAGTAAGAATAATGCTATAGTATACTGTAAGTTTTCGGATGATGGGGTTACATGGGACGAAGGTAGCTTAGGAACAAGAGTTGCACTTAGTAACGGACGAGGTATTGGTTCATCCCCTTATGTAAAATGGGTAGATGCTGGTGGACCCAATGGTATGGTTATTATATCTGCAAAATGGGCAACTGATTCAAGTGATAATATAAATGGTGGACAAAATTTTTATGTGAATTATAATCTGGGTAAGGGTGCATGGGAGAGATTACCTATGGCTGTTACTTATGACGCTAGCGATACATCAGGCGGATATTTTTCAGGATTTAGTCAGAGCTTTGATGTGAGTCCTGATAATGGTGTTTTATATCAAGCAACAAATGTTGAAAATTTTGGTAATAAGAAAACAATTAAAGGTGTGAGCTATAATTTAAATGATGTAAGAGTTGGTACACTTCCACTTAATGGAACAATTTATGAAGCTGAAAAAGCAAAGTTATCAAATGTTAAGGCTGAGAGTGCAGTTGATGCTTCAAATGGTCAGGAGGTTCGTTATATTAACGAAACAGACAGTATTGTTGATTTTGAAAATATAAAAGTATCAAAAAGTGGAAATTATACTATTTTAGTAAGATATTCCAATGGCGAGACAATTGAAGCCTCTCATACTGTGACAGTCAACGGAACAACAATTGGTACTATAAATTATCCGGTTACAGTAAATTGGGATAGATATCAATGGTCAAAGTTTACATGTTATTTAAAAAAAGGTGTCAATTCAATCAGGTTTACAAAAAATGTGGGTTTTGCAGAGATGGATTGTATAATGATTGATAATACTGATAGTGATTTTGTTATTGAAAATGAAAATAGTGGAAAGTATCTTGAAATTAAAAGCGCATTGATAACGGAAAATGCGGATGCAGGACAATGGGGGGTTACAAATAATTGGTGTCAGAAATGGACATTTGAAGATGCAGGAAATGGCTATTATAGAATTAAAAATATGAATTCTGGTTTATATCTTGAAATAGAAAATCAGAGTAAAGAAAATGGAGCAAAAGCTGTACAATGTAAATATAGTAATAGGGCATCGCAATTATGGAAGTTTGTTGAAACTGGTGATGGTTACTATTTTATAATTAATAAGAATAGTGGAAAATATTTGGAGGTTGCGAATAATTCTACAGCTGATGGAGCTTCTGTTGGACAATGGGAATCGACTGGATATAAGTGTCAGAAATGGACTTTGAGAAAAGAAGGTATTCAATAATAACAAAATAGTTAAAATACTGCTATTAAAAACCAAAAAATAAACATAAAAGCTTGTTCTAATATATAATGATTTGAGTTATTATATATTTGCAATGGAAAACATTTATAAAAACAAGCAAACGTAAATAAAAACAACAAAATAAAGGAGAGGAACTATGTTAGCAGTAAAAAATTACAAATTCTGGTTCTGCACCGGCTCGCAGGACCTGTACGGAGATGAGTGCCTTGCAAATGTTGCAGCACATTCAAAGGAGATTGTAGCCAAATTAAATGAGTCAGGAAAGCTTCCTTTTGAGGTGGTTTGGAAGCCGACACTCATCACAAATGAGCTCATCAGAAAGACCTTCAACGAGGCCAATACAGATGATGAGTGCGCCGGTGTTATCGTATGGTGCCATACATTTTCACCTGCAAAGTCATGGATTTTAGGACTCAAGGAGCTCAGAAAGCCGTTACTTCATTTACATACACAGTACAATGAGGAGATTCCATACGATTCGATTGATATGGACTTCATGAATGAGAATCAGGCAGCTCACGGTGACAGAGAGTGGGGACACATTGTTACACGTATGGGTATCGAGAGAAAGGTCGTTGTGGGACACTGGTCAGATCCTGTGGTACAGGAAAAGATTGCATCATGGCAGCGTGTAGCAGTCGGTGTGGTAGAGAGCAGTCACATCCGTGTAATGCGTGTAGCTGACAATATGAGAAATGTTGCTGTTACAGAGGGTGACAAGGTAGAGGCTCAGATTAAGTTTGGCTGGGAAGTGGATGCTTACCCTGTAAATGAAATTGCAGAGTCTGTTGCAGCAGTTTCACAGTCAGATACAAACGCACTCGTAGATGAGTACTATGACAAATACGATATCCTGCTTGAGGGCAGAGATCCTGAGGAGTTCAAGAAGCATGTAGCGGTACAGGCACAGATTGAGCTTGGATTTGAGAGATTCCTTGAGGAGAAGAATTATCAGGCAATCGTAACACACTTTGGTGATCTTGGAGCATTAAAGCAGCTTCCGGGACTTGCAATCCAGCGTCTCATGGAAAAGGGCTATGGCTTTGGAGCTGAGGGAGACTGGAAGGTTGCAGCAATGGTTCGTCTCATGAAGATCATGACAGCAGGAAAGAAGGATGCCAAGGGTACATCAATGCTCGAGGACTACACCTACAATCTCATGAAGGGCAAAGAGGGAATACTCGAGGCTCATATGCTTGAGATTTGTCCATCAATCGCAGACGGTCCTATAAGCATCAAGTGCCAGCCACTTACAATGGGTGACAGAGAGGATCCGGCAAGACTTGTATTTACATCAAAGGAGGGCACCGGTATCGCCACATCACTTGTTGATTTGGGTGACCGTTTCCGTCTCATTATCAATACAGTTGACTGCAAGAAGACAGAGAAGCCTATGCCAAAGCTTCCTGTAGCAACAAACTTCTGGACACCACAGCCTGACCTTTACACAGGTGCAGAGGCATGGATACTTGCAGGAGGAGCACATCATACAGCGTTCACATATGACCTTACTGCTGAGCAGATGGGCGAGTGGGCAGCCATGATGGGTATTGAGGCTGTATTTATCGACAATGATACAACAATCAGAAACTTCAAGAAGGATCTTATGCTTGGAAATATTTTTTACAAATAAAATATAGCTATGCTTAATAATTAAAATCCCGGGTTGTCTGTCACACTAAGGTGTGTACGGACAACCCGGGATTTTGCCGGTTGTGAATGATACAAAAATGCAGCAGCTTTTTGTGTAGCTTACTATATGTTTTAATGCATAAGGCCCTCTTATAGTGCTTCCTGAAGTATCTTCACATCCCACTTATTCATCACATCGCCCTCTTTAGCTGCTTCTCCGGTGATCATGTCAACCATTCCTGCAAGGCTTGCAGGGAGAGTCTGCTTTTCATCAGTGAAATTCATCACAAAGTAAAAGCGTGTATTTTCGCTCTCGCGGCATGTGATTTCAAGACTCGTCTCTTCAGCAATGATACCTGATACAGACACTTCATTTGTGGCTTCATCAAGCACCCTTGCAAGTCCGGCTGCCTCAAGCTGTGTGGCAACATAGTATACATGGCCTTTTCCGTAGCTGTTTTTTGTGACAGCAGGCATTCCTGCATAGAAATCGCTTTCATATGTGGCGAGTACTTCTGCACCTTCCGGGTGCATCAGGTCGCACAGCAGATTGCATTTATATTCTTTTCCATCCGAAAAGCTTACAGTGTTTGACTGCTCCGGTGCGAGCGCGTCAATTTCCTCAACCCAGACACCTGCCATCTCGCGAAGCGGTCCCGGATATCCGCCCAGATGCACGTTGTCAGACTGGTCCACAATACCACTCATAAATGTTGTGATGAGAGTACCGCCGTTTTTCACAAACTGCTCAAGCTTTTCCTTCATGCCTTCCTTTACCATGTACAGAACAGGTGCGGCAATCACCTTATATTTTGAAAAATCACCGTCAACCGGAATCATATCGACTGAGATATTTTTGTTGTAAAAATACTCATAATAGTGGTGAATCTGGTCAACATATTTAAGGTCCTGTGTAGGTCCGCTTGTGTACTCAAGTGCCCAGTAATTGTCCCAGTCAAAGATGATTCCCACATCTGATTTATTACGTGTGCCAAGTGTCCTTGTGCCGAAGCTTTCAAGCTCCCTTCCAAGCTGTGCGGTTTCTCTGAATACTCTTGTATCGTTTGTTCCGACATGTGCTATTACAGCACCGTGGAATTTCTCGCAGCCACCCTTGCTTCGTCTGAGCTGGAAGAACTGGATAGTGTCTGCACCGTGGGCTATGGTCTGATAGCTCTGTGCACGCATCTGTCCCGGACGCTTCAATGAATTGTAGTGCTGCCAGTTCTGCTGGCTTGGAGTCTGCTCCATGAGCATGAATGGCTCATCCTTAAGACCTCGCATCAAATCGTGAGTCATTGCAACCATGCTCCATGGTGTGTCGTATGCAGGGTAATTATCCCACGAAACGATATCCATCTCCTTTGCCCACTTGAAATAGTCAAGCCCCTTGAAGGTACCCATCAGGTTTGTTGTGACAAGTGCATCGGGAATGATAGCTTTTACTGCATCGCGCTCCAGCTTATAGCAGTTCAGCATGCTGTCAGAGTAAAACCGTCTGTAGTCTGTTGATATTCCGGCAAAGCTTGTCATGCCACCCCAGGCCTCCTCGCTGAGCTCGTTAGGTACGACTATCTCATCCCAGTCATAGAAGGTGTGACCCCAGAACTCTGTGTTCCAGGCATCATTTACGGCATCAAGAGTCTTGTACTTATCCTTGAGCCATACACGAAACTGCTTCTGACAGTTGTCACAGTAACAGTATCCGCCGTACTCGTTATTGATGTGCCATACAGAAATATTTTTATTGCAGCTATAGCGTTTTGCAAGCTCTGTAGCAAGAGCCTTTGCGTACTTCTGATATACCAGGGAGTTCGGACAGAAATTGTGTCTGGCTCCAAATTTATGCTGGCGTCCCTCGTAGTCGGTGCTCATCGTCTCAGGATATTTTTTGACCATCCATGCAGGCAATGCTGCTGTGGATGTTGCCATGACGATGTCGTAGTTTTCATTTGAGAGCATATCAACTATTTCGTCGAGCTCTGTGAAATTATACTCATTCTCAGACGGCTGTATTTTAGCCCATGAAAAAACGTTGATTGTGGCACTGTTGATATGGGCATCCTTAAAGTATGCCATGTCCTGCTCCCAGACCTCCTTAGGCCACTGATTTGGATTGTAATCTCCTCCGAAAAGGATTCTTTTGAATTTTGACTGCATTTTTTTCCTCCGTTATGGTATTAACCCCAATATTATGATATTCTTAAACTATAAATGTGTTTCCTTATGCACTAATCATATAATAGATTTACGGAAAATAGTATAACATCATAAACCAAATTATATAACATTCTGAAACTAAACCGTTTTTGAAAGGAGAAATCATGCCTATTTATTTTGGAAGCAATTTCGCAAGAGAACCGTTTCAATTCGACTCTGTCGGTAATGACTGGGAGCAGGAAAGCGTGACGCGCCCGGAGGGGTATCCGCTGTACCATTATTTACAGACGAAGGAGGGTGTGGGTGAGGTGACGGTATACAGCAGAAATCAGGCTGTTTCAGACAATATTTTGTCAAACAGTCATACGATTGAGCTACAAAAAGGGCAGGGGATTCTCATTGCTCCAAACGTGCCACACTCCTATCACAATAAAAACATCTCATCCGGCAATAGCCTGCCCTGGAAAACAGAGTTTGCCACTTTTACAGGGACAATGGCGGCAGCCTTCAGGGAAATGTTTGATGAAAAGGAATACCGGCTGATTGATGAGAATAAGGGGATGGAGGTGTCGGAAGCGATTAACAGGGCTGTAGAAGACTTTAAGGAACGCTCCAGTGATACGCAAATGCTCTCACTCGACTGTTATGGCATCATGCTTTTGCTATCAGACCAGTCTAATCACACACACGATAATGATGATCAAAGCTATGTACGTTTTATAAAGCCTGTTATAGATGCTATAGAGGAAAGCTACATGGACGATATCAGTGCCAAGGAGCTTGCTGATGGTGTATTTGTATCGCAGCAATATCTATCGCGTGTTTTTACGGAGTTTATGAACTGCTCGGTGTATGAGTACCTGACCAACTACCGCATCAACAAAGCCAAGGAGTTACTGCTTATAAACAGCAGGCGTAAGGTGCAGGATATAGCATCTGATGTGGGGTACTCAGATGCCAGCCATTTTATCGTCATGTTCAGGAAACTTACAGGGATGACACCGGCGCAGTTTCGGAAGCTGCATATATAACATCATCTACAATCCGTATTCCGTATTTATCAAGGTCAACCCTGCCGTCTATGACCTCAATGCCATCTGCTCTTAGACGGTTAGCCTGTTCATCGGCTCCGCCGAAGGCAAATGCCCCTGACAGCTCACCCTTTGCATTTACCACTCTGTAGCATGGAATTTCATCAGGATTGGGATTCTTGTGCAGGGCATTGCCGACAGCCCGGCACATTTTTTTATTGCCTGCAAGCTCAGCAACCTGTGCATATGTGGCAACACAACCCTTTGGAATCCTTTTTACAGCCTCATATATGAGCCGGGTCGGATTATAGGTGACAAGGTCATAGCTGTCTGCAATCATGTTTTTTATAGCATCATCCGGTATGCTGCCATCGAGAATGATAGTATTCCAGTTGTCCTTGTTCTGGTGCCAGCCGGGGATGACCGATGGGAAGGCATCTCTCCAGAAGTCTCGCCATGCAGGAGATACCTTGACATTTAAGTTGATAAAACCATTGCGCTCGTAGGTCCACAGGAAAACCTTTTTACTGTCCTTTACGCGGATGAGCTGCCAGTTTGGGTCGTGGAATGGTGCTTCCTGATATGTATTTGGAAATGATAAGCCGTAGTCTAATGCTTCTTGTCGTGTTTTCATAGATTTTGCCTGCTTTCTTTTTAGGTATACGATTACAGTATAACATAAAAAGAACAAATTTATTGACTTAATTCTTCATACAACCCCTCTATCTCACCATCTTCCTTAGAATTAACAAACACCAGTGTATCATCCGATTTTATCATGAGAATAGGAGAGTATCCGTCGAATACATACAGGCTGCATTTTCCAAGGGTGCGTCCTTCATACCTGCCGATATCATAGCTGTTTGTAGAGGCTCCGTTTGTACGCAGGAAACTGTCATCCGGCAGCTCGTCCAGAAGCTTAAGCTCTGTGATGTCATTTACATCAATCTCGCTTGTATAGCCACCGGCAGAAATAGTAAGGTTATTGTTTGTCAGAGTGATTTTTTCCTGTATATTAATCAAAGGAAGCATGCAGACAAACACCAGGATGATACAGCCGGCTATTATTGCACAGGTGATTCCTGTGAAAATCCACGCGCCTTTTTTAGCATAATTAAACGTGTAATTGCCAGACTGCATGCGGTTTTCAATGAGAATATGTTTGTCGTCGGGATTATAGTAGTAGCCGGTTTTCCAGTATTCATCATCGTCCACATCTATTGGTGAGGTGTCGATATAAACCTTTTTACGTTGGGCTTCTATTATCCATCCGTTTTGTATTTTCAGAGCATACATTTTCCGGTGGGAGCTGTTTGGAATATGAATAATTCCAAAGATATATGCAAACATCCAGATAATATATACCAGAACAAAAACGGCAATGTTAAAAAAAACAATAAAGCATATCGCAATGGAGATAATCACATTGGCAATCTGAAAGTGTTTCATTTTGCGTTTTCCGGTGGTGACGATTTCGGCTACTTCGGCATCTTCTTTGTGAGATGATGGAATATGTACATTGAGATACATGCCATTTTCATATTTATAGGCGTGTGTGTACGCAAATTGCATACATAGTATGATAAAAAGGTTTGTAACTATAAAGATAATAAACATGATAATTTCCATAGTCAGCCTCCTCTGCTAAGCGGTGCATGGTTTCATTTGTGAATACATTTTATCGCACATTGATAAAAATTCCTCGCGGCTCATTCCGGTGAGACAGGCTTCAGCACTTAAAAGCTCAAGCTCTGATTCCAGCTTTTCAGTGAAATCGGTATCATCTGCGATGGATTCGGACACAAAAGCGCCGAGCCGTCTGTCTGTGCGGATAAATCCCTCATTTTTCAAAATCTGATAGGCTTTATTGACCGTCATTGTGTTTACACCGGCATCGCTTGCCAGCTGGCGCACGGTTGGAAGCTTTTCGCCGGTCTTTAGCTCACCTTTGCCTATTCCCTTTACAATCTGGTTTCTAAGCTGTACGTATATCGGGGTGCTGCTTGACATGTCGAGTTCTATTATCATGTGAACCTCCTGTATCTTACTGTTTATATGTCATAGCCTGCTTGAAATGTATCGATATTTATTAGCAGGCTGTAATCTGACAAAATTTGTAAGTGATATAAATGTATTATTTGTATTATATATAGTAATACAGACAGCACTTTATGTCAACTGATGTTTTAGCATCAATTATATTGACATTTTGAGTATTACAATTATGATTAAAGAGTTATAAGCTATCACAACGTAAAAGAATACATATGAGGTTAAAAAATGAGCAGATTAATAGAGCAGATAAAACAAAAGGATGCCTGTGCCTTTACACATGGCGGCAAATTTCACGCAGATGATGTGTTCTCATCAGCCCTGCTTTTGTATATAAACCCTGAGATCAGCATAACAAGGGGCAATAGTGTGCCTGATGATTTCACGGGAATAGTTTTTGATATAGGGCGTGGTGAGTTTGACCATCATCAGAAGGACAGCAGAATCAGGGAAAACGGTGTGCCGTATGCGGCATTTGGCCTGCTGTGGGAGGCTGTTGGAGCGGATATTCTAGGTGAGGAGCTTGCGGTGAAATTTGATGAGTCATTTGTCCAGCCACTCGACAACAATGACAACACAGGTGAGAAAAACGAGCTTGCAACACTTATAGGCAATTTCAATCCGTCATGGGATTATGAGGGTGGCAGCGATGAGGCTTTCTTTCAGGCGGTAAGCGTAGCAGGCATGATACTGGAAAACAAATTTGAGAGATACCGTGGCAATGAGAGAGCCGATAAGAGAGTGGAGGAGGTGCTTGCAAAGCACGATCCGGCAAGCAGAATACTGGTGCTCCCGGAGTTTATACCGTGTCAGAAGGCTCTGAGTGAGACGGATATTGCGTTTGTTATTTTTCCGTCAAACAGAGGTGGCTTTTGTATACAGCCGCAGAAAAGAGAATACTCGATGAATTACAAGTGTTCTTTTCCGGCAGAGTGGCTGGGGCTTGAAGGTGAGGAACTTGTAAATGCTACAGGAATTCCCGGTGCGATATTCTGTCATAAGGGAGGCTTTATCATGACTGTAAAGGAGCAGGATGAAGCTGTAAAGGCATGCGAAAAGGCGCTTTCTCTTCATAAAGACAGCTCTGTGATAGTATGGTATGGCAGTAAAGGAGATACTGCAGCGAAGGCATGTGACAGTCAGACTAACGAGCAGCTTATGAATGTTGCAAAGGCACGAGGCATAAAGGGTGTGCATATCTGCCATGTTGATGCAATGCCTGTTGCGCAGCTTGAATTAACAGAGCTTGACAGTGAGACAGCATATGCAGAGGTGCTGATGGAGAAGCCACAGTGGAAGGCATATGTAAAGGAGCAGGTAAAGTGTATTTTGAAGTACAGACCGGAGGCAGTGTATGTGGAAGGAAACGCATTTGAGACGTATCCTGTTATACGTGCACTCAGAAAAAAGCACATTCCTGTGCTTACGATGATTGAAAATAAAGAGAAAAAAATAATGGTAAGAATACCATGATTTATGTGCATTTTTGAAAAAATTTGGTATAATGTTGTTAAGCGCGGACATCGTGCAGTTTTGCGAATGTGTGTGGTGGTTTTGAATAATACGGGTAATATACAAGTAACAATACGAGGATGCAGCAGGTATGAAGACAATCATAAAATACGAGCTTGTTATAAATAAGGCACTCAGATCTGCACTCAACTATGATACACCGGATGAGCAGATTAATGAGTTTATCAGATTTTTCGGAAAACACATCGGTTCTGACCGCATATATATATTTGAGGATTGTGATGAGAAGCATGTTACCAAAAATACATATGAGTGGTGTGCGGATGGAATAGTGCCGGAGATACATGAATTGCAGAATGTCGATATGGACATAATAGGCTGGTGGTATCAGGCCTTTGACAATGAAAAAAATATCATTATTACAGATATAGAGCAGATAAAGGATGAGCACAGGGGCTCTTACAATCTGTTAAAGGCACAAAATGTAAAAAACCTGGTGGTATGTCCAATCCGTTACAAGGATGAGATAAAGGGCTTTTTCGGTGTGGATAATCCACCGGAAAGTGATACTCTCGGACTGACCACATTCCTGGATATGATAGGAACCCTGCTCATATCATTGCTTAAGCTGCGCAATTCCTTCACAAAGTCGAATAAGGAAGCGAAGCTTAGCAGCTATTCATCGCTTTCAAGCATCTATATATCCATGGCACTGGTAAATGTGCAGACACGCAGATACCATATAGTAAAGACTTTGGATGAGGTTACACACTTTTTGGGCGTGAATCCACAGAAAGAGGGAGAGTATAGGATAGATGAGGATTTCCCAGGGCATATAAACAGTGTGATGAATGAGTTCTGTACTAAGGCACAGCGCAAAGAGACACTTGAATTTGTGGATATCAGTACTGTAGAGGACAGACTTCGTGGAAAAAATACTATAGTGCACGAGTTTATCGGAAAGGTATCAGGCTGGTGCCGTGAAAGGTTTATTCCTGTAGACTATGATGCAGATGGCAGGCTGTGGCATGTGCTTTACTGCGTGGAGAATATTGACGAGGAAAAGCGACGTGAAGACAGGCTTATGTATCTGGCACAGATTGATTTGATGACAGGTATACGCAACCGCGGAAGTGGAGAGAATAAGATAACAGAGTATCTCGTCCGCAAACAGTGCGGTCTGTTATGCCTTTTAGACTGTGACAAGTTTAAGTCAATAAACGATACCTATGGACATGCGGTAGGTGACAAGGTGATAATAGCAATTGCTGATACTCTGCGCAAATCATGTCGTGATGATGATGTCGTGCTTCGCCTAGGCGGGGATGAGTTTGCGGTATTTATACCGGGGATGCTTGATAAAGAGCGGGCAGAAGCTTTTTTTGACAGGCTTTTTTCAAACATAGAGCATATTGATATAGCAGAGATGAATGGAAAGCATATACTGCTCAGTCTTGGCGCATGCTTTTATGACGGAATGGATCGTATCACGTTTGACCAGCTCTACAGAAGGGCAGACACCGCCATGTATGACAGCAAGAAAAAACAGGGCTACAGTGCGACAATTTTTGATGCAAAGCAATGATAGTCCGGCATATTAAATAAAAAGAGGAGAATGAAAATGCAGACAGGAAAAGCAATATCCATTCCATCAATCCTCAAGGTGGGAAATGGAACATTAAACAAAATCGGAGAGTATTTAAAGAGTGAGGAGCTGACGAGCGTAGTCATTTTTATGGGAAACGGTCTCATAGATATGTTTGGAGATACCATAATGAAGTCGCTTACTGATGCCGGTATCACCGTGCTTGAGTACAGCGAGCTTGATACAGTTGAGATAGATGATATCATCACCCTTGCCTTTGATATACCAAACAAGGCAAAGGCAGTTGTGTCAGTGGGCGGCGGAAAGGTGATAGATGCAGGAAAATATGCAGCTTTTCTAAGAAATCTGCCATTTATCAGTGTGCCGACCTCAAGCTCAAGCGATGGCTTTTCTAGCGCCAGTGCATCACTTTTGGTGCACGGCAAGCGTACGTCGGTTCCTGCAAAGCTTGCGCATGGTATCATAGTTGACACACAGGTCATCCGCACAGCACCGGAGAAGTTTATATATTCAGGCATCGGGGATATGGTGTCAAAGATTACAGCACTCTATGACTGGATTTTTGAGGAAGCACATGGTGCAGGAGTGGTCAATGACTTTGCCGTGATGGTTGCTAAAAAGGCGGTCAACAGCTTTGTGCGTACACCTTATGAGAGCATAAAGGATGAGCTTTTCCTAAAGGAGCTTGTGGATTCGCTTGCCATGAGCGGCATAGCAAACGAGATAGCGGGAAGCAGTGCGCCGACCAGCGGCAGCGAGCATCTTATTTCACATGCGCTTGACAAAATTCTTGAGCATCCGCAGCTTCATGGCATACAGGTCGGCATAGCAACCTATATCATGAGTGTAGTGCAGAACCACAGATATGTAAGGGTGTGCACAGTGCTCAAAAGGACAGGCTTTTTCGATTATGCGGCTACTCTTGGCATGAGAAAGCAGGATTTTCTGGATGCGATAGATATGGCGCCATCCATGAAGCCGTTCAGGCACACATATCTGCATGAGAAGGAGTACCGCGACGCGGCAAAGAAGCTTGTGCTGGAGGATGATATACTGAATAAAATACTGGTATAGAGATATGTATGAGAAGACTATAGAGCCGGTTGCGATTATGCACACCGGATTTGGAGAGAAATTTGGCATTCCGAGGCAGAGTGGCCTTGTGCCTGAGGCGGCAGGGCAGATAATATTTGAACCAAAATACCAAAACCCCGATGCGCTTCGAGGAATAGAGGAGTTCACACATTTGTGGATTATATGGGGCTTTTCTGAAAACAGGGTGGAGAAATTCACACCGCTTGTCACACCACCCAGGCTTGGAGGCCGGGAAAAGAGAGGTGTTTTTGCCACACGTTCGCCGTTTCGCCCAAACGGCATGGGACTATCCTCTGTAAGGCTTGATAAGGTTGAGTACAAAAGCAGCAAGGGTCCTATAATTCATGTGTCAGGTGTAGATATGCTTGACGGCACACCAATCTATGATATAAAGCCGTATCTGGCATATTCAGACTCACATCCTGAGGCATCAGATGGCTTTGCCGCAGAGCACAGATGGGATACGGTGCATGTTATATGGAAGGATGAGGCACTCAAAAGCTGTATGGATGAAGATACCCGCATTACTGTGGAGCATATTCTGGCACAGGATCCAAGAGCAGCATACAACAAGGCCAGGGATTATATCTATGGCATGAGATACGGCAAATTTGATATACGCTTTGTGGCTGATTCACATGCCGGCACGATAGAGATAGTGGATGTCGTGGAGTGCATAGACGGATATCATAAGGTTAAGTGATTTTAGGAAGTGTTTTTAGTGAATATGATTTGCATATGCTGTCCGAAGAGAGTAAAATGGTAATGCATACAAAAGGACAAATGCATTACGAATATATATGTAAATACATATTAAATACACATAAGGAAGGTACATACAATGAAAACAGTAAAGGACTATATCAGAACTATCCCGGATTTCCCGGAGAAGGGCATCATGTTCCGCGATGTGACAAGTGTTATCCAGGATGCAGATGGATTAAAGCTTGCAATTGACGAGATGATAAAGAAGCTTGATGGACTTGATTTTGATGTGATAGCAGGAGCTGAATCAAGGGGCTTTGTTTTTGGCATGCCTATAGCATATGCGCTTCATAAGCCGTTTGTCATGGTGAGAAAAGCAGGCAAGCTGCCATGTGAGACTGTATCAAAGACATATGACCTTGAGTATGGCACAGCAACAATTGAGATGCACAAGGACTCAATAAAGCCCGGTCAGAAGGTGGTTCTTGTGGATGATCTTATCGCTACAGGAGGCACAATGCAGGCAGCAGCAGAGCTTGTTGAGGAGCTTGGAGGAGAGGTTGTGAAGATGCTTTTCCTTATTGAGCTTGCAGGTCTTAATGGCAGAAAGCTTCTTAGCAAGTATGATGTGGACGCAGTTGTGTCATATGATGGCAAGTAGAGCTGTTATATCTGAATGAATATATTTTATATGTTTGTGCATACTGACATTAATTAAATCTATGATTTGATGAGATTAAGAGTAAGGAGAGTCGGTATGCAGCAAAAATTGGGAAAGTGGAGTCTCCGTTTTACGGAGGCTCCTTTTATATTGGAAAGCAGTTCGGTTGTAGGCACAAAGGAGGCGGACGGACCGCTTGGAGGTCTGTTTGATATTGTAGGCAAAGATGACAGGTTTGGGCAGAATACGTGGGAAAAGGCAGAAAGCTCCATGCAGCGCGATGCACTCACAATGGCCCTTGGAAAAGCACATCTGGATGCATCCGACATGGACTATGTATTTGCAGGAGATCTGCTCGGACAGTCTATGGCCACAACCTTTGGTGTGGAAAACTTCCGTATTCCGTGGTTTGGAGTGTACGGAGCATGCTCCACATGCGGGGAGTCGCTCTCGCTTGCCGCGGCATTTGTGGCAGCAGGGTATGCAAGGCATGCGGTGGCAGTGACATCGAGCCACTTTGGCAGTGCCGAAAAGCAGTTTCGCTTCCCTAACCAGTATGCCAATCAAAGACCGGTGTCAGCGACGTGGACAGTGACAGGAAGTGCAGCATTTATTGTGGGCAGTGGAGCAGGTGGTAATGAAATGGCTGGGTGTGACAATGAATGGACTGGGTGTGACAATGCAGATAGTATATCAAGGAAGGTGCAGATTGAGGGAATCACGACAGGAGTTGTGGTGGACTATGGCATAAAGGATGCCATGAACATGGGCGCAGCAATGGCACCTGCGGCCTGTGAGCTGATAGTAAATCACCTGAGTGATTTCGGCAGAAAGGCATCTTATTACGATAGGATAGTGACAGGAGACCTTGGAAGCGTCGGACAGAAGATACTGATTGACCTGTGCAGGCAAAAGGGCGTGGACATAAGCAAAAATCACGAGGACTGTGGCATGAAGATGTTTGATGCAACGAACCAGAACACAGGCTCAGGTGGTTCGGGCTGTGCGTGCTCGGCAACTGTTTTGTCGGCATATTATCTGCCAAAGCTTAGAAGTGGTGAATTGAAGCGTATACTTTTTGTGCCTACAGGAGCACTTCTTTCGCCTGTCAGCTTCAACGAGGGCGAGTCAGTACCGGGAATTGCACACGGTGTGGTGCTTGAAGCAGTAATGTGAAGCTGTAATTTGAAGCTGATGGCTTCACATATATAATAGGGTGAACGAGCCGTTTTTTGAGGGATGGGCTGCACGTTCAAAAATAGAAGAAAGGCGTAAGGATATAATGGATTATGTAAAAGCATTTGTCGTGGGCGGTATCATCTGCGCCATCGTACAGATTTTAATGGAAAAAACAAAGCTCATGCCGGGCAGAATTATGGTAATGCTTGTGTGCACAGGAGCGCTGCTTGGCGCAGTCGGCATATACGGCCCATTTTCAAAGTGGGCAGGTGCCGGTGCAAACGTACCGCTTTTGGGCTTTGGAAATGTACTGTGGAAGGGTGTGAAGGAGGCAGTGGACAGCGAGGGATTTATAGGTCTGTTTAAGGGCGGCTTTAAGGCCTGTGCCGTCGGAGTATCGGCAGCACTTATCTTTTCGTATATCGCGGCACTCATCACGAAACCTAAGTTAAAGAGCTGAGAATAAGAAAAACTGCCACTTACATGAATGCATGCATGACGCATTAGCTTTTTTGTTCTCAGTGGTTCAGAATAGTTACGAATGATGTATAAATTACGAAAAATTGCCCATACTATCTCCAAAACGAAAAGGAGACTGATACAATGAAGAAAATGAAATATTTATTGGCACTTTGCCTGATACTCGCTGCTGCAGGAAGCTTTGCAGCCTGTGGAAACAATAGTAATGTGGCAGACACCTCAATGGTTGAAAATACACAAAGAGGTGGCTCTGCCGCCGACGATGCCGGTAAAGCCGGCAAGGATATCATAGATGGCGCCGGGAATGCCGGCAAGGATGTGATAGACGGAGCAGGCGATGCCGGAAAAGATGTGATAGACGGAGCAGGCGATGCCGGAAAAGATGTGATAGACGGAGCAGGTGATGCCGGTAAGGATGTGATAGACGGTGCAAAGGATGCCGTAGATGATGCCGGAAACGCCATAAAAAAGAGTGTTGATGGTGGAAACAACAACTAACAGCTATTTATAAAAAGAAAACAGTTACTATATATGCTTCAATGGCTGCAAAAACAAAAGCACCGACAACGTCGCTGATAAAATGCACACCTGATATCACACGGACACAGGCAATGATAGCTGCAAGGACTGCAAGCGCAATGCCGGTGAACCATAAAGGCGAAGCAGCAGGTGAGCATATTAAAACAGTAAATGCAATTATAAATGCAGAAAAAACATGCCTGCTTGGAAAAGATCTGCCGTGTGTGTCCTTTGGAATGACAGGCGGCATATCAAACTTTTCGTATGGGCGTGGCCTGTTTACGATATATCTGAAAACCGATACTGCAATAAAGCCGACAAGCGGAGCAATGATTGAGAGTGCAAGCATATGACCGGCTGTAAAGCACAGATACAGCACGTATACAGGGTATGTGATAAAAACTAAATAAGTGCATATTTTATTGATTAATTCAAGCTTTCGGGCTGCCCTGTTATTTTCAAGGAATGGGGCAGTCATTTTTATGTATGTATTTTTTTTCATGATTATTTTCCATCGTTTATTTAAGAAATATTGTATTGTAACTGTCTGGAGTGGTGTCAACTGCCCTTGCGGTACTGCAGAGGTGTCATGCCATAGTGCTTTTTGAAGGCTCTGTTAAAATACGACAGGCTTTCAAACCCCACTTCACCGGAAATAGAAAGCACCGAGCTGTCTGAGCTTTGCAAAAGTCTCGCAGCCATGGTCAGGCGGTAGTCCTTTAAATAGTCAACAAACGATGTGCCCATGGTTTCTTTAAAATATCTCATAAAATGAGACTCGGAAAACCCGGCTACATCAGCGATATCAGCGATAGAGATTTTGTCGGCATAATTATTTTCCACATATTTGAGCACAACCTTCATCTTATCAAGAGTCTTTTTGCTTTTTAGTGGCTTTGTCAGATTACGGCAGCGGTTATCAAGCACAAAAAAGAATTCGTAGAGCTTGCTCTTTATATAAAGCTGGTAGCCCTGCGGCATCGTCTTGCAAATCTCATCGCATGCATCTATTGGAGCCACGACATCCTCGTAGTATGGATATACCGGGGTAAAAACAGTCGGAACTGTGAATCTGCCGGATAAGAGAGGTGTAAGAAAATCCTCCTTGGTGTAATCATACTTTCCGGGAAGCAGCATCGACAGGGAAAATATGATATTTTCGTACTCCATCGATTCATCCATATACTGGTCTATAGAGTGAAGCTGTCCCGGCAGAATCAGCACAAGGCTTGGCGCTGTGACATGGTACTCCTTAAAATCCACAGATATATGACCACATCCCTTCTTTATATAGATAAGCTCCATGTCGTCGTGCCAGTGCAGCGGAACTCCGGAAAAATCAAGGGGAATCGAGCACAGGTAGGTATTGTATGGGAACGTAAGCTCCACATGCGTTTTGTCTTCGTGATAATTTTCATATTCTAATATATTCATGATGATATTTTAGCATATTATTTCTTGAAAAGCCACTAAAAATACCGAAAAATGATAGGATTGTGCAAGTTTTCGACTGTATATTGCAAGAATTGTGCAGTGTAATGGATTATACTTGATTCATCAAATGACACAAAGAAGTTAAGCACGCTAAATGAAAATTAGTTAATTTGACACATTGGCGTGTACACATGATAACAGATTTGGGAGGAAATCAAAATGGCAATCATGCAGGAAATCGAAACAAAGCTTCAGAAGGGCATCAGCGTTAGTACAGACGAGGAAGTATACTACGCATTACTTGAGCTTGTAAAAGACAAGGCAGAGAAAAAGGTTTCAAACAAAGGAAAGAAAAAGCTCTACTACATCTCAGCAGAGTTCCTTATCGGAAAGCTTTTATCAAACAACCTTATCAACTTAGGTATCTACGATGAAGTTAAAGAGACTCTTGAGAAGAACGGAAAGTCACTTGCTGAAATCGAGGAAATCGAGCTTGAACCTTCACTTGGAAATGGTGGACTTGGACGTCTTGCAGCATGCTTCATAGATTCAATCGCAACACTCGGGCTCAACGGAGACGGTGTAGGCCTCAACTACCACTACGGATTATTCAAGCAGGTATTTGAGAACAATCTCCAGAAGGAGACTCCAAACCCATGGATTACAAAAGAGAGCTGGCTTACAAAGACAGATATCACATATCCTGTAAGCTTTGGCGGATTCACAGTACAGTCAAGACTTTACGATATCGACGTAGTTGGATACAACAACCGTACAACAAAGCTTCACTTATTCGACATCGAGTCAGTTGATGAGTCAATCGTAGGCGATACAATTGATTTCGACAAGGATGATATCAAGAAGAACCTTACATTATTCTTATATCCTGATGATTCAGATGATAAGGGTCGTCTCCTTCGTGTATACCAGCAGTATTTCATGGTATCAAACGCAGCAAGACTTATCCTTGCAGAGGCAGAGGCAAAGGGCTCTAATTTACATGACCTTGCTGATTATGCAGCAGTTCAGATTAACGATACACATCCATCAATGGTTATTCCTGAGCTTATCCGTCTCCTTCAGGAGAAGGGCATCCTGATGGATGAGGCTATTGAGATTGTATCAAAGGTTTGTGCATACACTAACCACACAATCCTTGCAGAGGCTCTTGAGAAATGGCCAATCAGCTTCTTAGAGAAGGCAGTTCCACAGCTTATGCCAATCATCCGTGAGCTTGACAACAAGGTTCGCGCAAAGGTAGCTGATGAGAGCACATACATCATCAAGGACGGTCTTGTACACATGGCACATATGGATATTCATTTCGGATATTCTGTAAACGGTGTTGCATACCTCCACACAGAGATTTTAAAGAATACAGAGCTCAATAACTTCTACAAGTTATATCCTGAGAAGTTCAACAACAAGACAAACGGTATCACATTCCGTCGTTGGTTAATGTCTTGTAACCCTGAGCTTTCAGCATACATCACAGAGCTTATCGGTGACGGCTGGAAGAAGGATGCAAACGAGTTAGAGAAGCTTGGCAATTTTATCAATGATGACGCTGTTCTCACAAAGCTTGTTGACATCAAGAACGCAAAGAAGACAGAGCTTGCTTCTTACTTAAAGAAGACTCAGAATCTCGACGTACCTGACAATTCAATCTTTGATATCCAGGTTAAGAGACTTCACGAGTACAAGAGACAGCAGCTCAACGTGCTTTACATCATCCGTAAGTACTTTGAAATCAAGGCAGGCAAGAAGCCATCTACACCAATCACATGCTTCTTCGGTGCAAAGGCAGCTCCTGCATATATCATTGCAAAGGATATCATCCATGCAATCCTCTGCTTACAGCAGATTATCAACAATGATCCTGAGGTAAGTCCATACCTTAAGGTATTCATGGTTGAGAACTACAACGTAACATTAGCTGAGAAATTATTCCCGGCTGCAAATATTTCAGAGCAGATTTCTCTTGCTTCTAAGGAGGCATCAGGAACAGGAAACATGAAGTTCATGCTTAACGGTGCTATTACACTTGGAACAAGTGACGGAGCAAACGTAGAGATAGCTGAGCTTGTCGGCGATGAGAACATCTATGTATTCGGTGAGGATTCACAGACTGTTATCGACAGATATGAGAGAGGCGACTACTGCTCTAAGGATTACTATGACAAGGATGCAGACTTAAAGAAGGCTGTTGACTTCCTTGTAAGTGATGAGATGATGAAGGTTGGTTCTAAGGAGAACTTAGAGAGACTTTACAACGAGCTCCTCAACAAAGACTGGTTCATGACATTCCCAGACTTTGAGGATTACTGCAAGACAAAAGAGAAGGCTTACACTGATTATGAGGATAAGAAGGCTTGGGCTAAGAAGATGCTTGTCAACATCAGCAAGGCTGGTTTCTTCTCTTCTGACAGAACAATCAAGCAGTACAATGATGAAATCTGGCATTTAGAGGCTTAGAATTTTTTCTTCCTCCTTTAAATACAAATTGGGCTTAAGAACTCCTGCGGGTGCATCCCGCGGGGGTTCTTTTTTTGATAGAGTACGGGACGTAAGCGCAGGGGACGGCGTGCACACATACTCTTGCGTTCGCTACGCTACGCTGCCAAGTGTCTGTACGGATTATGCCCGGAGTGTTTCGCAGGCTGACGAAACCGGCTTTTATGCGCCGTCCGTGGCGCATAACGCCTTGCCCCGCCGTCCATGACGGTGCATTTCTGTGGTTCTAAGCATAATCCTACAGACACTAGGCAGCTTCGCTATGCGCTCTCGCAAGAGTACGTGTGCATGCCGTCCCCTGCGCTTACGTCCCTTACGCTGTGGCAAAATGTACTATCCCAGAATCCCTAAATGTGGCAAGGCGGGATTTACAAGTTTGGCAATTACATATATAATAAGGGGAAGAATATACACATGGAGAACTATTATGATAAAGAATAAATTTATGGCACTTACGCTTACCGTGGCACTCACGGCGGGCATGCTTTCCGGCTGTGGCTCAAGCGAAAAGGCAAAGGATAGGGATGCGTACAGACAGTATGGCATCAACTGCATAGAAAACGGCAGCTATGATGATGCGGTCGATGCTTTTCAGAAAGCACTGGACCAGTCGGTTGGCTCAGTAGGCGCAGAGGAGCTTGACATATGCTATTACAAGGCCAAGGCACAGTATTTGAGTGGTGACGTGGATGGAGCAATTGATACATATACGGCCATCATCGACTATAATAAGGATTCTGACGCATACTATCTGAGGGGCTGTATATATTTTGCCAAGAATGATTCAGACAAGGGCTTGAAGGATTTTAAGACGGCGCTCAGTGAGAATAATGATAATTATGAGCTCTATCTTGGCGTTTATGAGACCTTGTCAAAGTATGGCATGAATGACCAGGGAAAGGAATACTTGGATAAGGCATTAAAGCTTAAGGCAAAAACTGTTGATGACTATATGCAGAGAGGCCGTATATACACCATGCTCGGTGATTATGATTCAGCAATAAAGAGTCTGCAAAAGGCTATTGATGAGAAGCTGGTCAAGGCAAACTACTATATGGGTGAAGCATATCAGAAGCAGGGCGACAATGACAGCTCGCAGAAGTATTTTAAGAAATACCTGGACAGCGGTGAGGCAGATTCTTATGAGCTGATGAATATGGGACAGGCGCAGATGGACAATGGTAACTATGACACTGCGATTACTTATTTTCAGAACGCACTTGAACTTGAAAGTGTGCCTAACAAGCAGCAGATAACAAAGGCTATGATTATAGCATATGAATATTCCGGAGATTTTGCCACTGCAAAGAGCCAGATGGAGGAATACATGAAGGAGTATCCAGATGACGAGGATGCAGCAAGAGAATATCAGTTTTTGGAGACCAGATAGATTATGGCAGATACTATTAAGATAGAGGATATTGAGGAGAGAGTAGTGCTCGTCGGAGTGAGTGAGCAGGACGGTGATGATGCGGATGATTCACTTTCAGAGCTTGCGGAGCTTGTAAAGACAGCCGGTGCGACAGTTGTAGGCACACTTATCCAAAGAAGAGAAAAAATTCATCCGGGCACGTATGTCGGCACCGGCAAGGTGGCAGAGATTGCAGAGCTTGTGGAGAGTACAGGGGCAACAGGCATTGTGTGCGATGATGAGCTGAGTCCGGCCCAGCAGAAGAATCTGGAGACGTACCTTGACACAAAGGTCATGGACAGAACACTTGTTATTCTTGATATTTTTGCATCAAGGGCCACAACAAGTGAGGGTAAGATACAGGTTGAGCTTGCTCAGCTCAAGTACAGATTAAGCCGTTTGTCGGGACTTGGTAAGTCAATGTCCAGGCTTGGCGGAGGAATAGGAACAAGAGGTCCCGGAGAGAAAAAGCTTGAGGTGGACCGCCGTCTTATAAATGACAGGATAGCACAGCTTCGAAGAGAGCTGAAAGAGGTGCAGAAGCACAGAGATATCACGAGGGCAAAGCGTGAGAAAAATAAAGTACCGGTTGTTGCGATAGTAGGATATACTAACGCAGGTAAGTCCACGCTGTTAAATCATCTGACAGAGGCTGATGTGCTTGAGGAAGACAAGCTCTTTGCAACGCTTGATCCTACAACGCGTATTCTTGCGCTTGATGGCAAGCAGCAGGTGCTTTTAACTGATACGGTCGGGTTTATCAGAAAGCTGCCGCATCATCTGATAGAGGCTTTCAAGAGCACCCTTGAGGAGGCAAAGTACGCTGACATCATTTTCCATGTGGTGGATGCATCAAATATGCAGCGGGAAAAGCAGATGTTCATAACCTACCAGACATTGGATGATCTTGGTGTAAAAGACAAGAAATTTGTCACACTTTTTAATAAGCAGGACGCCCGCACAGACAACGAACCGCTGCATGATTTCAGGGCAGATTATACTCTCAATATCTCAGCGGCAAAGGATCTGGGATTAGATGAGGTAAAATCTCTTTTAGAGGAGATATTAAGAGAGAACAAGGTATATATTGAGAGAATTATCCCATATGATAAGGCTGGCGTGATACAGCTCATCAGAAAACAGGGCGAGCTTGTGTCGGAGGAATATGTGGCTGATGGGATACAGATAAAGGCATATGTGCCGATGGAGGTGTACGGCAGGCTCGATTAGAGCGCTGCTTCGCTATATCATTATAATAAGCGAGGAATTTAAAATGTCGAAAACGCGTTCAATCCGCTGGGACAAGCTGGACAACACAGCAAATCTGTTCCCAAGTATAGCGGGGGAGAGCATGACAAATGTATATAGGATCTCAGTCACCTTAACTGATGAGATTGACAGTGAAAAGCTGCAGGAGGCACTGGATATAGTGCTTCCGAAGTTTGGACTGTTTAATGTAAGACTCAGGATGGGAGTGTTCTGGAACTATTTTGAGGAAAATGGCAAAAAGGCACCAAAGGTGCATGAGGAAAATACGTTTCCGTGCAGGTTTATAAGACCTAACAAGAATCACAGCTATCTTTTCAGGGTGACATACTATAAGAACAGAATAAATCTTGAGGTTTTTCATGTGCTGACAGATGGCATGGGCGGCATCAATTTTCTGAGAGAACTCACATATCAGTATCTGCGTCTCACACATCCGGAGCTTGCAAAGCTAAAGGGTGATTCACTGACGCAGGGCACATCCCTAAATAGAGAGGACAGCTTTGTAAAGAACTATAAATCTAGCAAGCCAAGTGGCTTTAACAGGCAGAAGGCGTATCTTCTAAAGCTGGAAAAGGTACCTGATGGAGAGTTTGGGCTGATACATGGCATGATGCCTGTATCACAGCTAAAGCAGGTCTGCCACAGGTATGGAGTTTCCATAAATGATTATCTGGTGGCATGCTTTGTGTGGAGTGTGTATCAGGAGTGTTTTCACGGCATGCCAAACAATATGCCTGTCAGGGTCGCAGTTCCTGTGAATCTTCGTCCTTATTTTGACTCAGTGACCACAAAGAACTTTTTTGTCATGATATCTGCTGAGTTCAGACCGCAAAACAGCACCTACACATTTGAGGAGGTGCTTAAAATAGTGACGGATTCCATCAATTCACAGATTTCTAAGGAGCATCTGGAGGATCTTTTCTCATACAGTGTGTCAAATCAGAAAAATATCCTGATGAGACCGGTGCCTCTTTTTATAAAAAATCTTGCAATGAAGGCGGTCTATACGCAGTCGGCACTGGCAAACACCACCACTATCACCAATATTGGAAATATAAAGGTGGAGCCGGAATACGAGCCTTATATAACAGGCTTTTATTCCTTTATACCAATGTCCAAGGGGCAGCCTATGAAGGGCACCATCTGCTCCTACAAGGACACACTGGTGTTTACTTTTTCATCTATTCTGGCCGATACGATGATTCAGAGAAGCTTTTTTAAGAAGCTTGTAAATGACGGAGTGGATGTGACAATTGAGACAAATGGAGAGTATTATGACTAAATGCATGAAATGCGGTGTTTATATAACCGATAATACCGATAAATGCCCACTCTGCCAGCAGGTTGTGGCACCTGTTGAACAGCCATCGGACAACGGTACGAGATACCCTGATGTCAAGGGCGCATCAAGAAAGTACAGATTACTGGAAAATATTATATTGTTTCTGTCTATAGTTGGACAGATTGTGCTGACAACTGTTGATTACATGACAGACCGGGAAATAAACTGGAGCTTTATAGTGCTTCTTGTTGTAATCTATGCGAATGTGACGCTTCGCCTGGCAATAGTCGGAAGAAATGGATATATTTTTAAAATTGTAAGCACATTTGTGTTCACGGTGCTGTTTCTCGAGGGAGTAGACCTTCTCACAGGCGCCAGTGGCTGGGCACTTACATTTGTGTTCCCAAGTGCCATATTGGCGATGGTTCTTGCTACAATTATACTCATGATAGTAAACATAAGAAACTGGCAGAGCTACATGATGATGCAGCTTTTTCTTGTGCTGATGAGCGCGATTGCGATGATACTTGTGGCAGTCAAGGTCATATGGTTCCCATATCTGGCAATGGGAGCGATGGGAGCATCATTGTTTTTGTTCCTCGGAACACTGATTATAGGTGACAAAAGAGCCAGAACAGAGCTGAAACGGAGATTTCATATATGATAGGCTTTCATGGAATAGGAAATTCGCATATGTTTGAGGATGAAGAGATGGGAAACTACCATCCGGAAATTGAAAACGGCGATAGTAATGGTGATAATGAAACTGGAATAATAGGAGCTTTGGGTAATAAGCTTGAAAAGACATTTAAGAACTCATTATCTGCCATGAAAAGTGAGCATGCGGAAAAAGTCCATAGCAATGCAGCTGTGGCAGATGAAGAAGTCAGTATACAGGGAAAAATACTTGCTAATCTGATGGGACATATCACAAATGACCTTGCAATCGGTAAAAAAATAAAATCCGGAGAGCTCAGGAAGCGCATGAAGGAACCTGCATGGCTTGTTCCGGACTGCTTTGTAACAGAGGATATAGATATGGGCGGTTTCACTATGAAGTTTTTATCTTCAAAGGAAAACCCAAATACAGAGCGTGTGATACTGCAGCTGCATGGTGGCGGATATATGGGTGCAGTGCGCAATGCATACTATGTATTTGCAGGCCTTTATAATGAGGTAAGCGAGGGCTGCTCAGTGCTCACGCCTGACTATCGCGTGGCGCCGGAGCACCCGTATCCGGCAGCACTTGAGGATGCCGTAGCCTGCTATAAATGGCTTTTGTCACAGGGCTGGTTTGGTTCGCAGATTGTACTGGCAGGAGACTCAGCGGGCGGAGGTCTTGCAATGTGCCTCACCATGTATCTTCGTGACCACGACATGCCGCTTCCGGCAGGAATAGTAGCCATGTCACCATGGACTGACCTTACAGCAGGCGGAGAGTCATACGAGACAAATTATGAAAAGGACCCACTGTTTGGAAACACAAGGGACAGTCTAATCTACGTGAATGACTATCCCGGTGACCACGATAAAATGGATCCATACATATCGCCACTGTTTGGTGATTTCAGGGGCTTTCCTCCAATGCTCATACAGGTGGGCTCGATAGAGATGCTCTTATCTGATTCGGTCGATGCCGCTGCAAAGGCAAGAAACCAGGGCGTTAAGGTGCGCCTGTCAGTGTATGAGGGCATGTTTCATGTGTTCCAGATGGGATATCTCAATTTCCCTGAGTCCAAACGAGCGTGGGCAGAGGTCAAGCGTTTCCTAAAGGTGATTAAAGAGGAAGAATAGCTGTAACTGAATTACGCAGTCTTTCCTGTATAAAGCTGATAATACTTTCCCTTCTTTGCAATCAGCTCATCATGACTTCCCCTTTCAATAATGCGTCCCTGCTCCAAAACCATAATGCAGTCGCTGTTTCTGACAGTAGAAAGTCTGTGTGCGATAACAAATGTAGTGCGGCCATGCATGAGCTTATCCATGCCGTCCTGAACAATACGCTCGGTACGTGTATCAATTGAGCTTGTAGCCTCATCGAGGATGAGCACAGGCGGATCGGCGATAGCGGCACGCGCAATGGCTAGAAGCTGGCGCTGACCCTGGCTTAGGTTTGCACCGTCACCGGTCAGTACAGTATTGTAGCCGTCAGGAAGCTGGCGGATAAACGTATCGGCGTTTGCCAGGCGGGCAGCTGCGTATACTTCATCATCTGTGGCATCAAGCTTGCCGTAGCGGATGTTTTCCATGACAGTAGCTGTGAAAAGGTGGGTATCCTGCAAAACAATGCCAAGAGAGTGGCGCAGATCAGCCTTTTTAATTTTGTTTATATTGATGCCGTCATATCTTATCTTGCCGTCTGCTATATCGTAGAAGCGGTTGATAAGGTTAGTGATGGTAGTCTTTCCAGCTCCGGTGGTGCCGACAAAGGCAATCTTCTGACCGGGTGTTGCAAAAAGATCCACATCGTGCAACACAATTTTCTCAGGCACATATCCGAAATCCACATCATCAAATACCACATCGCCCTCGAGCTTTTTGTAATCCACAGAGCCGTCAGCCTGATGAGTATGCTTCCATGCCCATAAGCCGGTGCGCTCAGGGGTTTCAGTGAGCTTTCCGTTTTCTTCTTTAGCATTTACAAGTGTGACATAGCCCTCGTCAGTCTCAGGCGCTTCGTCGAGCAGTGAGAAGATACGGTCACATCCGGCAAGCGCCATGATGATACTGTTGAACTGCTGGCTGACCTGCGAGATAGGCATGTTAAAGCTCTTGTTAAAGGTCAGAAAGCTCGCAAGCTTACCAAGGGTCAGACCGCCAAAGCCTGAAAGAGCCATAACACCGCCGGCAAGAGCGCAGAGCACGTAGCTTAGATTTCCAATCTGTGCGTTTACAGGACCGAGCATGTTGGAGTACATGTTGGCATTGTAGGCGCTTTCAAAGAGTTCATCGTTTATTTTGTCGAAGGCTTCAATATTTTCCTGCTCGTGGGTAAATACCTTGACCACCTTCTGTCCGTTGAGCATTTCCTCGATGAAGCCGTTAACCTTGCCGAGGTCGCGCTGCTGAGCAAGGAAATAGCGGCTGGAGAAGCCTGCAAATTTCTTTGTCACGACAGTTGTTACGATTACCATCACGATAGTTAGTACGGTGAGCGGAATATTTAATATGACCATTGAAACAAAAACGCTCACAACAGTGATGGCACTGTTAAGTATCTGCGGAAGACTCTGGCTGATGAGCTGGCGGAGGGTATCGATATCGTTTGTATAAATTGACATGATATCGCCGTGCGCATGTGAGTCAAAGTATCGGATTGGCAGATCCTGCATATGGGAAAAGAGCTCAACACGCAGGTTCTTAATGGTGCCCTGTGATACGTAGATCATTATTTTGCTGTATGCAAACGTACTGATGACGCCGATGCCGTAGAATACGGCGACCCTTCCCATTGCTGCAAGGAGTGGTCCGTAGTCGGGACTTCCTGTCTTAAGCAGTGGTACTATATAGTCATCAATCAAATTTTTGGTAAACATGGTTCCCTGCACATTTGCAAGTACACTGACAAAGATACATATCACAACAATTATGCAGGCCGGTAAATATTTCTTGAAAATAAATCCCATGAGGCGCGCAAAAAGCTTACCGGGATTTTTAATTTTGGGTTTTGGACCTCGTGGTCCTCTTGGTCCTGGCATCAGGCAGCACCTCCTTCATCAAAGTCTCCTCCGCCGTTTGTCTGGGAATCGTAAACATCGCGGTAGATTTCATTATTTTTAAGCAGATTTTCGTGAGTGTCAAAGCCGTCCACTTTTCCGTCATTCATCACGATGATACGGTCAGCATCCATGACTGATGAAATACGCTGTGCGATGATGAGCTTAGTGGTTCCCGGTATTGTTTTTGCGAGGGCAGCACGGATTTTTGAATCTGTTGCTGTATCTACAGCCGAGGTGCTGTCATCGAGTATGAGTATCCTTGGCTTTTTAAGCAGAGCTCTTGCGATACACAGACGCTGCTTCTGGCCACCGGATACGTTGGTTCCGCCCTGCTCTATGTAGGTGTTGTACTTGTCAGGGAAGGAATCGATAAAGTCATCGGCGCATGCCATTTTGCAGGCTTCGATACACTCATCCGTGGTAGCATTTTTGTCACCCCAGCGCAGATTTTCGAGTATGGTGCCCGAGAAAAGCACGTTCTGCTGGAGCACGACAGCTACCTTGTTTCGGAGAGTGTCCATGTCGTATTCACGCACATCGTGGCCTCCGACGATTACAGAGCCGGTGTCTGTGTCGTAGAGCCGGCTTATCAGGTTTACAAGGGAAGATTTCGAGCTTCCGGTTCCTCCTATGATGCCGATTGTCTCACCGGATTTTATGTCTAGATTTATATCCGACAGAACCGGAGTTTCAGCGGTGTCTGAATATCTGAAGGTTACATGCTTAAAGCTTATGCTTCCGTCAGGAACATCGTAAAGCGGCTCCTTTGGATTGTGCAGTGTGCTCTGTTCATTTAATACCTCGCTGATTCGTCTTGCGGATGCGAGTGAGAGTGAAATCATTACAAACACCATCGAGAGCATCATGAGGTTCATCAGAATATTCATGCAATAGGTGAGAAGAGCCATCAGATCACCTGTAGTGAGAGTGCTGCTTACCACCATATGAGCTCCGAGCCAGCTTATTAACAGGATGCAGGCATACACTGTAAACTGCATGAGCGGAGAGTTGTATACCACAAGGCTTTCTGCCTTCACAAATACGTCGTAGATATTCTGTGCTGCCTTTGAAAAACGTTTCTTCTCATAATCCTCACGGACGTATGCCTTTACAACGCGGATAGCGGATACGTTTTCCTGTACGCTTTCATTCAGGTCATCGTAGCGCTTGAAGGCTCTGTCGAAGTATTTCATGGCTGCCTTACTGATAAAAAGCAGCAAAGCTCCAAGTACGATGACGGCGACTAAGTAAATTGTCGCAAGACGCGGGCTGATGAAAAATGACATAGCCATCGCACATATTATGGATGCAGGAGCTCTCATAGCCATGCGAAGCATCATCATATAAGCATTCTGGATGTTGGTCACATCGGTTGTCATACGTGTGACAAGGCTTGCAGATGAGAATCTGTCGATGTTTGCAAAGGAAAAGGTCTGGATGTTGCGAAACATTGCAGCACGCAGATTCTTTCCAAAGCCCATGGCGGCCTTTGCACCATATTTTGCACCGAGACATCCTGTCAAAAGACCAAACAGTGCTGCGACAATCATCCACACACCCATGATATAGATATGCTTTGTATCGCCCTTATTGACACCGTTGTCTATGATTGATGCCATGAGAAGGGGGATGATGGTATCCACAGCCACCTCAAGCAGCATGAAAACAGGTGTCGCAATCGAAGCCCATTTGTATTCCTTTATTTGGGCACCTAATGTTTTTAACATATGTTTTGTCCTTTCTTCTTATATTTTAATTTGATTAAAACTGACTTCCCACATTTAGTGGATAGCTGTTAACTAAAAAAATGCTTGCATTTAATTAGTTAGTGTGCTAACTATATTATAGATATACTTTTTTTATTGTCAAGAAAAATTTATGAGAGGATTTCAGATATGAAGGAGTTTACACCGGATAAATACTTAGGACACAAGATAAACCGCATCAGCAGGAGCATAGACAGATATTTTGACAGAAAAAGGTGCGGTAAAACAGAATGTATACCGCGAAGCCAGGGTATGATGATTGGATATATAATGGATAATCAGGGCCAAAATATATTTCAAAAGGATATCGAGGCAGAGTTTCACCTGTCGGGGGCTACCGTGACAAATATGCTTAAAAGTCTTGAGAAAAAGGGCTATATTGTGCGCACACCTATGGAAAATGATGCCAGGCTTAAGAGGATTGAGCTGACGCAAAAAGCGCTGGACCACGAAAACCGTGTGAGAGAAAATATAAGGGTAATAGAGGAAGCCATGCACAAAGGCTTTTCTAAGGAAGAATTTGACATGATGCTTGGTTTTTTGGACAGGGTGATTGACAATATGGAAGAGCTCAACATGTAACCGGTGAGTAACTATTCGAAACTACCGGGAACAAAATGACTATAGAGTTGAAAAAGTAGCATAAATATTTTGGCTTTTTTTGTGCAATAAGCCAAAATGCTACAAAATATTGTTGAGCGTATTGACATAGCAACAATATCTTGTATAATTTAGATTGTCATCAAAAGACAGATGCACAGATTTGTATTAAATAATATGGCATTTTATATGTAGCTATATTGTAATTGTTTGGTGAAAAGCCCGCTTTACATTGCAGGGCAGGGACATGAATTAATGATTACATCTCATTTATAGCTGCATATTTTGTGCCATTACACATGGTAAAATGCATATATATAGTATGTGTATTGGATGACAATACTATATATAGTACACTACATTATATGAAATATAGTATACAGAGAGGAGAAATTTACATGAAAATCATCAAGCGAAGCGGCAGTGAGGACATATTTGATGCAGCCAAAATTGTAGCTGCAATTAGAAAGGCAAACGATTCAGTGCTAGACTATGAGAAGCTTACTGCTGATCAGATTGAGGAAATTGCAAGCAACGTGGAGACTGCATGTGAGAACATGAAGCGCTCTCCAAGCGTTGAGGAGATACAGGATATGGTGGAGAACCAGCTCATGAACAAGCGTGCCTTTACCGTAGCAAGAAACTACATCACTTACAGATACAAGCGAGCTATTGTCCGTAAGTCGAACTCCACAGACCAGCAGATTCTTAGCCTTCTTGAGTGCAATAACGAGGAGGTAAAGCAGGAGAATTCTAACAAGAATCCTACTGTAAACAGTGTACAGCGTGACTACATGGCTGGTGAGGTGAGCAAGGATATCACACGCCGTTTCCTGCTCCCTGAGGATATAGTGGAGGCTCATGAGAAGGGGCTTATCCATTTCCACGATGCAGATTATTTCGCACAGCATATGCACAACTGCTGTCTTGTAAACCTTGAGGACATGCTTCAGAACGGCACGGTAATCAGTGAGACAATGATTGACACGCCTAAGAGCTTTTCTACAGCCTGCAACATTGCTACACAGGCTATCGCACAGATTGCCAGCTCGCAGTATGGTGGACAGAGTATCTCGCTTGCACATCTGGCACCGTTTGTACAGGTCAGCCGTGAGAAGTTCAGAAAGCAGGTGCTAAATGAGTTCGAGAGCGTAGGCCTTGATTTGGATGAAGAAAAAATCAACGAGGTAGCAGAGCTTCGTGTCAAGGAAGAAATCAACCGCGGTGTGCAGATGATTCAGTATCAGGTCATCACACTCATGACTACAAATGGACAGGCACCGTTTATCACAGTATTCATGTACCTGAATGAGGTATCCGATCCGCAGACAAAGGCAGATCTTGCCGCAATCATTGAGGAGATGCTGCACCAGAGAATAAGGGGCGTAAAGAACGAAAAGGGTGTATATATCACACCGGCATTCCCAAAGCTCATATATGTGCTTGAGGATGACAATATCACAGAGGATTCAAAGTACTGGAATCTTACAGTACTCGCCGCACAGTGCTCTGCAAAGAGAATGGTGCCTGACTATATTTCAGAGAAGGTCATGAAGGAGCTTAAGGACGGAGATGTGTATACATGCATGGGCTGCCGTTCATTCCTCACAGTGGACAGATGCTCACAGACAGCGGGAAATGTGGCACATGCCATGAACTTTGATCCAAACAAGCGTAAATACTATGGACGTTTCAACCAGGGTGTTGTCACTTTAAATCTCGTTGATGTGGCATGTTCATCAGAAAAGGATGAGGAAAAATTCTGGAAGATACTTGATGAGAGACTTGAGCTTTGTCACAGAGCGCTTATGTGCAGACATAAGAGGCTTCTTGGTACCAAATCCGATGTAGCACCGATTCTCTGGCAGAACGGAGCACTTGCACGTCTGAAAAAGGGAGAGGTTATAGACCCATTATTATTTAACGGATACTCAACAATCTCACTCGGCTATGCAGGACTTTGTGAGTGTGTACGCTATATGAAGGGAGTATCACACACAGAGCCAAAGGAAGGCACACCGTTTGCACTTAAGGTAATGCAGCGCTTAAACGATGCATGTGAGCAGTGGAAAAAGGAGTCAAACATCGATTTCAGTATATATGGCACACCGCTTGAGTCTACCACCTATAAGTTTGCTAAGTGCTTACAGAAGCGCTTTGGTATCATCAAGGGTGTTACCGACAAGAACTATATTACAAACAGCTATCATGTGCATGTAACCGAGCAGATCAATGCATTTGACAAGCTAAAGTTTGAGTCCCAGTTCCAGAAGCTGTCTCCGGGTGGCGCTATCAGCTACGTGGAGGTACCAAACATGCAGGACAATATCCCTGCAGTGCTTTCAGTAATGCAGTACATTTACGACAATATCATGTATGCAGAGCTGAATACAAAGAGTGACTATTGTCAGGTATGCGGCTACGACGGAGAAATCAAAATTGTGGAGGAAGAGGGCTCAGGCAAGCTTATCTGGGAGTGCCCACACTGTGGCAATCGTGACCAGAACAAGATGAGTGTAGCCCGCCGTACATGCGGCTATATCGGCACACAGTTCTGGAATCAGGGAAGAACACAGGAGATTAAAGAGCGAGTGCTTCATCTGTAGAAGTTGAATAAAAATATTGTTTTTATGAATTCTTAACTGGGATATAGTATTCTTAAGTGGAATAAGTGAAAACGTGCCGAAAATAAAAATGAATTCTTAACTGGGATATATTGAAAATTCCATAGTAAAATGTTAAAATAAGACATATCAAAAGGTATGTCTTATTTTTTTATGGAGAATACGTTATGGCAAGAAGAATGTCAGACAGATCAAAGCAAAACCTTCACATGGGTGAAGGAAAAGGTAAAGATTATGTTCCATATATAATGACACCGGAATTCAATAGTTTAGGTACTACTTCTATAATCAAGGATTGGAAAACCGGGCGCAGTATACACTGCATGTCTCAAGGTGAGGCAATGTGGTATTATTTATTGCGCTGGAATGACAGTAATATAGATATTCGTGAACAATTCCCATTAGATAATAAAATTACAGTAAAAATTGCAGATAAATTTGGAATCAAGCATCCGCAAAGCAGTGTACATGTTATGACTACTGATTTTCTTGTTACAAAAAATGATGGTTCGTTACATGCTTATTCAGTAAAGGCTGATAGAAATCTGAATGATCGTACAATAGAGCTTTTATATATTGAAAGGGAATACTGGAAATATAACAATGTTCCGTTTGATATGCTCTATGCAACAGATGCAGATCAAATAATGGTTAATAATATAAGACTGATTACAGAGTTTTATAATAAAGATGCAGTATATGATAAATATTCTTATTCAAAACATCTGATTGCCATAAAAGAAATAGAGCTGGATCTTTCACAGACGATTATAGATAAAGATCGGCTTGATGAAATATTGGAGGAATTCCATTATGAGTAATATTGATAATATGACAACAGGAAATATCATAACAGATAAAGAAACTGGTACTCGTTACAGGATAATTTATGTTTCAGTAAAGAATATAGTATTGTGCGAAATGGATATTACTAAATTTGTTCTTATATCTATGAGTTACATGCAGCTTGTAGATTTCATACAGGAACACAACTTTACAATTTCGGATGATAAAGGTCTTGTTTTTGACGAGAACAATCTTTCAGAGAATATAAAGACTAAGTATATTCGTAACAGAGATATGATGAATGAAATTGTGGCTGCTTATGGTCCGACATTTTTAGGATTAAGTGGGAAAAAACCTAAAAAGCGTCTATATGAGATACTGGAAAAGTACAATTGTTCAAGCAGTACATTTTGGAGATTGTGCGTAAAATATTTTCAGTCGGGTATGAAAACGTATACTTTAGTAGATGGAAAAACTTGGAGCAATGTCAAAGGAAAAGAGTTAAAAAGAAACGTAAAATCAGGAAAACACAGTGAATACGTAGAATCCGGCATTGTTGTAAATGATAAAGTACGTGAGCAGTTTGAAGATGCTCTTAATCATTACAAAAAAGGCAGAGCTAAAAGTTTCAGATCAGCTTTTGACTGGATGAATTATAAATACTATAGTGAAACAAAGATAATAAACGGTGCTACTACTGTCGGTCTTATGCCTGAATCGCAGAGGCCTACTTATAACCAGTTTTATTATTATTGCAGTAAACATATTACGGAACAGGAAAAAGATCTTATAAAAACATCAGCAGCCGAGCAGCGTAACAATAAGCGTCTCCTTACAAGTGATTCACTGCATGGTGTTTATGGTCCCGGTGATATGGTGGAAATTGATGCATGTGAAGCTGATGTTTCTTTGGTATCTTCAGCTGACAGCAACAAAACAATAGGACGTCCTATCGTATATTTTATGATAGATGTTTACACAAGAGCTATCATAGCAATGTCAGTGGCATTTGATAACAACTCTATTCTCGGAGTTACGAACCTGTTTCTAAATCTGGCTGACAATAAAAAAGAATACTGCAGCCGTTTTGGAATGGGATTTGATGATGATGCAATCTGGCCGTCTAATATAAAACCACGCCGTGTACGTGTTGACCGTGGATCTGAGTTTAAGAGCAAAGAATTCATACGTATATGCAATGAACTTGGAATAGAACTTCAGATAGTGTCTGGAGCCAGCGGTTCATTAAAAGGTGTGGTTGAACAGTCATTTCATCAGATGCATTCAAGACAGAATGAGCATCTTGAAGACAATGGACTCATTGAAAAAAGATATGATTCCAATCATCATAAAGAAGCAACTCTTAATATTGAGCAGTATACAAAGATGGTCATTAACTTTGTACTCATGCATAATCAGCAGTATGACAAGACTTACCCTCTTACAAAAGAGATGATGGACAAGAGAATACAGCCTATACCGGCGGCTTTGTGGGCATATGGTGCACAAAAGATAGCACCATCGCGCATACCTGATAAAGATCAGTATTTGTACACACTTATGACACCTATAAAAGCTAAACTGTCAAGGCGTGGTATATCATACAATGGATTATGGTATCTGCCAAAAGATGACAAAAAGCTTACAAAAGATATGTTCCGTGCAGGGACAAAGAAAGTACCATTTGAAGCACGCATGGACAAGCGCTCTGTCAACGATATTTATTATATCCGTAATGGAAATCTTATGAAAGCGTCATTAAATGAGATGATCACAGGAAATGCGGATTTTGCTGATCTTACAGAAAAAGAATGGAATGATTATAGAAAAGGCAAATCCCAGCTTGATGCAAAAGGACGCATACAGAATGAGGATCTTTCAGCTTTCAACTATTCTGTAAATCAGGAAATAGTTGAGTCTGCACAGAAAAACACTTATTCTGATAAAAAGAATATGCGTGTAACAAGGGAACTTGAAAAGCAAAAAGTCTCACGCGAAAACAATATTGCACAAAGACTGCAAGATGAAGATACAAAAGTGCTTCCGGAAAAGCCAAATCCAAAACCGAAGAGAAAACCAAAGAGTTTTCAGGAAGCTATTGAGATGTATTTTGACTAAGGGGGATTTATGGAGAAGAAAAAATATTATGTGGAATGTGAAGAAGGGGCTTCACAGTACGATGAATATGATCTGACCAATCAGAATATTGTTTCGGCGTGCTATGTAAAAGCAAAAGTTAAGGAAGATGAGGGAAATCTGTATATCGAGGCACTGCCCTATCCAAGAGAGGAAAAAGATATCTATAGGGCATACAGTCGCTCATTTGCCAGCTACAGCTATGACAGCATCAAAAAGATGACAAAGCTTGAGAAAATGCTGCAGGTTGGTATGCTCAAAGAGATACGTTTCCCTCTGCCATTCCATAGTGAACTGGAATTTTCATTTTATAATGCACTGCTTGTATCATACAGGCACCGTAAAAGATGTTCAGTATATGATAAAAATATAAATTATATGGCAGAAAACAAAGAAAATGAAATGACCAGTGTGCTTTATGGAGATTCCAGTGACGCTACTAATGCTGGCTTTTCACTTATCGGATATTCAGGCTGCGGAAAAAGCTCTGCAATAAGTACGCTCGTATCACATTATCCGCAGGTAATAATGCATGATGATGGTGACGACGGATATTTCCCACAGATTACGTATTTGGTTGTAAACTGTATAGCAAACAGCAATTTTTCAGCATTATATGAAGGTATAGGTGATGCCATAGACAAAGCGTTTGGCAACGCACAGCCCGTATATGCCATGGAAATAAAAAAGACAACCGGACTTGGAAATAAAGCTGAAAAAGTAAGAAATTTCATTGAACTGTTTGGTGTGGGAATAATCATTTTTGATGAGATACAGCTCATTGATTTTGAGCATACAAAAGAGAACACATTTGACTCACTTCTGACGCTTGCAAACCGTACTAAGGTTGCTATAGCCGTGGTTGGTACTGAAGAGGCTAGGGATAAAATGTTTCATGAGCTTCGTACTGCGCGCCGTGTAGGAACTATGATAAATGGAAACAGATATTGTGAAAACAGAGAGTTTTTTGAATATCTTGTGGAACAGATCTTTAAGTACCAGTGGTTCAAAGAGCCAGTTGAAGTTACATATGAGATAATTGACGCACTGTATGATGTAACAAAGGGAATAATTGACCAGCTTGTGAGTATATATTCATGCATGAATATTGAAGCCATAACATCGCGTAAAAAGATAGAAATAAATGCTGAATTTATACATCATGTAGCTGACAAATATTATCCGGGCATTCAGGATGTCATTGGAAGCATTGGCTGTAATGAAGACGCACTTGAACTTGAGGAAATACGAAAGAATGCCGATATGCGCATAAACAAACTCATGGACGAGGCAAAGCAGGAACAGGGAATGAAAAAGATAAAGGAAAACAGTACTGCAAAGCCAAGTGTTTCATTACATAATGTCGCTGCAAATATACGTATAATATATGATGATTATACTGACAGTCAGATTGAGGACGCATATAACAAGGTTATCTGTAAAGCATCATCAAATGGCAAAAATGAAAAAGAAATAACCCGTATGGTAGTTGAAACATTACAGAAACTTCCCAAAAAACATGTTGCCAAGAACAAGATGCCAAAACCTGATATCCAACATATGAGAAGTGTTTTAGAACTGGAGAATGCCGATGATTCCAATAGTTGAAAAACCTCTGCCGGATGAACTACTGTCATCATGGATATACCGGCTTTCAAAGAGAAACGGATTAAACTGCAACAGATTCGCAGAAGCATATATGCATGAAAAGGTTAAAAATACAAGCCAGCTTGTAGATATACGCTATGGATATACGTCTTTTTACAAGAATATATATACCAAGCAATCATTAAAGGATCTGTATTTGCAGACAACCACATACAGCTTTGAATCATTGTGGATGACAAAAGGTCAGCAGGCAAGGTACATAAACAACGTGTTCAGACCTTATGATAAGCTTAATACGTCAGTTAATAAACTGGTGAAAAAAGTAAGGATATGCTCTGAATGTTTTAAACAGGATAAATCTGCATATGGAACAGCATATCTGCACAGGGCACACCAGTTGTCAAGTGTCAAAGTATGTACAGTACATAATGTGAAATTGCTTGAATATACAAATCGTTCTTTTGAAAATGAAGTGGATTTTTTGGATGTATGTAGGTCGATTGAGACAGATGTATCAGATGAATCCCTGATTAAATATGCCATGTATGCGGGCACAATTTTAGAAAGTGGCATTGAGTCATGCATGGAGACTGTCAAAAATGTAGTCCATGAAAAAATGAAGGAATCATCTTCTGTTTTAAGTGGAATAATGCACTGGAACTACAAAGATCTTGTTAATTTTGACGTCTCAAAATTCATGGCAGTAAAATTGATAAGTGTTAAATATATACATGCAGAAGGAATTATCCCGATATTGATGTATCTGTTTCCGGATACAAATGAACTTATAGACAGGCTAAGAGGCTCTGAACCGGCAATAATAGAAAGAACCTGCCCTGTCTGTAATGAAACATATTGCACTACAGAATATGCAGAACATGTGGGATTTGGCTGTCCAGTATGCGAGCAAAAGCTAAACCTGCAGGAACGCTATGCTTCATATATGAATACTTTACTGCCGGATTATGAAATAGAAGGAACATTTGAGGGACTTGATAATAAAGTACAATTTTATCATAACAGATGTGGAAAAAACATCGCCTTGAAACCAAGAGAGGTAATATTTGAAAATAAAAGATGTAACTGTGAAAACATCATTACATTCGAAGACGCAAAAGAAACCGTAGAATCATCAGGTGAATACCAGCTTCTGTATTACACTAAAACGGAAGAACCTGTAAAAATCCATAGTATCAAATGTGGACATGATTTCAAAGTCAGTTACCGGAAATTCATTAAAAGTCCATACTGTCGTGAATGCAGACGTCTTAAACTTATTTTTGATAAACGTGTTGAGGAACTGACGAATGGTGAATATACAGTCTCCGGACAATACATAAACCAAGAAACTAAAGTCCTGATACGCCATGAAATATGTAAAAAGGAACAATTTTATCTTCCAAGACATTTTTTGAGCGGACAACGCTGCCGATGTAATTATGAAAATAAACTGGATGAGGAATGGAACAAGATGTACGCTATTCTGACGGAGTATAAAAAAGAGCATGGAAACACTGATGTTCCAAAGAGAGAATCTTACAAATGCCAGTCACTTGGCAGATGGGTACAGAAACAAAGAAATGATTATAAAAATGGGAAGCTTAACGAGTACAGACAGGACAAACTTAATGAATTAGACTTTACATTTGAGCCGCATGATGCTGAGTGGAACAGACGATTTGAACAATACAAGCGTTATATCCAACAGACAGGCACAACCCATATTTCTAGGCGTGCTGATTTCGAGGGCGAACATCTGGGCGCGTGGATTCAGACTCAGAAACACAGATATAAGATTGGAAAATTGTCCAAAGACAGAGAAAATTCATTTTTAAGGTTAGATGAGCACTTTTTTGATTAAATTTTTTACATTGAATTTGTAAGGGTATAGTTTGGTTGTAACTATACCCTTATTATTTTGCATCCGATTTTCTATTGATCATTTTGACCTCCTTGTTTGCATAAAAAATAAAGTTTGAGTTGTTTCTATAATATAAATATATATGGATTTTGCAAAATAAAGGTTAAAAATTAAACATACAAGTGTTATAATATAAGTGTTTTATTGAAAGATTTTGTTGATGAAGATTAAAAATAATCAAGTAGAATAAATAAACGATATATCTAATTTGTCCCACTTAGAAATTCATGATTTTGAAGAAAAATGAGAAAAAATTTTATATATCCCAGTTAAGAATTCATAAAAAGTTACAAAAACGGGTAAAAAAAGATTAGTTTGTCCCAGTTAAGAATTCATAATAACAAATATGCCGTATGGCAGCTTTTGAAAATATTTCATAAGCTGCTGTACGGCTTTTTTATATATAGTACCGGGGACTCTGGCAATTTGCCTATGAAAAAACTAAAAATTCTGAAGCATATAAATATATTTAACTTGCATAAAAAAATTATTATACTTCTAAACGCGTAAAAGTATTGTGAAATTTCCACAAAATCAATGTGAATGTCATTTCTTGAATAACCGTTTGAACAAGCTGAATTTTGTATATTTTCCCATATTTACAAATATTAAATTGATGTATTTTTGCTAAATTGGTCATAAATAACTTGTCATTTATGTCAATTGAAACGTATGCAATAAATGTATAAACTGTAAATATAGTTATTGCAACCGATTGCGCTGTTGCACATGGAACAGATGAAATCATGCGCGGTATGCAATTGGAGAAGGTGCATGACAGTGGCTTAATGGCTTTGATATTTATCAATTTGATAGTCATTTACCACTGCATAAAAACAAGGAGGAAAATATGAGCAGGAAGAGAAAAATGGCATCTATAACAAGTGCCGGACTGGTGTTTGCAATGCTTCTAAGCCAGAGCGCTGTGGCGGATTTGGGTACAGAGCAGGTTAAGGCAGCAGAGGAAGGCGCAAAGTGGGTAGACACAGAGTATGTGGTGAATGGAGATTTTGAGTCAGGAGCAGATAATTGGGATATTAATATACCAAAAGACACTGAAAACTGGCTTTACGGATCAGGAGCAGAAAAAGGATATTATTGCATATGGGAGAATAAAACAGAGGAAGAAAAAAGTGTATCTATCTCACAGACCGTTAAGCTTCCGGCTGGAACCTATAAGCTTGGAATAAAAAGCACCGGTGCAGCAGGTGGATTAAAACTGAGTGCAGGAGAATATGTCAGCACAGATTTAAAGGCTTCTGAGTGGGCTGATGATCAGAGCAAATGGGAATCAATTGAGACAGGGGAATTCACTCTTGATAAGGAAAGTGACGTGAAGGTTTTTGTTTCAGGAAAGCTGACAGCATGGAATAAAGGCAGCGCAATTGATGATATTGTTTTGTATGAAAAAGAAGCAGATGATACTGACTCTTCAGAAGAAAACAAGAAAGGCTACACAATCTCAGTAAACCAGACAGATGTAGCCGTAGAAAATGGCGATACAGTCAATCTTGAAGCTAAGATTACATATGATGGAAAAGAAATAAGTGAACTTCCTGAGGGAGTAAATTTATGGTGGTGGGTTGATAAATGGAACGACCACATAGATGGATTGGATGACGGAACATTAGAAAATGACAATGGTTCCGGAAAAACTCTTAAGGCTGCTTACACAACAAAGTCAGCTGGTAAGTATTATGTTGCAGCCCAGCTTGAGGATGCAGATAAAAATGTGCTTGGTTATGTATGCACAACTATTACATCTAAGGCACCTGAAATTGATACCTCAGTAGACAATGACGATATTGTTGTTGCAAAGGTAAAGGATTTGTCATCTGATTTTATAATGGGAATGGACATTTCATCTGTTATAACAGAATTAGACAGTGGTGTTGTATACAAGGATTATAACGGAAATGAAATTAACAACGTGACAGATTTCTGCAAATTCCTGGCAGAAAACGATATAAACCATATCCGTGTCAGAGTATGGAATAATCCATATGATTCAAACGGAAATGGATATGGTGGTGGAAATAACGATGTGGCAACCGCAAAGAAAATTGCTGATGCATGCCGCAACGCCGGAATAAAAATGCTTGTTGATTTCCATTGCTCAGATTTCTGGACTGATCCGAGTAAACAGATGGTGCCTAAGGCATGGAAGGGCTATACAGTTGATGAGAAGGCTGCAGCTGTAGAGGAGTTTATCAACGAATCATTAAACACAATTGATGCATCAAAGGATGTTGTAGATATGGTTCAGGTTGGAAATGAGACAACAGTCGGTTTTATAGGAGAAACAAAAACAGATGCCATGTGCAAGCTCTTTTCCGCAGGCTCAAAAGGTGTTAAGGATTACAACAGTGACGTAAAGGTTGTGATTCATGTGGAAAGCCCACAGAAGAATACACTTACAAAATGGTCAGATAACCTTGAAAATTATAATGTAAATTATGATATTCTTGGAACAAGCTACTATCCATACTGGCATGGAACACTGAGCAATTTAAAGAAAGAACTCAGCTATGTTCAGACGAAGCACAACAAGGATGCAATGGTTGTAGAAACAAGCTATGCATATACACTTGATGATTCGGATGGTCATGGAAATACTGTTCGTGAGGGGAATAATGATGACTCGGCAGATGCCACAGAGCCTTTCACTGTGCAGGGACAGTCTACTTTCATAAGAAACCTCATCAATGCAGTAAATGAGGCAGGAGGCCTTGGTGTATACTACTGGGAGCCGGCATGGATTACCGTGGGAGATACCACAGGTCTTTCAGAGGAGGCTGCAGCAGCAAGATATGAAGCAAATAAAAAGATTTGGGAGGAAAAAGGCTCAGGCTGGGCAGCAAGCTACGGCGGTGAGTATGATCCAAATGATGCCGGAAAATGGTATGGTGGTTCGGCTGTTGATAATCAGGCAATGTTTTATCCGGATGGAACAGCAACAGCAGCTCTTAAGGTATGGAAGTATGTAAAGACCGGTGCCAAGGTAACGAAAATTGGAGTTGAGGATATAGAAACAGCAGATGTCACAGCAGAGGCAGGTAAAGAGATAGAGCTTCCAAAAACAATCAATGTGACATACAATACCGAAAAGGTTGAAGAGAACGTTGTTTGGAATACAGATGGAATTGATTTTTCAAAGGCAGGAACCTACACTGTAGAAGGAACTGTCAAATTCAGCAGAAAAATCGAGCGTGGTGCTTATAAGGATAAGACAATAGGTACAACAAAATGTACAGTAGTTATAAAACAGAAAAATCTCATTACAGATGCAGATGATGCAGGCTTTGAAAAGGCTGATAATTTTACTGTCGATAACAAGATTGTCGATTCGGTTTCTTCTACCAAGGATGATAAGAAGTCAGGAGCAGCATGTGCTCACTGGTACAATGGCGGCACAGATGTAGCCGAGGCAGAAATTACATACAAGAATGCTATCACACTTGCTTCAGGAGAGTATACCTTCGAGTACGCAGGACAGGGTGCCGATGGAGATCAGCTTTATGCCAAGGCTGTTGATTCCAAAGGTAATGTCATTGCTAAGGGTGACAATGTAACACTTGCAGGCTGGAAAAACTGGAAGACTCCAAGCGTTTCGTTTAAGCTTGATAAGGAAACCGAGGTTACTCTTGTTGTCGGAATCGTGAGTGCAAAAGGTGGCTGGGGAACAGCCGATGACCTATACTTATATCAGACAAAGTCAGATGATAAGCCGGACGATAGCAACCAGACGCCGGACGGAGGAAACAACAAGCCGGATGATAGCAACCAGACACCGGGCGGAGGAAACAACAAGCCGGATGATAGCAACCAGATGCCGGATGGAGGAAACAACAAGCCGGATGATAGCAACCAGACGCCAGACGGAGGAAACAACAAGCCGGACGATAGCAACCAGACGCCGGACGGAGGAAATAACAAGCCGGTAGAAACTCTCACACCTGGAGAGGTTGTAGCAAGTAAGGCAGATAGCACAACAACTGTAAAGGACACTAAGGGAATCCTTCCGGATACAGTAAAATTCGAGTCAAAGAAGGTAACTGATGAGAAGGAAGTGGCAAAGGTTGCAGATGTAGTAAAGAATAAAATTGTAGGAGTAAAGGATGTTTTAATATATGAGCTTAATCTGACAGATGGCACTACACAGCTTCATCAGCTTGCAGACAAGGTTCAGGTAACTATGGATATGCCGTTTGCATTAGCTGACAATGAGGCAATCAAGGTGTTCCGTGTAGATTCAGACAAGCTTATAGCATGCACATCAAGGGTAGCAGATGGAAAGCTTGTATTTGAGACAGACCATTTCAGCACATTTGCCTTTGTAAAGGTAAATACCAATGCAGGTACTAAAGCAGCTCCAGAAGGCGCAGCAAAGACCTCAGATGACAGCAATATGTATATGTGGCTTGTTATCGCAATGGCAGGTCTTGGCGTATCAATCGCAGCTCTTACGAAACGCAAAAAGGAGCAGGCATAGCAGCTCTTCTAAAAGAACAACATAACGCATAAGAAAAATAAAATAAAAAATAAAACCGTCGTACCGGGCCGTAAATGGCAGGGTACGACGGTTTTGCTTATGTGCTTTACTGATTAATTGTTTAATTACTCATCAAACTTTTCGGCCTTATCGAAGAGCTCATAAACCTCTTTTGAAGGCTCCTTTGTGCAAAGAGTTACAACAACGGCTGCGATAAGTCCGAAAACAAATCCCGGCAGCAGCTCGTAGATTCCGGTTGATGTAAGGAACGCATACCATAATATATCAACGGCAGCACCTGTTATGATTCCTGCAACAGCACCCTTGAAGTTAAAGCGCTTCCAGAAGAGACTGAGCATGATTGCAGGTCCAAAGGCAGCTCCAAAGATACCCCATGCATTGGAAACAAGTGCCATGATAGAGCCGGCATTAGGGTTTGATGCGATGATGAGTGCTGCAACAGAGATTCCAAGAACAACGATACGGCCGGTCCACATCATCTCTTTGTCACTTGCCTTACCTTTTCTGATGACAGGCTTGTACACATCACTCGAGAAAGCAGATGAAGCAGCAAGCAGCTGGCTGTCTGCGGTACTCATGGAAGCGGCAAGCACTGCTGAGAGCAGTATACCTGAGATAATACCCGGGAAAATCTTTCTTACAATCTGGATGAAAACAAGAGAGTTTTCATTGATTGATTCGTCAAAGCCAAGGAAAAGTCTTCCGATTACTCCGATTAAGGTTGCAAAAAATACAATAAGCAGAGTCCATGTGATTCCGATTTTTGCTGATTTTTTCAAATCTTTCTGAGATTTGATGGACATGAATCTGATAATGATATGTGGCATACCAAAGTAACCAAGTCCCCATGCCAGTCCTGACACGATATCCTGCCAGCTTGAGAATGGATTTAAGTAACCGCCCGGGAGTGCTGACATAGATGATGTATCAAGCATAAATGCTGCAAAAATCGGTGCTATAAACATAGAACCAAGCACGAGCATGCCCTGGAAAAAATCGGTCCAGCATACAGCCGAGAAGCCGCCGAGGAAGGTATAGCCTACGATGACAACTGCTGCAAGATACATGGCAATCTGTGGATCCATTCCTATTACAGTGTGGAAAAGAGTACCGCATGCCTTTACGCTTGATGCCGCATAAATAGTGTATGCAACCAAAAACACAATCGCACAAATCACCTGCAGTACAAGTGATTTGGACAGGAATCTGTTGGTCAGATACTGCGGAATAGTGATTGAGTCGTTTGCTACAATCGAGAATTTTCTCAGTCTCGGTGCTTCAAGCAGCCAGCTTATAGTGTAGCCGATTGCAAGTCCTACAGGAATCCATACCTGACCTAAGCCCAGTGCATAGATAGAAGTAGGAAGTCCCATGAGTACCCATGCACTCATGTCTGAGGCTCCGGCTGACAGTGCCGCAACCCATGGTCCCATCTCACGTCCACCGAGGAAGTAGGTCTTTTCTCCACCGTTTCTGTTTTTCACGAAGAAGAAGATACCGATACCCAGCATGCACAGCAGATAGACGATAAATACAATAATTTCTGATGTTTTCATTTGTAGTACCTCTTTAATAGTTTATTTAGTAACCATGCTACCACGTTAGCGTGATAAAGGCAAGAAAAACTTTCTCTTGACGAATACCCTGCGTTGACATATCATAGTATATAAGTGAAAGGGAGTAGCCGGCACGAAAGTGCTTACTTATCCGTCAGTACGATTGCTCATACATATCATACATATATGGCAGCAATCCGGAGAGTGATTAAATGGCGAGACTTTTGTTGTTTTATACAGCAGAAGTGTCGCCTTTTTTGTATATAAAAGCCTTCTGCTGATAGGACATAGCTGTATCTATCAATTAATCAGGCATCCTTAAAAAGGACGGCAGAAGGAGGAAAATTATGATTTTTGTAGCAATTTTACTGCTTATAGCAGGCTTTGTAGCACTGGTGAAGGGCGCGGATGTGTTTGTGGATGGAGCTGCGGCGCTCGCCGGGAAATTTGGTATTCCGCAGCTTGTGATTGGACTGACGATTGTGGCGATGGGTACGTCGCTGCCGGAGGCGGCAGTCAGCATCACTGCAGGAATAAAGGGTAATGCGGGTATTACAGTTGGCAATATTGTCGGCAGCAATATACTAAATATCCTTATAATCCTGGGAGTGACAGCACTCATCACAAATGTAGCCATACAAAAAACCACCTTCAAATACGAGATACCATACATGCTTCTTATCACAGCGGTGCTTCTCGTGATGGGAATGACAGGCAATGAAATCACATTCATTGAGGGAGTTATACTGTGGATTTTATTTATTGCATATCTGCTTTATTTGTATCTTCTGGCAAAAAAGGGCAATGACAGCGGTGATGAGCAGCCAGTAAAGCTATATCCGGTATGGAAATGCCTGCTCTTTATTGTGCTTGGCGGTGTTTGCGTCGTAATTGGAAGCCAGCTTGTCGTAAACGGTGCCACAACTATAGCGAGAGCCTGCGGCATGAGTGAGCGCTTTATCGGACTTACGATCGTGGCATTCGGTACATCACTGCCGGAGCTTGTGACATCTGTTTCAGCAGCACGCAAGGGAAATGCAGGAATTGCAATAGGAAATATAGTCGGCAGCAATATTTTTAATATACTCTTTGTAATTGGTACAGTAGCTCTCATTTGTCCGGTACCGTTTGAGAGCAGGTTTGTGATTGATACAGTTGTGGCAATACTGTGCGGTGTGCTCCTGTGGGGCGGTACGATAAGACATAAAGAGCTTAGAAAGCCATGCGGAGTGGTGATGCTGCTTTGCTATGCGGCATATTTTGTATATCTGGCAGCTATGTAATGATGTGTTTTCGCAATTGCGATGACTGTGTCAAAAAAGAGTGGGATGAAGAGATAAAAATTAAATATAGCAAACTGTCAATAATTGTGCATACAAATTAGTACTTTAACATCAAAATGATTGTGATTTCACAATGAATATAAACAATTAATTAAAAATAGCACTCTAACTTGACAAGTGCTGATTGCAGGTGTATAACGTAGTCAGAACGAACGGAAGGAAGCGATTATAATGGATAAAAACCCAAAGCATCCATTGAAGAAAAAGAATAAGGCAGATGCAAAGAAGCATCAGAAGCACGTATACGAATAGCAGCTTCCGTTAAGGAATACTATCCAGTAAGCACAATGTACCCCAGCCCGTCACAGGGTTGGGGTATTTTGTGTTTTTGGAAGTATTTTCAGAGACAGCCCTTGAGAAAGCTGTGAATACATTTTCACCTGCACCTTTTATGAGAGAAGCTTTAAGCTTGTCGCCATACATATAGAGGTCATTTTCACGCACAATGCCCCATTCCATCAGGAGCGCTGCCGCACCGGTTACGAACGGAGCAGCCATGGAGGTGCCTGTTTTTGAAGTGTAGCCTCCGGTGTTTGAACAGGAGATAATGTCCACACCGGGCGCTATGATATCAGGCTTTATGCTGTCAAAGGCCCAGGTATAGCCTCGGCCGGAAAAGGCAGCTGTGCGGTTTGTGCGGCTGTCATAGGCTCCGACAGAGATGACGTTTTGTGAGGTCGAGGGGATGGTCAGGGTGATATCGGGTGATGCATTGATAAATGAGGTCTGTGCATTGCGCAGAGCACCTGACGGCAGCCATATATCCCATGAACCGTCCTTTACAGATATGGGCATAAGCGATATTTTCCAGATGCCGGGTGAGATGTATTCTGCTCCCATGAGTTCAATGAATATTTCCTGAAAGGGAGAGTAGGGTGAGGGACCGCCGCCTGTTATATATATGTCTGTCCCATCGAGCCGGTATCTGTATGTAAAGCCCTTTGCCTGATTGGTAATTGTATCTGGAATCTCCAGCATATCATTATTTGGGGCGGTAATTTGCAGCTGTATCTCATCCCAGTATTTCTTCCATAAATCTATGGAAAGAGATGGCTCAGGATAGCCTATCGCAAGCTCTGCATCGGCAGGGTATGATTTGCCGTTTGCATGACCAAAGCCGGCTCCATCGTTACCTGAGCCGACAGAGACCGCGCAGCGGTAGTTTTCTGCTATATAGTCCAGGTATGTTTCAAGCAGTGAGGTACCGCTGTGCGAGCCGTTACTTGTGCCAAAGCTTAGGTTTATGGCTATAGGCATATTCATATCGATGGATTTTCTTATGCAAAAGTCTACTGCCAGCATAATCTGCGTGGTTGTGGGAAAGCTGGCACCGCCTGAGGTTTTGAGTTTTACGATTATAAGAGTGCTTTCATAAGCAACACCGCGGTATTTTGTGTTTTGTTCATTATCATTACCATTTCCGTTTCCGGCAGCGATTCCTGCCACATGAGTGCCGTGACCGGATAGGTCGATGCTTGGACAGATGCGCTGCATTTTGGCGGGACTTTCTTCATTTATGGCTTTTGTGATTGTATCGCGGTCATATAAGGTGCCAAAAGGGATTATGTCACTGTGTGAGGAATCATCGGAAACAGTCTGGTCCCACAGATAGGCAATTCTGCTTACACCATCCTGTATAAAAGCCGGATGAGCATAGTAAATTCCGGAGTCGATAATGCCTACGAGCACACCTTTTCCGGTCAGATTATATGGATTGGTGTGTACGGGAGTGATGCATGAGGCCTGCGAGCCCTCGTATACATCGTAGTTAAACTGCTTTGGCTTTTCCATATATATGATTTCATCGCACAGGGCAACGGTATTTACAAGTGATTTCTCAATTACGAGCACCGCATAGTTTCCGAGCAGTTTTGTGATGAGCACAGAAGGATATTTTTCTTTTATTTTTTCGATGTCACCGACATATTTCACTATCACTTCCCAGCTATCACTCTCCGGCAGATAGCCGCTTGAAAGCCCTCCCTCTTTACCAAGCTCATAAGGGGTGGACAGCAGGGCGGCGGACAGCTGTGGAGAAATTTTCTCACTAAATGCTATTTCCATACTAACCTCCATTTTTTATTAGTAAAATATTAAAAAAATCTTAAAAGACAGATGCAATATATATTTGGTATGATTAATTCATAATCAATCAATTAATTATAAGAAACCGGGAGGTCGAAATGAGTAAAAAGAAAAAGATTATCATTTCAGTGATTGCAGTTGTGCTGATTATAGCAGTTATTGTGTCAGCAGTTGTCATTGCAATGACAAAGGGAAAGAATGCAAAAAAGTCATCGGGGGTGTATGCAAACAAGGTCTCTGATGTCATGTATCAGGCGGGAAGCACTGACAGGTACAGCGGTGTCGTGGAAGCAGCCGATAGCATGGATATCAAGGCTGATAGTGAGAAAAAAGTAAAGGATATTCTCGTGTCAGAGGGTGATGAGGTACAGGTGGGTACACCTCTTTTTACCTATGATACAAAGGATCTTGCTGCGAAAAAGGAAAGTGCCACGCTTGAGCTTGAGAGCTTAAACAATACGCTTTCCGGCTATGATGCCCAGATAGAGCAGCTCAACAAGGAAAAGAAGGAAGCGTCAAAGGATCAGCAGCTTGACTATACACTGCAGATTCAGCAGGTGCAGACACAGCAGAAGCAGACACAGTACGATGTTGCCACGAAGAAGGCAGAGATAGAAAAGTACGATGAGAGCATCAAAAATGCCACTGTAAATAGCACAATGGTCGGTGTTGTTAAGAAAATCAATGAGAATCAGAGTGCAGACACAGCAGATTCTGCATTTATGACAATTGTTGCCACCGGCGATTACAGGGTAAAGGGCACAATCGATGAGCAGAGCTTTTTAAACAGCGGACTGGCAGAGGGGCAGGCAGTTATCGTGCGCTCAAGAGTTGATGAGTCAAAGACCTGGCAGGGTACCATCAGCAAGGTTGACACTGAGAATCCTCAGACTGATAACAGCAATTCAGGCATGTATGATGATGGAAACAGCGAGCAGAAGGCCTCAAAGTACAACTTCTATGTGCAGCTTACAGGCACAGGCGATATGCTTTTAGGACAGCATGTATATGTGGAGCCGGATTTTGGACAGACACAGATGAAGGAAGGCATATGGATTGATGAGAGCTACGTTGTAAAGGATGGCGATGATGCATATGTCTGGACACTTAATAAAAAGGATAAGCTTGAGAAGACAAAGGTTGAGCTTGGAGACTATGACGAGAATCTCATGATGTATGAAATCAAATCAGGGCTTTCAAAGGATGACTACATAGTATGGGCATCTGATGACCTTTATGAGGGTGAGCCGGCACAGACATGGGACGATTACATTGAAAATGGCGGCGATGAAGATACAGCCTACGACGATATGGGTACAGAAGCTCTTGATGACCAGGTGCTTGAGGGCACTGAGGGCGGTCCGGTTGATGATGGCACAATGGACGAAGGTGCTGCAGATGCCACCGGTTCAGGTGACGCGGAGGTACAGTAGATGATTCTAGAACTCCAGCATATTTACAAAAACTACGACCAGGATAAGCTTGTGGTGCCGGTTTTAAAGGATGTTTCACTCCAGATTGAGGAGGGAGAGTACGTGGCAATCATGGGGCCGTCGGGCTCTGGCAAGACCACTCTCATGAATATTGTGGGATGTCTTGATCTGCCAACATCGGGCACATATATACTTGACGGCAGACAAGTCAGTGAGCTCAAGGAAAAGGAGCTTACGAGAGTCAGACGGGATACAATAGGATTTGTATTCCAGAATTTCCAGCTCATGCCGCGTGAGAGCGCACTTGACAATGTATGCCTGCCACTCATATATGCCGGTGTGAGCAAAAAGGACAGAAGGCAGATGGGTATGGAGGCATTGGAGCGCGTAGGGCTTTCAGACAGGGCTGATTTTAAGCCAACACAGCTTTCAGGAGGACAGAAGCAGCGAGTGGCGATAGCGAGAGCTATGGTAAATCATCCAAAGCTTCTGCTTGCGGATGAGCCTACGGGAGCACTTGACTCAAAGTCAGGCAGGCAGGTGCTTGAGCTCTTTGAGAGCCTTAATGAGTCCGGCGTGACGGTTGTCATGATTACACACGACAGAAAGGTTGCCGAGCAGGCAAAGCGCATCGTCCATATTATAGATGGTGAGATAACAGAGGAAGGACAGGAGGCAGGTAATGAAAAAGAAAAAGAGAATTAAGATCATTATAATAGCTGTCCTTGTAGTTGCAGTTGTAGCGGGAAGCATCACAGGAGTGGTTTATTACAAGAACTCCAAGGGGCTTGCTTCCGTCATGAGTGTTTCAATGATCAGCACGACAAACGACAACACATCCATGACCAGTGAGGGAATGGTGTGTGACGATGCATGTCAGACAATCAATTTAAAGGATGGACAGAAGGTGACAGAGGTTTATGTCACAAAGGATCAGCAGGTAAAGGCCGGAGATAAGCTCCTTGCATATGATGTGACGAGTCTTTCACTCTCGGTTGAGATGAAGCAGCTTGAGATACAGAGTCTTGAGAACCAGCTTGTATCGGAAAAGCAGAAGCTTGATAAGCTAAAGAATACCAAGCCGGTTGCAAAGCAGCCTGAGACTCCTGTTACACCTGAGCCACAGCCTGACACACAGCCGGCTGCACCTGAGCAAAAGCCTGATGAACAGCATGATGTGATATCGGATTTGTCAGAGGCTAAGGGAAGCGGTACAGAGGTCGATCCTTATGTATTTACATGCACAGAGGCTTCATATGTAGCCGGATCGCTTTTGAATACACTTGCTGATAAGAGTGCGGTAGCCCGGTTTGTAATAGGAGATGCTAACGCGCCTGATATGGAGCTTATCGTAAGAGGAGATAAGCTTGGCAGCTATGATGACAGCGATGAGATAAAGCTTTTCCTTGCAGGTTCAATTACAGCAGGAAATGCTTCTGCTGATACAGCAGTAAATGAGCCGTCAGATGCCGCAGCAGACAATGCCACAGAACAGGCCACACAGACAGAAGCTGATACCGCAGCAGAAGAAAAGACATACACAGCAGATGAGCTTAAGGATGCCATAAAGGAGCAGACAAGAAGTGTTGCAGATGTTGATTTACAAAAGAGAATTGCACAGGCTGATTTAAAGGAACTGCAGAGCGAGCTTGAGGATGGCGTGGTATATGCAAAGAAGGATGGAATTGTGACAACAGTTTGTGATCCTGCCAATCCACCTCAGGACGGTACACCGTTCCTGCAGCTTTCAGGAGCCTCAGGACTGTATATCAGCGGAACAATCGGTGAGCTGGATCTGGATACAGTAAAGGTAGGGCAGAGCGTATCAGCAGTCAACTACATGACAGGTGATACCTATGAGGGCACGATATCAGAGATAAGCAATGTGCCGTCAGACAGTGTTAACTACTATGGAGACAGCAATCCAAACTCATCATTCTATGAGTACACTGCATACATTGAGAATCCGCAGAATCTCAAAAAGGGCGATTCGCTGCAGCTTACTATAGATACGTCATCAGAGGGATCTGACAGTGGTCTTTATATCGACAAGTCATATGTCAGAACAGAGAATGGACAGTCATATATATACAAGGATGACAACGGAAAGCTCAAAAAGCAGTCTGTCAAAACAGGCAAGTCGCTCTGGGGCTCATATGTGGAGATAAAGTCAGGCCTGACAAATGATGACTATATCGCATTCCCGTATGGAGTCAGAGAAGGCGAGAAAACCAAGGTGTCCGAAGATGGTATGTATTAGTTTAGCAGGGAGGATTAAAGATGCTTGAAAATATTAGATTGTCCTTTAGGGGAATCTGGTCACATAAGATGCGTTCGTTTCTGACCATGCTTGGAATCATCATCGGAATTGCAGCAATTATTGCGATTGTTTCCACAATTCAGGGCACAAACGAACAGATAGAAAAGAACCTTATAGGTTCAGGAAGTAATAACGTAAAGGTCACACTGCAGAAGGATGGTTATGATATGGATCTGTCATATGATTCGGCGCCGGCAGGAGTGACAGAGGTATCGGCTGCCACACTTGACAGCATAAAGGAGCTCGACCATGTGCAAAATGCAGCACTTTACCGCATAAGACAGGCTTACAATGCAGTATATTATCTGAACACGGCGCTTTCAGGCGGCAATATAACAGGTGTCGATGACGGATATTTCGACACAGCAAGCTATGTAGTCATGAAGGGCAGAGGCTTCTCAAAGAATGATTATGCAAAGGCCCGCAGGGTGGCTCTTATCGACGAGAGCGTGGAGAGCAGCCTGTTTTCAGGAGAGAGCGCGCTCGGCAAGACAGTAGAGATACAGGGATATCCGTTTACAGTAGTCGGTGTAGTCACGGAAAAGGACAGCTATGACCTGGTAATAAATTCAATGGATGATTACTATATGTATGCCTATGATGACAGCCAGGGCAATGTATTTGTGCCAAGCGGCACATGGCCTGTCATATTTGGCTATGATGAGCCGCAGAACCTTCTGCTTAAGGCAGACAGCACCGATACCATGGCTACAGTGGGAAAGGCAGCTGAGGAGATACTTAACAGCAGCTTAAATGTCACAGACGGCTCTGATGTGACCTACAAGGCACAGGATTTACAGGAGCAGGCAAAGCAGATACAGCAGCTCAGCCAGTCAACCAACATGATGCTCATCTGGATTGCCGGAATATCACTGCTCGTCGGCGGTATCGGTGTCATGAATATCATGCTTGTGTCAGTTACAGAGCGTACCTCAGAGATAGGACTTAAAAAAGCAATCGGAGCAGGAAAGGGAGCAATCCTAGGTCAGTTCCTCACAGAGGCTGTTGTGCTCACAAGTCTTGGAGGTCTGGTAGGAGTGCTTGTCGGAGTGATACTCTCGAAGGTCATCTCAATGCTGAACGGCACGCCGACAGCGATAAGCCCGGCAGCAGCTATACTTGCGGTGCTTTTTTCGATGGCAATCGGAATCATATTCGGTATGCTTCCGTCATACAAGGCAGCGAACCTAAACCCGATTGATGCTCTGCGCCATGAGTAATTTTATTGAAACAGCTGCTATTGTGAAAAAAATAACAATTCTTTGTATTTTGATGAATACAAGGGTAGAAAAATTTTAAAAAATTTTGTAGAATGTTCCTAGTAGATAAATACTAGGAGCATTTTTTTAGAGGAATCAGGTCATGTGATATGGGAAGTGTCACATGGTATAATGATTCTTCTAAGTATGTAATTTATTAGGTAACAAAATATACATTATTTTAAGGAAAAGGAGATAATATGTACGCTGACGAAAACGTAATCAAAATCAAACATGCAGTTTTGCTTGAGGTCGCAAAGGCTGCATTTGCAGGTAACCTCGATGAGATCAGAGATGACATCCCATTTACACTGATTCCGGGACCGACACCTCAGTTCCGTTGCTGTATCTACAAGGAGAGAGAGATCATCCGTCAACGTGTCAGACTTGCAGAGGGTAAAGCACCAAGCGCAAACGATGACGGCAATATCATCCAGGTAATCAGCTCAGCATGTGAGGATTGCCCGATTTCAAGCTACACAGTTACTGAGAACTGTCAGAACTGTCTTGGCAAGGCTTGTATCAATGCATGTAAGTTCGGAGCAATTGAGGCAGGACGTCTCCGCTCACATATCGACCCACAGAAGTGTAAGGAGTGTGGACGCTGTGCCCAGGCATGCCCTTACAACGCTATCGCTCATTTAAAGAGACCATGTAAGTTCTCTTGTCCTGTAAATGCCATTACATACAATGAGTACGGCATTTCAGTGATTGATGAGAGCAAATGTATCAGATGTGGCAAGTGTATCCACAGCTGTCCATTCGGAGCCATCGGATCAAAGACATATATCGTAGATGTAATAGATGCAATCAAGTCAGAGAACAAGCATGTATACGCTATGGTTGCACCTGCAGCAGAGGGACAGTTTGGTGTAAACATCACTATGAACAGCTGGAAGAAGGCCATGCAGGCAGTTGGCTTCAACGGTTTTGTTGAGGTAGCACTCGGAGGAGATATGACAGCAGCATACGAGGCTGATGAGTGGCTTGAGGCATACGAGGCAGGAGAGAAGAAGGTTACATCATGCTGTCCTGGATTTGTAAATATGGTTAGAAAGCACTATCCTGAGCTTGCTGACAAGATTTCTACAACTGTTTCACCAATGTGTGCAGTATCAAGAATGATCAAGGCAAAGGATCCTGATGCAGTTACAGTATTCATCGGACCATGTGTTGCCAAGAAGTCAGAGGTACATGATCAGAAGATAGAGGGCAATGCAGACTATGTACTTACCTTCAGTGAGATTCGTGCTATTATGAAGGCAAAGGGAGTACAGCTTGAGGCTGATGACACCTCATACCAGGAGGGCTCAGTATACGGTAAGCGTTTCGCAAACTCAGGCGGAGTTACAGCAGCCGTAATCGAGAGCATGAAGGAAAAGGGAGAGGATGTTGATTGCAAGGTTTGCAAGGCAAACGGAGCAGCAGAGTGTAAGAAAGCACTTCTCCTCATGAAGGCAGGCAAGCTTCCTGAGAACTTCATCGAGGGAATGGCATGTGAAGGCGGCTGTGTAGGCGGACCAAGCTCATACAATGACATGGTGTCTACAAAGAAGTTCCGTGATGATCTCTTAAGCAGAGCAGATGACAGAAAGATTCGTGACAACATCGCCAACTACCATATGGAGACATTTGAGATGCACCGTAAGGAGCAGTAATAAAATGATTGTTACAGCATAAGCTTTTAAATCCCCCGACTAGTTCGGGGGATTTTTGTGATTGCAAATATCTGCAAAAAGATATGTGGTTAGTCATATTGAGAACTGAATAGTAACAAAGATATTAAATAAATTAAGTACATATTACGACTCTATCACGGGTTTTCGGGATAAAGAAACAATTGTAACACAACTGAAATATATGAAGCCAACATTAAGAAATTCTCAAGGAATTTGCAGTAGCAAAAAAGATTGTTTAACGCTATAATAGATACTGCTTGAAATAATATTATCAGGTTTGAGTAATAATATAGAGAGAATAATTATAAAATGCTAAAGAGGATTGGAAAAATGGACAAAAATAAAAAGATGATTATCGGCATACTTACGGCTGCAATAGTTTTGGTGGTGGCGTTTATAGTGTATATCACATGCTTTGATTCACATATTGAGTTCAGCAGCAAGTTCAAAAACGGTATTACTGTTGAGTATGGCAAAAAGTTTGAGGTACCAAAAATCAAGGCATATGTCAGAGGCAGGCTTATAAACCGAAAGGGAAAAGAGATAAAATGCACTATAGACAGTAATGTCGATGCGACAAAGACAGGTTCATACGAGATAAAGGTAACTGCTCAATACGGTAAAAAAACTGCGACACAGACAATCAAGGTTGAAGTGAGGGATAAGAAGGCTCCGGAGATTACATTAAATGGCGATGCAGAGATGACTGTAGAGGCAGGCAGCGAGTTCAGTGACCCGGGATATACGGCAACAGACAACTATGATGGGGATCTGACAGACAAGGTATCTGTCACAGGAGCTGTCGATACATCAAAGCCGGGAGACTATGAGATAAAGTACAGTGTCGCAGATTCGTCAAAGAATGAGAGCGAGGTCAAAAGGACTGTGCATGTCACAGATACCACGGCACCGCAGATTAAGCTCTCAGGTGATGATTTTGTGTCAGTTAAAAAAGGCGATAAATACAGTGATCCGGGATATACGGCAACAGACAACTGTGACGGAGATATCACAGACAGTGTCAAGGTATCAGGAGATAAGGTAGATAAGGATAAGGCAGGAAAGTATACTGTGACCTATGAGGTATCAGATTCATCAGGAAATAAGGCTACAGCTACAAGAGTGGTAAGTGTGTATGATCCGGCTGCCACGGCAGACACGGTAAATCCGGGCAACAAGATTATTTATCTGACCTTTGACGATGGTCCCGGAAAGTATACACAGGGGCTATTAGATGTGCTTGATAAATACAATGTAAAGGCCACCTTCTTTGTTACAAATACACATCCTGACTATCAGAACATGATAGCAGAGGAGGCAAAGAGAGGACATACAGTGGCTATCCACTCTGCCAGCCACAAATACAACCAGATATATACAAGTGAGCAGGCATTTTTTGATGACCTTGAGCAGATGAACAGTATCATAAAGGCACAGACAGGAAATGATGCGTCAATCATCAGATTCCCGGGTGGCTCATCAAATACTGTGAGCAAGGATTATTGTCCGGGCATTATGACACAGCTCGTAAATGATGTGACAGCAAGAGGACTTTTATATTGTGACTGGAATGTATCGAGCGGAGATGCAAACAGCAAGCCAATCAGTACGGAACAGGTGGTACAGAATGTCATCTCCGGTGTGCAGAGCCATAATGTATCAGTTGTATTGCAGCATGACATAAAGGAATTCAGTGTCAATGCGGTCGAGCAGATCATCCAGTGGGGACAGGCGAATGGTTACACATTTTTACCTCTTACCACGAGTTCACCGATGTCTCATCATCGCATAAACAACTAAAAGCACCAAAACAATAAAAAAGCACAAAAAAGAAGAGTTCGAAATGAACTCTTCTTTTTTAATCATGATTCTTATATCTTATTCCCCAATTAACATTTTTGTAACTATAATTTTACCTAAATATATAATAAAGAAAAAGGTACATAGAAACTAGATTGCCTGAGGGGTCAAAATTATTTAACTACCTCAACGTTAACTGCCTGTGGACCTTTAGCGCCATCAGTGATATCGAACTCTACTGCTGCACCTTCCTCGAGAGTTTTGAAGCCCTCCATGTTAAGTCCTGAGAAATGTACGAATACATCCTTTCCGTCCTCGGCTGTGATGAATCCGTAACCTTTTTGGTTATTGAACCATTTTACTGTACCTTTGCTCATCGAAAGTACCTCCAAATAATAATAATGCTGCTTACGCAACTAACGTTAGAATAGCATAACAGGTTTAAGATGTAAAGCAATAAAGTCAAAGTTCTTTAAAGTTTATGTCATTATTTGCTAAAAATTTCATTACAAGCTTATCCCATTCACCGTCTAAGGTCTTATCCGCTGAAAAAATATTGTAGGATATTCCGGTTGTCAGAGTCAGAAGCTGGCTCTGATACCTGATATTTATGAAAAAACCACTGATATCGGACACGGTGAAAGCAGAGTGCAGACTGCTTAGGGTGTGCTCCATGTTTTCAGGTGAAAGCAGAAAGACAAACTTGAATGACGATGGAGTCTGTCTGCCCTTTATCAGGTCAAAGCAGTTTGTGCGAAGCATCCTAAAGGGGAGTATGCTATAGCCAGCTATACCATTTTCCTCAAGCTCTGTGGAGCTGTAAAAGCCCTTTTGCAGGTGACCATCTATGACGTATGAGGCTGCCTTTGTGATGACGGCCTCCTGGAGCAGGAAGTTGTCAAAGATTTCCGTGCGAAGCAGCTTGTTCATAAAGTCCTTTGTGTCTGTCAGTTCAATTGATATCATAATTTCTCCTCATTTTCCACATTGTATGTGACAGCGAATGATTGTTTTAAGTGGTTTTTAATAGTTATCGATTATTATATCATACATCAGATTCGTAGATTATGCCATAAAAATAGATATAAAAATAGCCTTAAAAATAAAGCCGGTTCAACTGGAATAATTGTAAAGTCCGTGGTAGAATAAATGCGTTATGCAATGAAAACAGGAGGCAATCCATGAAACAGGAAAAATTATTTGATTTACTAAAAGCGGCTGTTTCACCATGCGAGTGTGTGAAGGCTGCAAAGCAGGAGCTTTTGGAAAACGGATTTGAGGAGATAGATTATACAGGCGACTGGAAGCTTGTGCGCGGTGGCAGGTATGTCTTAAATCACCATGATACGACCATGTTTGCGTTTACTGTAGGAAGCGGCTACAACAAAAAGGATATGGTGCGAATAGCGGCAGCTCACACAGACTATCCATATCTTCGCATAAAGCCAAATCCGGATTTTATGACAAACTCATATGCACAGGTTAATGTAGAGGTGTATGGAGGACCGATTTTAAACACATGGTTTGACAGACCTCTCGGAGTGGCAGGGCGCGTGGCTATAAAGAGTGAGGATGTGTTCAATCCGCGTATGGTGCTATATAGGTCCAAAAAGCCTGTCATGATTATTCCAAATCTTGCCATTCATATGAACAGGGATGTGAATAAGGGTGTCGGGATAAATAATCAGGTGGATCTGATGCCGGTGCTTGATTCAATACCTGAGGATGAAAGGACCACGGATTATTTCCTTAGCTTTCTGGCTGGAGAGCTGTCTGTGGAAAAGGGCGATATCATAGACTTTGAACTCAATACATTTTGTATGGAGGAGCCTTGCTTTGTCGGTGTGAATGACACCATGATTTCATCACCGAGAATCGACAACCAGTCATCCTGCAGGGCACTTCTTGATGCCATAGAGGATGGAAACAGAGCTGATGGAATAAACATCATAGCGCTTTTCGACCATGAGGAGATTGGAAGCAACAGTAAGCAGGGAGCTGCCTCTATAATGCTTCACGATATGCTCAGGCGTATTTTAAGAAATATGGACCTTTCAGAAAATGAGATAGATGAGAGCATATATGATGCCATGCTTTTGTCTGTCGATGTGGCTCATGCGCTTCATCCTAATAAAAAGGAAAAGATGGATATCACAAATATGCCTGTCATGGGAAAAGGCTTTTGTATCAAGCAGGCATGCTCGCAGTCGTATGCTACGGATGCGCAGGCTATTGCTATTCTATGTCAGCTGTGTGATGAAAAGGGAATACCGTACCAGCGCTTTGTGAACCGCTCGGACAGCCGTGGTGGCAGCACACTTGGCTCGATTGCAGGTACGCTTTTGCCGGTAAAGACAGTGGATATAGGTATACCTATTCTTGCAATGCACTCAGCCTGTGAGCTGATGGGAGCACGCGACATGAAAGCCTTAAGCGACTGCGTGACGGCCTTTTTCGGGTACCATTAAAGGGCAGATAACCATTATGGAAAAATAAATACAGAAACCTCTTGCATAAGTTTAGTTTTAGTGTTAATATGACGTAGTAATGAAAACTACTTGTTACGGAATGAAATAACTTTTAAAAAAGTAATTTAAACTTTTATTATCATATAGTGCAGGAGGAATAGATATGTATAAGATTATAATAGATAGCTGTGGTGAGCTCACAGATAGCCTTAAGAAGGATGGACATTTTTGCAATGTGGCACTCGAACTGGATGTTGACGGATACAGGATCCGCGATGATGAGAGCTTTGACCAGCATGATTTCTTAAGAAGAGTAAAGGAGAGTGTAAAGGGACCAAAGTCGTCATGCCCGTCTCCTGAGGAATATATGCAGGCCTTTGAGGGAGAGGCTGATCATATCTATGTTGTCACACTTTCGGGCAAGCTCAGCGGCTCATACAACAGCGCTGTTTTAGCAGTCAATCTGTACAAAGAGGAGCATGCGGACTCTGATAAGAAAATCTATGTATTCAATTCCCGCTCAGCATCTATCGGCGAGACACTAATAGGCATGAAGGTACAGGAGCTTGAGGAAAGTGGACTTTCATTTGATGAGATTGTAAAGAAGACTGAGGAGTATATAGCTTCAATGAATACATTCTTTGTGCTTGAGACACTTGATACATTAAGAAAGGCAGGACGATTAAGCAACCTGAAGGCTTTTGTGGCCAGCACTTTAAATATAAAGCCTGTCATGGGCTCAACAGATGAGGGCTCAATCCAGCAGCTTGGCCAGGCCCGCGGCATGAAGAGGGCACTTGCCAAAATGGTAGAGGATGTTGTGGCTGCCACAAAGGACTGTGAGCACAGGATTCTTGCAATTTCACACTGCAACTGCCCGGAGCGTGCGCAGTATGTGAAGTCATGCCTTGAGAAGCTTGCCGGATTTAAAAAGATTGTCATTGTGGATACAGCCGGCATCTCAAGCATGTACGCAAATGACGGAGGAATTATTATAGCAGTATAAGGATATGGTCTTTATTTTATCGGCCGGATATATTATAATGATGGCATGGGAAATTTAGATTACACACAGGTTTTAAACAAAATAGAAAACACACGCCGTTTCGGCAATGAGCCCGGAGTGGTGGTGACAGCACAGGTCATAAAGGTGCTGAGAGAAAAAGGAAAGCAAAAGCGCATAATACCGTATATCCATGTGGCAGGTACCAATGGAAAGGGCTCGGTGTGCGCTTTTTTTTCTAGTATAATAAAAAAAGAGCATATGAGGGTAGGTACGTTTGTATCACCGCATCTGGTGGATTTTGAGGAGCGCATCACGGTTGACGGGCGTATGATACCAAAGGAGGATGTCACAAGGCTTGGAAACTATCTGCTTGATATAGATTTTGGCATAGGGCTTACGATGTTTGACTACTGCCTTGCTATGGCTCTTTTGTACTTTGAGGAGCAGCAGTGCGATTATATGGTCATTGAGACAGGGCTTGGTGGCAGGCTTGACTCAACGAATGCAATCGGCACACCGCAATGTGCCGTTATCACAAAGATAGGCTATGACCATATGGCTATCCTTGGCAGTGATATAGCGGATATAGCGGCTGAGAAGGCCGGTATCATAAAGGAAAACAGTGCAGTGGTGGTGGAACAGCAGGATAAACGTGCTATGCAGGTGATTGAGAAGGAAGTGCAAAAAAAGCATGCAAGGATAATCACTGTGGAGCAAAGTGATATAGCACGCTGCAGCGGCTACGCACTGAGGCTTTGTGGCACATTTCAGTGGGAGAATGCAGCAGCGGCAGAGCTTGCAGCGCGGTATGTGCTGGGAAAGCACTATGGCGGGCTGGAATATGAAATGCAATATGATAAGACTGGGCCAAAGAGCGAGAAAACAGATCTGAATGACAGGATAAAGAGTGCACTTGAAGAGGCTGTGTGGCCGGGACGCATGGAGATAGTATCGAAGGAGCCGTTTCTGCTGGTGGACGGAGCACACAACAGCAATGGAGTTGATGCGCTTAAGGAAAGCCTCATGCAGATGTTTCCGGGTGAGAGGTTTTGCTTTTTCATGGGAGTCATGGCTGATAAGGACTACGATGTCATGATACGTGAGATTTTACCACTTGCTGAGGAGTTTTATACAGTGACACCGGATTCAGACAGAGCACTGCAGGCATCGAACCTTGCTGATTTTATCAGAAAAGAGGGAGTTTGTGCAACAGAGCTTTCAGGAGTTGATGAGATAAGAGGGCACCTGAAAAGAGATACGAAAAATGTTGCATTTGGCTCATTGTATTTTATTGGGGAGATTAAACAGCACCGGATATAAACACCGGATATAAGAGGATGATTTATGGCTGATATTTTAAGAATTTTTAAAAGAGATATGTGCGGCATATTCCGAAATGTGCTTGTACTCATTATAGTTATAGGACTGTGCGTGCTGCCGGCGCTGTATGCATGGTTTAATATCTATGCCAACTGGGACCCGTATGGCAACACCGGAAATATAGCAATTCAGTAGTCAATCTGGATAAGGGTTGGACGAAGAATGACAGCGAAACTGTCAATATGGGCGATGGTGTGGTAGAGTCATTAAAGCAAAAGGATACTATAGGCTGGAAATTTGTTAAATCAGAGGAAAAAGCTGTTGAGGGCGTTGAGTCAGGCAGATATTATTCAGCGCTTGTCATAGATGAGCAGTTTACCTACAGCATGTATCATGGTGTAGCTGACAATATTGAAAATCCAAGGATTACCTACTATCTCAACGATAAGAAAAATGCTGTTGCGACAAAGATAACGGACAGTGCAGCAAGTGCTGTTAAATCAAGTATTAATAAGCAGTTTATAAAGGTGCTTGCAGAGCAGGTATTTAAGGAGACCAACGTAATATCCGATGACGTGAAGGAAAAGGATGCTGTGGGGCAGATGACCGGTAAGCTTGAAGCGGTATCTGAGAGTCTTGCGCAGTACGATGCCATGATAGATGCGTTTATTGACGGAAATAAGGCGTTGTCACAGGTGTCTAAAGAAACGGGCGAAGCACTCAAAGACGGGCAGGATAAGCTTGCAAATGGCACAGACAGGCTTGAAGAGAGTAAAAATGATCTGCAGTCCACCAGACAATCCTTCGACAGCTTTAGTGCAGATATCACATCGGCATTAGCAAAGGTGAAGAGCTCGATTGATGATATATCAAAGCAGATTTCAGATGCAAATCTGTCACAGGATGTAAATACTATTCAAAGTGATGTGCAAAATATTAAACAGTCAGCGGATGCTTTGAAAGGTAATATTGACACTCTTGAGGACAAAATCAACAAAATAAAGCCGGATATGGACGATACCCATGTCGGCACACTTATTTCCAATATAGAGCTTGTTAAGGAACAGACAAAGAGCATGATAGAAAGCACACAGTCTGTGGATTTATCGGGAAAGACACAGAATTCTGCAGAAACACTTAAGAGTGTAATGGCTGCACTTTCATCGACCGCGTCAGCAGTGAATGATACATATACCTCACAGATAGTGCCACAGGTGGACGGCATGATAAGCAGTATGTCGTCTGTTCTTGATTCAATGCAGACCACACTTGGCAATCTAAGTCAGACATCAGGCTCCATGGCACAGGTGTTTGACGGAGTGGACAGTACGCTTGATACACTCAATATGAGCATGACACAGCTTAAGGGGGTCATAGAATCAGCATCTGACAAGATAAATACGACACTCGACAAGCTTGAAGCAGCCTCTGAGGATGAAAAAGCTGATATCATAGTGAATCTGCTTTCGGGGAATCCTGAAAAGCTTGGCAGCTTCTTTTCAGAGCCGGTGCAGGTATCAGATAATTATATATACGAGATAGCCAATTATGGCTCCGGAGTAGCACCTTTTTACACAACACTTGCCATATGGGTGGGCATGACTATACTTGTTTCATTGGTAAAGGTTCACGCAGACACTAAGGGGCTTGGAAAACTAAAGCCTTCACAGCTTTATTTTGGCAGATATCTGACATTCTTTTTACTGTCACAGGTACAGACCTTTATCATTGTACTCGGTGATTTATATCTGCTTAAAATACAGTGTGTGCATCCGGTTTCATTTATTGCGACAGGCGCAGTGACAAGCCTTACATTTTCACTGCTCATATATTCTCTGACCATATCCTTTGGCGATATAGGAAAGGCACTGGCGGTGGTTGTCATGGTACTCCAGATTGCAGGAAGCGGCGGCACATATCCGATAGAGGCGCTGCCGTCATTTTTCAGGGCAGTGTATATTTTCTTCCCATTCCCATATGCGATAAATGCGATGAGGGAGTGTATAGGAGGTATGTACGAAAACACACTCGGCAAATGTTATATCACGCTTTTACTTTTTGGTGCAGCCTCTTTGATGATAGGACTTGTGATACGAAAGCCGTTTATCAGACTCAATCATTTTATAGAGAAGCGTATGGAAGATACTGAGATGCTATAGTTAAATGTACAATTAATAAATCAATAATTGGCATATTAAAATAATTGGCATATTAATATGGTACTTCTGATATGACGTAAGATATAAAGTGGGAAGGAAAGTATGCAAAATACAGGTAGAAACAGTAACATAGATTCTAATATGGGTGATGATATGGATAATGATATGAATAACAATATAAATACCAATGTAAATGAGCAACCGACGCAATCCGATGATAAGAGACTTCGCGAGATGTACGATAAGCTGGTCGGATATGAAAAAACCATCCACGAGCAGAATCAAAAACGGATAAAAATAGGATTAAGGTGCATATACATCATTCCGCTCTTTTTTCTTGTGCTGCTGATGATTGTGCCGGACAGTTCAAAACTCATTTTTCTTGTGCTGTGGATAGTGAGTCTGTTTGCTATCGCAGTGTATTTAATCGGAGTCGAGTATGTGGACTATAAGCTGCAGGAGAAGATGAATGAGATAAGCGGCAGGGATGCGCAGTGTATGAGCGTGAGTCCTGTCGTGCAGATTGATGACAGGGTGCAGGAAATAGCCGAAAGAGTGGAGCAGAGATTTGATACGATGCAGCAAAGCAAAGGGGAGGATGCCGAGCAATGAAAAAAATATTTCAAATATATCTGGCTGACCTGAAACGCATATCCACAAATGTGGTTGCCATAGTCATTATTATGGGACTCTGTATCATCCCGGCTTTGTACGCATGGTTTAATATTATGTCCAACTGGGATCCTTACGGAGAGGATGCTACATCACAGATGCACATAGCAGTATATTCTGAGGATGAGGGGATGAGCATCGGTGATTTAAAGCTATGTATGGGAGACAGTGTCATAAAGGGACTGAAGGAAAACGATGCAATTGGCTGGATTTTCACAGATAGCAGTAAAGAGGCACTGGAGTATGTTTATAGCGGAAAGTGCTATGCAGCATTTATAGTGCCGAAGGATTTTTCAGCTGATATGCTTAGCTTCCTAAGCGGTGAGCCGGTCAATCCACAGATAGAATACTATGAAAACAGCAAGAAAAATGCCATAGCAACAAAGATAACCTCAAAGGTCAAGACCACGGTGCAGCAGTCTGTAAACTCTTCAATGGTAAGTACGATTACAAAGATAGCGTCAAAGTCGGGAGAGCTCATAGTGGGAGACGGAAAATCAGGAGATAACCTGGCCGGAACGGTTGTTGACAAGCTAAAGGATATGGATACGACTCTTTCTACATATGCAGGCATGCTCGATACATTTGCCATGCTCACGGATTCAGCAGACAGCCTGATAGGCTCGACACAGTCACTGCTTCCGAGTGTGCAGGGGCTTATTGACGGGGGACAGTCATCGGTAAGCGGCATGCAGTCGTCGGTGCTCTCGGGTGCGCAGACTGCACAAACCATCACACAGATGGTCGACATAAGCTTATCAAACATAAACAGCCAGCTTAATGTGCTGGAAAACTCTATACAGCTCTTAAATGCATCGGGAGTAGCTGATGCCGATACTGCGGACATATCTGTTTCCGTGGCCGGCTTTGATACGGTAGAACAGCTTGCAGAGAATACGCTTTCCGCTATTGAGGGCTTAAAGGGAGTGGATAGCTCGCAGATAGAGGCTGTCAGGAAAAATATCCAAAGCATTAAAACACAGATAAAAGACCTTAAGTCTGATACTGAATTGACGGCAGATAAGCTAAAACTTCTTAAGGAGTCGATAAAAGCCGATGTGTCAAGTGCCAAGTCTGCAATAGATACACTTAAAAATACATTTGACCACAGCGTGTCACCAAATCTCACAGGAGCGGTATATGATATAGAATATGCACTTATTGAGACACAGTCCATGCTTGGTTCTTTGGACAACAGCTTCCCGGATATACAAAAAGCACTCGATGATTATTCGGCAGTTCTTAAATCAGGAAATGCAGATATTGTAAATACCAGACAGTATGTACAGCAGATCAGAGATGGTTTGCAGAATGTTATATCAGGATTTGATAATTTATCAAACGATGAGCAGTTTAATGAGATTGTAAAGCTGCTTCAGACAGATCCGACACTCATTGCGCAGTTTGTGACATCACCGTTGTCTATGGATGAGCAGAAGATATATGAGATATCCACATATGGCTCAGCCATGGCACCGTTTTACACAGTACTGGCTCTGTGGGTGGGAGGTCTGATAACTGTTGCACTTGTGAAGACAAAGGTAAAGGACACTGACGATATAAAATCACTTGGCAAAGTAAACAGCGTACATAAGTTTTTTGGCAGATATATCACATTTTTCGTGATAGGACAGCTGCAGACACTTGTGACAGTGCTCGGTGATTTGTTCTTTGTCGGAATACAGTGCAGGCATCCGTTCCTTTTCTGGTGTGCAAGCGCACTGACAAGCTTTGTATTCACGCTTCTTATGTACTCACTCACAGCAGCTTTGGGCAATGTGGGACAGGCTGTAGCAGTAGTCATTATGGTCATTCAGGTGGCAGGCGCAGGTGGCACATTCCCGGTTGAGGTGCTGCCACAGGTGTACAGAGCACTGTATAAGTTCATGCCGTTTAACTATGCCATGAATGCCCTAAGAGAGTGCGTGGGAGGCATGTACCGCTTTGATTATTGCAAGGATCTTGCGATTCTTCTTATATTTATAGCAATATCGCTTGTGATCGGACTGTTGCTTGGACGTCCGTTTGGAAAGCTTAATACCGCTATTGAAAAAAGTAAGAAAAAGTCAGGTCTTATCTTATAATAGTAAAAAAAGCTATATAGAAACTTAAGTTATGGTTATTATAAAAAAATAGTACTAGACATTTTTTTTCTATTGTACTAGAATGAGCATAAATGATAGTAGACCCGATATATGATAACGCTAGGTTATATCGGATCCGTAAAGAAACGGAGGATATAAAGATGGAAAAGAAGGATATCGATTGGTCAAACCTTAGTTTTGGCTACCAGGAAACAGATTACAGCTATGTTTCTAATTATAAAGATGGAAAGTGGGACGATGGACAGCTCACAAAGGATCATACAGTGACACTTAATGAGTGTGCAGGAGTATTCCAGTATGCACAGACATGCTTCGAGGGACTTAAGGCATACACAACAGAGGATGGCAGAATTGTCTGCTTCAGACCTGACTTAAACGCACAGCGTCTTAAGGATTCATGTGAGAGACTTGAGATGCCTGTATTCCCGGAGGATAGATTTGTAAAGGCAGTTGAGGAAGTAGTAAAGGCAAATGCAGCATGGGTTCCACCATACGGCTCAGGTGCTACACTCTATATCAGACCATACATTATGGGAACAAATGCAGTAATCGGTGTTAAGCCGGCTGATGAGTATCAGTTCAGAATCCTTGTAACACCTGTAGGACCATACTTCAAGGGTGGCGCAAAGCCAATCACAATCCGTGTATCAGACTTTGATAGAGCAGCACCTCACGGAACAGGACATATCAAGGCAGGACTCAACTATGCAATGAGTCTTCACGCCATTGTAGATGCACATGCACAGGGCTTTGCAGAGAATATGTACCTCGATCCTGCAACACGTACAAAGGTAGAGGAGACAGGTGGTGCAAACTTCATCTTTATCACAAAGGATGGCACATTTGTTACACCTAAATCAGACAGCATCCTGCCATCAATCACACGCCGTTCACTGATGGTAGTTGCAGAGAAGTACTTAGGACTCAAGGTTGAGCACAGAGAGGTGCTCTTTGATGAGGTAAAGGATTTTGCCGAGTGTGGACTCTGTGGAACAGCAGCAGTAATCTCACCGGTAGGAAAGATTGTAGACCACGGCAAGGAAATCTGCTTCCCAAGCGGTATGGATGAGATGGGACCTGTCACAAAGAAGCTTCGTGACACACTTACAGGCATTCAGATGGGCCATATTGATGGACCGGATGGATGGGTTCACGAGATTAAGTGTGATTAATAATAAGAATATACATTTATAATAAAGCACCGGGTATTATGTTGCGTCGTAATATCTGGTGCTTTTGTATTATTTTATGTGGCATAATAAGACGATTTGTGCTAATATACTCTTATATGTATGCAAATGTTTATAAAAGCTTGGAATAGATATATAAAAGCAAACAAAAGAGATAACCGGGGATAATTAAATGGACGAGTATGAAAAGATAAGACAGAGAAAGCGCGAAGAATATAGAAAGAGACACCGCGCCCAGGTCAGAAGAAAGCAGCTTATTAACAATGGCATTGTTATAGGCGTGATAATACTTATAATTGCAACGATAATCATAGTGGGAGCTTTAAGGGGCAAAAAGGCAAAGCAGGAAGAGGTAAAGGCAGAGGTGACCAGTACGCTTTACAATCCTATACAGCCAAAGCTTGATGTACAGCTGCTGACACCCAATCCGTATTCCAGACCACAGAAGGCACTAGAGAAGGTAAACGGCATAGTTGTCCATTATACAGCAAATCCGGGTACGTCAGCCAGACAAAACAGAGACTATTTCAATGGTCTGGCAGAGACCAAAAAGACCAAAGCAAGCTCACACTTTGTTATAGGATTAGAGGGTGAGATAGTGCAGTGCATACCTTGCAATGAGATATCGTATGCATCTAATAACAGAAACAGTGACACAATATCGATAGAGTGCTGTATAGAGGATGAGACAGGAAAGTTCAACGACAGCACATACCAGTCGCTCATAGAGCTCACCACATGGCTTATGGGTCGGTATGATCTGAGTGCTGATGATGTAATAAGGCACTACGATGTGACAGGCAAGAAGTGTCCGCTATACTTCGTGGAGCATGAGGATGCGTGGGAGCAGTTTCACAAGGATCTGGATACATACATCGAAGAAAATGGTGTGCCAAAGGAAGAGGCAAGCCAAAACTGACAATATACAATAAATTAAAGGATGATTTAAAAAATGAAGGAAATTATCGGAAATCTGTTAAAAAAAGAGAATGTACGTCAGAATCTGAGCAGCCTCAGACAGGAGATTAAAGATGAAAATGCATTAGCAGAGGCTCTAAAGCTGCTTGCAGGAGAAGATGAGCTGCTTGTGTCGTTTATGGGAGCAGACGATGCAAAAACCAGAAAGAACGCAGCGCTTCTGATAGGAGATCTTCATATGTCACAGCTTTCTGATGAGGTTTTTAAAGCATACGAGACTGAACAGATGCGCTTTGTAAAGGGCTCATATCTGGCGGCGCTGTCACAGCTGGACTGCAAAGAGCTTTTGCCACAGCTTATGGAGCGTGCAAAAGAGCTTGAGCATATGACGGTCACAGCTGAAAATAGGAAGCATATTGAGGAAGAATTAAACGAGATAAATAAAATCCTGATTAAATATAATGGGATAAAGCACCATACACCTTTGCTCGAGGGAGTAAAGGCTGAGCTGCTTCTGATGACAAACCGCCTTCACAGAGAGGTGGTACGACGCCAGATACCGGTTAAGGATACAAAGCTGCATCCGCTTGGCGTGCTTGTAAAGACTGACAATATACCTCTTATCATGCAGGTGCGCACATTCAGAAAAATGTACTTTACCATACATGCAGCATCGCTTCTGCCAAAGGATGCACAGGAAGCAGCCGGACTTCTTGCAGAGTCAGATATGTATGATATATTAAGACGCATGCACCGAGAGGGTGGTCCGTTTTACTATCGTATTGAGAGCACGGCAGATGCGGCGTACCAGAGCAGGCTTGCGAAAGCTATCGATATGCATTTTGCGGGCAGGATGATCAATTCACCAAATGATTACGACGTGGTGATTAAGCTCATACCGACAAAAAATGACAATTTTTTTGTCTGCATGAGATTATGTTCCATACAGGATAATAGATTTGCGTACAGAAAGAATGTGCTTCCTACGTCGATGCATCCATCACAAGCGGCACTTATTGTTTCACTTGCAAAGCCGTATCTTAAGGAAACGGCACAAATCATGGATCCGTTCTGCGGAGTTGGTACACTGCTTATAGAGCGCGCACATTTAGTTCCGGCTCGCGAGATATATGCTACAGATACCTATGGAGATGCAATCACTATGGGTAGAGAGAATGCTGCATTTGCCAAAACAAGAATTAATTTTATACACAGGGATTTCTTTGATTTCAGACATGACTACAAATTTGATGAGCTGATTACGGATATGCCGGTTCGTAACCGACAGACCAAGGCGGAGATGGAGCTTTTTTACGAGAGGTTTTTCGACAAGGCTGCAGAGCATCTGGTATCCGGCGGAATCATAGTCATGTATTCAAATGAGATTGGGTTTGTGAAGAAACAAATCAGGCTGCGTGTCGAATACCGTCTGCTTCAGGAGACATGTATTCTCGATAAGAATGACTTTTATTTGTTTGTTATCAGATATGAGGATTGATTTGTGTGAGTTTTTAGGAGGAAAATATGTCAGATTCCAAGCTTTTTCAAAAAATACAGGATTATTTCTGCATGGTCAACGGAATATATTTGTCGTGTCTGACAAAAAAGGATGGAGTCATGACAGAGGTGTGTCAATGTAACGATAAATGGAAGAGTATGCTTACCTTTATTGGTGAGGAAAAATACGAAAACCTTCTTTTGAGACTGTCGGACTGCAGGGTTGAGAATCTCATAGATGAACCTCTGGATAAGGACTATATCAGGCTGTATGGTCTGATTGTAAGAGTGGACAATACCCACGATATATATTGGGTTATAGCTGCGGCAATTGATGAGCAGATGTCTAATGATGAGAGAAACATGCTTCCTGATGGCATAATTATTACCAGTGAAGCACGTTTTAACAGAACAATTGAGTTCCTGGAGACTATGACCAGACAGCTTTTGATCACAATGAGAGATGAGGATGCTGCGAATGAGGCACTTTCGCTTATCAGGAAGTCAGATGAGGAAATTAAGAAACAGTTTCATATGCTTGGGGCTATCAATTCTGTTATAAAACTGCTTGAGATGGATGGAAGCTTTACTGATATGGCTCAAAAAGCACTGGAGAGTGCAGTTACTACCATAAAGCTTACCGGTGCTTTTATCATCCGCAAAAACGTGGACGGCATGCATTTGGATGTGATTGTAAGCTATGGCAGAAAGCCGTTTGATACAATATCAATTACCGAGGTGCCTTTTTTCACCGGAAAGCCTTACATTATATCATCAGACTCTGTGATGCCGGAGAAATTCCGCCTTTTCATGGAGAAGCAGGCTATGAGGGCAGCCATATTCCAGCCTGTAAATATAGATAACAGGACTCAGATGTATGTGTGCTTTTTTGATGAGAAGGATGACAGAAGCTGGGAAAAATATGATGTGAAGTTTTTAAATGATACGAAGCGCGTCATTCAAAGTATTCTCACAAAAAAGATAACAACCAACTCGCTTGCAGGCTCCTATGCTTCGCTCGAAGCGATACTGGAAAACTCCGGCTGCGGTATATACGTGGCTGATATGTCTAAGTCAGAGATACTTTACATGAATAATTACTGTAAGCAGCTGCTTTCAAATATTATCGAACAGAACAAGCTGGAAAAATATATTTTTTCCCATACTGCAGAGAGCCGGAGCTTTACAGAGGTCTACGTGACGGAGGAGGATAAGTGGTTTGATATTCATCGCACAGGCATAGTGTGGGTGGATGGCCGCAATGTGCAGCTCGTTACACTGTATGATATCACACAGAAGAAGCGTTATCAGCAGCGCATTGAGAACCAGGCCAATAATGATTTCCTGACAGGGCTATATAACAGGATGAGATGTGAGCAGGATCTGGCTAAGTTTATAGATGATTCAGTGAAAAACGACACCAGAGGTGCGATGATTTATATAGATCTGGATGATTTCAAGCATATAAATGATGGGCTTGGCCATCAGTACGGAGATGTGCTTTTAAAAGCTATATCGCACAGCCTGACACAGGTGAAGGAAATTGAGAACCACTGCTACAGGATGGGTGGCGATGAGTTTATCGTCATAGTGACAGGCAGCTCTGTTGACAGGCTGGAGAGTATCATTAATGATATACAGCAGATATTTGTCAGACCGTGGTTCTTGAAGGGAGAGGACTATTACTGTACAATAAGTGCCGGAGTGGCATTTTTCCCGACAGATGCAAGCACTGTGGAGGATGTCATAAGAAGAGCTGATATAGCTCTTTTCAATGCTAAGAAAGAAGGAAAAAACCGTATAGAGTTCTACAACGAGGGTATTGATGGCACAAGCACAAAGCGTCTTGACCTGGAAAAGCACATGAGAAAAGCCACAATGAATGAGTGCGATGAGTTCACCGTGTACTTTCAGCCGATTATAAACGTGAAGGGGGAGGATGTCTGTGCAGGTGCAGAGGCTCTTGTCAGATGGAATTCAGCAACCATGGGCTTTATAAATCCGGTTGACTTTATACCGCTTGCTGAGTATCTTGGGCTTATAAACCCAATCGGGGAGCATGTATTAAGAGAGGCGGCGAAGCACTGCAGGTACTGGAATGACATGGGACATCCTGACTACAAGGTCAACGTAAATCTGTCTGTGGTGCAGCTGCTGCAGAATGACATAGTCAAGAAAATCAAAGGTATAATTGACGAGGTGGGCATAGAACCGGGAAATCTGTGTCTTGAGGTGACAGAGAGTCTGGCAATCAATGACATGGTGCGCATGAAGCGGATACTCAGTGAGATAAAAGCGCTTGGTGTTAAGGTTGCACTGGATGATTTTGGTACGGGATATTCATCACTCAACCATATCAGGGAGATGCCTCTTGATATCATTAAAATAGATAAATGCTTCATTGAACATCTTGGGGAGGATGATTTTTCTGATGCATTTGTCAAGATGGTTACAGAGCTTGCCAACACAATAGGAGTACATGTCTGCGTGGAGGGAGTTGAGACTGACAGACAATATGCTATAATTAAAAAGATGGGAATAGATTACATACAAGGATATTTCTTTGACAAGCCGATGTGCATAGAAAGCTTCGAGGAGAAATATATCTGACGAAGAAGGTGTAGAAAAAAGCACATGCTGCTATACAATGAAGCAGATAGAAGAAACACTGGATTGATGATATTCCTGTTCTCCTACAGTGTCTGGTCAATATACAGGATCGGATAAAGGATGGGCTGGACTAGCTTAAATGCATAATAAATGAAAAATATATGTAAAAATAGAAATTAAGTGTTGACATATTTGGTTTGATTTGATATTATATCAAAGTCGCGTGAGACAAGCGACAGAAAATCAAATATATGCGGAAGTGTCGGAACTGGCAGACGAGCAAGACTAAGGATCTTGTGATTATTGCAATCGTGTGGGTTCAAGTCCCATCTTCCGCATTATAAAACTAAAAAGGGTTAAGCCTTAGGGCTTAGCCCTTTTTGATTTTAGAAGCGGAAGCGGACCTTGTCCCCATGGGTCCAAGGTCTCCGCTCCGCTTCGGTCGTTGCAGAACAGACGTCCCCCGGACGTCTTGCGGTCTACGCTCCGCTTCGGTCGGCGCAGAGCAGACATCCCCCGGATGTCTTGCGCCCCATCTTCCGCAAGGCTCCGGTCGTTGCGGGGCAGGCGCCCTATATTGATTGATAAGACAGGAAAGGAAAGATTTTTATGATTAGATTTAATAATGATTACAACCGCGGTGCATTTGATTGCATTTTGAAGGCACTGGCGGATACAAATACAACCAGCTATCCGGGATATGGTGAGGATGAGTGGTGCGATAAGGCTGAGCAGATTATTAAGGGGCTTATTGGCAGAGATGATTCCATGATTAAATTTATTCCGGGTGCGACACAGGCAAATTATGTTGTGGTTGCGGCGGCGCTTTCATCGGTGCAGAGCGTGATTGCAGCGGATACGGGACATATCAATTGCCATGAGGCAGCTTCTATTGAGAATACAGGTCATAAGATTCTTGCGCTTCCTAACACGGATGGTAAAATTAGTGCTGCGCAGATTGAGGCGTGTGCCGCAGAGTATTATGACAATGCAAAGCCTGAGTATCTGACGGAGCCAAAGATGGTTTATATTTCATTTCCGACTGAGCAGGGTACTCTTTACACGAAAAGAGAGCTTTGTGATATCAGTGCTGTTTGTAAGAAGTACGGCATGTACCTGTTTGTTGATGGTGCGAGAATGGGTTATGGACTGGGCTCAGATAAAAATGACCTTACACTTTGTGATTTTGCCATGCTTTCGGATGTTTTTTATATCGGTGGCACAAAGTGTGGTGCGTTCTTTGGCGAAGCGCTGGTTATAAATGCTGAGGATATCAAGTATCGTTTTAAGGCTTATATGAAGCAAAACGGTGCAGTGCTTGCAAAGGGCTGGTTGATGGGCTTACAGTTTGCCACTATGCTTGAGAATGGCGATTATTTTGAAAAGACCAAGCGTGCTGATGAGCTTGCCATGCAGATTAAAGAGGCATTTGAACAGAAGAAGGTACCGTTTTGGGTTGAGAGCTTTACAAATCAGCAGTTTGTGATTTTATCGGATGAGCAGAAGAAGACACTTGCCGAGAAGTACTATTTTGAAGAGATGGAAAGAGAGAAGGAGGGCACTGTAGTGCGATTCTGCACCAGCTGGGCCACAAAACAGGAGGAGGTTGATGCACTGGTTTTAGATATATCAAAGCTGGTGTAGTAACAGATTTATAGTTTTTCGTACATTTCGTATAGTTTTTTAAATTTATGCTTGCATTATTCTAAACTTTTTGGTAGAATAATGCTTGTTCGCAGGAGTGGCGGAATTGGCAGACGCGCAGGCTTCAGGTGCCTGTGGTAGCAATATCGTGTGGGTTCAAGTCCCATCTCCTGCATTAACAGGGAAGTCGGTGAACGGCTTCCTATTTTATTTTGTGCAGATAATTTTGAAAGCCTATTGGCTATTAATGGTCTGTAACCGTTGCCTGCCACACTGAGGGGTACAGCTGTCACAGGAATTTGATTATTATATAGGAGATGGGATTGCAGCGTGAAGAGATTGAATCTATCTTATATTAATGTAATATGTGTGTTTGTTTTGTCCTTTGCTGTTATGGAGTATGTAAATCTTTTGATTGGCAGAGTGGGCGGATTTCCTGTGCTTGCAGGGGTGCTTGTGTCATATTCCGTTATGAGATATGGCAGCTTTGCAAGGAAAAATATGGCATGCTACATGGGCATCTATATACTGACATGGTTTATCGGCACGGTAGTGTTATTCATTGCAAAATACTCAGGCTGGGGCAATATCAAAAAGCTTGGTCCGGCGCAGTATTTCAAGGCACTGTACGGCTCAACCCTGTCAGAGATATGGGGATATTTTTTTGCAATTGTGCTCATGCTGACAGTGATTGTTTCACTTTTTCCGCTTACCGTAATAAAAAGCAGGAAAATATATGCACGGTATGTGTTGGGAAATGTGCTTTTTTGGACGATAATACTCATACCGCTTAGGTTTATAGATAAGAAATTTGTCAATCACAAGGTGATGTGGCAGGCCGGCTGTATGATGGCCTTTGCTGTGCTTTTGCTTGTGCTGGAGCTTTTCGTTGTATACAGACTGGTGAAATACAGGTATTGCGATGAGCATGCAGACAGGAAAGTGCGCATTCACAGACGCAGGGTTCGAAGGAAAACATTAAAAGCTGTAATAGTCATTGTGCCGGTCGTTGTCATTGCAATTATTGTTGTTTACACATATTTCATGTCGCCTTCAAACGAGCCGGCTGAGTATGAAAAGGTCGCAAGCTGTATCACAAATGATGACAGGCTTGGGCCTATGGTTTATGACAGTCAGGTGTATATTCCGATAACCATAGAGCTTGACTATGCAGGGACTGGCAATCCGCTTGGCTATATTGTATACAAGGATCAGGACTATAGCAGCAGGTACTATGAGGTTGCAGCATCAAACCTCTTATATATGAATAAGAACGGTGACGATACATATTTACAGATGGCGGGCAACGCATCAAATTCATACAAGAAGCTGTCTGTAGTTGAAAAAAGCAATTCATGGAAGGACTGCAGCGTTTTTCTCATGTGGGATGAGGAGTGGCAGTCAGAGTCGCGCTATAGCAAGGATGTCACAGGCTATACAGAGTGCGATGAGGATTTCATAAAAAGTCTTGAGGATACCTTTGGTGCAGTGAAAATAAATCCGGCAGACTTCAAGGACTATGATGCCTATTTTACAATAGAGGGCTACAAATCCATGAAGGATGCCGTAGAGAGTGACAGTCATGTGGGCACCTGGGTGGGCTGCATACTGGCAAAAGACGATAAATTTTACTATGGAAGCTACGACAATGAAATCACAGGCGGACAGCTTCAGATGCTGCGCCATGTGCTCGGTGGTAATTGATATAGCATTTAATTTTTGCCGAAAGAAAATTAAAGTAAAAAGAAATAAAAAAAGGATTTTTAAAAATCACGTCGAATAATAACTAGTGTAGAGCATAATTAGTGTAGAGCACTATTAGTGGAATGTAATGCTATTTGTTACATTTGTGTGTGAATAGCAGCAGAACATAACTACTGTGACAGCGGGGAGGCAGATAAATGACTATTCGCGAGCAGATAGAAAAACGTGAGCAGGAAATACTTAGTCCGTTCGCATGCCTGAGTATCAACTCAAGAGGCAGGGACTATGATGAGCCGCAGTGCGATATCAGACCTGTTTTTCAGCGGGACAGGGACCGGATACTGCATAGCAAGGCATTCAGGCGTCTGAAAAATAAGACACAGGTGTTTCTTACGCCAAAGGGCGACCATTACCGCACCCGTATGTCGCATACGCTTGAGGTGTCGCAGAATGCCAGGACAATAGCCAAGGCACTGAGACTGAATGAGGATCTGGTGGAGGCTATAGCGCTGGGACACGACCTGGGGCATACGCCGTTTGGACATGCGGGTGAGCGCATCCTCAATGAGATATACGAGGGTGGCTTTAAGCATAATGAGCAGAGTGTGCGTATAGTGGAGAAGCTCGAAAAGGACGGAGCAGGACTCAATCTGACATGGGAGGTCAGAGATGGTATGCTAAATCACCAGACCTCGCTCATGCCACACACCTTAGAGGGCAAAATAGTCAGGCTTTCAGACAAGATAGCCTACATAAATTCAGACTTTGATGATGCAATCCGCGCACAGCTTCTGTGCGAGGATGATATACCGCTTGAGATAAGAAACACGCTTGGACACAGCACCAAGGCCAGGCTCAATCATATGGTGCACAATATCATCACAAACAGCATGGGAAAGGACGATATATGCATGTCAAAAGAGTCCGCGCAGGCAATGCAGGATTTGCGGAAATTCATGTTCGCAAACCTCTATAACAATCCAGTCGCAAAAAGCGAGGAGAAAAAGGCCAAGGCGATGCTCAAGCAGCTTTACTTCTATTATATGGAGCATATAGAGGAGCTGCCGCAGAAATACCTCGCCATGCTAGGGCAGGGGGATGACAAGGGGCGCATCATATGCGACTATATATCAGGCATGACAGACCAGTATGCCACCACGAAGTTCCACGAGTATTTCGTACCGGTAGCCTGGGAAATCGATGGTTACTGAGATTATTTATAATTCTGTAAAAAACGCGCTCGCCGGGAGACAACAAAGATGAACAGTAAGGGGATGATAAAATGCCGTACTACTCTGATGAGCTTATAGAGGAGGTACGTTCGCGAAATGACATAGTCGATGTTATAGGAAGCTACGTGCATCTTCAGAAAAAGGGAAGTACCTATTTTGGATTATGCCCATTCCATAATGAAAAGACGGGATCCTTTTCCGTCTCACCGAATAAGCAGATGTACTATTGCTTCGGCTGTGGAGCCGGAGGCAATGTATTTACATTTCTCATGCAGTATGAGAACTTTACCTTCCCTGAGGCCATGCAGGAGCTTGCAGACCGTGTGGGAATTGAGCTTCCCAAGCAGGAGATGACCTCAGCACAAAGGAGGGAAGCAGACAGGCGCACGCAGCTGCTTGAGATAAATAAAGAGGCTGCAAAGTATTTTTATATGCTGCTTCGTGGACCGAGAGGACAAAGGGCGCATGAGTATTTCAAAAAGAGAGAGCTGTCCGATGAGACAATGCAGAAGTTCGGGCTTGGTTACTCGGACCAGTACAGTGATGATCTGTACAAGTATCTGCGCAGCAAGGGCTATGATGATGAGATACTTAAGGAGACAGGTCTTGTGACGATAGATGAGGTCAGAGGCGGGCACGATAAGTTCTGGAATCGTGCGATGTTTCCGATTATGGATGTGCACAACCGCGTCATAGGCTTTGGAGGCCGAGTGATGGGGGACGGAGAGCCAAAGTATTTAAACTCTCCGGAGACAAAGATATTTGATAAGAGTCGTAATCTTTACGGACTTAATATAGCAAGGAGCACGAGGAAGAACCAGCTCCTTTTGTGTGAGGGCTACATGGATGTCATAGCACTGCATCAGGCGGGCTTTGACAATGCGGTGGCGTCGCTTGGCACGGCGCTCACGAGCGGACATGCCTCACTATTAAAGAGATACACCAATGAGGTGTATCTGACATATGACAGTGATGGCGCCGGGGTAAAGGCAGCGCTGCGTGCGATTCCGATACTCAAGGAGGTAGGCATCACAACAAAGGTCATTAACATGCGGCCGTACAAGGACCCGGATGAGTTTATCAAGGCGCTTGGCGCACAGGAGTATGAGGAGCGTATCAAAAAGGCTGAAAACAGCTTTATGTTTCAGATACGGATCATGCAGGCAGGCTATGATATGGATGATCCCGAGTCAAAAACCGCATTTTATAATGAAATCGCAAAGAAGCTGCTTGGTTTTACCGAGGAGCTTGAGCGGACAAACTATACGCAGGCAGTGTCCAGAGAGTACAGCATACCATACGACGACTTAAGAAAGCTCGTAAACAGTATGGCAATGAAGGGCGGTATCGTAAAGCCCCAGACAAAGCTTAAAAGTGGAATCAATGAGAAAAATAAAAAGGAGGATGGCATGAAGCAGTCGCAGAAGCTTCTCCTCACATGGCTCATAGAGGATAATTCACTTTTTGACAGGATAAAGGGGCGTATCAGTGCAGATGACTTTACCGAAGAGCTGTACCACAAGGTGGCTAAGGAGGTTTTTTCACAGTACGAGACCACGCATACAGTAAATCCGGCCAGGATAGTAAGCATGTTTACCGATGAGGACGAACAGCGCGAGGTGGCAGGGCTTTTCAATGCCACAATCCATCAGGTGGAGGGCAAAAATGACAAGGCAACCGCACTCAGGGAAACCGTTGTCCGTATCAAGCAAAACAGCATAGACTACCGTTCAAAGCATCTGGCACCTACAGATATGGAGGGCATGATGAGGATTATTGAGGATAAGCGTGCACTCGAAGAATTGCAAAAAATACCAGAATAAAGAGGAAAATAAAATGGCAAAGAAAAAGGAACAAAAAGACATGGCACAGGAGCAGGAGCAGAAACTGAATTTCCAGCAGAAGCTTATTGAGATTCTTGAGCTTGGAAAAAAGAAAAAGAATATGCTCGAATATCAGGAAATTGCAGATTTTTTCAAGGACTTAAATCTGGATCCGGAGAAGTTTGAGATGGTAATTGATTATCTCGAGCAAAACGGCATAGATGTGCTTAAAATCAGCAATGATGATGACGTGGATGATGATATCATACTCGATGATGAGGACGAGGTAGAGGTTGAAAAGATTGATCTCTCAGTACCGGAGGGAGTCAGCGTCGAGGATCCTGTCCGTATGTATCTTAAGGAAATAGGTAAGGTACCTCTTCTCTCAGCAGATGAGGAGATTGAGCTCGCCCAGAATATGGAGGACGGAGCGGTAGCAACCGAGAAGATTAATGTACTAAAGGGCCGCCTTGATGGTGCATCGGAAGAGGAAAAGGCTGAGATAAAGGAAGAAATAAAGACACTGCAGAGGGATGTGGACAAGGGAGCAGATGCCAAAAAGCGTCTTGCAGAAGCAAACCTGCGTCTTGTTGTCAGCATCGCAAAGAGATATGTGGGAAGAGGAATGCTTTTCCTTGACCTGATTCAGGAGGGAAACTTAGGTCTTATCAAGGCAGTTGAGAAGTTCGACTACAAGAAGGGCTACAAATTCTCTACATATGCCACATGGTGGATTCGCCAGGCTATCACAAGAGCCATAGCTGATCAGGCCAGAACAATCCGTATTCCTGTGCATATGGTTGAGACAATCAACAAGCTCATACGTGTGTCAAGACAGCTCCTTCAGGAGCTTGGCAGAGAGCCTTCACCGGAGGAAATTGCCAAGGAGATGAACATGCCGGTAGAGCGTGTGCGTGAGATACTCAAGATATCACAGGAGCCTGTTTCACTTGAGACTCCAATCGGTGAGGAGGAGGATTCACATCTTGGTGATTTCATCAAGGATGATAATGTACCGGTTCCTGCTGATGCGGCAGCATTCACACTCCTTAAGGAGCAGCTTGAGGAGGTGCTTGGCACTCTTACAGAGAGAGAGCAGAAGGTACTCACACTCCGCTTTGGCTTAGAGGACGGCAGAGCCAGAACACTTGAAGAAGTAGGTAAGGAGTTCAACGTCACTCGTGAGCGTATCCGCCAGATTGAGGCAAAGGCGCTAAGAAAGCTTCGTCATCCAAGCAGAAGTAGAAAGCTTAAGGACTACTTAGAGTAAGATGATTAGGCTATCCAGAAGAATGAAGGCAGTGGCATCAATGGTCACGGCCGGCTACACGCTGTGTGATGTGGGAACCGACCATGGCTATGTGCCTATTGCCCTGGTGCAGGGTAATATAATACCGAAAGCAATTGCTGTTGATATAAATAAGGGACCGCTTGAGCGCGCCAATGAGCATATAAGGGCAAACGGTCTGACAGAGCAGATTACCACAAGGCTTTCCAATGGGCTTGAAGCGATACACGATGGAGAGGTTGACTCTATTGTCATAGCAGGAATGGGAGGAGAGCTTGTTATTCACATTTTAACCGCAGGGGAGACGGTGTGCAGGTCGGCAAAGGAGCTGATTCTGCAACCACAGTCGGAAGTGAGCAAAGTCCGTGAATATGTAAGGAACACAGGCTATAAGATAGTTGATGAGGATATGATTTTGGAGGACGGAAAATACTATCCGATGTTCAGATGTGTGCCGTGTGCGGACAATTCCGCATGGGACAATATGGACGAGACGACGGTTACTGTATGCGATTTGTACGGACCGGTACTTATCAAAAACGGTAATCCGGTGCTTCGGAAGTTCCTTGTCAGGGAACACCACAAGCTGGCTGCCATCATGCAGCAGCTAAGGACACAGGAGATGAGTGATTCCATCATGGACAGAATCGAGCAGATAAACGAGATGATGGCATACAATGAGGCAGCATATTCGACTATGGGGGCAATAAGAAATGCAGGAATATAGTGTGAAGGTGACCTTGCCGGATGGACAGGTCATGGCAGTGACAGCATCAGAAAGTGATACTTTAGAAGCCGTAGCAGACAGATTCAAGGATTATTATGAGGATGACATAATCCTTGGAATTGTAAACGGCAGGCTTCGTGAACTGAATAAGAAAATAAAAAGTGACTGTGAGCTTAGCTTTGTGACGACAGCTGACAGGGATGGCAGGCGTACATACAGAAGAAGTGTTGTGCTGCTTTTGCAGAGGGCTATATACGATGTATATGGCAGCATGACACAGCTTCATGTGATGCATTCGCTCGGAGAAGGCTATTATTGTCAGCTTGAGAAAGCAGTGGAGTGTGCGGACAGCCAACAGGAAAAATATAATGAAGATACAGACCAAGGCAGCAGAGAAAACAGTGAGAAAAGCGTGACAGAGCACGATATCGACATGATAGTATGCAGCATGTACTCATTTGTGGAAAAAGATCTCCCAATCACCAAGCACAGTGCAAAAACACAGTATGCGGAGCAGCTTTTCAAGGAAAAAGGGCTGCATGATAAGGAGAGGTTATTGCACTACAGGAGAAGCTCCAGAGTCAATCTCTATGAGCTGGATGGTGTGGTGGATTATTTCTACGGATTTATGGCACCATCGACAGGCATGCTCAAATACTTTGATATAGTGCCGTATGAGAGTGGATTTGTGCTTCTTTTCCCGGGTGCCCACAGCAGGAGCGTTGAGCCGCTTGTGACATCAAATAAGCTGTTTCACACGCTGGATGATTCCAGGGAATGGAGCAAGATGCTTGGAATAGGCACGATAGGCTCACTAAATGATGCGATTGCAGCCGGCAGGGGACAGGAAATCATGCTGCTTCAGGAGGCACTGATGGAGCAGAAGATAGGAAATCTTGCAGCGCAGATTGCTTCGGATGACAAAAAGAAATTTGTCATGATAGCAGGTCCTTCATCATCAGGCAAGACATCGTTTGCCAACAGACTGTCAATCCAGCTTATCGCAAAGGGCAGAAAGCCACATCCGTTAAGTCTGGATGACTACTATGTGGACAGGGAGCTTTGCCCGAAGAATCCGGACGGAAGCTTTGATTTTGAGTGCCTTGAATCTATTGATGTGAAGCTGTTCAATGAGGATATGAACAGGCTTCTTAAAGGAGAGGCTGTTGATATGCCTTCCTTCAATTTCAAGACAGGAAAGAGAGAGTACCGCGGAAGAAAGCTGACGCTGGGAGCTGATGATATACTTGTCATAGAAGGAATCCACGGCCTAAATGACAGGCTTTCACAGCTTATCCCGCCTGAGCACAAGTTCAAAATCTATATCTCAGCGCTTACACAGCTCAATATTGACGAACACAATCCTCTTTCCACCACAGATGAAAGACTTATACGCCGGATTGTGCGTGATGCGCGTACACGAGGTACCAATGCCACGGAGACCATCGCTATGTGGCCGTCTGTCAGAAAGGGTGAAAGGGAGAATATCTTTCCTTTCCAGGAACAGGCGGATGTGATGTTCAACTCTGCACTTGTGTATGAGCTTGCGGTGCTCAAGGTGTATGCGGAGCCGTTACTTTTTGGCATAGAAAGAGACTGCCCGGAGTATCTCGAGGCAAAGAGGCTGCTTAAGCTCTTAGACTACTTGCTTCCGATGCCGGCTGACGGCATACCAAACAATTCACTGCTTCGTGAGTTTGTAGGAGGAAGCTGCTTTAATGTTTAAAACTAAAAAAAACCGTATTCCGGCTGTATATAGAATACTGCTTGTGGCAATTGCAGCCATGGCTATTGGCGGTATTGCCGTAAATTGTTATGTGGGAAATTATTATCGGGCAGATTCAATTGCGGAGGCTGCAATTGATTCAGACAGAGAGGTTGCTGTTACCATAGAAAAGAAGGACAAGCGTATACAGGCCACCCAGTACGATTTAAGGCATAAGAATTATACGATAACCTTTGCACCGCAGGATAAGGAAAAAGCTACAAAGGCATTGATTTTTTATCCGGGAGGCAGGGTGCAGTATACGGCGTATGCGCCGCTGATGCATGAGCTTGCAAAGAATAATTTCGTGTGCATACTTGTACATATGCCGGGCAACCTCGCAGTATTGGACCAGAATGCAGCAGACGGTATCATTGAAAAATACAAGGAAATATACCCATCCATACAGGAATGGTACATTGGAGGCCACTCCTTAGGCGGAGCCATGGCTGCAGAATATGTGTCAAAGCATGTAGATGAGTTTGACGGATTATATCTTTTTGCAGCATATTCGACCGCTGACCTGTCGGATTCAGATCTGAGGGTTTTTAGCGTGTACGGTTCAGAGGATGGTGTGCTTGATATGGACAAATACCGCAAATACCGCTCAAACCTGCCGGAGGATACATATGAGTATGTCATTGATGGCGGGTGCCATTCTTATTTTGGAAGCTATGGTCTGCAAAAGGGAGACGGTACACCTGATGTGGCTTTCGAGGAGCAGATAGAGATGGCGGTAGACTTTATTACATACAACAGCAAATAATAGTTACCGGTAGACTGTATCATATACAACAGCAATAATAGTTACCGGGAAATAACAAAATGCAACTGAGATATCTCAGTTGCATTTTTAATGGTGCACCTTGCGGCGCACGTTACTAATAAGTTATTTTACGAAACGCCAATAGGCTTTAGATTATTAAAATACGCAGGACGATAAGCCGGGTTATGTCGTTGAGTGATCATCTATCTAGGACGCCTGTTGCCAGACGCCTCAAGCGACCTACCTAAAGCTGGCGGGCCACGTCAAAGCTTTGTTTCGGTCTTGCTTCGGATGGGGTTTACATGTGCCCTCCCTGTTACCAGTGAGGCGGTAGTCTCTTACACTGCCATTCCACCCTTACCACAAAAGTGGCGGTATATTTCTGTTGCACTGTCCTTAGAGTTTCCTCCACCGGCCGTTAACCGGCATCCTGCCCTATGAAGCCCGGACTTTCCTCACCTGCGGTCTTTCGACACCTGCAGCCGCGATCACCTGTCCTGCATATTTATTTAATATACCAAGCATTTTTCTAAAAATCAAGCCCTTTTACCAACTTTAATAAACGAAATATAAAATGTTTCTTAAAAGACGATAGGTCTATTGACGGTTGTTATCTTCAATATTATCTTAATAAATGTAAAGAACGATTTAAAACCTCAAATTCATAGCGTGGACACTGTATGAGGTAAGAATTTGGCTATAATGAAAATATAGGGCGAGGCGGTAATTATGAGAGAAAAATTTATCAGATTTATGAATGGAAGAAACGGTATGGACGAGCTTGCAAGGGCTGAGTCATGGGTAGTAATGATATTACTTTTGGTTTCAATATTTACAAGGTCGGCGATACTTGATATACTGGCAATAGGACTGATGATACATATGTATTTTCGCGTATTTTCGAGGAATGTAAACAAGCGCTATGCAGAGAATCAGAAGTTTTTAAATGCCAGGTATGAGTGGACCGTAAAGGCTGAGCGCAGGAAAAAGCGCTTTGCACAGAGGAAGCAGTACAAGTTCTTCAAGTGCCCTATGTGCAAGCAGGAGGTCAGGGTGCCAAGAGGACATGGCAAGATCTGTATTACCTGTCCGAAGTGCCGGGAGCAGTTCGTGAGACGTAGCTAATACGTCAATATATACCTGTACATAAGAGCATGGAGAAGAGAAATGTTTGGATATATAACTGTCAATAAGGACACCTTGTCCGAGGAAAATAAAAAAATATATCAAAGCTATTATTGCGGGCTGTGCCAGACAATGAAGTCGCAGTATGGCAGGCGTGCACAGATGGCACTAAACTATGACATGACTTTTCTCATAGTGCTTCTGACAGGTTTGTATGAGCCGGATAGTGTGACGCGGGATGGATTTGTATGCAGCGTGCACCCTACGAAGAAGCGTACACTTCGCACCAATGAGATTACAGAGTATGCTGCAGCTATGAACATATTGCTTGCATACTACAATCTGATAGATGACTGGAAGGACGATAAAAGCCTGACGAAGAAGACATACGCAGAGATGCTGAAAAAGGACTTTGAGAAGGCAAAAAAAGGCTATCCGATACAGGCTAAGGCGATAGAGGACTACATTGCAAGGCTTGCAGAGTGCGAGAAGAGCAATGATACCAATATTGATGCAGTTGCAGGGCTGACAGGAGAGATGCTCGGCATACTTTTTGCGTGGAAGCAGGATGAGTGGCAGAAGGATTTGAAGGAATTTGGCTGCTATATGGGCAAATTTATTTATATAATGGATGCGTATGAGGACATAGGGGATGATGTAAAAAAGAAATCATATAATCCACTTATACAGCTCATGCATTGCTGCAATAATGATCAGGAAAAATTTGACAAATCCTGTCGGCTTATGATGACATCTATGCTTTCAGAGGCAGCAAAAATATTTGAGAGGTTGCCAATTCTCTTACATGCGGATATAATCAGAAATGTTCTATACTCCGGTGTGTGGAGCAAGTATGAGTATATTCAGATGAAGAAAAGGAAGAAACATAAATGATAGATCCATATCAGGTGCTCGGTGTCAGCCGCAGTGCAAGTGACGATGAAATAAAAAAGGCCTACAGGAGCTTAAGCAGAAAATATCATCCTGATGCCAATATCAACAATCCTAACAAGGATCAGGCTGAGGAGAAGTTTAAGCAGGTGCAGCAGGCATATGACCAGATAATGAAGGAAAAGCAGTCCGGTGCTGCCGGAGCCGGTGGATATGGTGGTGCAGGAAGTGGCAGCTCATACGGCGGCAGCTCCTATGGTGGACCGGGAGCAGGTGATCCATTTGGAGCAGGTGGACCGTTTGGTGGTTTCTATGGCCGCTATACCTACAATAATGCAGGCAGCAGTGCACAGGATGACAATCCAAAGGTGCGTGCAGCAGGCAATTTCATCAGCAACGGCTACTACAATGAGGCACTGAAGGTGCTTGAGGAGGTACCTTTTGCTGAGAGACGCGGAAGGTGGTACTACTACAGTGCTATCGCAAACCAAAAGCTCGGCAACACAGCGACAGCCATAGAACACATACAGCGAGCAGTGTCGCTTGAGCCAAACAACATGCAGTACCGCCAGTTTATGCAGATAATTGAAAATGGTGGCTCGTGGTATTCGGATATGGGAGACATATACGGACGCCCTAGTGGCAGGGGCAGCGAGTGCTGCAGTCTGCTAGCCACATTCCTTTGCTGGCAGATGTTCTGCTGCTAGATGTCAAGCTTTTCTGATGTTACAGATGGAAATTCATGCAAGTTATTGGGCTGGTTATTTGCAGAACGATGGACTGGTATATTAATCTGTGAATTATTCTGAATAGTTACCTGAAAAATAAGAGGAAGTGAAAAAACTCGATTGAGTTTTTTCACTTCCCCTTTTATTTATGGACATAAGTAACTATTCATATCCACACATATATGAGCAAAATCAGCTGCGCAGCAACGGCTGTATTATTCCATAGAATCCGGAATACCATCATGATCCAAATCTGCCATGTCTGCTCCGTGCGCACCGATATCCACAGTGTTTAAGGTGCGTCTTTTAAGTCTTGCGGCCTCAGACTGCTTGAGCAGATAGCTCTTTATCTCGCGTGAGTGCTTTACGTGAACGAGCTTTAGCTCAGGGTTTGTGACGTCGCCTGTGTAGCAGACTATGGTGCCGAGCTTAAAAATGCGCTCCATCAGTGATGTGGTGAGCTTTACATCAGCTACCTTATACATGTAGCAGTCATCCTCTGTGGTGCTCAAGAGTCCGGACTCTACAGTGATAAAGGACGGTGTGATGGTATATTTTGTGAAAGTCCACGGCAGACCGAGAAAAAGCAGTCTCTTTCTCTCCTTAAAGATTACAGCATCGTCATCATCGATTGCGCTGGCTGTGGTGTTTTTGATTTGTGATTCATTTACAGACATATTATTCTCCTTTTTGATGTTTGAATTGTCATAATTGTATGAAAACTTTGCTACAATTGCTAAGCGTTCAGAACAGTTATATTCTGTCATATATTTTACAACAAAAAAGTGTAAAAGCCAACTTGAATATTGCGCTAAGTTATTATATGATAGAAAAAATGTAATAAAAATTGTTACGCGAAAAAGAATGGAGGCAAATTATGCGTCACTTAATGAGTCCGTTGGATTTTTCTGTAGAAGAGTTGGACAAGCTTCTGGATCTTGCAAATGATATAGAGGCTCATCCTGAGAAATATGCACACAAGTGCGATGGAAAGAAGCTTGCAACCTGTTTTTACGAGCCAAGCACGAGAACCAGGCTTAGCTTTGAGGCTGCCATGCTTAATCTGGGAGGCTCGGTGTTAGGTTTCCACAGTGCTGATTCGTCATCTGCGTCAAAGGGCGAGAGCGTTTCAGATACTATCAGGGTTATTTCCTGCTATGCTGATATCTGTGCCATGCGTCATCCTAAGGAGGGTGCACCGCTTGTGGCTTCAGAGAAATCGCGTATTCCTGTAATCAATGCAGGCGATGGAGGTCATCAGCATCCTACCCAGACACTTGCTGATCTCCTTACAATCCGTTCCATCAAGGGCAGATTGAATAATATCACAATCGGCTTTTGCGGAGATTTAAAGTTTGGACGTACAGTGCATTCATTGATCAATGCACTTATCAGATATGACAATGTGAGGATTGTGCTTATCTCGCCTGAGGAGCTTAAGGTGCCTGACTATGTGCGCGATGATGTGCTTCGTGCCAACAATATCGAGTTCAAGGAGGTAGAAAAGCTCGAGGATGCCATGGGAGAGCTTGATGTGCTCTACATGACACGTGTCCAGAAGGAGCGTTTCTTCAATGAGGAGGACTATGTGCGTCTGAAGGATTTCTACATTCTGACTAAGGAGAAGATGGAGCTTGCAAAGGATGATATGATTGTACTTCATCCGCTCCCACGTGTGAATGAGATTTCTGTTGATGTGGATGATGACCCGAGAGCATGCTATTTCAGGCAGGCACAGTATGCGGTTTACGTGCGTATGGCGCTTATTCTGACATTGCTTGGCCTGGCTGAGGACTAAAGGAGGATAATATGCTGAATATAAGTGGAATACATGAGGGCTTTGTGCTCGATCATATCAAGGCAGGTATGAGTCTTCAGATTTACAGGGATTTAAAGCTTGACAAGCTCGACTGCACAGTTGCAATCATAAAGAATGCAAAGAGCAGCAAGATGGGCAAGAAGGATATTATCAAGGTAGAGTGTCCGATAGAGTCATTAGACCTCGATATCCTTGGATTTATCGACCACAATATCACTGTAAATGTGATAAAGGGTGACAAGATTGTGGACAAGATGGAGCTTAAGCTGCCTCATCAGGTGAAAAATGTCATCAAGTGCAAAAACCCAAGATGCATCACTTCAATTGAGCAGGAGCTTGACCAGATTTTCGTGCTTTCCGATGAGAAAAACGAAATCTACCGCTGCAAGTACTGCGAGGAGAAATACGAAGGAGTTAAATAGTATCAGTTATGTATGCCAACGTGATTGTGGATATATCCCACGAAAAACTGGATAAGACTTTTCAGTACAGCATCCCGGATGAGCTTTTATGTGATATCCGCCCGGGTGTGTGCGTGGATATTCCATTTGGCAGCCGCACTATCACAGGCTATGTGATTGAGGTCACGGATGAGCCTGAGTACGACCCGGCAAGGACAAAGCCTCTTATCGGGATAAAGTCAGACTCTGTGGCTGTGGAGGCAAAGCTCATCGCACTTGCGGCATGGATACGGCGCAACTACGGCTCTACCATGAATCAGGCACTTAAGACTGTGATACCTGTAAAGAAGCAGGCTAAGGAGCAGGTGAGCCGCAGTATTGTACTGAAGATAGACAAGGTAAAGGCAAGGGCGCAGCTGGCGCTTTGCGAGGCAAAAAAACAAAAGGCAAAGGCAAGGCTTTTTCGTGCGCTGATTGATGCTGATGATGGGGCGCGCCTTGAGTATTCCTTTGTGACAGGCAAGCTGTCGGTGTCGGCTGCCACTATAAGAGCGCTTGAGCAGAGCGGTTTTATCGAGGTCATTACACAGAGCGGCTACAGAAATCCTGTGGAGCATATGAGTGTGGACACATATGATAAGGTACTGAATGCTGCGCAGCAGAGTGTGGTTGATGCGATAGAAGGCGACATTGCCGCTGGCCTTAGAAATACTTATCTGATTAAGGGTGTCACCGGAAGCGGCAAGACAGAGGTGTACATGGAGCTTATCGCACACTGTATACAGTCCGCTCGTCAGGCGATTGTGCTGATTCCCGAGATTGCCCTCACTTACCAGACCGTAATGCGTTTTTTTGCCAGATTTGGGAACAGGGTTTCGATAATCAATTCAAGACTTTCAAATGGTGAGCGTTATGACCAGTTTGAGAGAGCTAAGAATGGTGATATTGACATCATGATTGGCCCGCGGTCGGCGCTGTTCACACCTTTTTCAAATTTAGGACTTATCATAATAGATGAAGAGCACGAGAATTCATACAAGAGCGAGTCGGTGCCACGCTATCACGCCAGGGAGGTGGCGATAGAGTACGCGCGCATGTCCGATGCTATTGTGGTACTTGGCTCTGCAACACCGTCGGTGGATAGCTATTACAAGGCAAAGACAGGCGTTTACAGGCTTTTGGAGCTGGATAAGCGTGTGGACGACAGACCTCTTCCAAAGTGTGAGGTTGTCGATTTGAGGCAGGAGCTTCGTGAGGGAAACCGCTCGATTCTTTCCACCAGGCTTCAGGAACTTATGGAGGAGCGGCTTCTAAATGGCCAGCAGACCATGCTTTTTTTAAATAGAAGGGGTAAATCGGCATTTATGTCGTGCAGAGCGTGCGGTTTTGTGGTAAAATGTCCTCATTGCGATGTATCACTCAGTGAACATAGCGGTGGAGTGATGGTCTGTCACTACTGCGGCTACAGACAGCCGGTGCCGAAGGTGTGCCCAAGCTGTGGCTCGAAGTACATTAGCGGCTTTAAGGCCGGCACACAGAAGATAGAAGCGATGGTGGCAAAGCGTTTTCCACAGGCGCGTATACTGCGCATGGATTATGACACCACGAGGGCGAAGGATGCGTATGAGAAGATTCTGCAGGCATTTTCCAATCATGAGGCTGATATACTTATCGGTACGCAGATGATTGTAAAGGGGCATGATTTTTCAAATGTCACGCTGGTTGGTGTGCTGGCGGCGGATATGTCACTGCATGTGAATGATTTTCATGCGGCGGAGCGCACCTTTGCTCTGCTGACCCAGGCGGCAGGGCGCGCCGGCAGAGGAAAGCTGCCCGGCAATGTGGTTATCCAGACCTATGACCCTGACCACTATGCCATCCGGACTGCCAAAGAGCAGGATTATGAGGCTTTTTACGATAAGGAGATAGAGTACAGGAGGCTTATGAACTATCCGCCTGTATGGAATATGCTTTTAGTCCATGTCACATCACCTGATGAGAGTGAGTGCGGCAGCATGGCACAGCAAGTGTACGATATAGCATCGCAAATGATATCGCATACAGATGAAAATCAAAGCCCGGATGATAGGCATCTGATTCAGCTCATCGGTCCTGCGGATGCGACCATCGCCAAGGTAAATGACATATACCGCAAGGTGATTTACATGAAGACATCTGACTATGCGGCGCTCATTTCCATAAAGGATGGCATAGAGCAGGTGGTGAAAGCTGATACGGCAATGAAACATGCTAATATCTCATTTGATTTCAATCCGATGAGTGGATTTTGATAGATATAGAAGGAGGCAATTATGGCACTTAGAACTATTAGATTGGAGGGAGACCCTGTACTTGGCAAGGTCTGCAGAGAGGTTACGGAGGTGACTCCAAAGATAGTAACACTTATTGATGATATGCTTGAGACTATGTATGAGGCCAATGGTGTAGGACTTGCCGCACCACAGGTTGGCATATTAAAGAGGATCGTTGTTATCGATGTGGGCGAGGGTCCGATCGTGATGATTAATCCTGAAATTATCGAGTCTGACGGAGAGCAGACCGGCGATGAGGGCTGTCTTTCAGTACCGGGAAAGGCCGGACAGGTGACCCGCCCGAATTATGTAAAGGCTCGCTTCATGGGCGAGGATATGAATGAGTATGAGATAGAGGGAGAAGAGCTTTTGGCCAGATGTATCTGCCACGAGCTTGACCATCTCGACGGACATCTCTATGTGGAGAAGGTTGAGGGCGCACTTCACGATGTGACATATGAGGATACACAGGAGTAATCATTAGGATGACATTTGTTATCTGAGCTTGGAAAATATCTGGGAGGCAGTAAGATGAGAGTAATTTTCATGGGAACACCGGACTTTTCGGTGGGAACACTTGAGGCAATTATAGAGGCAGGGCATGAGGTGGCACTGGTTGTCACACAGCCCGACAAGCCAAAGGGCCGTGGCAAGGCAATGCAGTATACACCGGTCAAGGAGTGTGCGCTTTCGCACGGTATTGAGGTATTCCAGCCGGTTAAAATAAGAGAGACTGCTAATATAGAGTATCTCAGAAAGTTTAATGCAGATATAATAATTGTGGTTGCTTTTGGACAGATTCTGTCAAAGAGTATTCTTGATATGCCTCGATACGGCTGTATCAATGTGCATGCTTCACTTCTGCCAAAGTACAGAGGTGCGGCTCCTATCCAGTGGGCTGTGATTAACGGTGACGAGTTTACAGGTGTCACTACCATGAGGATGGATGAGGGCGTCGATACCGGCGATATGATTGCAAAGAGTACAGTCAGACTCGCACCTGATGAGACCGGCGGCAGCCTGTTTGATAAGCTCTCAGCAGAGGGAGCAAAGCTGTGTGTGGAGACCATGAAGATGATAGAGGATGGCACTGCAGAGTATACTCCTCAAAACAGCGAGGAGGCCACACATACATCAATGATCAGTAAGGAGCTTGGCTTTATCGACTGGACAAAGCCGGCTGTTGAGATTGAGAGGCTTGTAAGGGGGCTTAATCCATGGCCGAGCGCATACACCCACCTAAACGGTAAGACATTTAAGGTGTGGAGTGCAAAGGTGATTGACGGCAGCGATGATTATGAGCCGGGCTGTATTTATCATATCGGAAAAAATGATATGTATGTACAGACAGGAAAAGGAGCATTATCTTTAGTAGAGGTACAGCTCCAGGGCAAGAAGCGCATGGATACAGGCTCGTTTTTGAGAGGCTGTCATGTGGAAGAGGGCTCGTTCTTCACATTATAGTTATTCATTATAAGTAACTATTGACAAACTACTACACGCATTATAATAAGCAGCAAGGAGAGATGATACATGGGATATTATTACTGGGATCCGACATATATACTCGTTGTGATAGGTGCAGTGATATGTATGATTGCATCGGCAAGAGTTAAAGGTACATTTAATAAATACTCGCAGCTAAGAAGCATGTCAGGCATGAATGGCGCACAGGTAGCTCAAAGAGTGCTTCAGGCGGCAGGCATATATGATGTACAGGTACGTCATGTGTCCGGCAGTCTGACGGACCACTATGATCCGCGCACCAAAACAGTGAATTTATCTGATCCTGTGTACAATGCCACATCGGTCGCAGCACTTGGCGTAGCAGCCCATGAGTGTGGACACGCTATACAGCATGCGAAAAACTATGCGCCTCTTTCAATCAGGAGTGCACTTGTGCCTATAGCCAATTTTGGCTCCATGCTTGCATGGCCGGTCATACTTATCGGCCTGCTCTTTAACACACGCTCGTCAGGGCTTATTATTGATATAGGCATATTGCTGTTTTCGGCAGCAGTGCTTTTCCAGCTCGTGACATTGCCGGTAGAGTTTGATGCTTCAAGACGCGCGCTTGTCATGCTTCGTACACAGGGCATACTTGCAGATGACGAGCTTAAGTACACAAGAAGGGTGCTCAAGTCAGCGGCACTTACCTATGTAGCCAGTGCGGCGGCTGCTATTTTACAGCTCCTTCGTATAATACTTATCACAAACGGACGCAGACGGGACGACTGATACTGTTGTAGCTTCTTTGGTTGAAGCAGAAGTAGGGCAGTTAGGTAAGACAGTTTAAATTGGATAAATAAACTGGAAAAATTAAATGTAGATGTAACTACTTAAGGGCATCATATGAACCGAAAAACTGTTGTTTAACTGTTGTTTATATGTAAGCATGACTTATCAGCTTTTTGATTTCAGGGATTCTTGATAGTTACAATTAGATTAAACTATATGACATCGAATAAGAATATAAATAATAAGAATAAAAATAATCACAGTAAAAATAATATACCGGCACACTCTGTAGATACGCGTGAGCTTGCCCTTGAGATGCTTATTGAGATTAATGAGCGTGGAGCATTTTCACATATTGTGCTTCGTAGTGTGCTTGACAAGTATCAGTATCTGTCAAAGCAGGACAGAGCATTTATGACGAGGCTTGTTGACGGCACTATCGAGTATATGCTGCAGCTCGACTACATCATAGACTCTTTCTCAAAGACAAAGGTAAGGAAGATGAAGCCCTTCATCAGAAACCTTCTTCGCATGAGCGTCTACCAGATAAAGTACATGGACGCGGTGCCGGATTCAGCTGTATGCAATGAGGCGGTGAAGCTTGCAAAGAGGCATAAGTTTGCACAGCTTTCGGGCTTTGTAAATGGTGTTCTCAGAAATATTGCAAGAAATATAGATTCAGTACAGCTTGATACATTAAGCATCCGATACTCTATGCCACAGTGGATAGTGGACAGATTTGTTGCGGCATACACAGAGAAGAAGGCAGAGGAGATTTTCAAGGCCTTCCACAATAAGAGCACAATAAGCATCAGGACAAACCTGACCAGGTGTACTCCGGATGAGCTTCGTGCAATGCTTGAGGCAGAGGGTGTGACGGTCACAGCGGTTGATGAACTTAATTATGCATTTGTTATATCTGGATTTGATTATTTGAATGGCTTGCAGAGCTTCAGAGACGGACTTTTCTATGTGCAGGATATAAGCTCGATGCTTGTCGCACAGACGGCTGCTCCAAAGAAGGGCGACTATGTGATAGATGTATGCGCAGCACCGGGTGGCAAGAGCACCCATATAGCTGAGCTTTTACAGGGAAGTGGCCATGTGCTCGCGCGTGACCTGACCGATAACAAGGTCGATATGATTGAGGAAAATATAGAAAGGCATGGCCTTAACAATATGTCGGCAGAGGTGTGGGATGCCACAGTGCCTGATGCTGATTCTGCGGGAAAGGCAGATATACTCATTTGTGATCTGCCGTGCTCAGGACTTGGAGTGCTCGGAAGAAAGAAGGACATACGCTACAAGATGACGCCTGAGTCTGTAGATGAGCTTGCCGCTCTTCAAAGACAGATACTTGATACCGTGCATACATACGTGAAGCCGAACGGAGTGCTCGTTTACAGTACATGTACGATAGATGAGGCTGAGAATGAGAACAATGTGAGGTGGTTTATTGAAAAATATCCGGAGTTTGAGCTGGATAAGAGCTTTGCGGAAGGCACCGGAATGAAACAGATACTGCCCGGTGAGCATGGAAGTGACGGATTCTTTATTGCAAGATTCATAAAAAGCAAATTATGATATTAAAATAAATCATGAATTAATAAATATAAATTGGTTTAAAAACAATAGTTAAATGCAGATTTAATAAAAATAATATGGAACAGATAAAAGAACAACTAACTGACATCAAATCAATGGATATGGACGAGCTCACAGAGTTTATCATATCGCTCGGAGAAAAGAAATTCCGTGCGAAGCAGATATATGAGTGGATTCATGTGAAGCATGTGGAAAGCTTTGATGAGATGACCAATATTTCAAAAAAGTTCATACAGGTATTAAAGGACAATGCAATACTTATCTCGCTAAAAAAAGAGGAGGTGCAGGTGTCAAAGCTCGATGGCACGAGAAAATATCTCTTTGCACTCGACGATGGCAATGTCATAGAAAGTGTGCTTATGAAGTACAAGCATGGAAACTCTGTATGCATATCTTCGCAGGTTGGCTGCAGGATGGGGTGCAGATTCTGTGCATCCACTCTTGACGGTCTCGTCAGGGGGCTTAGGCCGTCTGAGATGATTGACCAGATTTATCAGATAGGCAAGGACATAGGAGAGCGCATCTCAAATGTAGTTGTCATGGGCACAGGCGAGCCGCTTGACAATTACGACAATCTGCTGCGCTTTATAGAGCTTCTCACTGATGAAAACGGAATCAATATCAGTCAGCGCAATCTGACAGTTTCCACATGTGGTCTCGTACCGCGCATGAAGCAGCTTGCAGATGAAAAGCTTTCTATCACGCTGGCGCTTTCACTGCATGCCTCCAACCAGGAAAAGAGAAAAGCTCTCATGCCGGTTGCAAACAGCTATGATATACATGATGTGGTCGATGCATGCAAATATTATTTTGCACAGACCGGCCGCAGAGTCACCTTTGAGTATAGCCTGGTAGGCGGAGTGAACGATACAGCCGAGGATGCCGCAGAGCTTTCGGCACTCGTACATGGCATGAACTGCCATATAAATCTGATTCCGGTAAACCCGATAAAGGAGCGCGACTACGTGCAGTCCAACAAGGGTGTTATAGAGGCTTTTAAAAATAGGCTTGAAAAAAACGGAATTAATGTTACTATTAGAAGGGAAATGGGCAGAGATATAGACGGTGCCTGTGGACAGCTTCGCAAGAAGCATATAGATAAAGAGAGAGGAATAAACTAGATGAAGACGTTTTCCATTACGGATGCAGGTGCTATTCGTGAGATGAATCAGGATTTTTATTTCTCGTCTGACACTGCAGTAGGAAATCTTCCGAATCTTTTCATCGTAGCAGATGGAATGGGAGGACACAAAGCCGGTGACTATGCTTCCAGATACACTATAGAGCGTGTGGTTGCATCGGTATCGAGAAATGCCGGGGATGAACCGGTATCCATCATCAAAGAGGCAATCAACAAGGCAAATGAGCTTCTGGTGGCTGAGTCTCGTGAGGATGAAGCTAAGCGTGGAATGGGTACCACCTTAGTTATAGGAACTATTATAGGAAACAAGCTTTTTGTGGCTAATATAGGTGACAGCAGGCTTTATATTGTAGGTGGCACAGAGCAGATCAGACAGATTACCAGGGATCATTCACTGGTTGATGAGATGGTCAGGATGGGTGAGATAAATGCCGAAGAGGCGAGAGTTCATCCGGACAAGAATATCATCACGAGAGCTGTCGGGGCAGCAGATCATGTGGAGGCAGATTTCTTTGAGGTCGAGCTATGTGAGGACGACATGATTCTTCTGTGTACAGACGGACTTACCAATATGGTGAGAGATGAAGAAATATGCGATACTATTAGGCAAAATGATAATATCGAGACAGCAGCGTCACAGCTTGTCGCCATGGCCAATGCAAATGGTGGCCGCGATAATATCACTGTAATGATTATTAAACCATTTTAAGACGAGGTAATAACAGATGTTAGAGATAGGAAGTTTTTTATCGGATCGATATGAGATCCTAAGCAAGGTTGGCGCAGGTGGCATGTCCGATGTATACAAGGCAAAAGACCATATACTGAGCCGTTTTGTAGCTATAAAGGTTTTAAAGCAGGAGTTTTCGGAGGATAGTTCATTTGTGACCAAGTTCCGTGCTGAGGCACAGTCAGCAGCAGGACTTGAGCATCCGAATATCGTAAATATCTATGATGTAGGCAGCGAGAATGGTCTGTACTACATTGTTATGGAGTATGTCGAGGGCATCACACTTAAGACTTATATCGAGAAAAAGGGACAGCTGTCATTCAAGGAGTCTGCAAGTATTGCAATCCAGGTGGCAAGGGGCATAGAGGCTGCTCACAATAAAAATATCATCCACCGTGATATCAAGCCGCAGAATATCATTATTTCTACAGACGGCAAGGTAAAGGTGACAGACTTTGGAATTGCAAAGGCTACATCTTCAAATACAATAAGCTCAGATGTGATGGGTTCAGTACACTATGCATCTCCGGAGCAGGCAAGAAACGGCTTCGTCGATGGCAGAAGTGATATTTACTCACTGGGAATCGTAATGTTTGAGATGGTTACAGGCCGTGTGCCGTTTGACGGTGATACCACAGTGGCAGTTGCACTGCAGCACTTACAGGAGGAGATTGCAAGACCAAGCATCTACGCACCGGATCTGCCAATCAGCTTTGAGAAAATCATCTTAAAGTGTACACAAAAGACACCGGACCGCAGATACCAGACTATTGAGGAGCTTCTCACAGACATAAGGCGCTCTCTTGCGCATCCTGATGAGGATTTCGTCACAATAGCACCACTCGTTGACGGTGGCAAGACCAAGGTTATAAGCCCGGAGGAGCTTGACAAGATAAAAGAGGGCAGAGGTGTCGCAGAGGACTTAAACGATGATGATACCGATGCAGATAATGATGATGAGTATGCTGACGATGAAGACGATGATGATGAATATGATGAGTCACTCTTAGACGACGATGATGATGACGAAGACGATGACGATGATGATGACGGCAAGCTTTTAAATCCAAAGATGGATAAAGCAATCACAATCATGGGTATAGTAACAGCCGTAATCATTGTAATAGTTATCATATATCTTGCACTTTCAGTGGCAGGAGTGTTTAAGTTTGGCGGCAAAAAGAACTCAGAGTCACAGCAGACAGAGTCACAGACACAGACCGAGTCTGAATCAGAGTCAGAGACACAGACTGAGACAGAGGGCCAGATGATTGACATCAGAGGCATGTCAGTGGAGGATGCTCAGAAGGCAGTAGACCGCTTAAAGCTTGACCTCACAGTATTTGCATTTGAGACAAAGCAGTCAGATGAAAAGGACGGCACAATCCTTGATCAGGATGTTAAGGCCGGAGATACAGTAAAGCGTGGTTCACAGATTAATGTAGTTATCGCAGGAAAAGGTGATAGTACATCAGAGATGGTCAAGATACCAAGTGTAATCGGAAAGACCAAGAGCTCGGCAAAGAGCACACTCGAGTCAGCAGGCTTTAGTGTCACCTTCGAGTATGGAGATTACAATGACAGTGTAGCAGCAGATGTAGTAACAGCACAGTCACCATCAGCAAAGAAACAGGCCGCAAAGGGCAGCACAGTAACAGTCACCCTCTCACCGGGCCAGAAGCCAATCACCGTGCCAAACGTAGTAGGCGCCTCACAGTCACATGCAGAAAGCGCTCTCGCAGGAGCAGGGCTCAAGTACACCTACGCCGACTCCCAGTACAGCGACACAGTACCCGCCGGCAGCGTAATCAGCCAGACCAAATCCGGCGAAACCGTAGCCGCAGGCACTACAATCACACTGACACTCAGTAAGGGTAAGCAGGAGATATCAACTAACGTAAGTAAGACAGTTAAGCTTGATATCGGAGAAGTTAATATTACAGGTGGTTCATATTCACTTGTGGGTTCTGACGGAAAAACTTATGCAAGCGGAAGTGATGTAACATCAGCTTCAGTTACAGTAAGTGGAACAATGAACTGTAAAACAGGTACAGTAACGGTTACATGGAAGTATACAGAGCCTGTCAAGGATGAGAATGGAAATGTAACAGGTGAAAAGCCGGGAGAAAAAACGATTTCTGTACAAGTACCATAATTTGATGAAAACGTGGATGGCAATACAAGGAAAGCGGGAGCATTCCCAGCACAAGGAAAACGAGCCGTAGCGCAGCTACGTCAAGTTTTCCGTATCGCCATCGTATTTGTAAATACACGCGATACACATATAGCGCACAAAGCAGCAATCCAATACACGCTTCATAGTAAGCCACCGGATAGCACCCACGAAGTGGTGCAATCCGCACCCCATTCCCACACCAACCCGCGGACGAAAACCTGAACTCGCGGAGAGGAACTAAGGAAGCGGGGCAGGCATGTGTTCCGAGGAAAAAATATAAATTGCCCCGGGGTGCCATAAACCTACCGAGGAAAGAACAGGGCAGAGCAAGCCATAGCCTGTCCGTAGGAGAGCCCGGGGTTTGCTTCATATTTTTTAAGAGGAATATATGCCTGCCACCGCCACCCACACAACCTCAAAGCGCGGCATGTACCCCGCCGAAAGCGTGACTCCTGCAAATACAAAAGTACACAAGGAAAACCATGACAGGAAAAATTATTAAAGGAATTGCCGGCTTCTACTACGTCTACGTAGAAGAAACCAAAGAAGCAAAAGAAACTGCCACAGGCGGCACTCTCTACGAGTGCAAAGCAAAAGGCAACTTCAGAAAACAAAAGATAAAGCCGCTGGTAGGCGATATCGTCGACATAGCAGTCCTCGATGATGAAAAGCACATAGGCAATGTCGAGCGTATACTGCCACGGAAAAACGAACTTATCAGACCGGCTGTGTCCAATATAGACATGGCCCTGGTTATTTTTGCATCCGCAAAGCCGGATCCCAATTTCAACCTGCTTGATAGGTTTTTGTGTATGATGGAGTACCAGCATGTCCCGGTTACCATATGTTTCAACAAAAAGGACTTAATCACACCTAAAGAGCAGCAGGAGCTTAAAAGCATATACGAGCCGGCTGGCTATAGAGTGCTTTTTACCAGCACGAAAACAGGTGAGGGCATAGATGAGATAAAGCACATTTTAGAGGGAAGGACGACCACGGTTGCAGGTCCCTCGGGAGTTGGCAAGTCATCTATCATTAACTGTCTGCAGGATGATGTGCAGATGGAGACCGGACATATAAGTGAGAAAATAGAGCGCGGAAAGCATACGACCAGACATTCTGAGATTATCCCTATAAAGGATGGCACGTATATCATGGATACACCGGGCTTTAGCTCGATGGATGTGCCGGGCTTTGAAAAGGAAGATCTGTGGACATGTTATCCGGAGTTTGTAGAGTATGAGCCATATTGCAGGTTTCAGGGCTGCAGTCATATAAATGAGCCGGACTGCGGCGTGAAGGAAGCTCTTGCAGATGGGAAAATATCGCAGGTGCGGTATGATAATTATAAGCTTTTATATGAGGAGCTTAAAAATAGACAAAAGTATTAATTTAAAGCATAATCAAACGGAGGAAAACATGAACTGTTTATCACCATCAATTTTATCAGCGGATTATTCAATACTCGGAGAGCAGCTTAAGCAGCTTGATGAGGCAGGAGCACAGTATGTGCATATAGATGTTATGGACGGCAGCTTCGTTCCAAGCATATCAATAGGACTGCCGGTCATAAAGACAATCAGAAAGTGTACAGAGCGTATGTTTGATGTGCATCTGATGATAGATGAGCCGGTCAGATATATAGATGATTTTGCGACAGCAGGAGCAGATATCATCACAGTCCATGCGGAGGCATGTAAGCATCTTGACAGGACAATCGAGGCAATAAAGGAAAAGGGCATACTGGCAGGTGTAGCATTAAATCCGGCTACTCCGCTCTCAGCCATAGAGTATGTGCTTCCCAAGGTGGACATGGTGCTTATCATGACTGTAAATCCGGGCTTTGGAGGACAAAAGCTTATTCCGTACACTGTAGACAAGGTGCGCGACTTAAAGGCACTTCTTGAGAAAACCGCAAATAAGGCTGATATCGAGGTGGACGGTGGTGTTAATCTTGAGAACGTGGAGACACTGCTTGCGGCAGGAGCCAATATCATTGTTGCGGGAAGTGCGGTGTTTAGCGGAGATATAGAAGAAAATGTAAAGGGTTTTCTGAATATCATGATGTAACAGATGCAGGTTAAAACAAAAATGCTTCCGGGGCTGTAGTAAATGTGGATATGTTATTTATAAGAAGGTGGATAAAATGAGGTATTTGATTGTATGTGGTGGAAAAATAGATAAGGAATTCGGCTTAAATGAGATAAAGACTGATGGAATAGATGCCGTAATTGCGGCTGACAGCGGAATGGATTTCCTGTACGAAAACGGTGTCACGCCTGATATAATTGTAGGTGATTTCGATTCAGCCACAACAAAGGCCTTGGAGTTTTTTGAGAGAAAGGGACAGACCGAGATACACAGGCTCAATCCCATAAAGGATGATACTGATACAGAGTATGCCATAAGACTTGCCATAAGAGAGGGTGCACGAAGCATAGTGTTGCTTGGAGCAACCGGCAGCAGAATAGACCATGTGCTCGGCAATATTTCACTCTTGGGAATAGGATTGGAAAGTGGAACTGATATCAGCATTATCGATACAAACAACCGTATAAGGATGGCAGATAAGCCCGTAACCATTGAAAAATCAGCCCAGTATGGCAGGTTTGTCTCTCTTATAGCAGTGACAGACGACAATGAGGTGAGCCTTAGAGGCTTTAAGTATCCTGTTACGGATTATTCATTTGACAGATTTACATCGCTTGGCATATCCAATGAAATAATTGATGACCATGCAGTGATTGATATCCATAGAGGAAAATTTATCATTATTGAGTCAAAAGATTGACTTTTTAGGAATTTTGGGCTATTCTTACTTTAAGGATTATTTCGGAAATTTAACTACATGGAAAGATTTATCCTGTGTCAGATTTAGAACGTGATGGGGTTATCAGATGATAGAAAAGTATTATAGCGGGGTAATTGAACAGATTTACAATCGCATAGGAAAAGAGACTCGAAATATCGTAATGGCGAATTATAGCAATGATTTTTCGATTGAAAATCTTGAGGTTATAAGACGTTATCAAAGCAATGAGGATAACGTCTTTTTTGCATACAGTGAGTTCTCTTACAACACTTTAGTCGGAGCTTATGAGCCATTTTTAGACATCATATGCAATATGCACAGGCGCTTTATAGGCGGAAGCTTTGATGATTTCCAAAGGGAGTGCGGTGTGTACTACCTGCACAGACAGGTGTTAAACAGCTATTATGAGACCGGTGAGTGTTTCAGAGAGGAGACAGTGCTGTTAAATGAGGTAGCATACGAGCAGAGACGCATGACTAAGGCCATAGTCGACATGCTTAAGAGGCTTTCAGAGGTGAGGCCATTGATGATTGTGATAAACAGATTCCAGATGGCGTCAAAGAGCTCTATTGAGACCATCAAGTATCTGATTGACAATCCGTGCACCAATATCGGTATTGTGTTGGGTGTTAATGTCCAGGTCAAGGGTACTGACAGTACTGTTGAGGTGTGGGATCGTATAGTCGAGTCTCTTGAGGACAGGAGTGCCATATACTATATAGGCAGTGCCGGACAACAGAAGAATCATATAAGAGACACAAGTGATGACGAGCTGTATATCACTACAAACTTTGAGCAGAGTATCCAGGAAGCATCAAATATTATGGAGTTTCTGGATTATGAGCAGGCAAAGAGAGGCTGTCGTATCATAGAGCACAAGATTAAGTTTGAGGATGCATGGATTGATGAAAAGAGTCTGAGACGTTTTTATTTTATCTATGCAAGGACATCTGTTTTACTTGGAGAGATGTCCAAAGCGATTGAGCTTACGAATGAGTACAAGGCACTGATACCGGAAAGTGACAGTGAGCATTATTTTTCTTTGTATTATTTTATGAAGGGCACCTGCTATATGTATCAGGGCAAGCTCGAGAAGGCTGAGGGCTGTGCAAAGAAAGCCTATGACTATGCACTTTTGGCGGATGATGAATTGCTCGAATTCAAGTCCGAGCTTTTGTCCGTTATGATAAAGATGTCGGGCTGGTACAATATATTTTTCTGTGTGCAGGATATACCTGTCAGTGATGAATTTATAGAAAAGATTATAAAGCACGGATACAGGAATCATCTTGCGCATATATATATTTACGCATATGACAATAGCCGGGATGTGGTGAAACAGTCATTTTATGATGAATCATTGCTAAAGCATTTTACAAAGGGACTTGAGCTTGCAAAGAAGATAGGAAATGAGCAGCTTGTGTATGATGCATATCAGAAGACTATCATGCTTGCCAGCACAAACGGTCTCAATGAGATAGCATTTTTATATGTTATCCGTACATACGAGTTCATGAAGGAACACGGCAATATATATGTTGCGAGAGTACTTACGTCTATAGGCTACAATCTGAGTGCCATGGGTAAAAATGAGCTTGTTGACGATTATTATAATACTGCAATAAATATGTTATATTATCTGAAGATGCCGGAGGATATAGCTGAGGTGTATTATAACAAGTCTCTTAACTATATTATGCAGGGCAATTATAAGGAGGCTGTCCAGGCACTTTTAATTGCCATGAAGACTATTATAAAGCTTCATCTAAACAGCTTAAGAGTGTGCAACACGAGTAAGGTATATGCGCTTCTTGCACTTGCATCTATATTTTCAGGTGACAGATTCAGCTGTGAGCGCTATCTGCTCAGCTGCAAGCAGTTTCTCAATTACGTCATATACAGGGTAATTGACAGCACAAGAACAGAGGCTGTTCATGACTATTCCAGATGCGATGATGAGATGTTTCTGTACTCATTTGCATCGGCTATGCTCTTGTGGCACGATGATAAAAAGGAAAAAGCCTTTTTACGGTTTGAGGATGCAGAGAGATACCTCGTTAATGCGGAGGGCAATGAGTTTTTTGCATATTCGATATACAGGAAAAGCAGGATTAAGCTGTTTGAACAGCTCGGCAAAAATGAGCTTATAGAGCATGAGAGAATACTTTTAGATGCACACAATAAAAGAATGCATGAAATAGCAGAAGCAGCTCCGCTTGAAATGTTAAAAAATATCGACTTAGAGTCACTGAGTGAAGGCTTTATCAATGAAAGACAGATTGATCTGCTTGTAAAGCAGCAGGGACTTGCTAAGGACTATCAGAGCTCAAAGCGCCAGATTGAGTTTATTTCCATATGGCAGACTATTGTAGATGTAAATGACCAGAAGAAGGAGACTATGATTGAAAATGCCATGAGCAATTTTATCAATCATTTCAGTCTGGACTGTGCGCTGATTATAGATCTGCACGCGAAGGAGCCGCAGGTGCTTTATAATGATACAGAATGTGATATGACAGATGAGGTTATAAAGGGTATATGTGATATCATGATAGACTATCCGGAGGGGTTTGCCACATCAAAGCTTGGAGAGGACTTCTACGAGCATGAAAATATCATCTCGTACTTTGGCGTGGATGATGTATGTTCATTTGCTGCGGTGCCTTTTATCAAGAATGATGCGCTTTCAAGTGTGCTTATAGCATATGTGCGCATGAAGGAGAATTGGCATGGCTCCATAGAGCGATACATGCTCAACGAGGATGATTTGAGTATTTTCAAGCTGTTATTCAGAGAACTTGAGTATTCCATTGCCCGTATTGAGGCCAACGAGAAGGCTAATGAGATGAACAGGAGACTGAAACAGGCCGCAGTTACCGACATGCTGACAGGCATATACAACAGAGCAGGTATGTATCAGGAGATTGAAAAGCTTGAAAAGCGCATAAGCGTGACATCAGGTGGTATGGATGTGGGACTTATGTTTATTGATCTGGACAACTTCAAGCATTATAATGATACGTATGGTCATGATATAGGTGATCTGATACTTAAGGAGATGGCCTTTATATTCAGGGAAGTGGCAAAGGACAGAGGCTTTGTGAGCAGATATGGCGGTGATGAGTTCATCATAGTCATTGAGTCATGCTCCAGATACGAGCTTGAGAATATTGCGAAGGACATCTATGCGAGGATTGCAGAGGCCGATGGCTTCAGCTGCCAGATAAAGAAATACCTGAATCATGACGTAGAGTTTAAAGAGGAGAAGAATATCACCTGTTCTATTGGTATTTCATATGAGAGAAATGTCACCAGTGAGAGCCAGATTACTGAGCTCATTAAGAAGGCGGATGATCTGATGTATACAGTAAAGACAGGCGAGAAAGGACACTATGCATTCTTTTAAATCAGATGAATTTAAGATAAGAGTACTGACAAAGGATGATGCGGAGGAATACAATGCACTGCTTCGTTATGCTTTTCAGGTAACAGAGGCAGATCTTGCCGAGACCGGTTGGAAGGATGATGAAATCAAGCAGTCGAAGTTTCCGGTGCTTGAGAGAGCTGATGTGCTTGGCTGCTTCAATATCATAGACAAAAAAGAGGAGCTTGTGGCTCAGTTTGCGGTATATCCGCTCGATATGAATATATATGGTGAGCGCTACGAGGTGGGCTTTGTCACAAGTGTGTGCACGTATCCTGAGTACACAGGTCATGGTCTCATGAAGAAGCTTATGAGAAAGAGTCTTACGAGGATGCGCGATAGCAACAAGTCGTTTGCCCTTTTGTATCCATACTCCATACCTCTTTACAGAGGGCTTGGCTGGGAGATTATCTCAAACAAGATGACATATGTGATAAAGGACAGACAGATTCCTACAAAGCTTAAGGAGCCGGGCTATGTGCGCCGTGTGCAGTGGGATGACGAGCAGTTTAAGAAGCTTCATACTCACTTTGCCGCGAAGACTCACGGCTGTCTGTACAGAAACAATCTGGCTTGGGAGGAGTACTTCCGCTGGGATGAGGACGATACGATGGTCGCCATCTACTATAACGAGGATGACGAACCGTGTGGCTATATGGTGTATCTTATCAGCTCCGATGTCATGCACATCAAGGAGCTCATCTACTTAAACCGTGAGGCGCAGCTTGGTCTGTGGGAGTATATTCATGCGCACGATTCCATGATTGATGAGGTCAGAGGCAACAACTATTACAGCGAGCCCATCGCTTTTGAGCTCGATGACAGTGATATAAAGGAGACAATAAGACCATATGCCATGGGCAGAATCATCGACGTGGCGCAGTTTATATCACAGTATAACTGTGACCCGGATGGACCGGGCGGCTGCTTTAGCTTTGAGATAGCAGATGAACTTCTTCCGTGGAACAATGGCACATTTGTCATTGATTTTGAGAAAGGGCACTGTGCTCTCACAGACAAAAAGCCACAGTATCACCTAAGCATGTCTATTGGCACATTTACCACACTGCTTTTAGGCTACAAGAGTGCTGAGAAGCTTTTGCAGATGGGCAAAATACAGACTACGTATGATGCTGTTGCAAAGCTTGACGATATTTTATATCATGAGATACCATATGTATCTGACTACATATAATGATAAAAGGTCAAAAGGTAAAGGAAAATAATATGTCAAATTATGTGATTAGCTGCTGTTCAACAGCAGATCTTACCAGGGAGCATATGCTCGAGAGAAATATTAAGTACGCATGCTTTCACTATGAGCTTGACGGTAAAGAGTATATGGATGATTTAGGACAGTCCATGCCACTGCCGGATTTCTACAAGGCAATGGAGGCAGGTGCCATGACAAAGACCTCGCAGATCAATCAGGGGGAGTACATGGAGTACTTCAGACAGTTTCTGGATGAGGGATATGATGTGCTTCACTGTACACTAAGCTCCGGTATATCAGGTACAGTCAACTCGGCAAGGCTTGCAAAGGAGGCTCTTAAGGAGGAATACCCTGACAGAAAGATATATGTGATTGATTCGCTGGCAGCATCGTCAGGCTTTGGTCTTTTGATGGATAAGCTCGCTGACCTTAGGGATAGCGGCATGGATATTGATACACTGGCTGATTGGACCATGGAGCACAGACTTGAGGTGAATCACTGGTTCTTTTCATCAGACCTTACATTTTTTATCAGGGGCGGCCGTATCTCAAAGACCGCGGGATTCGTGGGAAATGTGCTTAATATCTGTCCTTTCATGAATGTGAGCAATGAGGGAAAGCTTATTGTGCGTGAGAAAATCCGCACTAAAAAGAAGGCAATAAAGGAGATGCTTGTGAAGATGCAGGCACTCTGCAAGGATGGTGCCGATTATTCGGATAAGGTCTATATATCAAATTCTGCATGCCATGAGGATGCTAAAGCCGTAGCTGATCTGATTGAGGCTGCCTTCCCTAAGATGAAGGGAAAAGTAGAGATAAATGATATCGGTACGACTATAGGAAGCCACACAGGTCCGGGAACAGTTGCATTGTTTTTCTGGGGTAATAAGAGAGAGGATTAGCCGGATATTTTAGCCTAAATATCTGATTAGAATAATCAAAATCAATAAAGTTGATTATATTTTTATAAAAAATTAAATTACATCAACCAAAGTGATTAAATATAATCATTCCAATAACTGCGCTTATGTGTTACAATTATATCAGTTCAAACGAAAAGAGGTTTTAAGATGAAAGGATATGAAAAATACGAGCGCAGTTATTTTCTGCCTCCTGAATGCACTTATGACTGGGTTAAGAAGGATTATATAGATAAAGCACCACTGTGGTGTTCGGTTGATTTACGTGATGGCAATCAGGCTCTTATCGAGCCGATGAGCCTTGAGGAGAAGCTTGACTTCTTTAAGATGCTTGTAGATATAGGCTTTAAGGAAATCGAGGTAGGTTTCCCGGCAGCCTCTGAGACAGAGTTCAATTTCACGAGAGCTCTTATTGAGAGGGATATGATTCCTGATGATGTCACTATACATGTGCTGACACAGGCCAGAGAGCATATCATCAAGAAGACCTTCAAGGCACTTGAGGGAGCACCGAGAGCAGTTGTACATCTGTACAATTCCACATCTGTTGCACAGCGTGAGCAGGTGTTTAAGAAGTCAAAGGAAGAGATAAAGCAGCTTGCAGTTGACGGAGCTATTTTACTGAGAGACCTTGCCGCAGAGACTGACGGTAATTTCCGTTTCCAGTATTCACCGGAGAGCTTTTCGGGCACTGAGGTAGATTATGCGGTTGATGTGTGCAACGCTGTGCTTGATGTATGGCAGCCAAAGGCTGATAATAAGGCCATCATCAATATCCCTACCACAGTAGAGAATGCTATGCCACATGTTTTTGCCACACAGATAGAGTATATCAACAAGCACCTCAAGTACAGAGATGGAGTAGTGCTTTGCTTACATCCTCATAATGACAGAGGCTGCGGTGTTGCCACATCAGAGCTTGGTGTGCTTGCAGGAGCTGAGGAGATAGAGGGTACTCTGTTTGGAAACGGTGAGAGAACAGGAAATGTAGATATCGTGACACTTGCCATGAATCTTTACTCACACGGAGTGGATCCACAGCTTGATTTTTCAAATCTGCCTGAGATCAGGGAGAAGTATGAGACATTTACCAGAATGAAGGTAGGCGAGAGACAGCCATATGCGGGAGACCTTGTTTTTTCTGCTTTTTCAGGCTCACATCAGGATGCGATCTCAAAGGGCATGGCATGGAGAGAGGAAAAGAAGCTTGATAAGTGGACGGTTCCATATCTGCCTATAGATCCAAAGGATGTCGGCAGGACATACGAGGCTGATGTTATCCGTATCAACAGCCAGTCAGGAAAGGGCGGAGTGGCATATATCCTTAAGCAGAGCTTCGGTATCAATGTGCCACAGCAGATGAGAGAGCAGGTCGGATACATGGTCAAGCAGGTATCGGACGAGGAGCACAAGGAGCTTTCACCTGAGTGGGTACACAGTATCTTTACAGACAATTATGTGGATTTTCATCCATATTTCACTATACCGGAGTGCCACTTTAAGCAGGTAAACGGCATTTTTGCAGAGGCAGTTATTTTACACAATGACAGCACCAGAAAGGTAGATGCCAATGGAAACGGTCGTCTCGATGCAGTCAGCAATATAATTAAGCAGTATTTTGACATCAGCTTTGAGCTCACTGTATACGAGGAGCATGCGCTTTCACACGGATCTTCATCAAAGGCTATGGCATATGTGGGTATCACAGTTGACGGCAGTATGTTCTGGGGCACAGGTGTGGATGAGGATATCATCAAGGCATCAATCGGAGCGCTTGTTGTTGCGGTAAACCATTACCTTGCCACCAAGGCTGACAGTCACGTGAAGGATGAGCGCTATATTGCCATGCTCAACTTCATCCAGGCCAACTACAAGACAGTATCGCTTGCAGACATGGCTGCACAGTTCAACCTGACAGAGCCGTATATCTCCAAGTACATAAAGGAGAAGTCAGGCAAGACTTTCGGGGAGCTGGTCACCAATGCCAAGATGAAGAAGGCACGCACACTGCTGAGAAACAGCATCACAACTGTTGAGAATATCGCAATTGAGGCAGGATATCAGAACGTGGAGCATTTTAACAGACAGTTCAAGAAGCTGTATGGAATGACACCGCTTGAGTACAGAAATTCAAGCACAAAATAAGCGGATGCAGCATTTTAATATAACCGGATCAATATGCTAAATGACAATTCATTCAGCTGTATTGGTCCGGTTTGTTTTTTAGTATTGCATTTTTTATGTGAAAATCTGCATTAAAATTGTATAAAAATGGGAACAATGGGCTATTGATTGTATTTTATCAAGTAATTTGTTGTTTTTACAACGGATTATATGTACAATGCGGGTATAATATATATATAAAATAATTATTCAGAACTACTGATAACAAAGCAGATATTGAGAATTTGTGTTTGGGATGAATAGTTATAATAAAAAGCAACTATTTGAATTATAGTTTAAGAAAGAGAGGAACGTACATGAGCAATAAAACTAACGCAGTTGTTAAGACAAACCCAAGAAAGGCTGTCATGATCGGATGTGGATTCGTTGGTTCGGCATCAGTTTTTGCACTTATGCAGAGCGGTCTTTTTTCTGAGATAGTTCTCATTGACGCTGATAAGGACAAAGCTGAGGGAGAGGCGATGGATATAAGCCACGGTATTCCTTTTGCCAGACCTATGAAGATATATGCAGGTGGTTATGATGATGTGGCAGATGCTGCTATCATTGTTGTTTCTGCAGGTGCAGGCCAAAAACCGGGCGAGACAAGACTTGATCTGGTAAATAAAAATGTTGCAATCTTCAAGAGCATCATTCCGGAGATCGCAAAGAGAAATTTCGGTGGAATCTTACTTATCGTTGCAAACCCTGTAGATATTTTAACACAGGTGGCACAGAAGCTTTCAGGACTTCCGCAGGAGCGTGTCATCGGTTCAGGTACCGTGCTTGACAGTGCAAGACTTAAGTATGTGCTCGGAGAACACCTTGGGGTGGATAGCCGAAGCGTACATGCATTTATAGTAGGTGAGCACGGAGACAGTGAGGTGGTTGCATGGTCATCAGCCAATGTTTCCGGAGTGGAGCTTCACAAGATGTGCGAGATGAGAGGTCACTACAAGCATAAGGAGAATACAGAGGAAATCGCTGCAAACGTAAAGAACAGTGCCTACGAGATAATCAACAGAAAGCATGCGACATATTATGGTATCGCTATGTCGGTCAGACGTATCTGCGAGGTAATTATGCGTGATGAGAAGTCTATTCTTCCTGTTTCACACATGATGCACGGACAGTACGGCATCGACGGTGTGGTTCTCTCAATGCCTGCAATCGTTGGAGCAAACGGAGTGGAGAGCGATATCCCAATCGAGTTAAACGGTGAGGAAGCTTTAAAGCTCAAGGAGTCTGCTGATGCACTTAAGAGCATACTTGACGGGCTTGAGCTGTAAATATCAGGCTCTTAATATTAATTTTGTAATATTAAACTTATATAAAATACTATAAATTCAGTAGGGTTTGGGGTATAATGATAACTGTCGGGCTGCATATTCTTATGTGCCTGGCAGTTCTTTTAGTTAATGACAGATAACTTTAGAACTACTTAGAGCAAAAAGGAGTATATATAATGAGCGAAAGAAAACAAATCCATCAGGAGTTTCTGACAGGCGAAAGAGCCCTGTTTGCAAGCAATGACCTGGATATATATGATACAATTTTTGATGATGGAGAGTCTCCTCTTAAGGAGAGCCATGGCATTAGCCTGACAGGCTGTTTTTTTAGATGGAAATATCCGCTGTGGTACTGCAGTGACATAGCTGTAAAGGACTGCACATGGTTTGACATGGCGCGTGCGGGTGTCTGGTATACGGACAATATCTCTGTCACTGATTCAATAGTTGAGGCACCTAAGAACTTCAGGCGCTGCAATAACCTAAAGCTTAAAAATGTGACTTTTCCAAATGCCCAGGAGACACTCTGGAGCTGTGATCATGTCGATATCGAGAATGTCTCGGCAAAGGGAGATTATTTTGGCATGAATACAAATAATCTTATCATGAAGAATTTCCAGCTGGTCGGCAACTACTCGTTTGACGGCTCAAGAAATGTAGAGGTGCACGATTCAAAGCTTATCTCAAAGGATGCCTTCTGGAATACGGAAAATGTCACAGTCTACGATTCATTTATTACAGGTGAATACCTTGGCTGGAACGCAAAGAATCTGACACTTATAAACTGCACAATCGAGAGCCTGCAGGGGCTTTGCTACATCGACAACCTCGTTATGAAAAACTGTAAGCTCATAAACACTACATTGGCATTTGAGTATTCTTCGGTAGATGCAGAGATTTGCAGTAAGGTGGACAGTGTTTTAAATCCGACAAGCGGAGTGATAAGGGCAAAGGAGATTGGCATACTGACTATCGAAAAGGACAGAGTTGACCCATCAAAGACTAAGATAATATGTGAGGGAAAATAATCTATGTATGATTTTGACACCGTTGTAGACAGAAGAAATACAGGCTCACTAAAGTGGGATGTGGCAGAAAATGAGCTCCCGATGTGGGTAGCAGATATGGATTTTAAGACAGCTCCCCAGATAATAGATGCAATATCAGAGCGTGTTTCTCACGGAGTGTTTGGCTATTCCATCATTCCGGATGAGTGGAATGATGCGTATATTTCGTGGTGGGACAGACGCCATGGGCTTAAAATCGAAAGAGACAGCCTGATTTTTTGCACAGGGGTCGTACCGGCCATATCATCTACAGTTCGAAAGCTCACAACACCTGGTGAAAATGTGCTTATCATGACACCGGTATACAATATATTTTTTAATTCCATATTTAATAATGGCGTAAATGTGCAGGAAAGCCCGCTTGGATACGAAAACGGCAGATATTTTGTGGACTATGACAGGTTGGAGCAGGACCTTTCCAATCCACAGACCTCGCTTATGATATTTTGCAACCCTCACAATCCGTGCGGTATCATCTGGACAAAGGATGAGCTTGCGAAAATAGGTGCACTCTGCAGGAAGTACAATGTGACGGTCATATCAGACGAGATACACTGCGACATCACAGCACCGGGAAAATCATACGTGCCGTTTGCGGCAGCATCAAAGGACTGCGCCGATATAAGCATCACCTGTATTGCACCGACCAAGTGCTTTAATATGGCTGGCTTACAGACTGCGGCAGTGATGGTGCCAAATAAATTTTTGCGCCACAAGGTATGGCGCGCATTAAATACAGACGAGGTGGCGGAGCCAAACGCATTTGCCATCACGGCAGCAGTTGCGGCATTCACAAAGGGTGAGCCGTGGCTTGAGGAGCTCAGAAAATATCTCTGGGAAAACCGCAAAAAAGTCTGTAGCTTCGTGGCAGAAAATCTGCCGCAGATACATGTAGTGGATGCCGATGCGACATACCTCATGTGGCTTGACTGCAGTGCACTCACAGATGATTCTGTGGCATTTACGCAGATGATTCGCGAAAAAACAGGACTTTATCTGTCGGAGGGAGCTGAGTTTGGAGGCAATGGACGCTACTTTGTGCGATTGAATATCGCATGCCCTAGGGCAGTGCTTATGGAAGGGCTGGAAAGGTTAAAAAGAGCTCTCGTTTAAGCTGAATATGTACATTTTTTAAAATAAATAAGACCGGTGATCGGCCGGTCTTATCTGATATAATTAAACATTTATGGCATACAAGATTTAGAAATATATCATGCATACGTTTGTTTTCTGATTCGATAGTTAGTATACACTAACATGAATTAGAAGTCAATAACAAATATGGAATTTTGATATTTTTTGGATTTTTATAAATCACGTACAAATCAAAAAGAAAAGTTTTGCAAACAATAAAATGTATGTTATAATAAAATAACTGAATTAAAACGAACGAAAATAAACTCACGGGGGTATTCGAAATGCGAAACAATGAATCATCAGAAAACTATTTAGAGACCATACTTATTCTCAGCAAGAAGCTTCCTGTGGTACGCTCAGTTGATATAGCAAATGAGCTTGGATATAAGAAATCCAGCGTGAGTATAGCCATGAAAAACCTTAGAGAGAAGAACAATATCACAGTTAGTGATGCAGGATTTATCACACTCACAGAGTCAGGAAGACAGATAGCAGAGATGATATACGAAAGACATGAGCTTTTGTCAGAGTGTCTTGAGAAGCTTGGTGTTGATAAGGAGATTGCAGCAGAGGATGCATGCCGTATAGAGCATGTCATCAGTCCTGAGAGCTTTGAAGCGATCAAGAAGCATATACATAAGAGTTGACTTATGAAACCAGTACCGCAGGGTGCTGGTTTTTTTGTGGTTTTTTGTGTATCGTTTTTCTTGTACATATGAGAAAAATCATCTATAATAGTGAAGCTGTAATCGTTGCTGGTCATACAGAGACGTAAACAGTAACAAAAATCTGGAAGGGGAAAAGATGAAAAAGATATTAAAGTATTTGAAGGAGTACAAAAAGGAATGCATCTGTGCTCCGTTATTTAAGCTGCTGGAAGCATCCTTTGAGCTTATAGTACCGCTTGTCATGGCGGCAATCATTGATAACGGAATTACGGCTTCGGACAAGCCTTATATATGGAAGATGGGAGGTGTGCTGGTGCTGCTTGCGGCAGTCGGCCTGATAAGCTCGGTCACAGCGCAGTATTTTGCGGCCAAGGCGGCAGTCGGCTTTTCTACAAAGCTTCGCCATATATTGTTTGAAAAGATAGAGTCATTATCATTTTCAAAGATGGATACAGTGGGCACATCGACACTTATTACAAGGATGACAAGCGATATAAACCAGGTGCAGTCAGGAGTCAATCTGGTGCTTCGACTCTTCCTTCGCTCGCCATTTATTGTATTCGGAGCCATGGCGATGGCTTTTACGGTAAATGTAAGAGCGGCAATGGTTTTTGTAGTTACCATACCTCTGCTTTCAATAGTGGTATTCTCAGTTATGGCTGCAAGCCTTCCGCTTTACAAAAAGGTGCAGAGCTCTCTTGACACAGTGCTTTCACACACCAGGGAGAATTTAGAGGGAACAAGGGTTATAAGAGCTTTCAATAAGCAAAATGATGAGATTGACAGCTTCAACAGGGACAACGAGTTTTTAACCAATATGCAGCAGGTTGTAGGACGAATCTCAGCACTCACCAATCCTCTGACATTTATCATTATAAATATCGCAACAATCGCAGTTATCGTATCAGGCGGCAAGCAGGTATACGCAGGAATCCTCACACAGGGTGAGGTTGTGGCACTTGTAAACTACATGTCACAGATACTTGTCGAGCTGATAAAGCTTGCAAACCTCATCGTACAGGTGACAAAGGCAGTGGCGTGCGGTAATCGTATAGCGGATGTGCTTTCTATTCCATCAAAGCTTCCTGAGAAAAATCCTAAGCTCATTGGTGCAAAGGACGGCGCACCTGAGGTTGAGTTTGACCATGTCTGCATGACCTATGAGGGAGCAGCCGATGAGACACTCACAGATATAAGCTTTACAGTGCAAAAGGGGCAGACGATCGGAATCATCGGTGGTACAGGCTCAGGAAAATCAAGCCTTGTAAACCTTATCCCGAGGTTTTATGATGCCACAAAGGGTACTATAAGGATTCAGGGAAATGATATAAATGACTACGATGCAGTGCAGCTTCGAGATAAAATCGGTGTTGTAATGCAAAAGGCAGTGCTTTTTGCAGGAACAATAGCCGACAACCTGCGCTGGGGCAAAAATGATGCCACAGAAGATGAAATGTGGAAGGCACTGGATATAGCACAGGCAACAGAGGTTGTAAAGGGCAAAGAGGGAGGCCTTGACTACATGATAGAGCAGGGCGGCAAGAACTTATCAGGCGGTCAGAAGCAGCGTCTTACAATTGCCAGGGCGGTTGTAAAGGATCCTGACATACTGATACTTGACGACAGTGCATCGGCACTTGATTTTGCTACAGATGCAAGCCTTCGTGCGGCATTAAAGGGCATGCATGGTGACAAGACAATATTTATCGTGTCACAGCGTACCTCATCTATCCAGTTTGCGGACAATATCATAGTGCTCGACGACGGACAGATGGTTGGCTTCGGACCGCATGAAAAGCTGCTTGAGACATGCGAGACCTACAAAGAGATATATGATTCACAGTTTAAAAAAGAGTCGGATATGACCAGACAAAAGGAGGCGTAGAGTATGGCTATGGATAATGCGAAAATGAATAAAGCAGGTACAATGCGCAAGGTATTAAGCTACATGAAGAGATATATTCCTTTGCTTGTAATTTCACTTGCCCTGTCTGTTGTTACAGTGGCGCTTACGCTTTATTTTCCAATCCTCACAGGACGCGCAATTGATTTGATCGTAGGAAAAGGAAAGGTTGATTTTACGGCTATGACAGCCATCCTCACAAGAGCTGCAATAATAGTCGTCATAGCGGCAGCGGCCCAGTGGCTTACAAATATCTGCAACAACAGGATGACCTACAATATAGTGAGGGATATAAGACGTGATGCATTTTTAAACATTGAAAAAATGCCACTTTCCTATATTGACAGCCACTCACACGGTGATATGGTCAGCCGTATCATTGCCGATGTAGATACATTTTCAGAGGGACTTTTGATGGGCTTCACACAGCTCTTTACAGGAATTGCAACAATAGCAGGCACGCTTATTTTCATGCTTACAATAGATGTGAAGATATCATGCATTGTAGTGCTCATCACACCTTTGTCACTTTTTGTGGCAAGCTTTATCACTAAAAAGACTTATTCCATGTTCCAGCTGCAGACAAGAACAAGGGGAGAGCAGACATCACTCATCGACGAGATAGTAGGAAATGAAAAGGTCGTACAGGCCTTCAACCATGAGGATGAGGCGCTTGAGCAGTTTGACGAGATAAATGACAGATTACAGAAATGCTCACTGAGGGCAACATTTTTCTCAAGTCTTACAAATCCGTGTACACGTTTTGTCAACAGTCTTGTGTATGCCGGAGTCGGAATTTTTGGCGCCATGAGTGCACTCAACGGCGGAATCACAGTAGGACAGCTTTCATGCTTCTTATCATACGCCAACCAGTACACAAAGCCGTTCAACGAGATATCGGGTGTCATCACAGAGCTTCAGAACGCACTTGCCTGTGCTGCTCGTATCTTCGAGCTGATTGAGGAGAAAAAGGAGATACCGGATGCTTCGGATGCGGTAACACTTGAAGAGGCTGACGGACGTGTGGACATAGAGGATGTTTATTTCTCATATGTGCCGGATAGAAAGCTTATCGAGGATTTCAATCTCCACGTAAAGCCTGGACAGCGCGTGGCTATCGTAGGTCCGACAGGATGTGGAAAGACGACTATTATCAATCTGCTTATGAGATTTTATGATGTAAACAGTGGAACAATTAAGGTGAGTGGACATGATATCCGAAAAATCACACGAGAGAGCCTTCGTGACAACTATGGCATGGTGCTTCAGGAGACATGGCTCAAGAAGGGCACAATCCGTGACAATATCATAATGGGAAAGCCTGATGCCACAGATGAGGAAATCATTGCAGCAGCAAAGGCATCCCATGCCCACAGCTTTATCAGACGTCTGCCGAAGGGCTATGACACTGAAATCGGTGAGGACGGCGGCAGCCTGTCACAGGGACAGAAGCAGCTATTATGCATCACAAGAGTCATGCTCTGCTTGCCGCCTATGCTGATATTGGATGAGGCTACATCTTCGATTGATACACGTACAGAGATTAAGATTCAGAAGGCATTCCTTACCATGATGCAGGGCAGGACAAGCTTTATAGTGGCTCATCGTCTGTCTACCATCAGGGAAGCGGATATTATCCTTGTTATGAAAGACGGAAAGATTATAGAGCAGGGCAATCATGAGAGCCTGCTTGCAGCGGACGGATTTTATGCGAACCTCTACAATAGCCAGTTTGCATAGCATAGGGCTATGGAAATACGGGGCGTAAGCCGCCGGAGTGACTGCCATACAGCATAGGCACTCTCTCGTTCGCTACGCTACTCTGCCAAGATACTGTACGAATTATGCTTTTAGGGCTTCTATGCCCGACAAAACCGTCGAAACGCGCCGTCCATGGCGCGGTTCTCCTTGAGCTCCCATCCCTGGGAGCTCATTTTTATGTATCGTGTGCATAATTCTACAGTATCTAGGCAGCTACGCTATGCGCTTACGAAAGAGCGCCTATGCTGTATGGCAGTCACTCCGGCGACTTACGCCCCTTACGCTGTGGCTGAAATGGGGGAAGGATGTATGAGCTCCCGCGGTATGTGGGGCTGGTGTCTGGTATACTGTGGGAAGATACAATATAAGGGAAAGTATAATTGGAAATTTATTTGTAATATACTTAGTATTTTAAGGGAAGGCGACCGGCGCACGGGAAATTTGCCCCCGGCAGAGGTGCTCCCGAAAGAGCGACTAGCGCAGCGGCTTAGATACTGTAGAATTATGCCCATGAAACGCAGAAATGCCCCGGCATGGACGCCGGGGCAAGGAGAAACCGCGCCATGGACGGCGCGTTTCGACGGTTTCGTCAAGCATAGAAACCCTAAAAAGCATAATTTGTACAGTATCTTAGCTGCGTAGCGTTAGCTCGTCGGGAGCACCTCTGCCGGGGGCAAATTCCCCGTGCGCCGGTCGCCTTCCCATATTATTAAAAGATATAATGCAATCCATACTTACTGCGCTGCATCAGGAGCTACATACGAGTATGCATTTGACATCTTTGCAGCATTGTTTGTCAGAGTGACAGCCTCTCTATAGTAGGCAACAACAGGAGTGCCCTTATCCACAGCGTTGAACAGCTGCTCTGCAAAAGCAGGAGGCACATTGATACAGCCGTGTGAGCCGGAGGTTTTGTAAATTGTTCCTCCGAAGGTATCACGCCAGCTGGCATCATGGATACCTATATTGTAGGCAAACGGCATGAAATAGCTGACAGGAGAAGAGTAACCCTCACCCACAAGAGTAGCATTTCTCTGCTTGTAAACAATCTTGTATAAACCATCTACGGAACCATTCTGACGGGCGAGATTACCTGATACGAAATCAGACTCCATCTGGAGAGCACCATCCTTGTAATACCACATGTGCTGCTTTGTGTAGTCAATCTCTATGTATGTATTACCTATGTCGTCAGCGCCTCGGTAGAGTGCTGTCTGCTCGTAAACAGGCTCTCTTTCTACAGGCTTGCCTCCCTCTAAATCGGAAAGAAGTTTGGCTTTCTCATTTTTCTTGCTGACTACCCATCCGTAGTCTCCACCACCTATTTCAATAGTGTCACCGGACGATGTCTTGAATGAGCGTTTGCGGCCGAAGGTATTGTACTTGGAAGCAAGCTGCTGGACATATTTAGTGACCTTGGCATCATCTATGCTCACGCTGCCGTCATCTGAGATGCTTAGCATATCAAGGATTTTGGCTGAGTCAAGCTTCTCGTCGGCACCTTCAATTTTGTAAGTGACGGTTGAAGCAGTGTATTTGTCGAGGGCTTCTTTTTCATTTTTGATTGTATCGCTTTCCTTTGTGATTTTTGGAGCTTCATAACAGTCATCACTTAAGCTAAGCTTTGGAAGCTCGTTGTCCAGGGCATTCTTTACTTCGGCAAGGATGCTGTCATATATCGGTTTGCAGCCATTTTTCTCTTCAATCACATCGTATTTGCCGTCTTTTATCTCGATGTGGGCATCCTCCGGATTTTCAATGTAGTCATCACTGAAAATATCAAGAGCCTTGAGCTTTTCCGCCAAAGCGGCATCGTCATATTTGGACGAACCCTTTAGAGTATAGTTTTGAGCTTTGAAAAGACTGACAGGCCATGTAAAAGCATTCTGGCTTTTTAGGATTTGCTCCTCGTCACCGTTTGAGACATATTCATAGGAAAAATCAGGTCCCTTAAGTGAGAAGTTGTTGCCTTTTCTATCAGTGATTGTGAGCAGGTAGTCGCGGCTTAGGGCTGTATTTTTTTCTATTGCCTCTTTTGCGGTTTTCCCTGCGTATTTTACAGAGTTAATCTTTGTGTTGAACAGATAGTGGCTGCTAAAATAAAAGGCAAAGCCAAGATAAACAGCCAAAATCACACCAAACACAACGGCGCAGGTTATAAGTACTTTTTTCTTCATGTAAATCGACCTCCTTGGAGATATGCTGTTGCTGCGCACACCGGGGTGTAGGCGGCAGCTAAAATCAGTTACATTTGTGAAGATGTGACACATCCATATAGTCAGGCAGACCATTCTTGTAGGCTACAGCGGTTTCTCCCTGAATAAGTGGCTTTAAGTATTCGATAAGCTCAGGCTTCACATCATTGCCGGCATCATTGATCCACTCTCTTGGCACAGACTTGGCCTCGTTTGCGATATTCTTGATAGCAGAATATGTGTATTCTACCTGATAAGGATCATTTGAGATGCGCTTTAAGCATACCATTGATGCGGTCACACCCTCTGCTGCAATAGTGACACCCTTTTTACCCTGAGCAAAAGATTCCTCGATATCGGTTAATGATGCAAGATGTGAGGCACAGCGCTGGAGCACATTTACCTCTACTGAGCGAACCTTGACACCGATGTTTTCTTTCACAATGAACTCAAGAGCCTTTCCGGCACCGCTTAGCTGCTGGTGTCCGAACTGGTCGCATGAGGCATTTGATGATGTAATGTATGAGCCGTCTGCGTCATGTATTCCTTCGGATACGGCAACTATTACATTGTTAGTGTGCGCAAGAGCTTCTTTTATATCGGCAACAAATTTGTCCTTGTCGAAATCCACCTCAGGCAGATAGATGAACTGAGGCGCTGTATTGTACTCATTACGTGCGAGAGCGGAAGCGGCAGTTAGCCATCCTGCGTCACGTCCCATGATTTCAACGATTGTCACACTCTTAACAGCATAGATAAAGGTATCATGGGCTATCTCAAGCATGCTTGATGCAATATATTTGGCGGCAGAGCCAAAGCCCGGAGTGTGGTCTGTCATGCACAGATCATTGTCGATGGTTTTTGGAATCCCTATAATTTTCACATCACTGTTGATTTTTTTTGCATAATCGGATAACTTTAATACGGTATCCATCGAATCATTTCCACCGATGTAAAAGAAAGCCTTTACGGAGAGCTTATCAAACTGGTGGAAGATGTATACATATGGTGAATCATCATCCTTGTAATCAGGGAGCTTGTGACGGCATGAGCCAAGATACATGGCAGGTGTGGTCTTGAGCTTTTCAAGATTAGCATCATCTGCAAAAATATCTGACAGATTGAGATAATTCTCATTTAATATGCCGAGTATTCCGTTTACGGCGCCATAGCAGATATCGTATTTATCAGAGCTTTTTACTCCTGCGATGACTCCTGCAAGGCTTGCGTTGATTGCAACAGTTGGACCGCCTGACTGGGCGACGATACAGTTTGACTGATTCATTGTAATCTCCTTATTGTGTATTTTAACTATTCTCTTCTGTAAGAATAGTTATGATATAATTTTAAAATGACTATTGAAGGCGCATGGCATATGCACCGCATAATCATATAGATTGTAGTATCAAACATTATTTTTAGCAAGGGTTAAAATGAAAAATATGAATAAATACGAAAATTGCTTATTGTGTCCAAGAAAATGTGGCATAAACAGAAGCACCGGACAAACAGGCGTATGTGGCGTTTCATCTGAAATAAAGGTGGCGCGAGCAGCACTTCATTATTGGGAGGAACCGTGCATATCAGGAAAAAGAGGAAGTGGGGCAGTTTTTTTCTCAGGCTGCAGCCTGCACTGCGTGTTCTGCCAGAACAGGGAGATTTCTGACGGAAAAGCGGGAAAGGTAATCAGTAAAGAGAGGCTGAGTGATATTTTTATAGAACTGGCGGACAAAGGCGCAAATAATATCAATCTGGTCACACCGGGGCAGTATATCCCTGATATAGTGTGGGCGGTAAACGATGCAAAAAGCCGTGGCATGAAGCTTCCTATTATATACAATACGAGCGGATATGAAAATGTGACAGAGCTAAAACTGCTTGAGGGCATAGTGGATGTGTATCTTCCGGATTTTAAATATATGGACAGTACGCTTTCGGCAAGGTATTCAAGGGCAAAAGATTATCCGTCTGTCGCAAAGCAGGCGATTTCAGAGATGGTCAGGCAGCAGCCGGATGTCGTGATTGACGATGCGACAGGACTCATACAAAAGGGAGTTATTGTGCGACAGCTTCTACTGCCGGGACATGTAAATGATGCAAAGGCTGTACTTAAGTACCTGTATGATACATATCATGATCACGTATATATAAGCATGATGAGCCAGTTTACGCCGATTGCACTAAAGGATTATCCTGAGATAAACCGCACAGTGACAAAGAGAGAGTATGAAAGACTTGTTGACTATGCCCTCGAAATAGGAATTACGAATGCATTTATACAGGAGGGGGACGTGGCAAAGGACAGCTTCATCCCGGCATTTGACTGTGAGGGAGTATGATATTTACCGTTTTTCTTAATAAAATAGTAAGAATTGGCAGGCAAAAATGACTGGATTTTGTGACGCCGGTGTAGTACTATGGTTATGTGATATTTTTTAACTGTGAAGGTACTGAACAGTTACGATATTTTGTTATTACTCACATCCCGGTGTGACAGATGATAATGTTTTTGATCACATAGGATACATTATTCAATAGAGGATACAGTGATGAAAAATATAGAAGAACAGCAGATAATAATTGAATGTCCGAATACTATCTTTCATCTATACATTGACAGTGAGGATGAGCTTTCAAAGGTTAAGGTGTTTATGAACAATATGAAGAATGTTGATTCGATAAGTCTGCATGATATATACAACTGGTGCAACAGACAGCATGTGCAGTACACGACGACATTTAATTATGACAGTAAAATGACCTGGACAGAAATGATAAAATCCTACACATTTTACTTCAGACAGAAGCTTAGATATGTAAATAATAGTGATAGGATGATAGAAACATGAGATACCCTGAATTTCTAAAGGATAGAGGAACAATAGGCTTTGTGGCGCCTTCGATGGGCTGTACAACAGAGCCGTACAGGAGTGCCTTTGACAATGCCATTAAAAGGTTTCACAGCATGGGTTATAAGACGATAGAGGGACCTAACTGCAGGTGCGACAGTGGCATAGGTATCAGCAATACACCTAAGAAGTGCGCAGAAGAGCTGAACGAGAGCTATGCTTCTGCTGACAGTGATGTGCTTATATCCTGTGGTGGCGGCGAGCTGATGTGCGAGGTAGTGCCTTATATTGATTTTGAGCGCGTGAAGCAGTCAAAGCCGAAATGGTACATGGGCTATTCCGACAACACGAATTTCACATTTTTGGAGGCTACTATTGCAGATACAGCAGGTATTTACGGGCCGTGTGCGGGCAGCTTTGGCATGGAGGTGTGGCATGAGTCACTTACCGATGCATTTGATCTGCTTTGTGGCAGGAAGCTTTCATTTACCAATTACCCTATGTGGGAGAAGGAATCGATAAAGGATGAGAATGCTCCGTTTGTGGGCTACAACCTGACTGAAAAGTCGTGTATCAGCTCTATTCCTGCGGTGGCAAAGGAAAGCAGGCTTACCATGAGAGGCAGGCTGCTTGGTGGCTGCATGGATTGTCTTATCAATCTGCTTGGTACATCGTTTGACCATGTAAGGGAATTTAATGAGCGCTACAGTGATGATGGTATCATATGGTTCCTTGAGGCTTGTGACCTTAATGTGATGGGCATGAGAAGGGCTATGTGGCAGATGAAAAATGCAGGATGGTTTTCAAATGTAAAGGGCTTTCTTATCGGACGCCCGGCGCACTTCGGAGAGGAAATGTTTGGCATAGACCACAGACAGGCGCTTGCATCACTGCTTAGAGAGTTTAATGTGCCAATCATCATGGATCTGGATATAGGTCATATGTCGCCGATGATGCCTGTGATATGCGGAAGTATGGCAGATGTCAGCTTCGACGGAAGCAACTTTACAATTTCGTATGATATAGAGCAGTAGATTGGAGGAAAAATGATTAGATTAATAAAGAAAAAAGCAAAGAGTATTGTATGTAGCGTGCTTGCTGCGGTGACACTGTTTACAATGAATCCGGCTGTATTTGCAACAGAGACAGCTACGCAGACTGATACAGTTTCAAGTGTTGATGTATCAGGCAGTGACAGCAGTGACGCAGCTGATAAGAGTAACACAGACAGTACTGCAGACAGCACAACGACAGCCGGCAGTGAGGCAAACGACAAGGTGACCATCAGCAAAAATGATAAGCCATACTTAAGTCTTGGAGCAGACCTCACACCGGAGCAGAGAGCGACAGTGCTTGGATTTATGGGAATCGAGCTCACTGATCTGGACAAATACGATGTGGTCTATGTAAATAATGATGAGGAGCACAAGTACCTCGATTCATACATCAGCAAGAGCGAGATTGGCACAAGGTCACTTTCCTCAGTACTCATTACAGAGGATAAAAAGGGTGCGGGGCTTAGTGTTTCCACACACAATATCAATTACTGTACGGTAGGAATGTACAAGAATGCGCTTGCCACAGCAGGCATAGCTGATGCTAAAATCATAGTCGCAGGACCTTTCCCTATTTCCGGAACGGCAGCACTTGTAGGCACACTAAAGGCATACGAGGAGATGACAGGCAAGAAGCTTGACGATAAGGTGACAGACGCAGCGATGGATGAGCTTGTCACAACAGGAGAGCTAAACAAGAGCATTGACGGCGATTCGCAGGATATCGAGGCAATGATTGCAGACCTAAAGAAGCAGCTTGCCGATGGAAGGCTCAAGGATGAGAGCCAGATAAAGGATGCGATAAAGGAGGCTGCAAAGGATTACGACCTGAAGCTTTCTGATGATGATATTGCAAAGCTGACATCGCTTCTTATGAAGCTTAAGGATGCCAATATCGACTGGGATTCAGTTATCAACCAGGCACAGGACTGGGCATCAAAGCTTGGCGACAAGATAAATGACCCGGGCTTCTGGGAAAAGATTGGTAACTTTTTCATGGATTTATGGGATAAGATAAAATCCCTGTTCAGCTAGAAAAGCTACAGGAGACAGTAAGAAAAAGCAGAATATGAATCAGACAACTCCCTGAAACGTAAGCATGAGCTGCACGTTGAAGGGAGTTTTTATATCATTAATAAAAAAATAATAAATTTCTGCCGAATACATTGATACAAAGGTCATATTCTATTATAATTAAATGGATAATGGATTAATGTAAACAATGCACATAAGAAAGAGGGGATTTGATGATAAAGATAAATAAATTTCTGGCAGCCTCTGTCGTAACATTGTCATTAGCTGCATGTGACCTGGCACCATACAGCAGCATAGCAGTCTATGCGGATCAGGCGGCTAAGGTTGTGTGTGATGAGAGATACTGGGTAGCGGCGAGAAGCGGACCGGGAACAGAGTATGAGCTGGAGCACAAGCTTTCAAACGGCAAGGATATTACTATTCTTGAGCAGACCACAGGCGCAGACGGCAAGGTGTGGTACAAGGCAAAGTACAATCTGGCAGCAAATAATGAGGAGTGTGTCAGCTATATCAGGTCTGATTTTGTATCAGCAGGTACCGGTACAGCTGCATCAGACAATGCGCAGACAGGGGATGCTTCGGCAGACACCGGCAATGCGGATGCCATACAGCAGAATAATGAGGAGCAGCTTGCCCTTGCAACCGCATCGGGAGCATATGCTACAGGTACGATTACAGGTGGTAATGTGTATGTCCGCAATGCAGCAGGCACATCCGGCACTACCAAGGTTGTCTCACTCAACTGGAACCATCAGGTTGACATAATAGGAGAGACCAAGGTAAACGGTGTGGTCTGGTACAATGTCAAGGGTACTTTAAACGGCAAGGCATTTACGGGCTGGACTATCAGTACATACATAAAGGTGACATACAATAATAGCGGAGACAATACCGATTTTGTCACGGCTATGAAGAATGCAGGCTTTCCTGACAGCTATATTCCAAACCTTACAGCTCTTCACAATAAGTATCCAAGCTGGACATTTGAGGCTGTAAATACAGGGTTGAATTGGGATACGGTGATAGAAAATGAGAGTAGAAATGGATTAAATGTCGTTTCTAAGACGGCAGATGATTCCAAAAAGTCTACTGCAGTTGGAGCATATGATTGGGCTACAAACACGTGGACGGAGTATGAAAAAGGCTGGGTATCAGCTAATAGTGCATATATAGCATATATTATGGATCCGAGAAATTTTCTTGATGAAACGAATATATTTCAATTCCAAAGCTTGGCATATTCAGCTAATGATAATTTATCAGGAGTAAATGCGATTCTAAAAGGGACATTTATGGAAGGAACAAAAAAATATTCCACTGAATCTGTTAATTATGCGAACACTTTTTTTGATGTAGCTAAAAATACAGGTGTAAGTGCATATCATTTAGCATCGCGAGTTAAGCAAGAACAAGGAACAAAGGGGACTAGTCCGCTTATTTCAGGAACATATTCCGGATATGAAGGGTATTATAATTTCTTCAATTTTAATGCTTATGGAAAAACAAAGGAAGATATATACAAAAATGGTTTGTATTTTGCTAAACAACAGGGATGGAATACTAGAGTAAAGTCAATTCAGGGAGGAGCTGAAAAGATTGGTAAAAATTATATAAATAAAGGTCAAAACACGTTATATTTTGAAAAATTTAATGTTGTAAACAATTGTCCATATTATTCACATCAATATATGACAAATGTTACGGCAGCGCTTACGGAGGGACAAAGTGTTGCTAAGGGATACTCTGATAAAAATCAAGCTTTTACATTTAGAATACCAGTATACGATAACATGCCTACATCGGCAGTTGGATTTAATAAAGCAGGCGATACGAATAATTATTTACAGTCGCTTTCTATTAGTGGAGTTACGTTAACTCCGTCATTTAATGGAGCTACAACAAGTTATTCAGCAGTTGTTTCTAACTCAATTAGTTCTGTTGTTGTTTCCGCTAATCCTGTATCAGCTAATAGTGGAATAACAGGCACAGGAAGTTATTCACTTACTGTTGGGAATAATGCAATCAAGATTAATTGTAAGTCACAAAGTGGTGACATAAGAACTTATACTATTAATATAAATAGACAGGCATCAGCAGCAAATAATACAAACAATAATAACAATACAATTAATTCATCTGTTAGTATCTCATCGTCTAAGTATAAAATAGATACATATGTTACTGGCGTAGAACCTAATGTTAGTTCAGATGTAATTAAGAAGAATATTTCTGTTTCTGCAGGTTCGATTAAAATTTTAAACAGTTCGGGTGTAGAAAATAATGGAATTGTTGGTACTGGAAATAAAATAGCTGTATATGATCCAAATGGAAACTTGGTAAAAACAGTTGATATTGTTATATTTGGTGATGTAAATGGTGACGGAAAAGTGACCATTAAAGATATAATGCTTACAAATAGAAATATTCTTAAAAAAATATCATTGAATGGAGAATATTTGAAGGCAGCAGATGTAAATAAAGATGGAAAAGTAACTATAAAGGATATTATGCTAATAAATAATTCGATTTTAGGTAAATCAAAATTAACACAATAGGAGTAATTAATAGAGATGAGAAGAATTCGTAGTATTATTTTAACAATGATGTTGATTTTAACGACGACATTATTTAGTAGAGTACCGGTATTGGCGGCAGCCAATATTAGTGTTTCAGTAAATAAATCGAATGTTAAAGTTGGTGATACTGTAACAGTTACGTTGTCGATTACAAGCGGATATGGAGCTCAGGGAGTTTTAAAAAAAAGTTCAGGAGTACTTGGCGGAAGCAGTGATGAGTATTTTACAATTGGAGCTGGTGTAGGAGATGTTCAGAGCTTTTCGTATAAGGCAACATCTGTAGGTTCATGTACTTTTTCGATACAAGAACCATTGGATGATACTACAGATGTGGATGGTGGAACCCCGAGTATTGGAGTTGGTTCTGCAACAGTGACGGTAACAAGTGCTTCATCAAACAATGATTCAAACAGCAACAAGGATAACAAGGACAATTCCGGCAGCAATACCGGCAATGACAGCAATGCAAATAAAGATAATGAAAACAAAGAGGAAAAGAAATCCTCAAACGCATCTCTTGGTTCGCTTGTTATCTCAGCAGGTACGCTTTCCCCTGAGTTTTCTGCTGCGACAAAGGATTACACAGCTACAGTAGATTACAGCTGTTCAAGCCTTGCGGTTACAGCAAATCCGGCTGATTTAAAGGCGAGTGTGACATCCGTCACAGGCAATGATTCACTTGAGGTTGGAGAGAATACGGTCAGCGTTGTTGTGACAGCAGAGGACGGCAGCACAAGCACATACAATATAGTTGTTACCAGAAGAGCCGAGGATGATCCGGAGAATGCAGATAAGCAGGATAACTGGAAGAAGTTCGATATAAATGGCACAGAGTGGACTATGGTAAATGACATTCCGGAGGATGTTGTTCCTGAAGGCTTTGAGCACTCAAAGACAGTGATTGACGGACTTGAATACAATACCCTTCATGGCACCTTTGGTGATATCACGCTTGTGTATTTACAGTCGGAAAGCGGCAATGGGCTTTTTGTATATGATGCAGCACAGAATACAGCATATGAGTTTGTCCGTATCAATTCAGAGTCACATTTTATAGTGGTTTTACTGCCTAAGGTGGATGATGTGCCTGAGGGATATAATGAGATATCGCTCTCCATAGAGGGCAAGGGTGTGGCAACAGCCTACCAGACCAAAGTCGAAAAAAGCGATGATCAGACAAAGGATTTTTACCTCGTATATGCCATAAATGACAATGGTGAGAGTGGCTGGTACACATATGATAGCGTAGATGGCACATATATGAGAACCGAGCTCAGTACACCTACAGTGGCACAGGAGGAAAACGATACAACAAAGAGCGAGCTTGTCCCGGGAATTGCCAATAAATATCTTGTTTTAGCTGCAATACTGGTTCTTGTTATCATTATTCTGGCGTTACTTCTTCTGGTGGTTATTGTGAAAAATAAGAAGCGCACAGCTAATGAAGAAAATGATGAAGAAGACGATACAAAAGAGTTCGATATAGTGGAGGATTATATAGAAGAAAATAGTGATGAAGAGAATTATGAAGAAAATGATATAGAAGCTAATGATGATGATGCTCAGGAACCGGCTGAAGAATCACAGGTAGATGAGATTCAGGAGCCGGCTGATGAATCACAGGTAAATGAAATTCTGGAACCGGCTAAGGAATCTGGCGAAGAGTCACAGATAGCTGAGATTTTAGGATCAGACGAAAATACGGAAAGTACAGAAGCATCCGATGCATCCTATGTCGGAAGAACCGTAGAAATTACATCCGATTTAAAGAAAGCTGCTGAGAATAAAAAATCAGACTTTGATTCAAAAGAAGAATCAAAAGAGGCTTCAAATCAGGAGAATGCTGCAGATGATGATACCTTGAAGAATCAGGTTCAAATGGCACTTGATGGTTTTGTCAATGAGGGAAATAAGCCGTCTGAGACTATAGACAGCAGTGCAAGGGATGACAATGAAGATGACAGCGAAGATGATGATTTGCAGTTCATCGACTTAAATTAGTGGATATGACTGGAGGATATGACTTGAAACCATATACAAGTAAGGCTAAAAAAGCAATAGATTTGGCTGCACGTATATCAAAGAAAATGAATTACAGCTATGTTGGAACAGAGCACATACTGGCTGGCCTTATAAAAGAGGGCACCGGTGTGGCAGCTGAGGTTCTAACAGCCTGCAATGTGGAATATGATAAGCTTATTTCGATGATTGAAGACCTGATTTCACCGGGGGATAACATCGAAGTGATGGACAGGGATGGCTATTCACCAAGGACACAGAGAGTATTGGAGCGTGCATCGGAGGAAGCCGATAGATTTGAGTGCAATGAGATAGGTACAGAACATTTGCTGATGGCTATAGTACTGCAGGGAGACTGTGCAGCTGCAAGACTTTTAAACACCATGGGTGTTAACAGTCAGAAGATGTTTATAGATATTCTTGGTGCGATGGGTGAGGATCCGTCTGCATACAGGGATCTGATGAAAAGCTACAGTACATCATACAATTCTGCGACTCCTGTATTAGATCAGTATTCCAGAGATTTGACAGATATGGCAGAGGCAGGGCTTCTTGACCCTGTTATAGGCAGAAAAAAGGAGATGGAGCGCGTTATCCAGATACTTTGCCGCCGTGGCAAAAACAATCCATGCCTGATTGGAGAGCCGGGAGTGGGCAAGACCGCTATAGTAGAAGGACTTGCGCAGGATATAGTCAGTGGCAATGTGCCTGATATTCTTTTGGGAAAGAGACTGGTTTCCCTTGATATGTCCGGGCTTGTAGCCAAATCAAAGTATCGTGGTGAGTTTGAGGAGCGTATCAAGAAGGTGATAAGCGAGGTTTCAAATGCCAAAAATGTACTGCTTTTCATTGATGAGCTTCACACTATAATAGGTGCAGGAGGAGCAGAAGGCTCGTTAGATGCATCTAACATATTAAAGCCTGCGCTTGCCAGAGGCGAGGTACAGGTAATCGGCGCCACAACCATAGAAGAGTACCGCAAATACGTGGAAAAAGATGCTGCGCTTGAGCGCCGTTTCCAGCCGGTGATGGTTGAGGAGCCTAGTGTGGATGAGACAATAGAGATACTCACAGGATTAAAGGGACTCTATGAAAAGCATCATGGTGTCATCATCACAGATGAGGGTGTGAAGGCAGCAGTAAACCTTTCTGCACGATATATAAATGACAGATTTTTACCTGATAAGGCGATAGACCTGATGGATGAAGCGGCAGCCAGGATAAGGCTTAAGAATCTGACATCATCTGACGAGCTGCTTGCTCTGAAAAAAGAGATAACAGATAAGCAGGACCGGGTGGAAGATGCTTTGTCGAAGGGAGATATCGCAGCTGCCGGCGCGCTTATGTCAGAAAAGGAAGTGCTTGAAAATAAACAGCAGAAGCTTATCAGGAAGAATCACCGCACAGGAGCCAAAAACCAGCCTGTAGTCGGCGAAAATGAGATAGCGGATGTAGTATCGGGATGGACCAAAATACCTGTAAATAAGCTTACAGAGTCAGAGGCAGGACGACTTGCAAAGCTTGAACAGATACTTCACAAGCGTGTAATAGGACAACAGGAGGCTGTTTCTGCCGTTGCAAAAGCAGTCAGACGAGGCCGCGTTGGTTTAAAGGATCCTAAGAAGCCGATTGGCTCATTCCTGTTTTTGGGACCGACAGGAGTAGGTAAGACGGAGGTGTCAAAGGCGCTTGCTGAGGCTGTCTTTGGCAAGGAAGATGCCATGATACGTGTTGACATGTCAGAGTACATGGAAAAGCATAGTGTTTCAAAGATGATTGGTTCACCACCGGGATATGTGGGCCATGAGGAGGGCGGACAGCTCTCAGAGAAGGTCAGACGCAATCCTTTTTCTGTTATACTGTTTGATGAGATAGAAAAAGCACATCCTGATGTGTTCAATATACTTTTACAGGTGCTTGATGATGGTAGAATCACTGATTCACAGGGGCGCACGGTTGATTTCAAGAATACAATAATCATCATGACATCAAATGCAGGAGCTTCTTCTATTATAGAACCAAAGCGCCTTGGCTTTGGCGCTGGTGATGATGAAAAGCAGGATCACGAGCGTATGAAGAACAGTGTCATGGAGGAGGTCCGCCGTATATTTAAACCTGAGTTTTTGAACCGAATCGACGAGACTATTGTATTTAGAGCTCTCAACAAGGATGACATGAAGCATATAGTGACACTTCTTGTAAAGGAGCTTAAGAAACGCTGTAAAGAACAGCTTGATATAGAGCTCACAGTGCGCGACAGTGCAAAATCCTTTATCGTGGACAAAGCCTATGACAGAAAATATGGCGCAAGACCTCTTAAACGAAAGCTTCAGGAGGAGATTGAAGACCGCATGTCAGAGGATATTATTACCGGCAAAATTAAGCGCGGCAATAAGGTAATAATTTCTACGAAAAACAAACAAATTTCATTGACTGTTGAGTAGAATTGGATTTATAATTAATATATCAATATAGCTACGGGAGGATAAAAATGGCTGTAATAAGTGAATTAATCCGTACTGAGGAAAACGGCAAGCTCAGCTTCGGAGATTATACATTGGCTGCAAAGGCAAAGCTTGACAATTTTGAGAAGGATGGAGATATCTACAAGGTAAAGACCTTTAAGGAGATTACAAAGCTCGAAAGAAACGGACTCTTTGTATACGAGTCTGTTCCGGGAACAGCGGTTATGGATTTCGAGGAGACTGCTGATACAGTGACATTTACTGTGGAGGGACCTGAGGATGCTCAGATTACTCTTGGCCTTGAAGAGGAGACAGAGTACGAAATTGATATAGCTGGAGCTGTTGCAGGTACTATGAAGACAAATCTCGGCGGCAAGCTCAGCTTAAGCGTAGAGCTTGAGGGTGTTGATTCAGTCGATATCAAAGTATCAAGAAAATAGAGCATATTTTTAGCCCGGTGAAAGCCGGGCTTTTTGTATTTTATAAAGGAGAACAATATGGCAAAAGGAAAGACCTCTGTATTTTTCTGCCAGGAATGTGGTTATGAATCGGCAAAATGGATGGGACAGTGCCCGGCCTGTAAGGAATGGAATACATTTGTAGAGGAAACCGTAGATAAAAAGTCGATAAGCTCGTCGGGAAAAGTAAAAAAAGAATCAAAGGCGGCACAGGTTCTGCCTCTTTCGGCAGTAAAAAGCGAGAAAGAGGAGCGTATAGTGACAGGTATAGCCGAGTTTGACAGAGTGCTTGGTGGAGGAATTGTGAGGGGGTCACTTGTGCTTGTGGGAGGAGATCCGGGTATAGGAAAATCCACACTTCTACTTCAGGTATGCAGGGAACTTTCACAAAAAAAGGTGCCATTACTTTATGTGTCAGGTGAGGAATCCCTGCATCAGATAAAGATGCGTGCCGACAGACTTGGCGATTTTACGGATTCACTGGAGCTTTTATGTGAGACAAGTCTTGATATAGCAAAGGATGTGATTCAGCGCAAAAAGCCTGAGGTTGTTGTGATAGATTCCATTCAGACCATGTATAACGAAGAGATATCATCTGCACCGGGCAGTGTCTCACAGGTCAGGGAGACAACCGGAGTGCTTATGCAGCTTGCAAAGACTCTGGGTATTTCTGTTTTTATAGTAGGACATGTGACAAAGGATGGTGCGGTTGCAGGACCGAGGACGTTAGAGCATATGGTTGACACTGTGCTTTATTTTGAGGGTGACAGATATGAGTCGTACAGGATACTTAGAGGCGTTAAGAACAGATTTGGTTCGACCAATGAGATAGGTGTATTTGAAATGAAGGCGGAGGGACTGGTTGAGGTAGAAAATCCGTCTGAGTATATGCTTAGCGGTAAGCCAGAGGGAGCATCAGGGTCAATTGTCACATGCTCCATAGAGGGAAGCCGACCGATACTTCTCGAGATACAGGCTCTTGTCTGTCACAGCTTTTTTAATAATCCAAGGCGTACAGCAAATGGTACAGATTATAATAAAGTAAACCTGCTCATGGCGGTCCTTGAAAAAAGAGCCAACCTGTCGCTGTCAGACTGTGACGCTTATGTGAATATAGCAGGCGGTATAAGGATGAACGAACCGGCGATAGACCTTGGGATAGTGCTTGCAATCGCATCAAGCAAAAAGGATATTATAGTGCGTGAGGATACCATATGCTTTGGAGAGGTGGGCTTAAGCGGAGAGGTGCGCGGAGTTACCATGTCAGAGCAGCGTGTGGCTGAGGCAAAGAAGCTTGGCTTTAAAAAGTGTATTGTTCCCAAAGTGTGTCTTGCAGGAGTGTCGCATATCAGTGGAATTGAGATTGTCGGTGTGGCAAATATCAAGGAAGCGATAGAGGCTGTCAGATAGTAATTGCGAGAATTGTATATAATAAACAGACAATTTAGAAAATTTATGTTTTTTAAGATAGTTTTACTACTTTAATTAATTGCAGTAAATCCGTTGACATATGTGTGCCGGGATGATATTATATCAAAGCTGACTCGCGGGACACATTGAGTTGTAGAGCCTGAGAGTTACGATTTACAAACATGGCTTTATGAATATATTTTGAAAATGATTATTGAAATGAGTCGTGAAAAAGTTCTTGACAAATGCAAAACATTTTGATAGAATAAACAAGCTGTCGCAAGACAGAGAACTTAAAACAGAGTTCGAAAAAATAAAAAAATGCTTGACAAACGAACAGCGATTTGATAAAATAATCAAGCTGTCGCAAGAGAGCAAAACAAAGAACATTGATAACTGAACAGTGAGAAACCTTGAAAGATTTTGAGAATCAATCAGAACGCTTCAATGAAAATTGAAGACCTTTAAAACAGTAAATTCAGATTTATCTGAATGAACGAATTAGCCAAGTTTAACTTGACTGAGATCAACTTTTTAACATGAGAGTTTGATCCTGGCTCAGGATGAACGCTGGCGGCGTGCTTAACACATGCA
>OGLJ01000027.1_pt1 | contig 167614 bp, 146 predicted proteins | sample 1572801 | NCBI WGS metagenome assembly OGLJ01 (sample SAMEA2581877, study PRJEB24529) | metagenome | biome: Human gut stool | place: China | collected 2011
CCCAAATGGTAGCTGACGACTACAAGTTTAAATCACTGACTGAAATCTGGTTGGGCGGTGACCACTACAAATGGCGTGCAATGCGTACAAACGGCGTAGATGAACGTTTCTGCACAGGAAAAGATACCACAGACTGGGAAAAATTCGAAAAATGGGCGGAAACAGTTCCTTATACTTTCCGTAATCCACTGTACCACTGGACTCACCTCGAATTGAAAACTGCATTTGGTATCAATAAAATATTGAATCCGCAAACAGCACGCGAAATTTACGATGAATGTAACGAAAAGCTGTCTCAACCTGAATATTCAGCTCGTGGAATGATGCGTCGCTATCACGTAGAGGTAGTTTGTACTACGGATGATCCTATCGATTCACTGGAATATCACATCAAAACACGTGAAAGCGGATTTGAAATCAAGATGTTGCCAACTTGGCGTCCTGATAAGGCTATGGCTGTAGAAGTCCCTGCTGATTTCCGTAGTTATGTAGAAAAGCTGGCAGAAGTTAGCGATGTTACTATCTCCAATTTCGATGATATGATCGCTGCTTTGCGCAAACGTCACGACTTCTTCGCAGAACAAGGTTGCCGTCTGTCTGACCATGGTATTGAAGAATTCTATGCAGAAGATTATACCGATGCTGAAATCAAGGCTATATTTAATAAGGTATATGGCGGCACAGAATTGACCAAAGAAGAAATTCTGAAATTCAAATCAGCCATGCTTGTTATCTTCGGTGAAATGGACTGGGAAAAAGGATGGACTCAACAGTTCCACTACGGCGCTATCCGCAATAACAACACCAAGATGTTCAAATTACTGGGCGCTGACACCGGTTTCGACTCTATCGGTGAATTCACCACAGCCAAAGCAATGGCTAAATTCCTTGACCGCCTGAATACCAATGGCAAATTGACTAAAACAATCCTTTATAACCTGAACCCATGCGCAAATGAAGTGATTGCAACTATGTTGGGCAACTTCCAAGATGGTTCTATCCCGGGAAAAATTCAGTTTGGTTCGGGATGGTGGTTCCTCGACCAAAAGGATGGTATGGAAAAACAAATGAACGCCTTGTCTGTGCTTGGTCTCCTAAGCCGCTTTGTAGGTATGTTGACAGACTCTCGTTCTTTCCTATCCTACCCGCGTCATGAATATTTCCGCCGTACATTATGTAACTTGGTAGGACGCGACGTAGAGAACGGAGAAATCCCTGCATCTGAAATGGAACGCGTAAACCAAATGATTGAAGATATCAGCTACAACAATGCTAAGAACTTCTTCAAGTTCTAACAGATTAGTAGTTGCACTATAAAAAATACCGCTACCAAAGTCGAATATGCTTTGAGTAGCGGTATTTTTATATTCTGTTCATATTATTCCGGTTTTCGGACTGCCCCATTATTCCTTGATTTTCAGGCGGGCACTTGATATACAAAAAAAAGGCAACCTTAGTTACCTCTTTTTAGTACACCCTCAGGGACTCGAACCCTGGACCCATTGATTAAGAGTCAATTGCTCTACCAGCTGAGCTAAGAGTGCATCGTTTTTCTTATTTGCGGGTGCAAAAGTAGTCCTTTTATTTTATTCATCCAAGCAAAATAAAATCTTTTTTTCGATGAAAGCGGCTTTTTTTAATCAAACTCGTATAGGTCAGAGGGAGTGCTACGCTTTAAAGCGCAGAGTTGCACATCTTTACCTACCAATATACCTTTACTCTTTAATTTCCATTCCACCGTCTTGTAAGCAAGTTCCGGATGATTATTGTCTTTGCTCAAATGACAAAGCCAGATATATTTCAGATCTTCCGTGATATTTTCAGCCAGGAACTCGGCAGTTGCAATATTGCTCATGTGTCCCGTACGGCTGGTGATGCGCTCCTTTAAATACTGCGGATATGTACCCATACGTAGCATTTCATCATCATAGTTAGCTTCCAGTATCAGGTAATTCGCTTTACGGATAAACTTGGCAGCAGTAGGGGTGATTTCACCAAGGTCGGTAAGGAACGAGAATACTTTTCCGTCGATTTCAATGCAATAACCCACATTGTCCGTACCGTCGTGGGGAACTTCGAAAGACTCAATGCGAAAATCTTCCAGTACCATCGGTTCTTCTTTCTCCAGATAATGAACGGAAGAGTGGAGCTTCTCCGTCATGCAATAACTTTTGTTGATTCCTTCGTGGATACGTGCAGTTGTGTAGACAGGGATGTGCAGTTTCTCACCCAGTCCGCCTACAGCTTTGATATGGTCTGCGTGGTCATGTGTTACGAATACCGCGCGTATCGTCTCCATGCCGACACCCACCTCCTTCAATGATTTCTTAATAGTACGTACTGCTATACCAGCGTCAATAAGTATTCCGTATTTTTCAGTGCCTATATAATAGCAGTTGCCACTACTTCCGCTCGCAAGGCTTATAAATTTTACTTTCATTATGTTCTCCTCAATTTAGAAAAAGCCGCCACTTTTATGGCAAAGTGACGGCAAATATACATAAAAAATGAGATATTCAGACCTTGGCTTTCTTCTTTTTGTCGATGGATTGGGTGATTTTGGCAAATACTAACAGTGCCAGTGCAGATATCAGACCGATAGCGGCGAAATAGTACCAGATATAATGCGCATTTGCGCTGGCAGCCTCCCATGCTTCACGAGTCTCAAAGAGGACAGGATCGGGACAGTATTTTGTCAACAATACTCCCGCGATACCAAAACCGAAGATGGAAGAGAGGAAGGAATGGAGATGGCTAAATCCAAGATACATACCTTCTTCACCCTTAGGCGCTTGCAGGGAGAAGTACTCCAGATAACGCGGTGAAATGAAACATTCTGCCAAAGCCTGTATCACGATACCGGCTATCATCATTAATGTGATATTGCTCATTCCGCTTATCACGTCATTTCCAAGCAGGTTACCACATGCCATCAGCAGAGCCGAGAAGGGGATAAGGAACATACCGATATTCATGGAAGTAATAGCCGACCGTTTCGCCATCAAACGCGTCACGAAACTAACGCAACAAACCACTACAAACGGATTTACATTGGCTATCCAACCCGGCTTGGCAGTTTCACCCGCCATACGGATTACATATTTAGGCATCGTAGCGTATAACTGTTGCTGTACCATCCAGAATCCCGTTATAATCAGGATAAGAATCAGCAGACGCCAGTTTGTTATGATGCGCAGGAAGCCCTGGCCGATTTCACGCATACTTTTTCCTTCGCCTGCCGTATGGGTAGATTTATAGAGCAGAACAACGGAAAGCAATGCCAATATGGTCATCGTAGCAGAGAAATAGTTGATATAGATATACGCCTGCTCTCCAATAACATTCCGCAACGGGTCAATCACTGTTTTTCCGGTAAATGCACCAATATTCACCATCATATAAAAGATGGAATAACCGCGTGCGCGGTTTGCTTCCGTAGTTTCTTTTGCCACTGAAGCTGAAATGATAGATTTGATAAACGATCCGCCCACCATGATAACAAACAGCACAGGAACGATCATCCAGCGGCTATCGCTATCCGGCAGTCCGGTGAAACGGGTTGCTTTACCATATTCCACCAAACCGGCAGCTTCCAGCAGGGTAGGGAGAATTCCTAAACCCAAATATCCGACAGACAGCAGCGAAAAAGCAACAATCATGGATTTCCGGAAACCTATCTTATCGGCATAAGCACCCGTGAAGATAGGCAAAAGATAAAGACCACCGGAAAATAAACCGGAAATCATACTCGCTTCAAGGTCGTTGAAGCCTAAAATAGAAGAAAGATAAATAGTGAGAACGATAAAAACGGCATAATACGCCATACGTTCGAACAGTTCGACCGTGTTGCTTACCCAAAAGGCTTTAGTGAACCCTTTAGATACATTTTTGGGTGATTGAGTCATCCTAATATTATGTTGTTAGTGAAAAATTAAGCGCAAAAATACATTTTTATGAAATTATATGCAAATTTCTTTCATATTTGCCTATTGTAAAAGGGAGAGAACGCTTTGTTTTTTCAATAAGATTCGTATCTTTGTTCTGTAATTTTTCAGCATAAAACTATGACAATAGCAGTTGATTTCGACGGAACTATAGTAGAACATCGCTATCCCCGTATCGGTAGAGAAATTCCTTTTGCAACAGACACTTTAAAACTGTTGCAGCAAGATCAGCACAGGCTTATTTTGTGGAGTGTGCGCGAAGGTGAACTTCTGGAAGAAGCCGTTGCCTGGTGCAAAGAAAGAGGAGTGGAATTCTATGCTGTCAATCGTGATTATCCCGAAGAAAAGCAGCAGGACTGTGGATTCTCCCGTAAACTGAAAGTAGACCTATTCATTGACGACCGTAATCTGGGCGGATTGCCCGATTGGGGACTTATCTATCAGATGATTAAAGAGCGTAAAACCTTCCGGGATATTTATACGCAAGGCAATATCCCTGCGGAACAGAACAAAAAGAAGAAGTGGTGGTTTTAGAAAATACCGTCCGGACTTTACCTAATTTATGAAAGTCCGGAGCAGTATCTTCATTGAGAAGAAAAAAAAGTGAGATGAAAAAAATAAGTGTATATTACTTATGCTTTTTATGAGTATCTCTGTAACCATAACTATATCCGTAGCCATATCCGTAACCATATTTCTTTTCCGCCAGATTACCACCATTCACTACTAAAGATATTTGGTTTAGTTGCCCTGATCGTTGTATCTCGACAATTTCAGACAACACATTCTTGTGCGTATAATTCATGCGGCACACATAGAGTGTGAAATCAGTCACTTTACTCAAGCTCAATGTATCACTAATCAATCCCACCGGAGCCGAGTCCACAATGATATAATCAAACTGTTCACGGAAATACGCGAATGCCTCTTTCAATCGGGCTCTTTCCAACAGTTCTGCCGGATTAGGAGGGATAGGTCCGGCAGGTGCGACGAATAATTGCTCATGTACTCCTGACGGGAAGATTATATCTTCCGGTTTTATCTCATTGTCCGAAAGGTAACTGGTCATACCTACATGACTCTTTATTCTGAAATACTCCGCCAGTCTGGGACGGCGGATATCCAGACCCACTACCAGTACCCGGCATCCCAGAAAAGCAAAGGTCAGAGCCAGGTTGATGCTGATGAAACTCTTTCCTTCTCCGCTAATGGTGGAGGTCATCAGGATACATTTTTTGTCACCGTCTTCAGTAAGAAAACGCAGATTGCTTCTCATGCGGCGAAAAGATTCTTCCATGATGCCGTTTTGTCCTTCTTCAACGCCACCACCTTCTTTGGTATACGGAATGATTCCCATTACAGAAATTTGTGTACTCTCTACTTCTGCTACCGACATTATTTTAGTACGGAAAATGCCTCCGAACAAAATCACTCCTGCCGTCATTGCACATGCCAGAAACAGACTTCCGGCATAAATCATCATACTTCGCGGAGCTATCGGTCTGTCAGCAGATAGGGGAGCATCAATCACTCTTGCTTTGTTCATTGTGGCTGCCAAAGAAATAGCTGCCTGTTCACGCCGTTCAAGCAACATCAGATATAGGTTTGCCTTAATTTGCTGTTGACGGTCTATGTTATTGAACTCCCTTTCCTGCTTCGGCATATTTCCGATACGGGAGTTGAAATAATCGGTTTTACGCAGAATATCAGTGCGTGCTATGCTCAGTCCGTCTTTCACACCGACCACAGAACTTACTACATTTCTTCTCAATGCATCAATGCGAATATCCTGATTAACAACCGTCGGATTATCTGCCTTCATGGTATTCATCAGCCGCTCACGTTCCAGCAGTTCCTTGTTATATTCGTTAATCAGTTGCACCAGTTCCGTATCGGCAATCCCCGTATTCACCGGTAATAGCGAAAAACGGTGTTTATCATCCGACAAATAGTTATAAATATAGTTAGTCATATTTAGTTGCATCTCCACATCCAGCAACTTCTTTTCGTACTCATTGTTTGTATTCAGATCCAGAGTCATGTTGGTTTTCAAATCGCTCAGACGTTCTTTTTGTTTGTATTGCTCCAGATGCTTTTCTACAAATCCCAGTTCGTTGCTGATACTGTCCAAACGTTCTTCCAAAAAGATGAGTGTATTTCCTGTCACCTTATTCTTATCATCCATTGCATCCCGGTTGTAGACTTCAATCAACTTAACAAGAAAAGCTTCCGCACGATCCTTATCCGTATCCTTGAAGGTCAGACTGATGATAGAAGTTTTCTTTGAGGTAGTGGTGACCACCAGCTGACCGGAATAATCGTTTACGGCCTCAATAGGACGGCAAATACTTATCTTTATGGCCTCGGAAAACTGATGTCCGGGCAGTAATCTTAGAGTGCATCGTCCGGCAGGAGTTTCTATAAAAGCGGGGAAACCTGTGAAAGTCTCCGTTACACAAATATCGTCCAAGGCGCTGCTCACGGCATAACGTTCACCTGTTTTCTCTACTTGTATCAGCAATGTCCCACTCAATGTATCCATGGATGCTTTATCCATAGAAGCAATGATGGGAGGTGTAGTGGTTTCATTATAGAAAAGTCCATCTTTCACCTTGTACTTCGTATGCAGATTCAGCTCATTAATCACTTGCAGCAGGATAGAGCGTGAACGCAATATCTCCATTTCATCTTCAATCTGCGTATTTGCAGAGGTGAGGGAAGAAGGAGCGACTTTCTGAAATAGCTCATCAATGGCCTTATTGCTTCCTTCCGAATCCTTGATGACAACAGAAGCCGTCGCCTGATAGATGGGAGTAGCTACATGTACATAAATGTATGCTCCGGCAAGTGCTACCACAGCAGCCAGCAGAAACCACCGCCAGTGTGCTAACAATTTGTAGAATAGTTCAATCAGGTCTATTTCTTGTTCCTGCATTTGATTAGTGTCTGTTTGATTGGTGTTCATATATATAGATTGTGTTAGTTAGTGAATTATACTTTTTATCGTAAAATATTGACCATTAACCCTGCCAGGGATATAAGTATAGAGGTTATGGAAATCAGAAGATTGGTGGAAGAACCAATGTTGGCACTCTGTTTCTTTGCCTTGTTCGGCTCCACGTAGACGATGTCGTTTTGCCGTAGATAGAAGTCGGGTGAATAAATGATGTTTTCATCATTCAGGTTGATGGTGATAAGTTTTTGTTTGCCGTCTACGGTGCGGATGATACGTACATTATCCCGCTTCCCGTATATGGTCAGATCACCCGCCATTGCTACAGCTTCAAAGACATTCACCTGTTCGTTATTTACGGTATAGACTCCCGGGCGGCTTACTTCTCCAATTACGGAAATCTTATAGTTTACCAACCGGACAGTTACGATGGGACGCTCTTTCAAGTAGCGTTCCAGTTTCCCCACAATCAGTTCAGAGGTTTCCTGAGTGGTCATTCCACCTACTTTCAAGGTGCCGAGTACAGGGAAAACGATCTCGCCCTGATTGTTCACCAGATAGTTTTGCAGGGTAGGTTGTGAAACTAAATTAGTGGAATTGATTCCTGTTTGCGAAGCAGGTACCACTAAATTGAAAGGCAAGGCGGCTTCCGGTTCAGAACAACTGACGGAGATGGTAAGCAAATCTTTAGGCATGATGCGGGCATCATATTCTATAAGAGTGTCCCGGAATCCCTCATTCAGCTTTTGCAAATAGGATACTTGCCTGCTTGATGAACAGGAAGAACAGAGCAGGCACAGAAAAGTTGCCGCACATAAGGCAGATATAGTATTTCTCATCATGTATATCCGGTGTCGAAAGTCCCATACGACACCTATAAATAAAATGAAAGCGTGGGAACTGCTGCCATTATCTGTCAAGAGGTATCGCCAAACACCCGGATATAGATAATAAAGACAACAGCCCACGCTCTACTATACATTTGGATATACAGCGAGCATGAGCGTTTTGTTGCCTATTATTCTTATACCCATTTGAAATTTGGCGATTTCCTTGACAAGAATAATATGGTAAACGCTTCTAACTATTTAATATGTAACGCCTTAGGAGTATATCAGAATAACCCTAAAGATGTCGCAAATGAATAATTTATAAAAGCCAATAACATAGAGAAATTTTCTCTCCCATATATATAAAAGGAGCGCATCAATATAACTTTGATGCACTCCTTGCTATGAGTAAAAAGTAATTCTTCTTTTAGAACTTGAAGAAATTCTTAGCGTTATAATAGCTGATATCTTCAATCATCTGGTTCACGCGGTCCATTTCAGAAGCCGGAATTTCACCATTTTCAATATCACGGCCAACAAGATTACACAATGTACGGCGGAAATATTCATGACGCGGATAGGAGAGGAATGAACGAGAGTCCGTCAACATACCTACGAAACGGCTCAACAGCCCCAGTACGGAAAGGGCATTCATCTGTTTCTCCATACCGTCTTTCTGATCGAGGAACCACCAGCCGGAACCAAACTGTATCTTACCCGGAATCGTGCCATCCTGGAAGTTACCCAACATAGTGGCAATAACTTCATTAGCGCACGGATTGAGGTTATAAAGAATAGTCTTCGTCAACTTGCCTTTGGAATTCAAGCGGTCGAGGAATTTAGACATTGCCTTAGCAGTAGTAAATTCACCGATAGAATCGAAACCAGTATCAGCACCGAGCAACTTGAACATCTTGCTATTATTGTTACGGATAGCGCCATAGTGGAATTGTTGTGTCCAGCCTTTTTCCCAGTCCATTTCACCGAAGATAACCAGCATAGCTGATTTGAATTTCAGGATTTCTTCCTTAGTCAGTTCTGCTCCACCATATACCTTATTAAATATAGCTTTGATTTCAGCATCTGTATAGTCTTCTGCGTAGAATTCTTCGATACCGTGATCAGACAATTTACAGCCTTGTTCAGCAAAGAAGTCGTGACGCTTGCGCAGGGCAGCTACCATATCATCGAAATTAGAAATAGCAACACCGCTTACTTCAGCCAGTTTCTCAACGTATGCACGGAAGTCAGCAGGAACTTCTACAGCCATTGCCTTGTCAGGACGCCATGTCGGCAACATTTTGATTTCAAAACCACTTTCGCGTGTTTGAATATGATATTCCAGAGAGTCAATAGGATCATCCGTAGTACAAACAGCTTCCACATGATAACGGCGCATCATGCCACGAGCAGAGTATTCCGGTTGAGCCAGCTTCTCATTACACTCGTCATAAATCTCACGGGCAGCCTTCGGGCTCAGGATCTTATCGATACCGAACGCTGTCTTCAACTCCAGGTGTGTCCAGTGGTACAAAGGATTACGGAAAGTATAAGGAACGGTTTCAGCCCACTTCTCAAATTTTTCCCAGTCGGAAGTATCCTTACCTGTGCAGAAACGTTCGTCTACACCATTGGTACGCATAGCACGCCATTTGTAATGGTCGCCGCCCAACCAGATTTCAGTCAATGACTTAAACTGATAGTCATCCGCTACCATTTTAGGGATTAAGTGACAGTGATAATCGATAATCGGCATCTTGGCCGCATGTTCATGATACAACTTCTGTGCGGTTTCTGTCTGCAACAGGAAGTTTTCATCCATAAATTTTTTCATTCTACTGTGTTTTAAGTATATAAAAATATTACTTTCTCTTTTCTATACCTATATAGTATTGATTGTAAAGCTAATAGGCAAGATATTGGTTTTTGCTTTTATTAACCGTTATCGAACACAAAAGTAGAAAATTTACTTGGAGAAACAAAATAATTCGTATCTTTGCCGCAAATATTTATAATATTTAAGTTTTAGACATTGAACCTTTAGTGCCTTAAAACGAATGAGACAAAGAATATGGAAAACAAGAACTACACCATTAAAGACATTGCCCGCATGGCGGGTGTTTCTGCCGGAACTGTGGACCGCGTGTTGCACAATCGGGGAGATGTTTCTGCTGCCAGCAGGGAGAAGGTTCAAAAAGTGCTTGATGAGATAGACTATCATCCTAATATGTTTGCCATTGGTCTGGCAGCCAAGAAGCGCTACCGTGTTCTGTGTATTATACCTTATTATGTGGAACATGACTATTGGCATTCCGTTGCAGAAGGCATCAACCGTGCCGCACAAGAGTTGCGTCCTTTTAATGTAAGCGTGGACTTTTTGTGCTACCATCATGCCGACCGGCTTTCTTATGAAAAAGCCTGCGCGAAGCTCCGCAAAGAAATAGTGGATGCCGTATTGATCGCCCCCAATTTCCGTGAAGAGACAATGTCGCTGACATCTTATCTGGAAGGGAAAAAGATACCTTACGCATTTGTCGACTTTAATATAGAAGACACCCATGCACTCTGCTACATCGGCCAGGACTCCCAAACAAGCGGGTATATGGCTGCTAAAATCCTGATGCGCAAGTATAAGGAAGGACAGGAACTGATACTATTTCTTAATAATAAAAAGAATAGTCCGGCAGAAATACAGATGCAACGACGCATGGACGGTTTCATGAATTTTATTGCACAGGAACATGAAAATCTGATGGTTCATGATGTAGTACTGAATAAAGAAGATGATGAAGCCAACCGCCGGACACTGGAAGATTTCTTTGCCGCACATCCCAAGGCAGTATTAGGAGCCGTTTTTAACTCACGTGTCTACCAGGTGGCAGGATATCTACAGGAAACAGGACACCATTTGGAAGGACTAGTTGGATACGACCTTCTGCCAAAGAACGTGGAGTACCTGAAATCCGGCGAAGTAAATTATCTCATCGGACAACGACCGGGACTGCAAGGATACTGTGGCGTAAAAGCTCTGTGCGACCATGTCGTATTCAAACGTCCAGTGACCGGTGTAAAGTATATGCCTATCGACATCCTGATGAAAGAAAACATCAATTTCTATTTTGAATTTGAATAAACATCATAATATCAATCACTTTAAAAACGATTTTTAAGCATGAAAGCATTAAACAAACAGACCGCTCCCAAGGCTCAGCGCCCGGAACGTATCATTCAATTCGGTGAAGGAAACTTCTTACGTGCATTTATCGACTGGATTATTTATAACATGAACGAAAAAACGGACTTCAATAGCAGTGTTGTAGTAGTTCAACCCATCGACAAAGGTATGGTAGACATGCTGAATGCACAGGATGATCTTTATCACGTAAACCTGCAAGGATTGGATAAAGGAGAAACTGTCAATAGCCTGACAATGATCGACGTTATCAGCCGTGCACTGAATCCTTACACTCAGAACAATGAATTCATGAAGTTGGCTGAGCAACCGGAAATGCGTTTTGTAATCTCCAACACAACGGAAGCCGGTATCGCTTTCGATCCCTCCTGCAAACTGACTGACGCTCCGGCTTCTTCTTATCCGGGCAAACTGACCCAACTACTGTATCATCGTTTCAAGACATTCAACGGTGATAAGAGCAAAGGTCTGATTATCTTCCCTTGCGAACTTATCTTCCTGAACGGTCACAAACTGAAAGAAACCATCTACCAATATATCGAATTATGGCAATTGGGTGATGAATTCAAGACTTGGTTTGAAGAAGCATGTGGTGTGTACGCTACGCTTGTTGACCGTATTGTTCCGGGATTCCCGCGCAAGGATATTGCAGCAATCAAGGAAAAATTGCAGTATGATGATAATTTGGTGGTACAGGCCGAAATCTTCCACCTTTGGGTTATCGAAGCTCCGCAGGAGATTGCCAAAGAATTCCCTGCTGACAAGGCTGGTTTGAATGTATTGTTCGTTCCTTCTGAAGCACCGTATCACGAAAGAAAAGTAACGTTGCTGAATGGCCCTCACACTGTTCTTTCTCCGGTAGCTTACTTGTCGGGCGTAAACATTGTGCGTGATGCTTGTCAACATCCGGTTATTGGTCAGTACATCAACAAGGTAATGTTCGATGAGTTGATGGAAACATTGAACTTGCCGAAAGATGAGTTGAAGAAGTTTGCGGAAGATGTATTGGAGCGTTTCAACAACCCGTTTGTTGACCATGCTGTTACCAGCATTATGCTGAACTCTTTCCCGAAATATGAAACTCGCGACCTGCCTGGCTTGAAGACTTATCTGCAACGCAAAGGTGAATTGCCTAAGGGACTGGTTCTCGGTTTGGCCGCTATCATTACTTATTATAAAGGTGGTGTTCGTGAAGACGGTGCTGAGATCACCCCGAACGATGCTCCGGAAATCATGCAATTACTGAAAGACCTGTGGGCAACAGGCGATACCCAGAAAGTAACCGAAGGTGTACTTGCTGCAACTTCTATCTGGGGCGAAGATTTGAATAATATCCCGGGACTTACCGCTGCTGTGAAAGCTGATCTGGATTCTATCCAAGAAAAAGGTATGCTGGAAACAGTAAAGGGAATTCTTTAATTAATCTACAAGTATCACAAAGGAGATAGGGCGGGGCGGAGGCTTCGCCCTATTTTTTTCTATTATCCCTTTGCTTTCCATAAAAAAAAGATTTTCTTTGCAATAAATAACATTTTCAAGCTCACGAGGTATGGTTACAAGCTACAAGTAGCTGCGCTATATTCCGAAAGACACTTGTAGCTTGTAGCTGATTCATAACTGAAAAGAAAGATATTAATTCCCCCAAGAGGTTATAACGATAAATAAAATAGACTAAGTAATAAGCAAGAAATAACTTATACTATCTCAATTCCCAGGAGGAGGGGAATTGAGATAGTACAGACTAATTAATAACGAGTACTTATATGAAAGAAGAATTAAAAAGAAGAGAGTATTGTAAGACGACTTCTTTAACGAAAAGTCTTATTGCTTTTGTAGTATGCTTGGTATGTTTTGTTTTTTTTCTTTTCTGGAGTCCTTCACGAGAACTGGCAAAAAAAGATGTGAAGATTGTGTTGAAGGAAGACTGTAATAAATGGATATATGTATGGTCTGGTGAGAGTGGAAAACTTGAAGAAACCAACGAAACATTAAAAGCCGGTACAAGCCTGAAAGGCATTGCCGAAGATGGACGTTGGACATGGATTGTGGAAGATGAAAACGGCAACCGCTTTGGCGTGCCCAAATTGGCTGTCGAAGGTGAAGTAAAGGAGCTGCGAGCTATGAATCCCGATTTCCGCTATGTTTATCGAGCCGATTCATTGACCGGTTTCTCATTAGAACGTATACGCAAAGAAGCCGGAGACTATTTGATGGCCGATGTATCGACACGCAGTTATTATTTTCCGCAAGTTGTGCTGGCCAAAGGGGAAGGAAGAACGAAAGGAGTGTTACTCACGGTAGATGAACAGGGACTTGTGATACATACAGAACGTACCTCGGAGTTAAAATATAACTTATACACGAGTGCACCCTTCTTTTATTATATAATTAGTTGGAATCTTGTCACGAACTTCCAGCCCTTTACGGTAGACGCTAATAGTCAGCCGCTGCACCACAAATCCTTAAGCAGTAAATTCGGTTCGTGGTTTAAGGGGATTTTCTCCTCCATTTTCTGGTTTCTCATGAAGCTGATACTGTTCTTATTGATATTGGGCGGATTGACGCTAATAGTGTATGGAGCCGCAAGTCTCCTGTTTGTTGCACTGGGGCGCATGCCGGGAGTGAAAAATTCGTTTATCGCCAAACTGGAATATGTATACATGATCCCTTGGATGTATATCTTGTTGCTTTCCTGTCTCTACTTATTCAATTCTCTTTGGATAATTCTTTTGCCGGGAGGCGTATTGCTACTGATATGGATGTGCGCTGCTGTAGAAAAACTCTCCATTCGTGACGCCCGTTGCCCGTCATGCGCGGCACTTAATAAATTAAATGTAGTTGAAATCACTTATTTGACAGGAGTGGACGTGGAGCCTGCATGGGGGACAAGTTGGATAAAGAATACACTTGTTGATGTGGAAAAAGCACGTAGACGGGAACATCACTTGGTGGAAACCGATACAGAGTGTGCCGTTTGTCATCACCACACACATACGGATAGTGAGACTGATTCGGTGAATGACTGGAAGCCTCTCAAAGAGTTTGCATGCCCTAAGTGCGGACAGCATGCTTTAAAAGCTACTTCGCTGGTAAAAGATTCAAATGTGAAACGCCATGAGTATACTTCACGGAAAGAAGGGAAAATCAAGGACAAAGGCTTTGATTTTGTAGAATGGGAAACTCGCTATGAAAGCAAGGACATAGTGTCAAGCCATGAGTATTGGACAGGTACTATTACTTATCATCAGGAAACGAACTGCGGACACTGTGATTATCATTATGAAATAGATCACACAGAAAAAGTAGATGAAAGTCCTACCAAAACCAGTACCGTGGAGGAAGTACGCAAATGGAAACGCGTTGATAAGTAACAACGTTTTTTAGACGTTGTTTCCTACATCCTACACCCATGATTATACTCCACTGAATATCAAGCAAATATATGGTGTATAAAAGGGTGTAGGCAGATGTATAAAATCCTCTTCCTACACCCCGGAATTCATAAAAAACACGTTTTTTTATTCTGTAACCTCCTTATTATCAGCCCGTACATACACTTTGTGCGAACCTTGCCCCACTGTATTCAAATACCCCTTTTCTACAAGCAAATTGAGGTCATTCAATGCTTTATTCTTCAAAAGTCCTGTAATTCCGCTATAATCATGACGGGTAATGAAAGGATGTGTCTCCAAAAAAGCCAGCAAACGGCGATAACGCTCCGCACCGCTAAGTTCCGCGCTTTTTCGGAAACCATATTTGGCACGTTCTACATAGCCCGCACAGCGTTTCCGGAAATCGGGAGACACACGCAGGTGTACTTTGCCAAAGAAAATAGTTTGCGAATGAATCTCTTTGGGATCCATTACCGGACGGGCTTGCAAGCTTGCCGAAAAATATCCGATATCACCTAACTGTACATGATGTCCTTCGGACAGGTAATAGGAAATACGGTCCTCAAGCAAAGCCACCACGCCCTTCACATCACCGGGAGTGAAGCTAGACATATCGGCTATATCCTGAACCAAGCGCTCCATTTCAATAGTACCCTTATTTACGATACGTGGGTACAAAGGTTGTAATTCGCCGTCACCCTTCGGGTTCGGGCGTCTCCGAAAATCATATTCTGCTGCCATAATGCTATGTTATTAAGTTACTAAATCATCATTTGCCCCTTTCCTTTTCCTCTTTTGCATTAAAGAAAATATCAGTAAGCTATAGGCAAAACTTTGTTTTCCAATTGTGGGCTGTGCATCCTGCAATTGTAAGATGCACAGCCCACAGCCGAGAACTGTTCGTCCCGCAATTGCGGGACGAAGTTTTGCTACTGACAAAGATACAAAAACAATAAGGGAAAGTCAAGTTTTCTACCAACTATATTTCAATTTTTATGATTGCTTTATGATGGACAGAAAAGGGGTGTTACCGCTTAACAAAAGCCTTGATTTATTTGTTTTAAACGCATTTTATACCTACCTTGCAGTCTCTTAGGAAAAGGTTCTTAGGAATAAATTATTTTTTAAATAAACACACAAATGAAAATAACCCTTGTCAGAGAAGAAAAAGAGAGTGGGAGAGAAGCCGTCAGCACCTGCGAGGCAGATGTATTATTGGAACGGATAAAGACAGAAACTAAAGCAGCACACGTCACCGCACTACGGACCATGCTACTATATACCACCCCTGATGCTCGTGGTCACTACGAGCACATTGATAAATTGCCACGCATTTATCCGGCTGTAGAATATGGAAGAAGCCGCGATGGAGGCAGAAAGCTGAAGCGCTACAACGGCATAGTAATGCTCGAAGTAAATGGCCTGGCCGGATTGTCAGAAGTAGAACTAGTGAAAGAGCAGGCAAGATTATTACCGCAAACGTGGGCAGCTATTACCGGAAGCAGCGGACGGAGCGTAAAGATATGGGTGAAATTCGTGCTTCCCGACGGAAACCTCCCTGTAAAAGAGGAGAATATCACTCTCTTTCATGCCTGCGCTTATCGTATGGCTGTGCAGTGCTATCAACCCATACTGCCGTTTCCCATAACCTTGAAAGAGCCTAACCCCGCACAAAGCTGCCGCATGACGCTGGACACTGATCCTTATTTCAATCCTGACGCCATAGCTTTCTGCCAGGAGCAGCCGTTCAGCATGCCCGGTGAACAGACTTTCCACCAACGAAAATTGGCGGAAAAGAATCCGTTGCTGAGACTGAAACCCGGATTTGAGACATCAGAAACCTTCACCATACTGTTTGAAACAACCCTCGGCAAGGCATTGGATGAAATGCAGAACTGGAAGCGGGGAGATACCTTGCATCCGCTACTGGTGTGCCTGGCCGAAAATTGCTTCAAAGCAGGGATACCGGAAGAAGAAACCGTACGTCAGGTTATGATACACTATTACAGACAGGCAGACGAACAGGATGTCAGGATAACCATTCACAATCTGTATCGTGAATGCAAAGGATTTGGTAAGAAGTCAGCCCTGACACCGGAACAAAAAATCTCACTGCAATTGGAGGAATTCATGGGACGTAGATATGAATTCCGTTTTAATACCGTCAGCAATGATCTGGAATTTCGTCAAAAGGACTCCATTCACTTCTACTTCCAGCCTGTTGACCAACGGGCACGGAACAGCATATCAATGGATGCCCTGCAAGAAGGCATTAAAGTGTGGGACCGGGATGTAAACCGCTATCTGGCGTCCAATCGTGTACCACTATACAATCCGGTAGAAGATTATCTGTGCAGCGTAGGGCGTTGGGACGGTAAAGATCGTATTCATGCGCTTGCCGACCTCGTACCTTGCAATAATCCACACTGGCGTCAACTCTTCTACCGTTGGTTTCTGAATATGGTGGCTCACTGGCGGGGGCTCAACAAACAGTATGCCAACAGCACATCGCCTCTTTTAGTCGGTGCTCAAGGTTTTCGAAAATCAACCTATTGCCGGATCATTCTTCCGCCCGAACTTCGTTTCGGCTATACGGACAGCCTGGATTTCAGAAATAAGCGGGATGCCGAAATGTATCTGGGGCGTTTTATGCTGATCAACATTGATGAGTTTGACCAGATCAGCATGAATCAGCAAGGTTTTCTAAAACATCTGTTACAGAAGCCTGTAGCCAATCTGCGCAAACCTTATGGCAGTAGTATTCAGGAGATGCGACGTTATGCTTCATTCATAGGTACCAGTAACCAAAAAGATTTGCTGACCGATCCGAGTGGTAGCCGCCGTTTTATCTGTATCGAGGTAACGGCACCCATCAATACAAACGTTACCATCAACTACCGTCAACTGTATGCACAAGCAATGGAGGCTATCACGAAAGGAGAACGTTACTGGTTTGATGACACAGACGAAGCAATTCTGAAGGAATCTAACCGGGAATTCGAACAAATCAGTCCGCTGGAGCAACTTTTCCATTGTCATTTTCGTTCACCGGAAGAAGGAGAGACGGGAGAACAATTGTCCGCCATGCAGATTATTGAATATCTACAAGAGAAGAACAAGGCTATTAATCTGTCTCAAAGCAGTATAACTACATTTGGACGTATTTTGAAAAGAAACCAGATTCAGTCCAAACGAACTAAGAAAGGGATGATATACGAAGTGATAAAGTTGTGATTTCAGTAAAATTGTGGTGTAGGAAGGCAGGCTTCCTACACCTTTCTACATACTTTCCTACATCATATATCAACTTGTAAATTAACGACTTAATCGTTTCGGTGTATGATGTAGGTTCCTTTTAGAAAATAGTGTTATGAGAATTTTCTTTTTATTCTGCTCCCCGTAATATGAATGTTGTGGCCCCGATAGTAACGATAGCCCCGTCCTCAATACGGATACGGTCTTTATCTCCCAGTATTTCATTATTCAGAAAAGTTCCGGTCAGACTGGGGGCATCTTGCAGAGTATAAACAAGTTTGCCTTGTTTATTTCGCTTCACATTAATAATGCAGTGACGGCGATCCATACTCATGTCCGACGTTTCAATAGGAGTATTAATATTGGTTCCCACACAGCGACGACCAATTACATTGTCACCTTCCTGCAAAGGAAGCACTTGTTTGAAGCCAAACACATTCTCAATCACTGTAATACTGCCAAAAGCATCTTTAAATTCTTCTTCATCAGGGCGTTCTTCCTTTTGCGGAGCACGCATCTTTGTCTTTCCCAGACGAATACTAAACTGCTTGCCACAATGCTCACAAACGAAGACCAATGACTGACCTTCGCTGTATTTTGTTTCATCGAACAAAAGATAATTCTCACATTTAGGACAACGGATACGCTTCATAAGATTAAAAAATTAAGAATTATCACTTCTTCAGCACCCAAGCATTTTTGTACATCTCATTTTGGCGAATTCTTGCCAAAGCCTGATAAGCTTCCACTTCTGTTCCGCAAGATTCAATGCTGACACGCATTTTGCCGTCTCCAACAATCGCTTTTGCAGTGGAGAAACCTTTTGCAACCAGCTGGGCTGCCATTGCTTCTGCATCTTGTTCTGTGCCCACGCTAGCAATGATAATATGATAGGGTCTTTTAGGAGTGGCAACGGACTGTTTAGCAGCAACAGGTTGCACATTTTGTTTAGGAGTCTCAGAAGTTACAACTGCTTTAGAAGTCTCATTCTTAGCTTGAGCTTCTGTAGATACAGCCGGTGTTTTACCAACTTTGACTTCTCTAACCGCAACAGGCGCTACCACTTTCTTTTGTGTCCCTTTTTGCTTGTTAGCTGATTTGCGGGTGGGAGTATTCTGCTTTACAACAATCGGTGTAATAGCCAAAGATTGCTTTTCTATTTTCTCAAACAACTCATCCGGTAATAGCTTTGCATAATTTTCTTCCACCACTTCCGTATTCTCTATCGGAGTAGAAAAGAAGAAAGAAAGCACAATTGCAGCTACCACTGCGGCAGCATTAGTCAGATATGCACGGTTAAATTTGATGGGGAAAGTACGTTTTTCCTTTTTGATAGCGGCAGGCACTGAATAAGCGGCAACGTTCTCGGTCGACGGTTTTTCCAAAGCAGACAATTCCTGCATCTCAAATGCATCCAGCCCATATAAATAAGGAGTTGTGATCTTATTATCATAAGGTGCGAAGTCGAAGGTGTTATGAATAGTGTAACGTACTTCGCCAACATTCGGCAAATCAACCTTACCGTCTTCGTGCAACGTGGCTATTAATTCGTCCACTTTACGTTCTACCATCTTGGTAGCATCAGAGAAATTGGTTCCATACACAGACATATAAGACTGTACCAGCAAACCGTCATTCATCTTCAATTGCGGATTAAAGCCGATAATACGGGTAGGGGGCAGGAAAATATTTTCTTCTTTCACTCTTGTAGCCGAAGCGTAATGAGCAACAAATCCTCCCAAACCCGGAACAATGACGCAGTCATTTTCCAATAACAAAGCTTCTATATGTTGTGCCAATTCAATCATGCTGCAAAAGTAACGCAAATCTCGGATATAAGCCAGTTTCAGGGCATTTTTCTTTTCAACAATTTATAAACAATGCAGAATGGTACAATGCTTTCTTTGAATAAAAGCCGACTGATTCGTTAATGAATCAGCCAGCTTTTATTAATTTCGGACCTGTATTTTCGTTAATTAGCTATGATCATTCTTTTTGTATCAATCAAACGACCATCTGTTACCAATGAATAAATATAAATTCCATTAGGCAATTTAAAAGTATCTACATATATCTCATTTTGTCCTTTTGTTCCTATTGGCAATTTTAGAACCATTCCTCCCATAGTGTTGTATATTTGGATATAAGCATTGACCGTCTCTAAAGGGATATAACAGTTTATAGCAGTACTTCCTTTAGCCGGATTAGGATTATTTTGTTCCATTCTGGCATCTTTTTTGTCTTTTACCATTTTATCGTCTATATTATTGTTCTCATCCATAATACCTCTGGTCATCGAATTTGAAGCTGTACCATTATATATTCTAACAGTACTACCTAACTCTGCAGTAAAACCTGGCACTATCCTCACGGAATTATAGCCATTCATAATGACATTTGCACCGCTCCTTATAGTTACATTTTCAGCATACAACTTAGAATGTTTATATATTTTATTGGACGTGATGGTTACATTCTTAATATTGCCATCAAATGTTGGCGTCTCTCGTTTAATCGTTATTGTTTTAGTATTACCCAAAACACTTCTAAAACCAAGAGGAGTAACCTTTATAGTTTCACCATTACCGGATGTTGCATTATAATTAACTTTAATGGTCCGGCCGCTATAGAATGTTTTTCCACCCCAAGACTTTGGAGTTTCCCACTTAAACTCCGTGATTTTATTTTTGCTTAACGGATATGCCATTTCTGGAACAGTGCATTCCAATATACCTGTTTGCCCAAGCGGAAGTTTTATTATATCATTGGTAACTTTACTCCCATTGTATCTGAAATCTGTAATATACATATTCTTGATACTGTTTATATTTACTTCGATGCGGAGCAAAACAGGGCCATTGATATCTACGGTTATAGTTCCTTTATTTGTGGTATCATCCCAGACAACATCAGCATAGAGCACGGCAATTGCCTGCCTCAGTTCAGTTGGACCATTTACATTGTTAAAACGACCATTGGTAATTTTCCACCGAACTACCGTATTGATATCCCATCCATCCAAATTAGCTCTATATGAGTAGTATGTTCCTGGATCAACAGTTGTAGGTCCTACAAGAGAATTCCCTACGGAGAAGGAACTCAGACTATTTAATAACAGGAATATGAAAATAATATATTTTTTCATCATAGTATTTATTTTCATTGGGTAATTTTTGATTTCAATTCTTCTATTTCTTTTTGTTGCTGCTCCATCGTTTTTTGTTGTTGAATCACGTACAAAGTCAGTTCCTCTATTTTCTGGAGTAGAAGCGCATTAGTTTCTCCTACATTGATACCATTGGTTTTAACCTCTTGCTCAGAAGGCACATTCGGCAATCTACCTTTCTCCTTTATATGTTCTTCAACTTCTCTCAATGTAGGTAATTTATAATTTCTCTTAAAGACAAAATCAGCCCAATTTGATTCTACCAAGATTTCTTTTGCCCTGATAGTTCCATTTACATCAAGTTTGTTTTGAGGGTTTTCAGTGCCAATACCTACGTTTCCACTTGTAATTAATAGGCTATCAGCCCTTATTGTACCATTTATGTCTAATGAAGTCGTTGGATCTGAAATTCCAATTCCCATCTTTCCATTTGTTTTGAATATAAATTGAGGGGTAAAAAAATCCTCGCTCCAATGTTGTCTTCCAATCATGAATCTATCATTATTATCATCGCCAACATTTAGTAGGAAATCGGTCTGATCTAATGTAATATTATACCGTACAAAGTGTATATCATCCATATTATCTCCATTATGACCAAAATTAAGTTTCTTTCCATATCCAACGTAAAATTCAGATTCGGTAGCACCTAACTGCAGATCCTTTTCTATAATTTCAAATGGAGAAACATAACCATCATCTTGACTTTCAGTTTGAGAAAAAACTCCTATGCAAATCAATAGGAGTGAACATAATGCATAAATCTTTTTCATAATAATATTTTTTAGAGGTTAATAAATATGTATGAAAATTAGCCAATTAAATTTCAGAACATAAAAATATTGATATGTTAAGAAACACATATGTGATATAATGCAACTAAACCATTAAATAATTTATTTATATACAACATCTTAATCTTTTTCTATGGAATATTTCACTTTTAATTTCTCTATTCATATTCATTTGCTGAATTACACACAAGAACAACACTTCTATTTTTTTTTGAGTAAATACAATATTATTGAAAGATTTTGAAGCGAAAAATGAATAGTTATAACCTAATAAAATTGGAATGTTTGATAAGATTGTAAATGATAATAATATATTCAAAGACAAAATGGTAAATTCAACTATTCATATCGCCAAACAAATTATAAACCGCAACAAAAAATACCGCGTCGGACAGCGAAGTATAATCATTAGTGCTTTATTTGATAAAACGCTCAAGAAACAATGAACAAATTATAGACAACCTAACAATAAACCCGCCTAACCAACGTTTATTGACTATAGAACTATTGCTTTTACGATAGTCAAATTAATAAAAGATAAAAGATAAGATATACGATGAAAATAAGAATGCTGATTCCTGCTTTTTCGTTACTAATATTAATGTCGTGCAAAACAACGACTAATACTATTACCTATTTTCAGGATTTAGACAACCAGATGCCAGCTGTTACCGAGCAATCTGTTAATTATACCCCCCGGATTGCTCCTGATGATCAATTATCAATAACTGTATCCGGGACAGATCCGAATGCTGTAGCAGCATTCAATATGCCACTTGCCAGCTATTTGGCCCCAGGGGAAACAAATGTTACCTCTACACCTGTACTTCATACTTATTTAGTAAATTCACGCGGAGAGATTGATTTCCCAGTACTTGGTAAAATACAAGTTGCTAATATGACACGTAGCGAATTGACAGACATGATGACTGAAAAGATTTCCGCTTACGTCAAGTCTCCAATTGTTACGATACAGATAAGGAATTTCAAAGTTTCAGTACTGGGTGAAGTTAATAAACCCGGAACGGTAAATGTACCTAATGAACGCCTGTCCGTACTTGATGCCCTTGGTATGGCAGGAGATTTAACAATATATGGCAACCGTACTAATGTGCTTCTAATCCGTGATAACAACGGAAAAAAAGAATATCACCGTTTTGATCTGACATCCGCAGAAACTCTGACTTCACCCTTCTATTATCTACGGCAGAATGATGTTCTCTATGTGGAGCCTAATAAAGCAAGAAAAGGTAATGCCAAATATAGTCAAAGTGGGCAGTTTAATGTATCTTTGGCTTCGACTATAATCAGTGCCTTATCAGTATTGGCATCATTGGGCATTGCATTGCTCGTTAAATAAATCTTTCCTACTTATGAATGATGAGAATATACATATCGGAACTTTGCTAAAGCAATTCTTTGGTTATTGGAAAATATACGTACCTATTGGTATTATTTGTTTGATTGCTGCAATTTGTTTTTTGATAGCTACATCTAAAGAATATGAATTCACAGCACGAATGCAATTAATAAATGATAAGCAAGGAATGATGTCCGAATTGAAAATGCTTAAAAGCAGTGGTATCGGATCTCTGTTAGGGGGGAGTGCATCAGGAATTAGTGTGGAGGATGAAGTCATTGTATTAACATCACGTACTAATATGACTGAAGCAATTCTACAAACTGGATATCAGGTAGAAACGCATCAACGTAATGGTATAAAAAACGTACTGCTTTATGGAAAAGATAATCCTATCACCTTTCTATTTCCAGAACAGTTTCTGGATACTATCAGTGAATCTATAAAGATGAAAATAATATTATCTGATAATAAGATACAATCAATCCAAGTACAGTCGAAGCTGTTTAAAACAGTAAAATTGCCAGAACAAGTATTACCCTCTCGTATATCATTACCAATCGGAGACATTCTAATTTCTCTAAATACCGATGTAAAAATTTCAGGAAGGCAAACAATAACTTGCCAAATAACTCCGTTGCAACAAGTATATGAAGATTTATATGAGGATGTATATGCCGGAGCTCAAGAAACAGTTTCAGACATTATATTGCTAAGTTTTGATAATGAAAATAAGCAGCGCGGCTGTGACTTTCTGAATACATTAATGGCGGTTTTTAACCAATATTCTCGTAATGTTAAAGTGAGAGAAGCGAATCAGAATGCAAAATTTGTGAGAGAGCGTTTAGATACAATAACAACAGAATTAGCCTATCTGGAACATAAAATTGAAACTTATAAAAAACAGAATAACATCCCAGAACCTACATTGTACGCCAAGGCTGCTATCACGGGATACCAAGAGCTCGAAAGCACTATTTTAGAAACGGAAGCCCGCTTAAAGATGCTGGATTACGTGGTTGAGTATATGAAAAATCCAGAAAATGAATATGCGTCCATTCCAGCTGTCGAAGGAATAGGAGAGAAATCAATTGCTCTTTACAATCAATTAGTACTTGACCGCCAACGTTTGCTACTTTCTTCCGAAAAGGGCAATCCGGCTTTAATTCTAGCAGATAAACAATTGGCAGAACAACGAAAGATGCTAATGGAAGCTATAGATGCAGCCCGAAAAAGTATTCGCGCAAGCTTGGAAGCAATCAATAAAAAAAGCCATACATTCAATAATCAACTGAATGCTTTACCCACGCAAGAACGAGAGTATATTGAAATGAAACGTCAGCAGAAAATCAAGGAAACTGTATATCTTTTCCTCATGCAGAAACTACAGGAAAAAGAATTGGTTAATTCTCCCGATGAACAAACTGGAAGAGTTATTGATGCGGCTTATTGTTCGGCAAAACCTATTTATCCAAGAAAGATAATAGTATTGGCGATAGCTTTTGCTATGGCATGCTTTCTCTCATTAATCGTAATTTGTTTAAAGCTATTTGTATTTACTAAAGAATGATGCTCATGCTTTCACGGCTGGTCTGTTCTAAAAACAACTTGTTTTTCGCTTTTTTAGTGGCGGGGTATATTTTTGATGTAATTCTATATGATTATATAGACTTTACATCGGCAGATGAACTTATGGCTTTGTTTTTGCTCTTTTTCTCTGGATTAATTATTAATGAAAGAAGGAACATTAAAGAAATGATTCCTTTATTTGTCGTATTGATTATTTTTTTATTCTATACTACTTATTCTTTCAGTATCCATTCTAATATTCCCAAGGCCATATTAAAAGATTTACTTATTCAGATTAAGCCTTTTCTGGCTTTTTATTGTACCTATCTAATTGCACCATCTTTCACAACTTCACAAAAACGATTGATAGTGGTTATGTGTCTGACATCAAGCCTTATGATGTTAGGTATCGGATTGTCTAATGGAATATTCTTATTCTTTGGGCATCAATCCTATTTTGCAAAAGCAATTATTGCCACCGCTTTTTTATATCTTTACTGTTGTTCGGATAACTGGGAAGATATGCTAGTCTTTATTTTAATTCTGTGTATAGGTTTCTTCTCTACCAGAGCTAAATTCTATGGTTTCTGTGGTATTGCTATTTTTCTTATACTTTTATATAAAGCCGGAATAGAAATTAAATTTAATATTAGCGGCTGCCTAATAGCTATCTGCGTCCTAGCAATTGCTGTTTGGTTGGGCAAAGATAAAATAATTCTTTATTATGTAGACGGTATGATGAATTCCCGTGAGATGTGGAGTCGTCCTGCAATGTTATTAACCTCTTTACGAATCTTTATTGATTATATACCATTTGGGTGCGGTTTAGCTAGTTTTGCATCTTTTGTTTCTGGAGAATATTATTCATCCATCTATGAAGCATACGGTATTAGCCATTTATGGGGAATCTCCAAATCTAATCCGGCATATGTAGCTGATGCTTATTATCCGGTATTGGCACAGTTTGGAATAATAGGCGTAGGACTTTATGTGTATTTCTGGATATGGGTTGTCTTTAAAGGGATAAAATTAGGCAATTACGGATATAAGAAAGAATATTTACTTATACTTTTGTCCGCCATATTCTTTGCAATAGAAGGTGTTGCAGATGCTACCTTTTCTCAAAACAGAGGCCTTTTCATTTTAATAATCACTGCCATGACTGTGGCCAAATACAAAGATTTATGCCTAAACAAAGTAGAGAAAGGGACTTTTTAGTCAACATAATGATATATGGTATAGGAAACATTGGAGCAAAATTTATTGCTTTTCTGATGGTTCCGCTCTATACCTACTATGTATCTCCAGAAGATTTCGGCGTCTACGATGTATATCTTGGGCTGATATTCTTGATAATGCCAATTCTGACTTTTGATTTTCGAGATGGTTCTTTTCGATTGCTGCTGGAAGAAGAACACACAGAGTATTGGAAAACGGTAATTACTTATACCTACCGTATTATAGGGAAAAATATTCTTGTGGCGACTATCATATATATATGCTTACTATTTTTCTATCCATTTAAGTATGCTTTAGAAGCTTATGGAATGCTACTGGTATTCTCAATATATGAAGTTCATACGCAGATTCTACGGGGTATCAATAAAAATAGGTATTATGTTTTTGCTGGTATATTAAGTACATTTCTCACAGGAGTATTAAGTGTCTTATTTGTTGTATGGGGAAAATTAGGAGTAGAAGGCATTTTCATTTCCAATATCATCTCGCGTATACTAGTTCTAGGATGGATAGAGTGGCAAGTTCCTATCTTTAGAAAATTCATAATAAAAGGCTTAAAGAAACGCGAAGTTCGTCATGCTTTATTGCATTATTCTTTGCCTTTACTTCCTAATGTCGTCTGCTGGTGGGTATTATCAACAGCAGATAGACTTATCATTATGCATTATTTAGGTAGCGAAGCTAACGGAATATACGCAGTAGCTAATAAGCTATCACTTATTCTTGGAACTTTTTCTACTATTATTTATCAAGCTTGGCAGGATACGGCCATTCGGCAATATCAGACACCTGACAGAGATGTGTTTTTCAGCAGAATATTCAACCTATATACATTTTATTTAGGAGTCTTACTGGTCACTTGTGCCATTGGACTAAAAATTGTATTGCCTTGGATTGTTGATGCCAGCTATCAAGATAGTTTCTATTACATATATCCTTGTTTCCTAACTGTGTTTTTCTTTGCATTATCCTCATTTCTTGATTTAGGCTATCAGTGTTCTAAACAAACCAAGAAAATGATGCCATCTATATTGCTTGCTACTGTTATTAATCTTAGCTTGAATCTAATCTTTATTCAATACTTGGGGTTACAAGGAGTAATTATAGCATCTATCATATCATATGCATTTCTTTTTGTGTATCGTATATTCGATACCAGACAATTTTTTCGTATAGTTTGGAAATTTCCTTCTTTCATTGCATTATCATTGCTATTCGTTACCAGCATTATATATTACTACGTTGACGAATGGATATGGCTGATATTATTCCAAATTGGAGTATTAGGAATATCATGGAAATATTTACCTGATAAAATAAAGCAAAAAGTTTACTCAATAATTGACCATGGAAAAAAATAAAATACTATATATATGCACGGAACAATCTCCGGGGATGGTGCCGTATGCTACACAAATTATAAAAACGATTGTACAATCCTCTTTATACGAAGTTTATGTACTATATGTAATTGATGGCAAAGATTGCTATGGAGAATTGTTACCGGAAAACTGTTCTCAATTCACTTATACAATTCCGCAGCATAAGTTATCCCGTCTCCTATATAAGGTCGCTCCTTTATGTTTGATAAATCATATAGAAAAGTTATGTTCGACATATCGGTTGAACTACATACACCTCTTGACTGTTGATTATGTTTTGGCTCATTTTATTGACCGTATAAAAAGACAATCAGCACATATCATATATACCGTACATGACGTATACCCGCACGAACTTCGATTATCTTTTTATGAGAAGCTAACTAATCGTTACATCCAACGGCAATGTTCGGCAATTCAGAAAAAGGTTTTTAACCTTGTTACAAATAGTAAGTTTCAACATCAGACTCTTCAAAATTGGTATCCGAAGAAGAATATATATTTTCATCATTTTCCAAGTCTTGTAACCGACGCTATGAAGAAAACAGAGAAAGCTCCTCCTGAATTAGAAGATGTTACAGATTATATCCTGTTTTTCGGCACATTCCATGTATATAAAGGAATAGAGTATTTATGTCATGCATATTGGAGTAGTCTGGCTCATCGGGATAAAAAATTAGTGATTGCAGGAAGCGGAAAATGGGAGTTTGATTGTATGAAAAAGGATAATAATCAAATAATCAAAATAAACCGTTTTATCACAGACGCAGAAGTGTCTTATCTGTACAGAAATGCCTCATGTGTAGTCTATCCATATATATCGGCTACACAATCAGGAGTATTATCCTTAGCTTATTATTTCCAAACTCCTCTGATTGCTACAACAGTCGATTTTTTTAAAGAAAATATTATTGCTGAAAATACAGGATTATTATGTATGCCTCATGATATAGATAGTCTTTGTAATTGCTTAAATATTATTATAGATAAAACATTCGATAGAAAAAGAATGCAAACAAACCAGCAGAATTATTATACTAACTCGTATAGTTCGGTGCAATTAATGAAAGAACTTGAAACAATTTATTCCAATAATGAACAGATTAAAAATACTCATAGTTAGCAAATTCTTATATGCACGAGGAGGCGCTGAAACTTATGCAATTAGCCTAGGAGAAATGCTAAAAATGCATAACCATGAAGTTCGTTTCTTTTCGATGAGCTATCCCGAGAATATTAATGTAAATGAGAACGAATATTTCGTCAAAGAAGTTTCTTTCTTTCAGTCATCGCTAAATGCAAAGCTAAAAGCTGCTCTACGAGTTTTTGGTGTAGGAGTAAAGCGGAATTACGAGAAAATCTTAGACGATTTTCAACCGGATGTCATTCATCTTAACAATATACATTCTTATCTCTCACCTATAGTTGCAGAATTAGCACATAAAAGAGGTATAAAAGTGATATGGACTGTCCATGATTATAAATTAATCTGCCCTACATATTCCTTCCTTTGCCAAGGAAAACCTTGTGAGGCTTGCATAGAGAATAAATATAGTGTCATTTCACGTAAATGCATGAAAAATAGTTTATTGGCCAGCCTTCTGGCATGGGGAGAAATAATGTATTGGAATAAAGGTAGATTATCAAGATGGACAGATGCTTTTATCTGTCCTAGTAACTTTATGGCACAGAAAATGATGCAGGGAGGCTACCCGGCTAATAAACTTCATGTCATTTATAATTTTATTGATAGCGGTAAAGTAAAACTTATATCTGAATTATCTTCAGAAGAAAGGGAACTTGCCTATGTCTATTTAGGCCGCCTTTCTAAAGAAAAAGGTATAGAAGAATTGCTAAAAGTAGCGGAGCAATTACCTTATAAATTATACATAGCAGGCAGAGGCCCTTTGGAAGATATACTAAAACAGAAATACTCCTCTGATAATATAAAGTTCGTAGGGCATTTATCTGCTGAAAAAATTATCAAATTATTTAAGAAAGTTCAGTTTTCAGTGATTCCTTCTATTTGCTATGAAAATAATCCACTCAGCGCTATCGAATCATTATGTTGTGGTACTCCTGTATGCGGTAGGCGTATTGGTGGTATTCCTGAATTATTAGAAAAAGATGCTGATAATCGCCTGTTTTCTAATGAAGTAGAGCTTATAACATCTCTTTCGGATATGTTTATTTCTTCTTCGGAGGTAGATAGACAAAAACTATCTTTAACCTCATGTGAACGCTTTTCTGCCGAACTATATTATCGAAAATGGTTGGAAGTTGTTCAAAGCATTTAAAATTTAGATATATTTGTCTTTAAGATAAAGAAATATGAAAATTGTAGTAACAGGGACCAGAGGCATTCCCGGTATACAGGGAGGGGTAGAAACGCATTGCGAAGAGCTCTATCCATTAATTGCAGATAAACAGCATGAAATTATTGTTGTTCGCCGTCCCTATTATGCAGTGGATCATTCTGTAAAAGTATATAAACAAGTTATTATAAAAGATATAAGAGTGCTGCGTAACAAGCATTTGGAAGCTTTCATACATACTTTTTTAGCCGTGTTATATGCACGCAAAGTAAAAGCGAATATTGTACATATTCACGCAGTAGGTCCGGCATTAATGACCCCTTTAGTACGATTATTAGGTATGAAAGCGGTAATCACCCATCATGGTCCAGATTATGATCGTGATAAATGGGGGAAGTTTGCCAAATGGATACTTCGTATGGGAGAAAAAACAGGAATGTACTATGCTAATCATATCATAGTTATTTCTGAACATATCAGACGAATGATTCAACAGAAATATCCAGATAAGAAAAATATAACACTGATCTACAATGGAATAAATCCAGTATTTCCTGCACGTAGCACTGAACATCTTCAAAGTCTGGATTTGACAGAATATGGTTATATTTTAGCAGTAGGGCGTCTTGTGAAAGAGAAAGGCTTTGATAAACTAATTGAAGCCTTCAAACAACTATCTCCAGTATCTATAAAATTAGTAATAGCCGGGGATGCTGATTATCAAGATGAATATACTCAGAAGTTAAAAGAAATGTGTAAAGAGCAGAAGAACATACGCCTGGTAGGCTTTATCAAAGGAGAAAAACTTGCACAATTATATACATACGCACGGATATTTGTATTACCTTCCACGCATGAAGGATTGCCTATCGCACTACTTGAAGCTATGAGTTATAATTGTCCGGTACTGGCAAGTGATATTCCTGCTAATAAGGAAATAGGATTACCGGAGGAATGTTACTTCAAAAGTGGAGATTTATCCTGTTTGCAACAGGCTCTGAAGAAACAATTGGAAAATGCTCAGACAGAACGAGTTTCTTACAACTTGTCTGCATATAACTGGACCAATATAGCCGGACAGACCAAAGAAATATATAATTCTCTAATATTATAAAACAATATAGATAACAATTTAACGTTCTATATACTAAAGAATTCTGTATTTTAAGAATGAATATACAATCTTCAATATATACTTTTCCGTTGAAACGGAAAAGTAACCGTATACTCAAACGAACACTTGACATAGTGTTATCATTGATAGTCTTGACTACGATATATCCAGTGGCATATATCATCATCGGGTGTTGCATCAAAATAAAGATGCCGGGTAAGATTATATTTACTCAAAAGCGCAACGGCTTATATGGGAAGGTATTTACATGTTATAAGTTTCGCTCCATGCTGCCCAATGTTGAAGCCGATACGCAACAAGCCTACAATGAGGATCCACGTATTACTCCATTAGGACATTTCCTGCGTGTCACCAGTCTTGATGAGTTACCACAATTCTGGAATGTGCTTAAAGGAGACATGTCCGTAGTGGGGCCACGTCCTCATATGCTGATACATACTGAGCAATATTGTGATATCATTCCTGAATACAATAAAAGACTTATTGTGAAGCCGGGTATCACGGGATGGGCTCAGATACACAACCTGCGCGGTGAAACAGAGAAGTTGGATAAAATGAAAAAAAGAGTAGAATATGATATATGGTATATCGAACATTGGTCGTTTTCATTAGACCTGAAAATCATGTTCAACACAATAAAAATTATATTCCGATAAGCTCATGCGTATAACCTGTCACATACTTACAATCCTGTTTTGCTTTTCTGCTTCGTCAGTAATGACAGCGCAAAGCGGACTGAAGCATCAGAACATTTCATCTTTCGTTGAATATGGAGCATCTGTCCATACCGGTGACAACACTCCTTTGTGGCAGGTCAGCAATCAACATGGATTATCCTCTATTGACAATAATACTTATTTAAGAGGTGGAGCTTTTTATACAGATACAATCCGCCAGTGGAGGTTGGAAGGAGGACTGGATATGGCGGTTGCATCCGGTTTTACATCCACTTTTATATTGCAACAGGCTTATGCTGACATACGATATAAATGGTTGGGGATACTCATTGGTAGTAAAGAGATTGACTCACCTTTATTAAATCAGCAATTAAGTAGTGGCGGACTAACCTGGTCGGGTAATGCAAGACCTATTCCACAAGTATGGATAGGACTTCCTGAATATGTGCAAGTATTACCATGCCTCGCTTTAAAAGCAGAAATGTCGTACGGATGGTTTACTGATAATAAATATCAGAGAAAGCAGGTAGGAGAGGATTATTGGTATACTAAAAGCATCAAATATCACCATAAAAGCGGATTCCTACGCATTGGAGTTCCACAGGGTAAGTGGCAACTAGACCTGGGTATGAGCTTGGATGTACAGTTTGGTGGATATAAAAGCGCCGGAATGGATGCAGGAGATTTGGGAAATAGTTGGAAAGATTATTTCAAGGTATTTATTCCCAGTCGTGGAAATGACAGTAGTCCTGAAGGAGAACAAATTGCCTATCAAGGTAATTTTATGGGTAGCGAACATATACGGATGACTTATCGTCATGAAGATTTTTCCATCAGTGCTTATCTGGAGAATTATTACGATGATTTCAGTGGAATGGGAAAACTCAACGGATTTGATGGTTTATGGGGGATCGAATACAAATCTAACCACAAACAGGCCATCAACGGTTTTGTACTGGAATACTATCAGACTACTAATCAGAGCGGTCCAATGCATGGAGTGGATTTCACCGTAGTAGAGAAAACGGGAGGTGCCGACGATTATTATAACAACGAGTGGTATCCCGGCTGGGTACACTGGGGGATGACTATGGCTAACCCATTGATAGCTTCTCCCATTTATAACAAAGACGGTGACATGAGTTTCAAATACAACCGTATCCGAGCCTTGCATTTAGGTTGGAGTGGAGACATCAGCAATGAATGGACATACCTCGCAAAACTATCATATAATAAAACTTGGGGAACTCCTTTCAAACCTATACCTAATATATTAGAAAATTTTTCTACTTTTGCATCAGTTTTATATACTCCCCATAAATGGAAAGGATGGCGGTTCAATGCATCCATTGCTTTCGATATAGGAGAGATATATGGTGACAATTTAGGTTGCCAGTTGAAAGTACAAAAAACATTCTGAAAAAGATGAATTACATACAAACGGAAATTGATGGTGTATGGCTGATCGAACCGAAAGTTCTTCGTGACGAGCGTGGCTATTTTATGGAAGCCTTTAAAGAAGAGGAATTCAAAATGCATATCGGTGATGTGCACTTTATTCAGGACAATGAGTCGAAGTCTTCCTTCGGTGTATTACGTGGATTACATTATCAGAAAGGAGAATATTGTCAGTCCAAACTGGTACGTGTTATAAAAGGAAAAGTACTGGATGTGGCAGTGGATTTGCGCCAATCATCACCAACTTTCGGTAAATATGTCTCTGCAGAACTGAGTGAGGAAAATCAACGGCAATTTTTCATTCCCCGTGGATTCGCACATGGTTTCCTTGTTCTGAGTGAGGAAGCTATCTTTATTTATAAAGTAGATAATGCTTATGTTCCACAAGCAGAAGCATCCATTCGTTTCAATGATGAAACCATAGGAATTGAGTGGCCTATAGCAGAAGAACAACTTTTATTATCTCCTAAAGATAAAACAGCTCCATCCTTCCGGGATGCGACATATTTTGAATAAAGAGTATGAAGATAGCCATCGTCGGTACAGGATATGTCGGTTTAGTGACCGGAACCTGTTTTGCAGAAATCGGTGTCAGCGTCATTTGCGTAGACACGAACAGTGAAAAAATTGAAGCGCTTAAGAAAGGTGTTATTCCTATCTATGAAAGTGGTCTGGAAGAAATGGTGAACCGAAATGTAAAAGCCGGTCGCCTACATTTCACAACTTCATTGGAGAGCTGCCTGAATGAGGTAGACGTTGTTTTCAGTGCCGTCGGTACGCCTCCTGACGAGGATGGAAGTGCTGATCTCAGTTATGTGCTCGAAGTTGCCCGTACCATTGGTAGAAACATGCAGAAGTACATATTGGTAGTCACAAAGAGTACGGTTCCTGTAGGTACTGCAAAGAAAGTACGTGCCGTTATCCAGGAGGAACTGGATAAACGGGGTGTTAGTATTCAATTTGATGTAGCCTCTAATCCCGAATTCCTGAAAGAAGGAAATGCTATCAATGATTTTATGAGCCCGGACCGTGTAGTAGTGGGAGTGGAGTCCGAACGTGCAAAGAAATTGATGAGTAAGCTTTATAAACCATTCTTGCTGAACAATTTCCGTGTAATATTTATGGATATCCCGTCTGCTGAAATGACGAAGTATGCGGCTAACTCAATGCTGGCTACCCGTATTAGTTTTATGAATGATATCGCTAATCTTTGCGAACTGGTAGGGGCAGATGTCAATATGGTACGTAGTGGCATCGGTTCGGATACCCGAATCGGACGTAAGTTCCTTTATCCGGGTATTGGTTATGGTGGTTCGTGCTTTCCAAAAGATGTAAAAGCACTCATCAAAACCGCTGAACAAAATGGCTATCAGATGCGTGTGCTCCATGCTGTAGAAGAAGTCAATGAACTACAGAAAAGCATTCTTTTCGACAAACTTTGCAAGTACTTCAACAACGAACTGAAAGGTAAGACAATTGCCTTATGGGGACTGGCTTTCAAACCGGAGACGGATGATATGCGCGAAGCCCCTTCATTGGTGTTAATAGACAAACTGCTGAAAGCCGGATGCAAAGTGCGGGCTTACGACTCCGCTGCAATGGACGAATGTCGCCGTCGGATAGGTGAGAGCATTTATTATGCCAAAGATATGTATGATGCTGTACTTGATGCTGATGCTTTGATGCTGGTTACCGAATGGAAAGAATTCCGCTTACCATCCTGGGCAGTTATCAAGAAAACCATGGAGAAACCTGTGGTGTTGGACGGGCGTAATATCTATGACAAGAAAGAAATGGAAGAGCAAGGATTTACCTATCATTGCATCGGACATTAAAAATATAAAACAGAGAGAGTTATGATAAAGTGGGGTACTATTTCTATGGTGCTCGTCGTTGTGCTTGTATCATCCTGTAGCAGTACTAAAAATGGGGAAAATTCCGACAGGGAAGACTTAACCGCTAAAGAATTGCTGCAAGGTGTCTGGCTGGACGATGAGACGGATATGCCGTTAATGCGTATTAGCGGTGATACGATCTATTATGCTGACCCACAAAATGCACCTGTTTACTTCAAGGTACTTCGTGATACGATTTATTTACGCGGAAATACCCTTACAGCTTATAAAATAGACCGTCAAACGGAATATAGCTTTTGGTTTCATTCTCTATCTGATGATATCGTAAAGCTATATAAGTCCGATAATCCGGAAGACACTCTGGCATTCTCCACTCAGGAAGTGGAAGTTATCCCCAGCACTTCAGAAGTAATCAAAAAAGATAGTGTGGTTATGTATAAAGGAACGCGTTATCGGGGCTATGTCTATATCAACCCTTCTAAGATGAAAGTAATAAAAACAGTATATTCTGATGAAGGTATAGGTGTGGACAATGTATACTATGACAACGTGATACATATCTGTGTATATGAAGGCAAGAAATTACTGTATGGCAAGGATATTACTAAAAAAGTTTTCGCAACTATTTTTCCGGAGGAAGTGTTAAATCAGACCATTCTTTCCGACATGAATTTTATAAATGTGGATGGAAAAGGCTATCACTATGAAGCCATGCTCCGTATTCCGGAAAGTTCCGTTTATCATCTCGTAAGCCTGACTATCGGTACTGATAAGCAATTACATATAAAAATGGTGGAGTAAAACTCCACCATCAAACAATATCTATTAAAGAAATCTTTCTCTTATTTGTTGCTTTTTCCTGAAGGATTAGCACTTTTTCTCGGAGCATTACCTCTTCCTTTTGAAGCATCTCCTTTCTTCGGAGCATTTCCACTACCTTTATTGGTATTTCGTCCTTTAGCACGGAAGTTACGTTTGCCCCTTCCGTCATAACTACGTGGCTTGTATTCGGGTGACTCACCTAATTCTTCAGGTACAGGTATTTTATAAATATCTCTTTCCAGGAAATTCTCAATTTGCTTGAAGTTACTTTGTTCCTTTTCATTTACAAAGGTTAGAGCAACACCATCGTTATTAGCACGCGCCGTACGACCAATACGATGAACATAGTCTTCACTGTCATGCGGAACATCATAGTTAATCACAAGACGAATATCATCAATGTCAATACCACGAGCCACGATGTCAGTGGCAACCAGAATGTTTATACGACCTGCCTTAAACTCATGCATCACTTCTTCACGCTGTGCCTGTTCCAGGTCAGAATGCATTTCGCCTACATTCAGCTTCATCATTTTCAAGGCCTTTGTCACTTCCTTTACTTTCAACTTGGATGATGCGAAGATAATGACACGCTCCGGTGTTTGTTCAGCAAAGAGACTGCGAATTATACCCAACTTCTGATTTTCATAGCAAACATAGGCGGCTTGCACAATTTTATCAGCAGGGCGTGAAACGGCAAGTTTGACTTCAGCGGGATTATTGAGAATGGTGTTGGCAAGTTGTTGTATTTTTGCAGGCATGGTAGCAGAGAACATGATGGTTTGCCGTTCTTTAGGCAAATACTTCACAATCTGCATGATGTCATCGAAGAAACCCATATCGAGCATGCGGTCGGCTTCGTCAAGAATGAAATAGGAAACACGGGAGAGATCTACATATCCCAAACTCAGATGAGCTATCAAACGTCCCGGAGTAGCTATAACAACATCGGCTCCCAACATTAGCCCCTTCTTTTGCTGTTCAAAGAGTATCCCATCGTTACCACCATAAACTGCCACACTGCTGACAGGCATGAAGTAGGAAAAACCTTCCATCTGCTGATCTATTTGTTGCGCCAATTCTCGTGTGGGAGACATAACAATACAGTTTATAGCATCTTCAGGATGTCCACCTTCGGAAAGTTTATTCAGTACAGGCAACAGATAGGCAGCCGTCTTACCGGTTCCGGTCTGTGCCACGGCTATTAAATCTCTGCCTTCAAGTATAACGGGAATGGATTTCTCTTGTATAGGTGTGCACTCATCGAAGCGCATGGCTTCCAGTGCATCAAGCACCTGATCATTCAGTTGTAGTTCGGAAAACTTCATGTTTCTTTTTATTTAGTCGCAAAGATAGGAAATAAAGTGATTATCACAAAAGAATGAAGCTACTTTGCAATCCATTCCTTTAATACCCTGGATGCTGTTCCCATTCCGGATTCATTTGTCTGATTTTCTCGGGAATGGGGAAGACAATAGTATACCCACTTTCTTCGTTAGGAAGTTGCGGACGACTGTTGTAAGAACGGGTAAACTGTCCAAAACGAATTAAGTCCTGACGCCGCCAGCCTTCCCAGGCCAATTCTAATTGGCGCTCAGCCAGAAGATTGTCCAAAGTAGCAGTACGTTCCGGTGCTCCTACACGGGTACGCACCTGATTCAGTTCTTCATCTCCATTGCGTCCGTCACGGACTTTGGCTTCACTCTTCATAAGCAATACATCAGCGTAACGAAACAGAACAATATCATTCTCCATCAATTTTCCATCTTTCATGGCTTTGTCATCTATCTCATATTTTTTCATACGGGCACCGGCAGTCTTTTCATAAGGTTCATCAGACAGATCCAGTTTAACCTTCCACGGTTCGTAAACTAAAGCTGTTCCATCATCCAATTTCACGACATTACCTTTCAAATCATAAACAGTACCTGCATAATAGCAATAATCAAAACGCGGATCCTGTTCGTTTGTCTCGTATCCAAAAGTCTGTAAGGCTTCGATAGTGGCACTTGATCCATTCTCACCAGACAAACCTAACGCTTTGGCATGATTATAATGACGCGAACGGAAAAGATATTGCATCTGATTGGTATATAGCGTCTTATTCATCGGAATAGTGAAGATGTTTTCAACAGAGCCTTCATTATATACGGCAAAATTGGCGGCATAATCTGATTCAAGACGATAACCTAAAGCTGTAATTTGGTCACAATAGAATTCTACGGTCTGCCAGGCATTGAATGTATTGCCATCCACATCAAAGAAGATTGTTTTCCCATCCGGATGGGTATCATCCACCCAGTTATTATCCATATAAATTTCTGCATTCAGTGCCAGTTTTGCAAGCAGGAAGTAGGCTACGGGACGTGTCAAGCGGCCATAGTAATTACCAGAACGGTTACTGAACTGAGCGGGCAGGAGTGGGGCTGTCTCTTGTAGTTCCTTGAATATGAAATTAAAGATATTCTCACGTTCACTCAGTACAATATCTTTTGAGGCAAGCTTGGAAGATAGAACCAACGGAATACTACCGAACAGGTCCGTCAGATAATAATAGTACATTGCACGTAAGGCACGTACTTCGGCACGATAGGCTGGAAGTTCTGCATCTGCATGTGTAAGTGCATAACTTTCAATTTGTTCCAAAGACTTATTACTGAGCATAACTACTTTATAGAGATATTCCCAAGTAGCTTGTATCGCATCATTATTTATTCCCCATTTGTGCAAGAACAGTCCTTGCCAGAAACCACCGTCGTACCAGTCACCACCACGAGTAGGCATAATGGCTTCATCGGTTGTAAAAGTATTCAGATCATATATGCCGCGTCCTGTTCCCTGCAATCCTTGACTATCGGAATTTCCTCCGATATAGTTATAGAGAGAGGCAACTGCATTCAGATAAAGTTCAGTAATGTTACGATAGCCTTCTTCTTCGGGTAATGCATCGCGGGGACTTTCTTTTAGAAAACCATCACATGAGATCATGCACCAACTGAGGGTGACCAAAACACAAAACGAACGAATTATGGAATATCTTTTCATGTCTTTAAGGTTTAGAAGTTTACACTTAATCCGATGGTATATGTGCGGTATAAAGGATAATTGCGTTTATCATCTATACCTAAAGTAGAATTCACCGATGAACTGTTTATCATGGGTGTCAATCCGGAATAACCGGAAATAGTAGCCAGATTGTTGACCGTCAGTGACAGGCGAAGCGATTGCAGGTAACGGGTATTTTTCAATGGAACATTCCAGCCCACTGTGATATAGTCGAAGTTCACATAATCACCATCTTCCAACCAATAATCTGTAGCTGTCTGATCCTTTATATTCCGTGTAGGCGCTTTCTTCATAACGTTATAGTCGGGAAAACTATTCATATTCATATAAGTAAGCGAAGTACCATTATAGACTTTATGCCCGAATGCACCGTTTATCTGTAACGATACATCGAAATCTTTATAACGAAAACTGATATTAGAGCCAAGAATTGTCTTTGGAACTGCCTGACCTGCTATGTACCGGTCTTCACCATCTTCCAGACTAACACCACCACCATTCAAATCAGCAATCTGATAAGTATAGCCTCCGTTACCATCGGATACTAATCCTGTGCAATGGGGGAGGTAAAATACCCCCAGCGGCTGACCTACAATCTGGTAAACGATATGATTATATCCGCCATGAAATCCGGCACCATCCAATCCGGCAAGACTCTTGTATTCTGTTGCTGAAATATGTTCACCCTGATAGTTGCCGTCGAGGGAAAGCAATTTGTTTTGTTGAAAAGTCAGGTTAGCATTGATATTCAGTTCCATATCTTTGGTTTTCAATGGAGTTATACCAATGGATAGCTCTGTTCCATAATTACGCATGGAACCAATGTTTGCCAGCAAAGTATTGTAAGTGAAAGGCGGTACACTTACATTATAGAGATAGAGCATATCTTTCGTCTTGGAATTATAATAGTTGGCGGTCAGTAACAACCGGTTACCCAGCAAAGCCATTTCTATACCGGCATTGAAGGTCTGTTTCACTTCCCATTTTAAGTCCGGATTCATATTCTTCAATTGGTCCATTGTGACCACAGGTGATGAACCTACCGGAGCAACTCCGTTCGGGCGTATCAGATTCAGCGAGGTGTACGAATCAATTCCATTTTGGTTACCTGCCAAACCATAGCCTGCGCGGACTTTCAGATTGTCAATGAAAGGCAGTTTCTCCATAAACTTTTCCTTGCCGACTACCCATGCAACAGATACAGCCGGAAAGAAACCCCATTTATGATTACTGCCAAACTTGGAAGAGGCATCTCCACGGGCATTCACTGTCAGTATATAACGATCATCGTATGTATAGTTCACACGTCCCATGAAGGAGGCCAGGCGAGGATCTTCATAATAAGAATTAGTTCCTTCCCACGGACGGAGAGCACCTCCCTGAAGATTGTTATAGCCCAGACCATCAATACTGAAATTAGTAACTGTGGTATAGAATCCCGAATATTGGTCTTTTTGCACTTCCGCCAGCCCCAAAACATCAAAGAAATGCTTCCGCCATTCTTTCTTATAAGACAACATCAGGTTCCCCAATAACGATTCCATTTTCTTAGTTCCTTTGTATGCCTGTCCTTGCGCCCAGACCGCAACCGGCAGATACTGTGAATTTTCAATCACATTATAGGTGTAGGAACCAAACAGCGCCAGTTTCCATGCTTCAGACAAATTAAATGTCAACCGTGCATGCGTACTAATGTGCGAAGTAGCGTCTTTATCATTCACATCCATCCATGCCAGCGGATGAGACAACTGGCTGGCAAGAACACTTCCATCCCAACTTCCGGTTTCCGGATTCTTATGATTAGGGAAAGTCGGATTAAATGCAGCAGCCGAATAAAACACTTTATGTAAATTTACCAGGTTACGCTCTTTCTGTATGGAACCAAACATTCCGAGATCACATTTCAGAAAATTATCGAATACGTACTGCGTCATATTCATATTCGATGTGAAGTTCTGCAACTTTTCATTGACAATTACTCCTTCACGATTCATCAAAGCAAGTGAAACACGATAGTTGGAGGTGTTTGTTCCACCGGAGAAGGCAATGTGATGATTATGTTGCAGCCCTGTTTGTTCTATTTCCTTCTGAAAATCGGTATTGTTTCCCAAATCAAGAATAGAAACGCCACGTTCTTTAGCTACTGCCCGGAATTCATCTCCATTAAGCATTCTTACCGTTTTATAGCTTGAAGCAATACCGAAGCTACCATTATAGTTCACACTTGTACGCCCACTAACACCTTTTTTAGTGGTAATTTCAATAACACCCGATGCTCCGCGCGAACCATATTGCGCTGTTTCCGAAGCATCTTTCAAGATAACAAAACTTTCAATATCCGCCGGATAGATAGACATAAGCATACTCAAATCACCAAAAACACCGTCTACAATAATCAACGGATCATTGCCAGTAGTCAATGAAGTGGTACCACGCAAGCGGACAGCGTCCAATGCTGCAGGTCCGTTGGAACCTTTCAGAATAGTCAAACCCGGTACCCGTCCACGGATGGCATCCAGTGGATTGGTTATCTGGTCTTTATTCATCTGGTTTTCGGTGATTCTTTCTACAAGTCCTGAAAGGTTCTTGCGAAGGCCTGTGGCATATCCAACAGTCGTTATAGAGTCAGGGAGGCTAACGTGAAGTTTTTCTTGTGCAACGGCTTGAAGGCCAGGGACAGTCAAAAACAAAGAGAGATAGAAAAGGTTCCGTATTCTCTTCATAGTATTAATATTTAAGAGGTTCCGCAAATATAGATGTCATTATATGAAACAAATATATTTGCGGAATAGTTCAGCTCATTTCGGCAAATCGATATATGAGTCCTTGAAGCCTAAGAAATAGAGTACTCCATCGAGCCCGATTGTATTGATGGACTGTTTGGCATTGGCAACCACTTTGGGTTTAGCATGAAAAGCGATACCCAAACCGGCAACACCCAGCATCGGAAGATCATTGGCTCCATCACCCACGGCAATAGTTTGAGCAATATCCACTTTTTCCACCTGCGCAATCAGACGCAACAGTTCAGCTTTCCGCTTACCGTCTACAACATCTCCCAAATAACGTCCAGTCAACTTACCATCCACAATTTCCAGTTCATTGGCATATACGTAGTCAATACCATATTTTTGTTGCAAGTATTGTCCGAAATAGGTGAAACCACCGGAAAGAATGGCAATCTTATAGCCGTACTTTTTCAACACATACATCAATCGGTCTACTCCTTCTGTTATAGGCAGGTGTTCCGCTATATCCTGCATTACAGATTCATCCAACCCTTTCAGTAAGGCTACGCGTTCGCGAAAGCTTTCGGTAAAATCTATTTCCCCACGCATGGCCCGTTCGGTGATGGCTTTTACTTCATCTCCTACACCGGCACGTATGGCCAATTCGTCAATTACTTCCGTCTCAATCAGTGTGGAGTCCATATCGAAACATATCAAACGGCGCATACGACGATACATATTATCGAGTTGAAAAGAGAAGTCCATTTCAAGTTCGCTCGCCAGCTTCATCAGTTGCTCTTGCATGGCAATGCGATCCTTCGGAGTTCCACGGACGGAGAATTCGATACACGCACGAGTACGTAAATCACATTCATCCAATGGGATACGTCCCGTCAGGCGCTTGATAGCATCAATATTCATCCCCTGTTCAGCAAGAATGCGGGTGACTGCGGAAATCTGGCGGGCAGACAACTTACGTCCCAGTAAAGTAAGGATATAGCGATTTTTTCCCTGCATGTTAACCCAATCTTCATATTCTTTCACCGAAATAGGATAGAAGCGAATCGTCACTCCCAAAGAAGATGCCTTGAAAAGCAACTCTTTCATAATGAATCCTGAATGTTGTTCCTCTGTCTTGCATAAGATACCCAATGACAGTGTATTATGAATGTCCGCCTGACCAATGTCAAGAATAGTAGCGTCGTATTTAGCTAAAATTTCTGTAACGGATGCAGTTAATCCCGGACGATCTTCGCCCGTAACGCGAATAAGAATAAGTTCTGTGCTCAACGGTTGCATATAAAATTGTTTATCTAAATTAATGAGTAACACGGTGCAAAAGTAGATAAAATTCCTGCTATATACACCAATTAACATAGAAATATGTATTTAACAGTAATATCCATGAAATGTTTCCTATTTCTCTTGAGGATATACTTGATACAAATGATAAAAACACATAATATATATTCGAAAATCACCGGATCAATACTGTGCAGAGAGGTATCCAGAGATGCAAAACATGTTATATAACATGAAAAAGTCAACCGTTTACTTGATTTTCAATAATAAAGTTATACCTTTGTCGCCGATTTAGAACGAGTGGTTCTATAATCTTAGTAAACGTTGATTGTATATTTGTTAGCTAAGACGTTGTTTTTACCGTCTGACAAACATCTATAAATCAACCAGTATTAACCAAAACCGCCTTACATGAAGCATGTAAAATGGATTTTTGTTGTATTACTAATTAGTTCCTTGACTTCTTTCGTAGAAAAAGACAAACCTACCGGAGGTTTAAATGTGGGTGACATAGCCCCTGATTTTAAAATCAAAACTATGTCGACTGAGCAACAACCTATTCAAAATCTCTCCAAGATGAAGGGAAAATATGTGTTACTCAGTTTCTGGGCAAGTTATGATGCGCAATCCCGGATGCAAAACGCAAGTTTGAGCAATGCGCTTCACTCAACTTCTCCAAACAATAATGTGGAAATGGTTTCCGTATCATTTGATGAATATCAATCTATCTTCGAGGAAACCATTCGTAAGGACCAAATAGTTACGCCCACCTGTTTCGTGGAAACTAAAGGCGAGTCGTCCGGCATCTTTAAAAAGTACCGTTTAGGCCGGGGATTTACTAACTATTTACTGGATGATAATGGTGTAATTATAGCCAAAAACATCTCTGCTGCAGAACTTTCAGCTTACTTGAATTAAGCTTTCACTGCACATTGCCATGAAAGATTTAAAGAACCTGTAAGACGAAAGTGGGGTTGCTTCTAAATACACATACGATGAGAATGCATCGCTAAAGTTATGAAGAAGCAAAGACAAAAGAGGAAATGGATACAACAAAAAAGCTCCTCCTGCACTTGTGGTAACACAAGGAGCGGGAGGGGCTTCTTATTTTTGTTAAGTTGAGTTGATTACTCTATTTCGGTGCCTTTTGATACAGATAAAATGCAATGAACGCATAGAGTATATTCGGTATCCATACAGCAATTACCGGAGGAACATTACCATTCACTGCAAAAGTGGAAGCAATCGTCTGGAACAAAATATATGAAAAGCTCAATGCCAAACCTATCCCCAAGTGTAATCCCATTCCCCCTTTAGTCTTTTTCGAAGAAAGAGAAACACCTATCAATGTGAGGATAAATGATGCAAACGACATGGCAATGCGTTTGTGATATTCAATTTCGAACTCTTTGATATTGGCAAAGCCGCGCTGCCGCTGCCGGCTAATATATTCGCTTAATTGTGGACTGGTCATCATTTCCTGTTGATTTTTCATAATAAGAAAATCGGCAGGTTCCATAAAAAGAGTACTATCGATGCGGTCTCCCTTAACAATATTCTCTTTCATACCATCCATTTCACGTATCATATAATCCTTTATAATCCATTTATGGACGGAGGCTGTATCATAAGTGATAGATCGTGCCGTAAGATGAGAAACCAACTGTTTGTCTTTAAACTTATCCAATGAAAAACGATATCCCGTCTTGCTATAATCTTCGAAGCGTTCAATATAAGCAATGACGCCCGAATCTACTTCCAACTGAATGTTACGAGCTGTATTCGATTTGCGCTGCTTATAATATTTATCTTCAAAGTTAATACGCGTCACACTACCTTGGGGTATGATATAAGAGCCCAAAAAGAATGTTACTATTGCAATTATAGCTGCTGACACCATGTAGGGACGAAGCATCCTCTTAAAACTCATTCCAGTAGAGAACATTGCAATAATCTCGGAGTTCTCAGCCAGTTTTGAGGTAAAGAAAATAACCGCAATAAACACAAACAACGGACTGAACAGGTTTGCAAAGTAAGGAATGAAATTCAGATAATAATCGAAGATTATGGCTTTCCAAGGAGCTTCGTGTGACATAAATCTGTCCATCTTCTCATTAAAGTCGAATACCACTGCAATGGAGATAATCAATGCAATGGCAAACACATAAGTTCCAAGGAACTTCTTAATAATGTAGAAGTCGAGCCGCTTCAACCATTTCCAGTTATCCGGCATCTTTATACCTTTCATGTTCCAGTTCAGTTTTTTCATAACCTTGTCGATACGCGTTTCACCATCATCGGTTTCCATGTGGAGAAATCACCGGCAATGATGTGCTTGCGAGCTTCACCCACCAGCCACAGATAAAATGCCAAATTATGAATAGATGCAATTTGCATAGCCAGTAACTCCTGTGCATGGAACAAATGACGCAGATACGCCTTACTATATAAGGTATCTACCGCAGAAGCTCCATCTGCTTCAATGGGCGAGAAGTCTGTTTCCCATTTCTTATTACGCATATTGATGATACCATCTTTGGTGAACAACATGCCATTGCGTCCGTTTCGGGTTGGCATTACACAATCGAACATGTCTACACCGCGCTCAATACCTTCCAAAATATTGACCGGTGTACCTACACCCATCAGATACCGTGGCTTATCTTTCGGTAAGATTTCATTCACCAACTCAATCATCTCATACATTTTATCTACAGGTTCACCTACTGCCAGACCACCGATGGCATTGCCATCTGCACCCTTCGATGCTATGTATTCTGCCGACTGCTTGCGAAGATCAGGATATACACATCCTTGAACAATAGGAAAGAGAGACTGCTGGTATCCATACTTCGGTTCCGTTTCATTGAAACGCTGAATGCAACGGTCCAACCAACGATGTGTGAGTCCTAATGACTTTTTGGCATACGCATAATCCGAATCTCCTGGAGGACATTCGTCAAACGCCATCATGATATCTGCACCAATCGTACGCTCGATATCCATTACCTTTTCTGGAGTGAAGATATGTTTACTACCGTCGATATGTGAACGGAATTCTGCACCCTCCTCACGTAGTTTACGGATACCTGATAATGAGAACACCTGAAATCCGCCACTATCTGTCAGCATAGGACGGTCAAAGCCGTTGAACTTATGCAGTCCTCCGGCTTTTTCCAGTACGTCCAATCCCGGACGCAGATATAGATGATAGGTATTCCCTAATATGATTTGCGCCTTAATATCTTCTTTCAGTTCGGTTACATGCACACCTTTCACCGTTCCTACGGTACCTACCGGCATAAAGATAGGAGTTTCTATCTGCCCGTGATCGGTAGTTATCAATCCTGCACGCGCATTACTTTTACTGTCTGTATATTGTAAGTCGAATGTCATTCTGCTTTCTTTTCTTTCTTTACGGACAAGTCGATGGCATCGGCAACCTTCTCATTGGTCAGCGCAATGGCAAACACCTCTTTCACATCTTTCACGTAATGGAAAGTTAACCCTTTGAGGTATATTTCCTGTATCTCGTCAATATTCTTACGGTTCTCTTCACTTAGAATAATATTCTTGATGCCGGCACGTTTCGCAGCCAGAATCTTCTCCTTAATACCACCCACGGGAAGTACCTTGCCACGAAGTGTTATTTCTCCTGTCATGGCAAGATTTGCCTTCACTTTGCGCTGGGTGAGGGCAGAGGCGAGAGAAGTGGCCATGGTGATACCTGCCGAGGGGCCGTCCTTAGGAATAGCACCTTCCGGCACATGTACGTGGATATTCCAATTATCAAAAATATCTTCATCCAGATTCAGCAAAGAAGCGTGTGCCTTGATATATTCCAAGGCCAGCATTGCAGACTCTTTCATGACATCACCCAGATTTCCGGTCAACGTCAGACGCCCACCTTTTCCGCGGCTCAAACTGGTTTCTACAAACAGGATTTCTCCCCCCACGGCGGTCCATGCTAACCCGGTCACTACACCAGCGTATTCATTGCCCTGATATTTATCACGGGTATACTCAGGTGCTCCGAGGAACTCATACAAATCTCCCGGTTTGATTTCCTGTTTGGCAAAGTAGCCATCCGTAGCATACTGGCGTGCCGATTTACGAAGTATTTTACCTATCTTCTTCTCTAATTCGCGTACACCACTTTCACGGGTATACGACTCGATAATAGCCTCCAGCGTATTCTTTGGTATTTTGATATCATTCTTCTTCATACCGTTGGCTTCCAGTTCTTTCGGAACCAGATGGCGACGGGCTATTTCAATCTTCTCTTCAGTGATATAACCACTTACCTCAATCAACTCCATACGATCGAGCAACGGTCCAGGGATAGTATTCAGATTATTTGCAGTAGCAATGAACATTACTTTAGATAAATCGTAATCTACATCCAGGAAATTATCATGGAATGTTGTATTCTGTTCCGGATCAAGCACCTCAAGCAAAGCAGAAGAAGGATCTCCCTGACGATCTGAACTCACCTTATCTATTTCATCCAGGATAAACACCGGATTGGATGAGCCGGCCTTGATCAGACTTTTGATAATACGTCCCGGCATAGCACCGATGTACGTCTTACGATGTCCACGTATCTCTGCTTCATCATGCACGCCACCCAATGACATACGGATATATTTCCGTTTGAGGGCAGCAGCGATAGAACGCCCCAAAGAGGTTTTACCTACTCCCGGAGGGCCATACAAACAGATAATAGGCGACTTCATATCACCTTTCAGCTTCAATACAGCCAAGTGCTCCAGAATACGTTCTTTCACCTTCTCCAAGCCATAATGATCTTTATTCAGGGTCTTCTCAGCATTGACTAAGTTCAGATTATCTGTAGTGTATATTCCCCACGGCAAACTTAGCATTGTTTGCAGATAATTGAGTTGCACACTATAATCAGGAGATTGTGGATGTGTACGTTCCAGTTTATCCACCTCTTTCATGAAAGTGTCTCTTACTTCCGCACTCCACTTAGTAGCGATTGCTTTACGGCGTAATTCTTCTATTTCCTGTTCCTGGCCACCACCACCCAATTCATCTTGAATGGTCTTAATCTGCTGTTGCAGGAAATATTCACGTTGTTGCTGGTCAATGTCTTCCCGTGCACGCATCTGTATGGACTCCTTGATTTCGGCAAGTTGCACTTCCCGATTCAGTATCTCCAACAAACGATAAGTACGTGCACGCAATGCATCAATACGCAGCAATTCAATCTTCTCATCTTTTTTCAGCGGAAGGTTCGTGCAGATAAAATCCACCAGGAACATAGGATTCGTAATATTCTTGATGGCAAATGCAGAATCCTGCGGAAACATATCAGATGATTTGATATATCTTATAGTCAGATCCTTGCAAGCTTCCACCAATGCATGGAACTCCTTATCATTTTTGTCAGGAATATCTTCCCCCAATGCTTTTACGCGCCCTTTCAAATAAGGAGTTGTATCTACAATTTCTTCCAATTCCATACGTTTGACGCCTTGCAGAATAATAGTGGTAGTCTGATCAGGCATTTCCAAGATACGGATAATCTTACCTACCGTACCAATAGTATGCAAATCTTCCAACGAAGGCATCTCCGTTTCTGCTACCTTCTGGCAAACCACTCCGATATATGCACCTTTTTTTTCAGCTTCACGCACTAATTTCATGGAAGTCTTTCTCCCGACAGATACCGGCATAAATACACCTGGAAATAAAACCATATTCCGCAAAGGTAATATCGGAAGTATCTCATTCACTTCAATATCCATCAACTGTTCTTCATTCCCCTCAAAATCAGCAATCACTGAAAAAGTGTTTCCTTCTTCTCTTGCTTCCGTATCTTTTAGGTAAAGTCTTTTCTTCATTTCGTTCTTTTTAAGTTTATGTCATACTGACAGGGCTTATAAAGCGCCTGCAAAGTTAATCTATTCTTCATTAATATAAAGCACCTTTTCTATAAAAAGACAAAAACGGTGCCAAATTTGTCGTAATATTCCCGACTTTGTCTATTTTTGCTCTCTATTAACAACTACAATCTATGTCAAATCCTTATTTTCAGTTTAAACAATTTACTATATGGCACGATAAATGTGCCATGAAAGTAGGTACAGACGGAGTGCTGTTAGGCGCTTGGGCAGAGGCAGAAAGCTCGCAAAAAATCCTCGATATAGGAACTGGCACTGGACTGATAGCGATAATGTTAGCACAGCGATATTCATTGTCGCAAATCACGGCTATAGAAATAGATGAAGCTGCGGCAGCTCAGGCTAAGATGAATGTAGCCCGTTCTCCATGGATAAAACGAATACAAGTTATCTGTAACGATTTCAGTCTATTTCAGACCGAAAGTAAATATAATCTGATAGTTTCTAATCCACCATATTTTGTTAATGCATTGAACTGCCCTGACAAGCAACGCAATATGGCACGTCATACCTGTGAACTAAATTATGAGTTACTTTTTCGACGCTCGGCACATCTCCTTGAAAAGCAGGGGAGGGTATGTGTTATCATTCCTATCGAAGCAGAAAAGTTAGTAATTTACACAGCCTGGAAATACAAGTTGTACCCTTCGCGTTGTCTTCATGTCTTCACCAAACCGGATAAACCAAGCCGAAGAGTACTTATTTCATTCAGTCACGAAGAACATGAGTGCATAGAAGAGACTTTATGTATTGAAGTGGAACACCATCAATTTACACCGGAATATATTGCACTGACAAAAGATTTTTATTTAAAAATGTAGTTTGATGCTATCATACCTTTATCTCAATAGACAGTTATAGACAGTTATTTTGTTGGATGTTTCTATATACAAAAATAAGCTGCTGAAAATCAACAACTTATTCTCTTTAGTCGGGGTAGCGGGATTCGAACCCACGACCCCCTGCTCCCAAAGCAGGTGCGCTAACCGGACTGCGCTACACCCCGAGTGCCTTATTTCTTAAAAGCGAGTGCAAAGGTAGAAACTATTTTGTAATAAACAAAGAAATATGAAGTTTTTTTAGAAAAAATATTTTCCATAAGTTCTAAAATCCTGTAAAACAATAGTGTTACTCGTAGTTGCTCCGTGCTAACTCCGTACCAAGTCCGTATCAGGTCCGTATCAACTCCGTATCAGGTCCGTATCTATAGAGTACGGAGATACTACGGAGCAGATACGGACTTGGTACGGAGTTGGTATATAGTTGATATGCCTCCAACTTGTGAATGGCATCCTACTAGCTAACAGAATAAAAAGATGAAATAATATCTGGCAAAACAATATATTTCGTTTAACTTTATCCCCGCAAACAATTAGTACATCTCAACGTTACATTATAAAATAAAAGACATCATGAAAAAACAAATTTTCAGCATGGCTGTCATGGCAGTAATATTTGCCGCTTGTGGCGGTGGAACAAAAACTCCTGTCACAGTGGTAGGTTCTTGGGTAATGCCCATTAACGGGCAACCTGGAGAAGTGCAAGGAATCAAACTGGAAGAGAATGGAGAAGCATCTTCCATTAATATGCACACTTTGATATACAAAGAATGGGAACAACAAGGTGACCAGCTTTATCTGACAGTAAAAAGTATCGGTAATGGGATAGAGATTGAAGGTGTGGATACACTGAAGATTGACAAGCTAACGCCGGATTCGTTAGTGTTAAGTTCCAATTATGGATATACTCTGGAGTATGTAAGGCAGAAATAATACAAACTGCAATATATAAATCCCTGACGACTTTAAAGTATTAAATATCGTCAGGGATTTCTTCCTAACCTAACCAATCAATTTACCTTGAACGTATTTCTCTACGCATAAATATGATATAAGAGAGTGCAAAACAGAGAATTGTAACTGCAATCAATCCTGTTAGCTGTGGCCATATAACCAGCAAACTCTGTCCCAATGGGAGAGGGCTGGGTATTGCCCCTTGAACCTGCTCCATCATTAACGGTCCCAAGCTTCGAAGTGATGGCATCAGCAATACAGAAGTTGCCTGATTGAATAATTCGCACGGATTCAATGACATTATGCCCCAAACTATTTTTTGATAACCGACAACATAATAAGGCGGCATCATATCAGAAGGCATGAACATCTTAGCAACCCAATTGACAATCATCGTATAAAATACACTGAAAAACAACCATATCGCCAGAGAAGCCAAAGCTGAAGTAGCCGTCTGCCGGAAGCAGAGCGAGAACAGTATCGCCATATTCAACCAAAGACCTACATAGAAAACACTTAGGATCAAAAAGGAAATGATACGGGCAAATTCTTCCGGTGTAGGTGGAATACCGATGGCTATCAGCCCGGCTCCCATTACCAAAAAACCTAATACAAACAGCATAATTGTAATCACAATCAGTGCAGCAACAAATTTGGCATTGATTATACAATCACGGTGTATCGGCTGTGATAATATACGGCATAATGTCCCTTTGTTCAGTTCCGAATTCATGGCATCAAATCCTAAGGCAATACCTAACAGCGGCCCTAAAAAGTTGATGAACAAAACAAAAGAAGGCAATGTGCCATCGGATACGGTAAACAATTTCAAGAAGAAAAAAGTATCTTCCACATCACCTGATTTGACAGCCTCATGCATACTGGTGAGTGATGTATACAAGGCTCCCAAGCAAGTGAGCGTGATAATGGCAAGTAAAATAATAAAGCGCCAACTACGCACATGATCCCGGATTTCTTTATTCACAATAACCCAGAAAGGCTGCTCAATTCCGTTCATACTTCTCACCTCCTTCCTTTATATAATTATTGTAGATATCAATAAGTTCTACTTGTTTACCTTCCATTTCTCTAAGATCAAGCTGTGCCAGTAATTCTCCGTGATTAAATAAGCCCACACGATCACAAGCTTTCTGTACCTGATCCAGATTATGTGAGGAAAATAACACGGTGAAGGAATGAACCCTACTCAAATTACGAATCAATTCTATAAATTCCTGAATTCCGGCAGGATCGATACCGGATGTCGGCTCGTCCAAAATAATGATTTCCGGATTCTTTATCAATACATCCGCTAAACCCAAACGTTGCCTCATACCGCGGGAATACTTTCCGGTCTTTTTATTCACCTGTTCGGCAAGTCCAACCCGACGCATAAGTTCCTTTGCTTTCTCTTCAGCCTCTTTCCTTGAAAAGCCGTTCAGAAGTGCTGTATAGATGAGGTTTTCCAACCCGGTCATATCATCGTAAAAGCCTAAATCTTCAGGAAGATAACCAATTTTTCTCTTGACTTCAATAGGATTTGTAGTGGAGTCTATTCCACAAATTTCCACTTTACCGGAAGTTGGTTCTGTCAACCCCAGCATCATCAGGATAGTTGTGGATTTTCCCGCACCATTCGGACCCAATAATCCGAAAATCTCTCCTTTGCAGATTGACAGGCTAATATGGTCTACAGCAGTGAAATTACCGTATTTTTTGGTTAAATCGGTAAGTACAATCACTTGTTCGCCCATAATTACCTCCTTCCATATTTTCGGAATAGGTAATATACACCTCCCACAGCTACAACGATGACTAATATTCCTACCCAACCCCAAAGCATTGGTGTTTTTACTGCAATTCTGAATTGTGCAGTTGCATTTACTTCGGGAGTTCTGGCTTCCATTGTTGCTACATAGTCGCCTGGCAAAGCTTTTTTCGAAGCTTTCATTATAGCCGTAACAGTAGATGTTTCTCCGGCTTTTAATATTTCTATTTTGGCAGGTTCAAAAGATACTTCCCAATCTTTTGGCTTACCGGATGAAAGTTGAATATCCTTTAATAAAGAGGAACCTGTGTTTCTGACAACTAATTCCAGACGCTTCACATCTCCGGCAGTTATTTCAGTACTCAACAATCCCCGTGGAGTAGTCAGTTCCATTTGATATGTACCGGTAACCACCACTTCCAAATCCAGATCAGCAGAAGTATTACCGGCTACTGCACGTACTGAAATCTTATAATTCCCAGCTTCAACATTAGCCGGCGGAGTGACGTCTATCGACACATTCTGGCTGGCATTCGCTTCTACTTGTGCGGAAGTTGCCTGCTTATAATTAGGTTTAAAAATTACATTCCATCCTCTGGGCGCATTAGACATCAATGCATATAACTGCTGATCAGCCGTCTGATTCTTCAGTACGGCATTAAAAGTAAATGTCGATTTTGAGTTGCCCTGCATATTGGGTTGATCAGTAGTAAATTCAGTCTGATAAGTGCCTTGCTGAGCTACGGTGACAGTCAAAGGAAGTTGACAGCCTCCAGCAGTTACAACAAAATTGTAGCTACCCTTGTTTATTTTTAATGGAACTTCCAATTTCAAGTTAAAGTCCTTCTTTTCACTAGGCAGGACAGCTAATTTGTTAATATTCCAACCACCGGATTTCAATTCACGTTTCCAACTTGCTGGTAATCCTGTAACAGACAGATCTACATTGACCGGAATATCCGAATTATTGATTAAATCAATTTTGTAATCAATACTCGTTCCCGGAGAAACAGAAATCTTTGTATAAGGAGAATAAAGAAACACGCTTGGAATTGAGTCAGAGGCGTGTGTGTAATTCACGGGTATTAAACCCAACAAAATAGTTAATAGCAGCAAATAATTAGTTCGCATAATCATATAGAATTTTATGGTTAATTAAATATGAGTTATCGATTTATGTGGCTGCAAAAATAAATAATGGAAAAATTAGTAGCTGTTAAAAGCAATAAAATATCGGCACAGAATTTTTATGATTATATAATATTTATGTTTTTTAATAGACACAGAACAACCTTTTGCTGGTGCAGTATTTATCTAACAGAATTGTAAAGTAAAACAACTCCCTTTTCCCGGTTCCGAATAAACGGTAATATTTCCTCCATGCTGATTCATAATCTGCTTACAAAGACTGAGTCCGATACCCGAACCAGCAGTTTTTGTTGTGAAGAATGGAACAAATATTTTATCCTGTACTTCAGGTAAGATACCTTCACCATTATCCCGAACAGTAATAGTACAACGCCATGCAGTAAGAGAAGAAGTCACTTTCGGTGCAAAAACAGCTTTAACCTCAATCTTGGGCGTTTCGCGGCGGGCAGATGCTTCACGAGCATTTTTCAACAGATTAATAAGCACTTGTTCTATCTGAGCACGATCCACATCCAGTGTTTTCTCCAAAGGTGGAAGCTCGAAATGAATAGTTTCATCAGGAAAAAGTTTCTGTAAATCGGTGAATAGCTCCCGAACCGGCACGCTGGCACAAACAGGAGCGGGGAGACGGGTAAGACGACGATAGTTTTCTACAAAACCTAATAGTCCCTTACTACGTCGATGAATGGTTTGCATAGCTTGTAGCATTACAGCATATTCTTTTTCGCCCGCTGCATCTTTTAATGTAACGGGTACACCACGCTCACTAAGTGTTTCAGAGAGGGAAATGATAGGAGTAATGGAGTTCATGATTTCATGAGTGAGTACACGTATCAACTTTTGCCAGGCTTCCATTTCATTCCGTTCCAGTACAGAATGAATATTCTTCAAACTGATAAGGCGCCTCTCCATGCCACGGGCTACAAAGAGAGTAGTAGCTACTGCCATTTCTAAAGTGGTTCCATTTCGATGAATACGTATGACCTGCGTTTCACCGGAAGGAAGGCTCAAAAGCTCGGCCGGCAATTGCGGATCTTGCCCTAACTGGGCAGTAGCAGCACGATTCAGCCACTCAATACGTCCGGACATATCAGTCACTAATACAGCAGTATCTACCTTGTTCAGCAGACTTTCGTAATACTGATGTTTTATTTCTTCTTCCAACAGGCGGGCACGAAATGCCTGCAAGGTTTCAGATAGCTCTACAGCCATTTCTGTCATCAGTTTATTTTTATAAGGTGGACGGAAAGCTTGTGTCATGTCATTATAACGCAAACTGTCCGTCAGGCGACGCATCATCTGCAATTGCTTCATCTGTATATAATAAAGGTGTATTCCTGTCCCCAGAAGAAACAGGAATGTTATAAGCATGCTAAACCATAAATCAGCACAATATAACACATAAACACCAACAGAAAGTATTGCCAGCAGACAGATATGCAAGATAACAACCAAGGAATACTGCTTCATATTACTTCTTAATTTATAATCCCAGTTTCTCAATCTTCCTATACAATGCAAAGCGCGTAATTCCCAAATATTCCGCAGCACGTGTCATATTCCCCTCGCTCAACCGCATTGCCTTTTCTACAGCTTGCCGTTCCAATTGTTCCAGATTAAGTATTTCTTCTTCTTTTTTAAGACGGGGGGAGGAAGCCTGGAACAAGAAATTATCGGGGCGAAGCAATGAACCGTCACCCAAAATCACCGCACGCTCCATCGTATGCTGTAACTCACGCACATTTCCCGGCCAGGAATAACGCAGCAATTTAGCTTTTGCTTCACGTGTCAAGCCCCGCATTTCCTTTTGATATTTCCGGGCATAACGCTGCAAGAAATAATCTGCCAGAAGAATAATATCATTTCCCCGTTCCCTCAAAGGAGGAATATGTAGTTCAATCGTATTGATACGATAAAGTAAATCCTGCCGGAAATTCCCTTCTTCCACCAGATGGCGGATGTCCGCATTTGTAGCACAAATCAAGCGTACGTCGATGGATACAGATTGTGTACTACCCAAACGACTGATCTGCCGTTTTTCAATAGCAGTCAGCAGTTTTGCTTGCATAGGCAGTGACAGATTTCCTATTTCATCCAAAAACAATGTACCTCCCGTTGCCACCTCCATCCGTCCGGCTTTCGGTTTCCGGGCATCAGTAAATGCACCTTTTTCATAGCCAAATAATTCACTCTCAAACAATTGTTCCGGGATACTGCCAAGATCAATTGTAACGAATGGCCGTCCGTAACGTGGCGAACAACGGTATAACAAACGGGCTATCACATCTTTTCCTGTTCCATTTTCACCAAGTACAAGAATGTTAGCATCTGTATCACGCAGCTTCTCTATCGTGGCAAACACTTCCTGCATCGCGGCAGATTCACCAATAATAGATTCTTCCACACTACTTCCCGCACCGCTAAGTACCTCCACTTGTTCTTTTAGCAGATTAACTTCACAGCGGGAACGGCGTAACTTAATACCGGATGAGAGTGTAGCAAGTAGTTTTTCTTTTTCCCACGGTTTCGGGATGAAATCGGTAGCACCCGCTTTAATGGCCCGTACCGCTTTATCTGTATCTGCATATGCTGTCATAAAAATAACAACCGCCTGAGGATCAATACACAAGATTTGTTCCAGACTCTCAAAGCCTTCCTGCCCACTGATGGCGTCGCGACTGAAGTTCATATCCAGCAGGATAATGTCCGGCTGGAATGTCGTCATGAAATATTCGATACGATCGGGGGTTACTGCTACTTTTATTTTTTCCGCATAAGGTTCCAACAGAAGGTTGAGGGCAAAAAGTACATCCTCATTATCATCTACTATTAATATTTTTCCTAATTGTTCCATACGAAGCTATTATTATCCGATAGTCTTTTCTGCAATATGAATATATCCGATGTGCAAAGATAAACAATATATCGATGTGTTGTGTGTGCGTATGCGCACTATTTTTGTGCGGTATGGCACACGCTCAATTTACATCATACAGAAGTATAACATTGTAATACAAAGCATTACATCTTTGGCATAAGATTTGAATCTCTTCTACCAAAAGGAACATACTATGTACAAAAAAATACTTTTATTATTAATAGCTTGCGGAACTCTTATAACTATTGATGCGCAGGAACACACTATGGAGTTGACATTAGGTCAGACCATAGAGCGTGCCCGCCGACAATCACCCGATGCGCAAACAGCCCAACACAGTTTTCGTTCCGCCTACTGGAACTACAAATATTATCGGGCCAACTATCTGCCCGCCTTGAAATTAACTTCCGATCCGTATCTGAATCGTGCCATCAACAAAATTACAATGAGCGATGGTAGCGTGAAATTTGTGGAACAAAACTTATTAAGTACCGACCTCACCTTAAGCCTGACACAGAATATTCCTTGGACAGGTGGTACACTGTTCGTGGAAACTTCTGCCCAGCGGCTTGATTTATTTAGTGACAACTCTACCTCCTGGCAGACATCACCCATAAACGTCGGCTATAGTCAGTCTCTTTTTGGATATAATAGTCTGAAATGGAATCGTCGTATCGAACCATTGCGTTACCAGGAAGCCAAGAAAACTTATGTGGAAACCCTGGAGCTCGTTGCTGCCAATGCTACGCAGAAATTCTTTGCCCTTGCCACTGCACAAAGCAACTACGAAATAGCTTCTACCAACTATGCCAATGCAGACACCTTATATACATATGCACAAGGGCGCTATAATATAGGTACCATTACCGAAAACGAGATGCTACAATTGGAACTTAATAAGCTGACCGAAGAGACAAATCGTATGAATGCCCATATCGAAGTAGAAAATTGCATGCAAGAACTCCGTTCGTATCTCGGTATCCAGGAGGATATACTGATCAAAGTAGATGTCAGCGATCATGTTCCCAATCTTCACATAGACCTAAGCACAGCTTTAATCACAGCACGTCAAAACAGCCCGGATATACTGGACATGCAGCGACGCAAGCTGGAAAGCGAAAGCCGGGTAGCCAGTGCCCGTGCCAATGCCGGACTGAAAGCCGATCTTTACTTGCGTTTCGGACTGACTCAGACCGGCAATAAACTGAAAGACGCTTATCACAATCCCTTGGACCAACAATATGTCACCCTCGGCATTAGTCTGCCTATATTGGATTGGGGACGTGGCAAAGGACAGGTCCGGGTAGCCCGTTCTAATCGTGACTTAACTTATACTCAAGTAGAGCAGGATAAGACAGACTTTGAACTGAATGTCCGCAAACTGGTGAAACAATTCAATTTACAATCCCAGCGCGTACATATTGCCGCCCGCACCGATGAGACGGCTCAACGACGTGCAGATGTAGCCCGACGACTTTATATCCTGGGAAAGTCTACCGTACTCGACCTCAATGCTTCCATCAGTGAAAAAGATGCCGCCCGACGAAATTACATCACTGCACTATATAACTACTGGAGTTTATACTACACCCTCCGCAGTATCACACTTTATGATTTTGAAGTAGATGCACCGCTGACAGAAACAGAAAGAATAGAGGAAGTGATGGACAAGATGATAAAAAAATAAAGGGACATATTATAAACTTGACTATAAATTGTAAAACAATAAAGATATTATGGATATTAAACTCGAAAAGAAGCCTTGGTACATCCGCTACCGCTATTACCTAGCAGGAGGAATTCTATTCCTTGCTTTCATTATTTACGTTATCATCCTTTCTGCCGGTCCCAGCAAGCTTCGCATCGACCAGGAGAATGTGCAGATTGCCGAAGTCAAAAATGATAAATTCATGGAATATGTAGACGTGGAAGGACTTATACAACCCATCCTCACCATTATCGTTAATGCCCGTGAATCAGGAAGTGTAGACCGTATAGTAGGCGAGGAGGGAAGTTTACTTCAAAAAGGAGATACAATCCTTGTGCTCGAAAACCCTGATCTGATACACAACATTGAAGAACAACGTGATGATTTGGAGAAGCAATTGATTTCTTTCCGTGAAAAAGAAATTGAGATGGAACAGAAGAGCCTGACCCTCCAGCAACAAACTTTGCAAACCAACTATGAGTTGGCCCGTCTTCAAAAAAGTTTCAATCTTGATAAAGAAGAATATAAAATGGGGATAAAAAGTAAAGCTCAACTGGAAGTTGCCGAAGATGAGTATAATTATAATGTAAAGAAAGCAAAGTTACAACGCGAGAGTTTGCGTCAGGATTCTGTTGTTGCCATTATCCGCAAAGACCTGATTCATAATGATCGGGAACGTGAACGTAAAAAGTATGAACGCGCTTGCGAACGACTGGATAATTTAGTTATTAAGGCTCCCGTAGCCGGACAACTCAGCTTCGTGAAAGTAACTCCGGGGCAGCAAGTATCATCCAACCAAGGTATTGCCGAAATCAAGGTACTAGACCAATATAAAATACACACTTCACTCAGTGAATACTACATAGACCGTATCACTACAGGGCTTCCCGCCACAATTAATTATCAGGGGCGTAAATATCCACTCCGTATTACAAAGGTAGTTCCCGAAGTAAAAGACCGCACTTTCGATGTCGACTTAGTATTTACCGGAGAGATGCCCGACAATGTACGTGTAGGAAAGAGCTTTCGTGTACAGATAGAGTTGGGACAACCCGAACAGGCCATCGTTATCCCACGCGGTAATTTCTATCAGGCTACCGGTGGTCAATGGATTTACAAACTAAACGCATCCAAAACGAAAGCAATTCGTGTCCCTCTCAGTATCGGACGCCAGAATCCCCAGCAATACGAGATTACAGACGGTTTACAGCCGGGAGATTGGGTTATTACGACGGGATATGATAACTTTGGCGAAGCGGAAGAACTGATATTAAAATAAGGAACAAATACAGCATCATCAGAGAATAGCAAAATAACAGAAAGAGATTAATATAATAAAGACTGAAATATGAAAACACTCAAATATGCCTGGCGCTTCCTGATACGCTCCAAATCATATACGATTATTAATCTACTGGGGCTGGCCTTCAGTCTGGCATGTTGCATTATTCTATTCCGCTATATTCACAGGGAATTGACAGTGGATAGCCATTGCATTGACCGGGAACAGGTTTATGGTGTCAAAGCGGATATGGGTGGCAATAAATATTTAAGTATGCTTATTAATAGGGGAGATAGCAGCCTTATCGATCAACGCTACATCAATAAGCAGAGCAACTTCATTCCGTTGGAGAAAGACCATATAATGGTTGGGGCAAATCGGTTTCCTTCGCGAATCATCGTAACAGACAGTATCTTTTTTCAGCTATTCCGCTACCCGGTGGTGCAGGGAAATATTACATTACCTTCTCCGCACTCCGCTTTAATTACAGAGGCATTTGCCCACAAGCTCTTCGGTAAGGAGAATCCGGTAGGTAAAATCATCCGTTGTTCTAATGGAAAGGACATAACCATTGAGGGTGTATTGGGTAATCCCGGAAACAAGACTTTCCTGCAGTTCGATGTAGTATTGTCTAAAGCCTTATCTGATAATTGGGAACGTATGGCTATAGACTTGTTTTCATTCATGCCGGGCACTGATATAAATAAGCTAAACAAAACAGGTAGTATCCCAAGATATATAAACTCGCCCGAAAGCGGTGATACGCGTACTTATACTTATTCTTTGATTCCCGTCAAACAATTCTATTGGGATAGCTCCATCAGTAATGAGGAGACATTGATGTTCTCTGCCGGCAGCTATTCCCATCTGTGGATTATGATAGGAGTATGCCTATTAGTGTTATTAGCAGGTATTATTAATTTCATCAATATCTATCTGGTTGTCATGCTCCGGAGGGGAAAAGAATACGGATTGAAAAAGGTGTTCGGTGCAAGGGGTAAAGAACTATTTCTTAATATATGGATAGAGAATACTTTGTTGGTATCAGCCGCTATGCTCATAGCTTGGGTGTTTGTAGAAGTAAGTACTGTGCCAGTGAGAAATCTTTTCAATCATCAGTTTAGCTATACGACATTTGACTGGCAATTATCATTAGGCATATTGGTAGTACTCCCATTGGTTACTTCTCTTTATCCATTCATCAAATACAATTATACTCCCCCTATTGTCTCCATCCGTTCTATAGGTTCGGAAAGTCGTTCAATACATTCACGGATCCTATTTCTGGGGATTCAGTACGTACTCACTTTTTTATTGGTAGTAATTTCGCTTTATTTCAATAATCAACTGAATATGTTGCTTAGTACCGAACCGGGGTTTCGTACCAAAGATATTATCATTGCTCAGCTGACTTACGAATCAAAGGATTTTAATACTTACACGGAAGAGAGCATGAAACAACAGCAGGAGCGAGTGAACGCATTAAATAAGGAGCTTTCTTCCTGTCCCTATATAGAAGATTTTGAGACTAGCTATATTGACATTCTTAAAGGAGATTATGGCAGTGATTATATAAACGAGCAAGGGAAGAAGATCTACCTGAATATGCGTCTTGCCACGCCTCATTTTTTTCGGGTCTATGATATTAAATTTATCGAAGGCGAGCTCCCCGATTTATCAGATAAAGGCTTTTTCGGAGTTCTGGTGGTGAATAAGGCAACTATGAAAGCCTTAAACTACACCACTTGTCAGGGTGCCAGCATAGAAAATCCCCTGAAAAGAGGAAACGAATCCAAAACCCAACCCATTGTAGCGGTGGTAGATGATTACTACAACGGACATTTAACTTTAGGAAAGAAACCTACTGTTTATATGGTGAGCAATCAGATGAGCGGCGATGTCTATCAGATAGCCTGTGTGCCGGGTAAAAAGAAAGAAGTGCTTGAGTTCCTACGTAAAACGGAATTAAAGATTTATGGCAGTGAAGATTTTGAATACAGCATTCTGGAGGAAGACGTAAAAGCAATCTATGCCCAGGACAGACAAACAAGCATTATTTATTCCGTTTTTGCTTGTATTGCGATTATAATTGTAGGTCTCGGGCTATTCGGTATTTCTCTGTTTGATATCCGACAGCGATATCGGGAAATAGCCATCCGCAAAGTAAACGGAGCACAATTGAGAAATCTGTATGTAGTTCTGTTCCGCAAGTACATTTGGGTAATAGGAATTTCCATATTGATTACCATACCTTTATCCTATTACCTGATATACATCTATACGCAAGATTTTGTAGTGAAAGCTCCTATCAGCATATTCATTTATTCCATAGCCATACTGGTCGTTTCTGGCATTTCGTTAGGTACATTGCTCTGGCAAGTGAATAAAGCTGCACGGATTAATCCGGCAAAAATTATGAAAAGCGAATAAGAAATAAAATATAACTAAAATATAGAAAGACTGAAATATGAAAACACTCAAATACGCCTGGCGCTTCCTGATACGCTCCAAGTCATATACGATCATTAATGTCATTGGTCTGGCACTCAGCCTGGCATGTACCATCATATTAGTACGCTACATTCATCGTGAGTTGCAAGTGAACACGCACTGCACCCATGCTGAAAGGACTTTTATCCCGCTACGGGAAATTGATGGCAATGTATTCCCTGGCAGTGTGAATAAAGACAGTGGTGCAGATACGGTTTACTACGCTCCCGAAGCCATAGAAAAGAGAAGTTACTTCATCACACTGGACAATGACAATGTAACCATCGATGAGAAACCTTATACCGTCCAAGCATTGGTAGCAGACACAGCATTCTTGCACTTCTTTCACTATCCATTGAAAGGTAAACACATAGAAGCGCCTGAAGAAGTACTCATTACCCGTCAGTTTGCCAAACGTGTGTTCGGAGATAAGAATCCTATAGGACAAACGATGGGATACTCCGGAGGCAAGCTGTTGACGATCTGTGGTATATTGGAAGAACCGGCATGCAAATCTTCGCTAACATTTGATATACTGATAAATCTGGATCTGAAAACCAGAAGAGAGTGGAGCAAAATGTATATAGAAATCCTGCGTTTTATGCCCGGAGTAGATGTAGATGCCATTAATGCTATCAGCCATGTGAAGCGACAAACAGAATGGGGATATATGGTGAGTTACGACTTTATTCCTGTCAGTCAACTCTACTGGAATAAGGGATTGGCTGCCATGGCCGATCAACCGAATATGTGGCATTACAGCAGTCGTTCGCACATTCTGGTACTTATGGGAGTATGCCTGTTATTATTGCTGGCAGGCATACTAAACTTCGTCAACATCTATCTGGTTTTTATGCTGAAACGTTCCAAGGAGTATGGTATCAAGAAAGTATTCGGCATCCGTGGACGTGCACTCTTCCTTCAGTTATGGACGGAAAATATGTTGATGATCGTCATCTCGCTGCTGCTGGCCTGGTTCTTTATCGAAATATTTTCGGGATATGCCAGCAGGTTGCTGGGCAGCGATGTACCTTATACGGCTTTCGACTGGCAACTGTCGCTCGGTGTGCTGGTGCTTTTGCCATTACTCACTACTGTATATCCTTTTATCAAATACAATTATCTGCCACCCATCGTGTCCATACGTTCCATCGGAAGTTCACGGCATTCTGTCGCTACACGTACGGTTTTCCTGTTTATCCAGTATAGCATCACTCTTTTGCTGATAGTCCTCTCTCTGTACTTCAGCAGCCACCTCCGTTTCCTGCAAAACACCCCTCCGGGATTCAAGACGGAAGGTATACTTTATGCTAATCTGATTCCTACCCCCAAGAGCTGGGGAGGTGAAAGTGAAGCCGAAAGAAAACAGCGCTGGCAGAATACGACTACCATCCGGCAAAAGCTGGATGAATGTCCTTTCATAGAACGGTGGTTCTGTGGCGATCCCTCGCAAAGTGGCATCCTCAGTAGCGGAGGCAGTACGACACTTATTAATGATAAAGACGTGAAGCTAAATATGATGGTGATGTATATACCGGCGGATTTCTTCAAGCTGTATGAACTGCAAGCAGTACAAGGTACATTACCGGGGAAAGTGGAGGCAAAGGATTATTCAGAGAATGTAGTTGTCATGAATGAGGCAGCTTTGAAAGCATTCGGTTATACGAAGCAGGAAGAAGCATTCGTAAGAGGAGAACAGGCACTCTGGATTACTTCCTCAATGGACGGAAAAATAGTAGAAGGCGGCCTGTCTTTGATGCCTGTAGGAACTGTCATCAAAGATTACTATACCGGCCATCTTACAGCCGGAAAGAAACCCGTGGTATACATCGTGACACCCGGTTACGGTGGAGCACAATTCCAAATAGTCTGTAAGGCCGGTAAGGAAAAGGAACTTATCAAATATTTGCAAGACACAAGAGAGGAGATTTTTCATGCGGAAGAGTTCGACTATCACTGGCTGAAAGAGGATGTTCAGGCCCTGTATGACGACGACCGTCGTGTAGCAACCGTGTTTACATTGTTTGCCACCATCTCTATTTTTGTCTCAGCATTGGGATTATTCGGACTTTCCTTATTCGACATCCGCCAACGCTACCGCGAGATAGCCATCCGCAAAGTGAATGGGGCGCAATTGAAAAATCTGTATTCCGTTCTATTCCGCAAGTATATATGGGTGATAGCCGGTGCAGCATTGCTGACCATACCTTTATCTTATTATCTGATATACATCTATACACGGGATTTTATAGTGAAAGCTCCTGTTAGTATATTCATCTACCTGATCGCTATATTAGTGGTGGCAGGCATTTCGTTGGGAACATTGTTCTGGCAGGTGAATAAAGCAACCCGCATCAATCCGGCAACAATCATGAAAGCAGAATAAAGAGGTTAGTTATGATACACCATTATTTAAAAATAGCATATCGGAATCTGTTGAAGTACAGAACGCAAAGTATCATCAGTATCATCGGACTGGCAATCGGTCTGGCATGTTTTGCACTGTCTACATTCTGGGTGCAATATGAAATGACTTATGATGATTTCCATAAGGATGCAGAACGCATTTATTTGGTACGAATGGACGATTGCCACTTTGGAGGGCACTACTCTGACTTTGTGCCCTACGCGTTGGGGAATCATTTAAAAACGACTTACACTGAAATAGAAGATTTCTGTGCATCAGGTCAGAATACTCTATTCATTAAAAATGGGAAACAGATTACGGAATATCCGATGTTAATGCCTGATACAACTTTCATCCGTATGATGGATATAAAAGTTCTGGAGGGTGACAACCAATTCTTTTTATCCACCTCACCGGAAAAGAGCGGGATAGCCATTACAGAAAAAGCTGCTCAAGACTTGTTCGGTACTACCAGAGTGATTGGAGAGACCATAACAGACAATAACCGTCGGTACGAGTATCGCATAAGCGCCATTGTCAGCGATTGGGGAGAGCATTCTAACTTTAAATATGCTTTTATGGGGCGTACCAATAATGATACTTCATGGGATAACGCCAATTACAGGATGCTGATAAAAATAAAGCCCGGAACAAATGTGGATGTACTTTTAGAAAAAATGAATCAGCACTTTCCGGATGAACTCAAAAAGAACAGCTATGGTGTAACCGGATATACACGTTTCTATCTGGAGCCCATTACCTCACTGCGTTATGCGGATGAATTTATTCGTGGAGACGAACAAATAGTACGGTTCCGTTACATTGTTTATTTCTCCATCACAGGAGTGCTTATCATTCTGTGCGCATTAATCAACTATTTAACGATTTATATCGACTGTTTTCGCTCGCGTAAACGGGAAATGGCACTACGCAAAGTAAATGGAGCATCCGAACGTTCGTTATTGGCATTACTTAGTACGGACTTTCTATTTACTATTCTATTGGCTTCACTCTTAGGGATGTTCTTCGTGGAATTACTAAAACCCTGGTTCTTGCAATATTCCATGATTGTCGATACAGATATATCCATTTATGGGAATTGCATATTATACGTCGCAGGTATGTCAGTATTGGCTTTTATAGTGGCGCTATGTTCTGTTTACCTATTCCGCCGTCACTCATTGCAGAATACACTTCATAGTACTCAAATGAGTATAATGGGACGTATATGCCGTAAAGGAAGCATTGTAATACAGCTTGTTGTCTGCCTTACATTTATACTTTGTACTGTCATTATGCAAATGCAACTTTATCATTTGCGTAATGTAGATATGGGAATGGATTATCGGAACCGTGCTTCCCTGGGCATCTGGATGAATGTGGACATGAATGTATGGGCAGAGAAGATAAAAGCGTTACCCATGGTAACTGAAGTTGTACGGCCTGTTTATTGGCCGCTCATCAGTATGGGTTCTTATTCAGCTTTTGAGGTAGATTCCTGGGACGGATTGAATGGGACAACTGAAAACCCAATGGGTATAGATGAGATTCTGGCAGGAGAGGAGTTCTTCAAATTCTATAACATGCAACTGGTAGCAGGAGAATGGATATCGGATAAGTCGGATGTCCGTGAAGTTAATATCATGGAAACGACAGCACGCACTATGGGATGGACACCTGAAGAAGCTATCAGCAAACACATCTTTTACTGCAATAAAGAAGTGGAACCTATGACTGTGATCGGAGTCATAAAAGACTGTGCATACAGATCGCCTTCCAAGGACCTGCCTCATACTGTATTTGTCAATACCAATAAATCACAGTGGATGTGGTCGCGTTGCTTTGTCCTCTTCAAGTATAAACCGGGAACCTGGGAAGAATGTCGTCGTAGCATCGAGGAAATGCAGCAAGCTGAACTTCCCGACCGCAAATTATTTCTGGACAGCGAGGAAGAACGATATAATAAGTATCTGCAATCAGAAGATGCATTATCCAGTCTATTGGGATTCTCTGCAATTGTTTGTATCCTGATATCTATATTCGGCATATATTCATTGGTATCATTGACATGCGAACAACGCCGGAAAGAAATAGCTATCCGCAAAGTAAATGGGGCTACCATCAGCAATATCCTGAGCATCTTCTTTAAAGAATACGCAATGCTATTGATCGTATCTTCATTGATAGCTTTCCCTGCCGGTTATACTATTATGAAGCATTGGATAGAGACGTACAATCGTCAGGTAAGTATAGGAGCATTACCGTTCATCCTCATTTTTGCAGGGATAGCAATGGTTATCACCATAAGTATCAGCTGGCGCGTATGGCAGGCAGCACGGCAGAATCCGGCGGAAGTGATTAAAGAATAAAAACGATTTGTATCCTTTGGGAGTATAATTATAAGAAGCAATGTCGTGATGCAGAACTAGCAATCTCGTAATGTGGAATATTGCTAGTTTTGCATCACGACATTGCTTCTTATGTTCCGTTTAAGGCAGGGGTTGGCTATGCCTTGACTTACCATATTATTTCTCACGTGCTTTTATTGAATAAATATAACAAATCAAAGACTAATAAAAGGCTTGTTAGGGTTCAAAATAGGGTCAGGGTCACTTATAGCCCCATTTGTAGGTGATTTTTAATTCCACTAGTCAATATTGCATTGATATACAGATAGTTGATTTTAGACGGTTTTTGCAAAAAACAAATTCCCGTAGATTCGAAATATTGTAATGCGAACGATTCTTTATGAGTAAATGTTTGATACAAAAAACAAAAAAGTAAAGCAAAAGTAATAAAGAGTGAATTATAAAATCTGATTCCTTGGTAATTTGACGCCATATCAGTGCTTTTATTTTACACCCACTTAAAATATTCTATTCATTTGAGCAGAATTTGGGGGTATAAGTGACCCTGACCCTATTTTGAACCCTTAGTACCACATATTTCTTTCTATTTTCAGACCATAAAACACTGATATACAATAGTTAGCCCATCATCAAGGAGTGTATTCATGAGTGCATCTAATGCATGGTTTTTAGAGAAAAGTAGAAGCATCTTCCCGATTATTAAAAGAGAAAAAACGCTACATCTGTTCACAGCTAGATTATTACTTCATCAAAAGTTAAGAAGTTATAGTCAGAGCCTATAACTATTCTTTGTGATTTTAAATGTACCATTTGTGCGAATATGCACTATTTTTGTGCAGTATAGCACACTAAAGCAATATTACTAAAACAAATATTTACCTGAAAAACAATCTGTTATAACTTTGGCACGAGATTTGAATCTTAATCTAAAAAAGAAATTCACTTTGATATATAATCTTGTGAATGGCATCAGTAAAATAATGCGTGAACTAATATATAGCTATGATACAGCACTTTTTCAAGATAGCATTTCGTAATATACTGAAATACAGAACACAAAGCATTATCAGTATTATAGGTCTGGCAGTAGGATTTACTTGTTTCGCCCTTGCAAATCTATGGATACATTATGATACTACGTATGATGCTTACCACGAAGGAGCCGACCGGATGTACATCCTCTGCAAAGAAAATATATTTGGAACAAGCGGGTATTCCACTTATATGCCATATCCGGCATCAACGGTGCTGAAAAACGACTTTTCTGAAGTGGAAGCCGCATGCGCATATACCAGATGGACAAAAGCAACGGACATAAAAGTAGACGGTCAACCCGCAGTAGAAGTTCATGAGATGCAGGCGGACTCTTGTTTCATGAACATGTTCGGAATTTCCATTCTATCCGGTAACATGGACTTTATGTATTCAGATGACAAGATAGCTTTAACAGAAGACGTCGCAATGCGTTTATTTGGCACCACGGATGTACTGGGCAAAGAAGTAAAAAACTACAATGATGACCCTAAAACTGTTTGTGCTATTCTTTCAGACCTTCATCACAGCAATCTGTCATTTGGCTCTTGGGGCCAGGGCAAGTACTTCCGCAGCTGGCAGGATGAATGGGGGAATGGAGGTTTTGAGATAATTATTAAATTGTACGAAGGAACTGATGTTGCAGCTTTCCAGAAGAAATTAGCTGTACATGAAGCTAAAGCTGATCCGCGAGATCCTCATCGGGTATTTGAAAACGTCCGATTGATACCACTCATCCAATATCATTATTCACCGATTAATCAAACTAAATCCATCAAGCTATATTATTTGATACTATTTTCCGTAGCTGGCGGATTGGTCATTCTTTGCTCATTATTCAATTATCTTTCTTTGTTTATTACCCGTATGCAGATGCGTAGCCGTGAGATAGAATTACGCAAAGTATGTGGATCCTCCATTGGAGGGATGTTTATTCTGTTTATTGTAGAATACCTATACATCATATTCTCATCAGGAATATTGGGCATGGCTTTGATTGAAATCGTTTTACCGGCTTTTAAAGAGATATCAGGAGTATCCGGAAACATTTATGGAGAATCACTTCTTTATTTTATTGGGATTCTTTTGTTATCATTGCTTCTGTTGGTACCATTCGTCATCAGACGCTCACGCATCCGGAATACCGTAAACAGATACATGCTCCGTAAAGCAAGCATTACATTCCAGTTAGTAACAGGAATTCTTGTCACATTCTGCATGATAGTCATAATGAAGCAAATCTACTATCTTACGAATACGGATCTGGGATGGGAAAGAAAAAATATAGCTTCTATCAATCTTTTATATCCGGATAAAGATTTTGAAACCATTGCTGATAAGATAAAGCAATTCTCATGCACAAAAGAGGTCATAACCGGACATTGTTGTTTATTGCCCAAGTCATCAGGTTTTTCACAAAGCTTCAAAAATTGGGATGGGAAAGAAGATGGTATGAAAAGCATAGATATGCTGAGTTTGTGGAATTGTGAAAAGATCGTATCTTTCTACAATCTGCAACTGCTGGAAGGGGAAATGGTAAAACCAACAGAAACTAATAAAATCATGATTAACGAGTCGGCAGTAAAAGCACTTGGAATGAGTGAACCGATTGGAAAGAAGCTTTATCTGGATAATAGAGCATGGACCATTACAGGCATAATCAAAGACTTCCACATCACAGCTCCAACAGAACCGGTACAGCCTTATACTCTAATTACAGAAGATATTCTTAAAAACTCCGGATTTTCGATAGGGAAAGGACAAATACTAATCAAGTTTCATGATGGTAAATGGAAAGAACTTAAAAATTGGATAGATAGCATATTCACTTATGAATATCCGGAAGTGCGATATAAGTTATATAATACAGAAGAGGAGTATACCGGCTATCTGAAATCAGAAGATGCACTGATAAAGTTACTGAGTTTTATCGCTATTGTTTGTATGCTGATCGCCGCTTTCGGCATATTCTCTCTTGTTACACTAAGTTGTGAACAACGGCGCAAAGAAATAGCTGTACGCAAAGTGAATGGAGCTGCCATTAAAGATATTCTTCTTATGTTTGTGAAGGAATATATGCTCTTACTGATTATAGCATCTGTCATCGCATTCCCTGTAGGGTATGTGCTGATGAAGCGTTGGCTTGAAAACTATGTAGAACAGACAGTTATCAGTGCCTGGATATATTTTGCTATCTTTGGTGGTATAATGATCGTTATTTTTGCATGTATCGGTTGGCGGGTATGGCAGGCGGCGCGGCAGAATCCGGCAGAAGTGATAAAGAGTGAATAATAGAAAAATCAAAAACATGATACAGCATTATTGCAAGATAGCGTTTCGTAATATACTGAAATACAAAATACAGAGTATTATCAGTATTATAGGTTTGGCAGTAGGATTTACTTGCTTTGCACTCTCAAATCTGTGGATACACTACGAAATTACGTATGACAAATTCTACGAAGGTGTGGAACGAACTCATTTGCTTTATCAAGAAGCCACTTTTAGTGAATCAACATTCAGCACATACAGTTCATATATGTTAGCTACTACACTTCGGCAAGAATTTCCGGAAGTAGAAGCCGCATGTGCAGTTTACCAAAGAGAAACAGGGCTGAAAACCAAAGAGGGGAAAACGGCAAAAGTTAATTGCATGTATGCTGACTCCACATTTTTAGAGATGTTCCAACCTACCTCCATATTATCCGGAAGCATGGAATTCCTTTATTCTGATAATAAAATTGCATTAACAGAGGAGACTGCTATGTCATTATTCGGTTCAACAGAAGTTTTGGGACAAGAGATAGAGACAGATGATACACCTAAGACAGTCTGTGCCATTCTGAAAAATGTAGAGAGACATAGTAATCTCTATTTTGCCGCATGGGCAATGTCATCACAATTTCAAAAAGTAAAAAGCGAATGGGGAGTACATAGATTTCAAACCTACGTTCGGCTACGTAAAGGAATGGATGCTACATCTTTTCAGGAAAAAATGAAGAACTACGAATCCGGAAACCAATGGTATCCCAAACCTCTCGAAAAATATAAGATAATTCCATTAACCCAATACCATTACTCTGCCATAAATGAAAAACTGACCCTTAAATTCAATTATTTAGTACTTTTCTCCATAGCAAGCGGCATGATTATACTTTGCGCATTGTTCAACTATCTCTCCTTGTTTATCACCCGTATGCGCACACGAAACCGGGAAATTGAATTAAGAAAAGTCTGTGGTTCATCCATTCGGAATTTATTCATACTTTTTGGTACTGAATATTTATTTGTGCTGCTTTTATCCGGTCTTTTAGGAATGACGTTTATCGAATTATCGCTTCCGAAATTTAGAGAACTGTCCGAAATTAATGGAAATATTTATGGAGAATCATTTATAGGTATTCTTTTCATATCCTATATCCTATTAATACCTTTTATTGTCCGCCGATACTACAGGCAATCCGGCAACCTATTCCTGTTCCGTAAATGCAGCATAGTATTCCAATTGATAATATGTATCTTATTTATCTTTTGCGTAAGCATTCTTATGAAACAACTCAATCATTTGGCAAATGGTGACATTGGTTGGGAAAGAAAGAATACAGCAGTATTAAGACAATATGTTTCTCCGGAATCTTATGCTGCCGTCAGTGCCGAAATAGATAAGATGCCATGTATTGTAGAGACACTGAAAGGATGTGAACCTTTATTTCCAAGATATAGTACACTGACTTACAGGATAAACAGTTGGGAAGGAAAGAAAAGCACGGATAAGGAAGATAGAGTAGATATCATCTGCATAAGAGAAGGGAGGGAATTTATCAATTTCTACGACCTGAAACTAATAGAAGGTGAAATGCTAAAACCGGATGATGCGGATAAAGCTATCATCAACGAGACTTGTGCAAGAAGATTAGGCTTAGATGATCCGATAGGTAAGAAAATCAATATTCACCAAGGAGTTACAATCGTCGGAATTGTAAAAGACTTCCATATCACAGCACCTACAATCCCGGCAGCACCTACTTTATTCTGCAATAAAGGAGGTCTGGGAGGTTCCGATTCCGATGCCAACTATGGTGATATATTGATAAAATATCGCGCAGGAACATGGGAGGATCTTAAAAAGCGAGTAGATGATGTATATGCCAAAATCTCAACTGGCAATAATGAATATCATTCTCTTCTCAATATAGAAGAGGAATATTCTAAGTTCCTGAAATCCGAAACGTTATTATTGAAGCTGCTTGGCTTTGCCTCAATTATTTGCGTACTCATTGCCGCTTTCGGAATATTCTCTTTCATTACGCTAAGTTGCGAGCAGCGGCGCAAAGAAATAGCCATCCGCAAAGTAAATGGAGCGTCTGTAAAAGAAATACTTGCTATGTTTGTAAAAGAGTACTTTATATTACTCGTTGCGGCATCAGTGATGGCATTTCCTATAGGATACGCTTTGATGAAAAAATGGCTGGAAAGTTATATAGAACAAACAACAATCAGTGCATGGATATATCTGGCTATATTTAGTGGGATAGGTTTACTTATTCTGTTATGTATCGGTTGGCGCGTATGGCAGGCTACACGGCAGAATCCGGCAGAAGTGATAAAAAGTGAATAAATACATATATAATACGCCATAAAAAATGTTACAACACTATTTTCAAATAGCAATACGTCATTTGCTTAAATACAAAACGCAAAATCTTATCAGTATCGTAGGATTAGCAGTGTGTCTGCTTTGCTTCAGTATATGCATGTATTGCAGTCGTTTCTTTCTAAGTATTGACCAATGTTTTGAAAATCATGATCACATTGCCGATATTGTTTTAAAGAGTTCAAACGGGGAGTTCTTCTCCGGAACTCCTGCTACGGTCTTTGAGCAATTGCAGGATATACCATTGAATGAAGTGGACATTTTAACACACATCGCTAATGCTGATCCACGTCCATACAATATAGAAATGAAAGACGGAAAGGAATATCCATTTACTGAAATGTCAACTATCGAAATTGATTCTTGTTTCCGCCAAGTATTCACTCCGAAGATTATAGCCGGTTCCTGGGATGTTGCGGTCCATACTCCCAATGCTATTATTATGATGGAAAGCACCGCACGCAAGGTTTTTGGTGAAAATGGTGATCCGATCGGTAAACGTATGGTACTGACCAAAAAACTAATGAGTTCACCAGATGCTACCCCAAATTCAGGTGGCACTGTCTATACCATCCAGGCAATCATAAAAGATATACCACAAAATAACAGCTTGAATTTTTGCAATAGAATTGATTTATTAGTGCTAAATGATAGTGAAGGTTTGTTCCAGAGTGAAAGTAGAAAGTTTACGACCGGTTGCTCCACTTTCGCTTTATTGCATAAAGGGAAAAGTGTACAACAACTGGAGGATCATCTTCGCGAACTGAATCTATCCAGCGATGCATTCCCTGATAATACGATTTGTGCAACTGCATTGGGGAAGGGAGCCTATAGTGCAACCTTCAGCCCTTACTTTATCAGTGTTACCACTGCATTAGGAATACTAATTTTACTTATCGGCCTTCTTAATTTTTTCCATTTCCTTACCGGCTCATTTCTTAACCGTAGCCGCGAATATAGTCTCCGTAAGGTATTAGGAAGCAGTAACCACCAACTGTTATCACAGCTTTTCATTCAATCGGCACTGATTATCTTATTAGCCTTTCTGATTACTTTTTGTTTAATTGAACTACTGGCTCCCTTTTTTCATCTTACGTTAGTAGTATTTACATTGGAAATAGACAAAACATCACTAATGAAGCAATGTTCCGAATATCTTATACTGATATTTCTACTGAATTTGCTCATTTGTACACTGACTGTTGCATATACCCATCGCATATCCATTCAAGAAGGGATCAAAGGCAATGTCAGACGTATGAGCAAACATTTTATACGGAACACTATGCTGTGCATTCAATTTTTCATCTGCTGGATATTCGTCACATTGGCAGTATCCCTTTATCTACAAACAGAGAAAACAACCTCCACACTTTTTGGCACTCTTTCAAAAGAAGAGAAAGAATGTATTCTCAGTATTCCTCTGAACTACACCTTCATGAAAAATGAAGAGAAACTTGCCATTACAGAACGTATAGCACAACATTCGGGTGTGCAAGAGAAATTATTGTCAAATAACAATTATGCCGGTGGAATTTCTATTACCGGATTCCAATCTGAAGAGAACAACAGGGATTCTAATAAGGGGGGAAAAACGAAGCGTGTCAATATGTGGTCGGCCTGAAAATGGCTGATTGCTTTGGTTGTCAAAGTGTTAGGGTGGAGTAGGGGAGAATGGGCTGCAAAAACGAAGCGTTTACATCGCTTTACATTGGGCTTACATTTGAGCCCCGTTTGAACGCCGTTCAAATGAAATGCTTTACATTGAAGGTGGGATAGGAGAGATTTCGGGAGGGCTATCACCGATTGTTCTTCATGAGCCTTTTCTGATCAGCTCTCATGTACAAAGATAGTCAAACGGACCGGTTTATGCAAGTAGAGTAGGGGAGTGCATGACGTATTTTCCCTTTTATTTTATCTAAATTATTCCATATACGATATATTTGGTATATTTGCAATAAAATAAATGCCATATATTATGACTAAAGTTATCCATGTGCACCTGATTTATGAGAAGAAGAACTTCTATTTCGGCAGTATTTCTGCCATATTTGATACTTTGACCGAGAGCCAGGTCGGTATCACCAAAAGCAGCCTGTTACATGCCGGTTTGACCGATGGGTCCGTAAAATACACGAAACGTGTGATGATTACCCAGTCGCACCTGATAAAGAGTACCAGAAAGGGCTGAAACAGCCTTAGAACGTCTATAAAGCCGCTTTTTGCGGCTTTTTTTGTACCTTTTGGGTGGTATCCTTTCCAAGTAGTACATCTGAAAAAAGCTGCTACTTATTTGAACGTTTTGAACGGTTGAAAAATGGAAAGGAGTGACATTTGGAGTGACGTTTGGAGTGACAAAAAAGATAGTGGAAAAACGAAATGTTTTAAATGGAGTGACATTTGGAGTGACATTATAGGTTGCTTTTAGCGATGATTTTTATATGAATACTTCTTTTTTGTATCTTGTTTTTCTTTGTTTATAGACTATTGCAGGGGGTAAACAATATTTCGTATATAATTATTTACTCCCCTATATTTTAGCTTATTTCTCTAAAAAACAATATTTTACTATTTTTTGCCCCCTTTACCCCATATAACGCATTTTACCCGGCGTCTGCAAGTGTTGAACTCTCCGCACCTGAAACACGCTCCAAATTGTCCTGTTTAAGTTGCACGATTGTTTGCTTAAGTACACCTATTTCCTCTGCCATCTCTCGGATAGTGGCATCTTTATCTGCTATAATTGCTAATAATTTGTCTTCTATTCCCGTACTTTCTTTTTGTGGCAGGGTAGTTTTATTATTAAAAGTGGCAGTTTGTATGTTAATCATCTCTCCCCTACCAGTCAAAAGCCATTCTGATGATATGTTTTCGCATTTTGCAAAAAGAAGATCGTAGTCAAGTGTATCCCGCGACAGCCACGAGCTTATAGTTGAGGGAGCAACCCCTATTAACTTTGCAAAAACAGAGGGTTTTCCGTCACTGTAATGCTTTATAATAGCCTCTAATCTTTCTTTTTTATTCATTGTTTTTATGTTTTGCGAAATTATTTCGCAGATTGTTTTGCAATTTGCGAAAGATGACTTATATTTGCCACGTGTTCAAAGTGTGAACACCGCCCCAAAGCTACAAAAAAGGCTTGAGGTGACAATGAGAAATATAAAAAGAAGAAAATGAAAGCATTAAAAGTAACCGTTGACTGGGCAGAAATGGATCTGTTTGCTGCCACCCTTAAAGCGTTGAATGATGACGAAAATATTTTCGCCTACCAGATTGATGCGTTGACCGGCATCGTGGTCTGTGAGAACGAATGTGGCCTGGCTTACTGCCGTTCCTGCTTTGATTACCGGGTTACCCCGACAATAGAAGAACTCCGATAGATTTCCGGGGCGGTTAGTTCAGTTGGTAGAACACGCCAAACTCCCGCAAGGGAGAGGCCATGGTCCGCGGTTCGAGTCCGCGACCGCCCGCTACAATAATTTAACTTATCAGCGAATTATGAAAGAGCGAATAGTCGTAGAATACAGCGAGGTGGGTAAAATAGCCGGTTTACTGGGTTGTTCCCGGGAAATGGTTTCCCACTCCCTTGCATTCCGCAAGAACAGTAAGTTGGCCCGTTCCATCCGCAAGCTCGCCATCGAGCGTGGTGGAACCAAGGTAGGTGGTAACCCTCAAAAGAAGGAAAGCGATGAAAAGTGAGTTGATGTCATTGTTCGGTGACCAGCTGCGCTGGTTTATGCGGCTGAACTATAAGCAACGCCTTTGCGTGCTTTACTTCTGTCTGAGTTTCGGGATCCTGCTTTCCGTGGTCTTTGACCACCCGTTATTGGAGCTTCTCGTTGTGTTGAACTTCGGGGCTTCGGCGCGGTTGTTGAAGAGGCATGTCCCTTTGAATGATTTGGAGGACTGATAATCGAACAGGGAGATGGAATACTTTGATAATATATTGTGTGCAACCCATGAGGAACTTACTTCTGGCGATGATCCTATCATACGATCCGATACTTTACGCCAGAATGTACACCGTGGTAATATCCAAAGTGTCAACCGTGGTGGCGGCGAGGGTAATGTCGCCCTATATTCCTATTCCTCCCTTCCCGAGAAATACAAGAAACGTTGGGTTGAGCGTCATGGCGAACCCGAACAGCAAATGAGACAGGAAATGATCCGTAACATAGTGAAGAAAGACGGGAAGGCCGAGAGCTTTTTCGAGGATTACCGCTACTACAAGAACGGTGAGATGGTCGCGCTTCCCGTGGACGTGAAGAAGGAATACACCTGGAATGCCTCGGTACTGAACGCGCTGATGGAAGAGTTCAAACGCTTGAGCTCGTCCAATAACAAGCTGACCGGCTTCCGCCGTAACCTTTGGGAGCTTCTGCTTGTCACGAGTGAGGAGTGGCGTCCGGTGTACGGGCACAGCCTCCCGGGCAGTGTGGGCCGGTTGAAAGCCCTGATAAACAAGTTCCGTCCCGACAACTACGGTGTGCTTGTGAGCGGTAAATACGGCAACAGCAACACGCTGAAGATCGAGGAGGACGGCGGGCGTTACCTTGTTGCATTGAAACGCAGCCGCGTTCCGGTTTATACTGATATGGAGATCTTCGAGGAGTACAACCGTGTCGCTCCGGAACGTGGCTGGAAGCCCCTGAAGAGTCCCCGCAGCCTCCGCGAATGGTTCAACAGCCCGCGTGTCGAACCCCTGTGGTACGATGCGGTCTATGGGGAGATGAAGGCGCACCAGCGTTATGACCGCAAGCACCGGACCATCCTTCCGGGCCGTCGTGACAGCCTCTGGTATGGCGACGGCACGAAGCTGAACCTCTACTACCGTGATGAGAACGGAAACAAGTGTACTACAAGCGTGTACGAGGTGGTGGACGCCTACAGCGAGGTGCTTCTTGGCTATTACATCAGCGACAACGAGGACTATATCGCCCAGTACCATGCTTTCCGCATGGCTATCCAGACGAGCCGGCACAAACCCTACGAGATCGTGTGCGACAACCAGGGCGGCCACAAGAAGAACGCGGCGCTGGGGCTTTTCTCGAAGATCAGCCGCATCCACCGCCCGACAGCCCCGTATAACGGCGAGTCCAAGACGATCGAGAACATCTTTTACCGCTTCCAGAGCCAGGTGTTGAAGAAACTTTTCGGTTTCACCGGGCAGAATGTTACGGCAAAGAGAGATACAAGCCGTCCGAACCTGGAATTCATCAACGCGAATATCGACTCCCTTCCCACATTGGAGGAACTGAAGGAACAGTATGCCGCCGCCCGTGAGCAGTGGAACTCGATGAAACACCCGGCCACCGGCATCCCCCGTATCGAGATGTACAATACCAGCGTGAACGAGGCCACCGATCCGGTCAGCGTTCCCGATATGGTGGAGATGTTCTGGTACACGACCGATAAACCGTCGCTGTTCACCGCCAGCGGCATCGAGATCACGGTACAGGGAAAGAAATACCCTTACGAGGTTTTCTCCGCTCCCGGTGAGCCTGACCTGGAATGGCGCCGGCGTAATACCTACAGGAAGTTCTATGTCCAGTACGATCCCTATGACATGAGCAGCGTGCGGTTGCTTTACAAGGACAAGGGCGGAGCGATGCGTTTCGAGTGTGTGGCCTCGTTCCCGCTGATGATCCACCGTGCCCAGCAGGAGCAGACGGAAGCCGAAAAACGTTTCATCCGCGCCCAGCAGGAGGCCGTCGTCAATGAGCGTATAAACCGTCAGGTCGTCGCCAAGGACATCGAGTATGAGCATGGTGTCGCACCGGAACAGAACGGTTTGCGCACCCCTGACCTGAAAGGTCTCGGAAAGGAGGCGCAACGCCAGATTGACCGTCGCACGAGAAAATACGGCCAGCCGGCCCGTCCTTCCATCGGCCGTGACATGAAGGTCATCAGCAACGTGACATGGGACAGCTTCGAGAAGAAGGAAGTGAGCATCCGCAAGGTGGTCGGGAAATTATAAGTGACAGATTTATAACAAGATAAAAATTATTGATTATGGAAATTACAATGAAAGAGAAGAACGCCGTCAGCGAGCGCCTCCGCGCTTACGTGGCGAAGTACCCGAGCCAGACGAAGGCCGCGGGCAGCCTGAAGGGTGTCAGCGTGGGTACGGTGAGCAACATCCTGAACGGCCGTTACGAGAACATCAGTGACGAGATGTTCCGCAATGTCGCCTCGCAGGTGGGCGGCATGGACACCACGGGCTGGCAGATCGTGGAGACGGGTGCCTACCAGGAGATCACGGGCGTGCTTTCCGACGCGCAGCGCTGGCGCAACGTCACCTGGGTGACCGGCGAGGCCGGCTGCGGCAAGAGCACCACCGCCCGTGTTTACCTTCAGGAGCACAGGGAGGTTTTCTACATCCTCTGCTCGGAGGACATGAAGAAGGGCGACTTTGTCCGCGAGATCGCCCGTACGGTCGGAATCCGGACCGAAGGGTATAATATCCGTGAGGTGTGGGGACTTATATTGGATGACATCATCCAGATGGACGCGCCCCTGCTGGTGTTCGACGAGGCGGACAAGCTGACCGAACCGGTGTTCCACTACTTCATCAGCCTGTACAACAAGCTGGAGGAGAAATGCGGTGTCGTGTTCTTGAGTACCGACTACATCGCCAAGCGCATCAGCAACGGCCTGCGGTACCAGAAGCCCGGCTACAAGGAGTTCTACAGCCGTATCGGACGGAAATTTTATGAGCTGGAGCCTACGGACGTGAACGACGTGTTCGCGATCTGTTCCGCCAACGGTGTGACTGACAAGAAAGATATCGACAGCGTGATAAAGGAGGCCTCGACATGTGACTTTGATTTGCGGCGTGTGAGGAAGTCCATTCACAAGGTGAAACGCATGGCGGGGGAATGACCCCCGTTCAAATACCGTTCAAACGTAATTTTAAGGATATGGAAAACAAATTTGAATACCTGAAGATTGACGGTCGCGGGCAGCTTCCCGTTCCCTGGATCGATTACCCTGTCTTGACGGAATACGAGACTGTCCCCGTTTACCGTAACGGACGCGACTACCTGGATGCTCTTGTGGGGCAGCAGGACGGCTGGTGGGTTGCCGGTGTGCACATGCAGGTGGACAGTTCCGATGCCGGTTTCAATCCGGGACGTAAATGGGGACAGTTCTCCACCCGTGATAATGCCCTTCTGTGGGCTTTGGGCTGGATGCTCTGCCATGAGAAGATGCGGGGTGCCGCACGTCAGGCCGTGCTTGACCGAATAGACAATATCCGACAACTAAAACTGTTCTGACCATGGAAGAGGAGAAAAGGGATAATAAAAAAGCGGGCATGAGACGCGCCTTGAATGTCAGGGACATCCTGAACAAGAAGTATGACGTGTTCCCTTTCGAGGGGAAATGGAAGGACGCCTTCGACACTCCGGAAGTCCGGGGCTGCTGGTTCGTGTGGGGCAATAGCGGTAACGGCAAGACCTCTTTTGTGATGCAGCTCTGCAAGGAACTTTGCAAGTATGACCGTGTGGCGTTCAACTCCCTGGAGGAAGGCACTTCCCTGACAGTCCAGAATAACCTGCGGCGCTTTGGTATGGCCGAGGTAAGCCGCCATTTGGCGTTCATCAAGGAGGACATCCCCACCTTGAAGATCAGGCTCCGGCGTCATAAGAGTTTCAACATCGTGATCATTGACAGCTTCCAATACACCCAGATGACGTATCGTGACTATATCCAGCTGAAGGAGGAGTTTCCGGACAAGCTGTTTGTTTTCATCAGCCATGCCCGTGGCAAGAATCCTAAAGGTGATGCGGCCACGAGCGTGATGTATGATGCCGACCTGAAGATATGGGTGGAGGGCTACGTCGCCTTCAGTAAGGGACGTTATCAGGGAGCCACCGGTGAATACACAATCTGGGAGAAGGGCGCCTATGACTATTGGAATGTGGCGGGACCGAAACAGAAAGGAGGCCAGGCATGAGCAGGATAAAGAAACAGCTGGAGATTTGTCCTCCCGCCTATATGTGTAAGGGGCCTAACCGTGAGAACTTCGTCAGTACCGGCCACAAGTGTGGTTACTGCAATGGCAACGGCTGGTTCTGGGGGACGGAAGAGGGCAGCCGCGAGGACGTGCATGTATCCTGCCCGGTGTGTGGCGGCAGCGGTGAGCTGGATGCGATTATAACAGTGGACTGGAAACCTTCAAGCAAGTGAGCCATGAGAAAGGAATATTACAACTACGTTGTGAAGCTGCCCGTTCTGCTTCATGAGCTGTTCCGCGGGAAGGTTGCCGACCATCATTTTTCCGACATGACGGTGGTGATGAACCACCTGGTGAAGTCCTACATCCGCATGAGGGAGGGCGGCAGGGTCTCCACGGCCACCCGGCGCATCCTCCTCTGCATGGACCGTATTCCTGACATGTCGTTCTTCTTCCGCCGCCAGGAGAAGTCGGTGCTGTTCTTCGAGATGGATCCGGCTGTTGCCGGCAGCCTGCAGCGTGCCATCATCGCCGGCGGCTGGGGCAACCGCCAACGTCTTGCCGTCCGCCTGGTGTGCGCCTTCTGTTGCGGTGCCGGTGTGACGTTGAACAACCTTTCGATGGAGCTTGCTTCCGAAGAGGTGTTCCGCCGCCCGGAAGGCTACCTCATACATACCTACGTGAGCAACTACCAGTACGTGTTCCTGAAGGAGACGGCCGCCGCCCAGCGCATGAGCGTGGAGGGTATGCTGACGGCTGCTGCCGAACTGCTGGTGGGGACGGATGACGACGGTTCCGGTTACCATATCCCGGAGAACCTCGGCCGTATCGCTGACAGCGTGCTCGGGATAAAGGGCAGCACGCTGAAGGACTTCCGCCGGCAGCGTCTGGTGAACATCCGCACGAACACCATCGGCCCGGAGCGTATCGCCGCCTTCATGGAAAGACACGGCATCGCCTCGGCCCGTGAGTTCCTGCGCCGCGTGGTCCTCTTCTTCCTGGAGGCGCGGTACCTGATTTACCAGGGGGAGGTGGAACTTGATGAGGACGATCTTCCCCAGGATGATGAGCCGGACTGGGAGGAGACGATGTTCGAGCAGTGCTCAAAAAGAGATTTCGCGATTTCAACATATAGTTATTAACTATTAAAATTTTACTAAAATGATTACAGAGAAACAGAAAGCGGCAGTAATGGAACTCTGCCGGTACGTGGAGAACTTTTGTAAGGAGAACGACCTTAGCGCCTTTATGAGCGTTGCGGCCAGTGAGGACCATCCGGATGGTCTTGAACAGATGACCGGCTCGATCATCACCGGCAAGGGTGAGCATGTTGTCGGCGCCATTTCGGGGACTGTCAAGGCCGACAGCCGTGTTTATATGCTGCTTTCCATGGCACTCATGCAGGCCTACACCAGAAAGACGGATATCAATGTTGTCCCATCTTGTGGGGATTTGAACGTGAACTGATGAAAGATAACCATAAAATCAATGGCGGAATGAAAAGGAAAACAGGAAAAAGACAGAAGCGTTCGGATAGGGTATCCGGGGCTTTTACCGGTCAGGGCCTTTACGGCCAAGGTGTTTACATGAGGGGCGGATTCATCACAGGCAAGTACGGTCATGAACACGAGTGAGAATTTGCACCAGCTTGGTCTTCCGATAGAGAGGCTGAGCAGCGTCCTTCTGAACTGGACGTGTTTTGAGCCGCGTCGTCAGATGCTAATCAGTGCCTCCACGAAGACGGAGGGCTGGGCGATTGTCGAGACGCGGGATTCGCAGCTGGCTGCCGCCATCCTGAAGGATGTCCCGGAGGCCCGTCTGAGGGAACTTGAGAAACCTGTAGTTACAATAGCGTTATGAGCAACATATTCAAGAAATTCGAGGGTCTGAAGGTCCGTGTGCAGATCGTGAACGGTTTCGGCCTTCCCGTCGATCACCACGGTTATGTGGAAACGGATGAGAACTGGGCCTACCTTTACGAGAAAGGCCAGAAGGGAAACAGATACATTATGGCGATCAACACCCGCAAGGACAGCGTGGTGTCGGTTGAAGTTATTAACCAGTAAAATAAGTACATATATGATACAAATAATATTCAGGGTACAGACCGATACCGGCAAATATGTTACCAGTTCGACAATAGAATACCGTTTGTTCGGTATCCTATTGTGCAAAAAGACCTTTTACTACCCGCCAGAGAATTTCGGAGGGGAGTACTTTAGGAGTTGATTTTCTTTTCTCTCATGATTTTTTGGATTATGTCCACTTCTTTTTTGAAGTCATCAAACAGAATAATGTCAGATCGTGAGATGTTTCTTCCGTTGACTTTGTCCTGAATTTGGACTAACTTCTTGTAGAGGACGTACTGCTGGATCATGAGACGTTCGAAGTCGTATTCACTAATCATATTGAATTGTTTTTTTAGAGTTAAACATTTTTTGATTTTTGCAGCTACAAAAGTAGCAACCTGTCCCGGTTCGTGATGAATAGGGGCAGCCTTTTAAAATAATTTAAAACAGTAAGTACCATGCAGATAGACATCAACACCCGTAAACGGCTAAACAAGCCCGAGAATTACTCGGCGTTTTACAGCCTTTTGAACCGCCTTCCGACATCGGATCGTGACGCACTGAAGGAAAGCATCGTCTCCCAGTACACGGACGGCCGCACCACGAGCCTGCGTGACATGACGCTGAAGGAATACAGTGCCGCCGTGTCCGCCATGCAGAAGCTGGTACCGCCCACTTATCAGGAACAGCTCCGGAAGATTCTCCGCCAGAAGCGTTCCTCGGTGCTTCACCAGATGCAGTTGCTGGGCATCGATACGGCCGACTGGGACCAGGTGAACGCTTTCTGCCGGGACAGCCGTATCGCCGGCAAGGAGTTCCGTGAACTTGACTGTGAGGCGCTGGACACGTTGCAGGTGAAGCTGCGTGCCATCCGCCGTAAACGTGAGAATAAACAACAATAGCAACCATTTAATTTTTCAGTTATGGACTTGAAAGAACAATTAAAAAGCCTGTCCGTCCAGGACAGGAGGGAGCTTTTGAAACAGCTCCAGCAGGAAGAGAAGGAAAACAAGCGCAACCGCCGCGACGCCTACGAGGGGCTTCGCGCGCAGTTCATGCTTGAAGTGAAGAACAAGTTGTTTCCGGTCGTGGATGATGTGAAGGCGTTCCGCGACTGGGTGGAGAAAGAGGCCGCCGCCTTTCGTGCCGTGATGCGTGAATACGGCCAGCTGCGCAAGGACGAGCAGGCGAGTTTTACCATCGTGGACGGTGACATGAAGCTGGAGGTGAGGAGCAACAAGGTGAAGAGTTTCGACGAGCGTGCCGACCTTGCCGCCGAGCGCCTGGTGGATTACCTGAAGCGCTACGCCATGGGGCGCGAGCTGGGTACCGACGACCCGATGTACCAGCTCGGCATGACCATGATCGAGCGCAACCGCCAGGGCGATCTGGACTACAAGTCCGTGAGCAAGCTGTACGAGCTCGAGGACCGTTTCGACAGCGAGTACACGGAGATCATGGACCTCTTCCGTGAGAGCAACGTGGTGTACAAGACCGCGGTGAACTACTATTTCCACAAACGTGACGAAAACGGTGTCTGGCACCGTATCGAACCCTCATTCTGCCGGTTGTAGTCATGGAGAAGACGAAGAACATCGCGCCGCACGTCATGGCCTGCAAGAACTGCGAGGGCAAGGGACGTGTTTTCTACACCGACCAGGGAGGTGCCCCGGCATCCGCCAGATGTCCCCTCTGCAAGGGGAGCGGACGGGTGAAGGTGCAGAGCAAGGTGATCACCCGTATCGAGCCCTTTGTGCCGGGCGAGGACGACACCGAGCTGATGACCATGTGAATTCCGTTCACACTCTAAACAGAAAAACGCCGCATCCCAGCACGATGCGGCTTTTTTTTATCAACATCCCCGGTTAAATGCCTAATTTTGCATCATATACCCTGCACTTATGGCCAAAGGACGAGACAAGAACCTGATAGAACTCCGTGATGAAGCCCTGTGCCGCCGTTACTATTACTGGACGGAGGTGCAGCGCCTGCGCTTTGATGACGCCCTGAAGGTGTTGTCCCGGCAGGAGTTTTTCATTTCGGAGGAACGTATCATGTCCATCATCCGTCGCAAGTGCCGGGAGCTGAAGGACCTGGAGGTGAAGCCCGTCCCGAAAGTGAAGAAACCCCGCCTGACAGCTGTCCAGCTTTCGCTCTTTACGGGCGAATAAACCTTGCCGCGCCTTCTTGCATTGCAGATTCGTCGTGCAGCGTGAAGGCATACACGGTCTCGTACACCTTGATGTTTCCCGGCAGCGAATAGTCCCGGCTCTTTACCCTGACCAGCGGGCTGGCCTCTTCCGTGCACCGGAACTCCTGCAGTGCCTTGTACAGCTCTTTGGCCTTTAGCTGCCGTTCCCTTACCTTGTCGTAGGTGCCTGAGGAGTAGTGCGTGTCATCGTAGCAGTCGACGGCCAGCCTTACAGTGACGGACGACACGCTTTTCTGTACCCCGTACCCGATGTCGTTCCAGTCCGATTCGGTGTTCCCTATGAGCACGCAGGGGAAGGTTACCGGGTAGTGGTCCTCCTCCGCCCCGGCTTCGAGCTGTCCGTAATCCTCGTCAATGTATGACAGCTCCGGCATCATTTCGGCGATGCGTTCCATGATCGCGATGAATATTTCTTCCATGTCTTTATAAGTTTAAAATGTTCCTGATTTCTTTTTCCGCCTTTTCCGTGATCCTTTCGGAGAGCTCGCTGCTTTCCCCGAGGAACTGCCGCTGCGGTATCCGGATCCGGAGCTTCTTCTTTTTGGTGAGCGCCAGTCTTTTCCATTTCAGCGCTTCCGGGTTCTCCTGTGGCTCATTGTTTACGGCAGAACCCTTCTTTTTGCCCTTTCTTTTGCCCGTGGCGGCTTTTTTAGCCTTGCCTGAAGCCTGGTAATACTTCGCCCATGCAAAACGCCGCATTTGGGGCGTGACAGTCGGATTCACTTCCCCTCCCCAGTTGTGGACGGGCGCATAGACAAGTTCGTCCGCCACCCTCACCCGGTAGTCCGCCGGCACGTATTTGACGGAGCTGAAGAGATGGTTCCTTCCGGAGAGCAGTGTCCCGTAGTTCCCGGCCGCGTCCGTCCTTCCGGATGACAGCCTTTTCGCCTTCGGCCACGGGTGTAGTCCCCCGTTCACGAACCCCTCCTGGCGGAAGTTGTCCTGGAAATGGTCCTTCGCCATCCGTCCGGCGATGACCGGCATCCTGCGTCTCATCAGGTCGTCCATCTCCTTGCGTTTGGCTTTTAGCAGCTTTGAATATTCTTTTATGTCCATGAATGACTGAATTAAAAAAATAATTTTATACTTTTGCAGGCGAGGCATATTTTACGTGCCTGCCATGTATTATGAATGTACCCGAACAAGTAAAGAACGAGGCCCGGCCGCTTATAGAACAGTACGGCGATTCCTTCGATTACCTTGGTAATCACGAGGGTCAGGAGGCTTATCTGTTCCGTTTTCCGGATGATGCCACTGTCGGTTTCCCCTTCCTTTATCTCTTCAAGGACGGCGAGGCCATGGAGGTGACAGGTCCGGGCGTGTTCGACTTCATTGATTTATACACCTCCGGCATCGAAGATGCTGATGAAGTCGGTGTTGAATAGCTTGTTGTCTATCCTCATTATCCCCCTGCAGTTGTGTGAGTTGGCGGCACCTCTGTCGCAGAGGTATCTGACGTCTTTCCACTCCATTCCGGATCCCTTGGAATTGTCGCTTTGCGGTTCAATGTACCGTAATTCCCCGTTCGCGAACCGCTGAAGGATGGTGGCGTGTCCCGAACCTCCCCTCCAGCCAATGACGAGCTCATATACGCCTTCCTCCCTGCATACCTCGTTAAAGAATTCCATGTAGCGTTTGGGCGTCATTTGTTGATACCCTTTTGCTATGAGCCAGCTGTTGATGCTGGTATGTCGAGCCGGTGTCCCGTCCATGTTCCTCCATACCTCGAAGGCGTGTCCGTTGCTCAGGTATTCAAGTTTCGAGCCTGTGGTGATGCCTTTCGCCGTGATGTCGAATCCTCTTAACCGCAAGGCATAGGCCGGGGCACATGTCTGGCAGTTTTCTGCATACTGCTTGTCTGAAGGTTTATAGTCCGGGTTCTTGCTGTACCGGTGGCCTGACTTGTCCATGTATCTGCCGTTGAGATCGAGGATATATTCTTCCCTGTGTTTCGGGTTTGCATTTTGTTTGTCGGCTTCCTCCACGGTCATGGGCTTTCCTTTGGTGATGCCCAGCGCCTTTTCCATTTTGAGGTTGTTCAGCGCGATGGCCTCCTTCTCCTCCGGTGTGAGGTTGTCCGGCATTTCGGCTATCATCCCGTTGATGCGCCTTGTCAGTGCGTCCACCGCTTTCTTCGCTCCCTTGTGCGCTTCCTTTTGATAAGGATGGCTGTTGGAAAATAGTCTGGCGTCCCTTCCGGGGTTGTTCTCCAGCCCGGGCTGGGGCTTGTTGTCCGGTCCGCTTCCCGGTACCGGCGTTGGCTCCTCGTCGGTTGATGAAAGCCCGCACTTGCAGTTCCATCTGTCCCCGGGCCTGTGCTCGTTCCAGAACGGGTCATCGACGGGGCGTATGGTTCCCCAGAATACGCGGTGGTCCGCTCCCGGGTGCACGGATGTGGAGGGCATCCATTTGAGGTTGGGCAGGATATCCTTCTCCCTCTCGAACTGCCTCCAGTCGGCCGCCTGGTGCGCCCGTATGACGGCCGTGTCGTATTCGGTGCGCAGCCAGTCTACCATCTGGTGGTCCGCTATGGGCATGACGAGTTTCAGCCACTGTTCAAACGGTCTTAAATTGCCGTTTTCGTCCAGCAGTAGCGCCGCCATGTCGTTCTGTGCCCGGTGTACCTTGAACGCGGCGAACACGGCGTTGTTCGTCCGTATTTCGCGGTAGAAGTCATAATCCGGATCATCGGGCTTCCTTGCCCCGAACCCCTTGTCGGTGGCCTTGTTCATCGTTTTCCACGCGGCCTCGAACAGGTTCTCCTCGATGTCGGTCATGGGATGGAATTCCTTGCTGTAGATGTTCTTCAGGGCCTTCTTCAGGAACTCGTCGTCAAAGGTGAACGTGCTTTCCACCTGCCTGTTCTCCAGCCGGTAGAGGTCGTTCATCACCACTCTAAAGTCGCCCCGTCTTCCCCCGGGGCTTCCGCGAAAAAACGTTTCAGCCGGTTGTACACGTTTTTAAGGGCGTTTTTCTTCTCTTTGGGTGTCCCTTTGCCGGTCTCCGGTATTTCCTCCTCTTCATTTCCCTGTTTTCCGGCGGTTGCCGCTTTCTCTTTCACCGCCCCGATTTCCGCCGCTTTCTCCTCCTGGCGCTTCTTCAACTCGTTGTAGTTTGCCGGCTTCTCGATCCCGAATTCCTCGTAGAGGTAGTCGTCCCCCACCGGCAGGCTGAAGCTGGTGCGCAGCTGCGTGAGGATGGTCATCTTCTTTTCCGGTTCGATGACTTTCTTTTCCGGGTAGCAGAACTCGCCGCCGTTGGTATCTATCCCGAGCATGGCGAATATGTCTGTCATGTTGTAGTTGAGCACGTCCAGAATGTCCTGCCTGTCTGCTGCCGTGACCTTCTCCTCGACGTCCTTGTGTACGGTCCCGAGCGCCTGTGTGCCCTTGTCCGACGCCTCGGTGGTGAGGGTGTTCCCGAGGAAGAGCTTCGATATCTCGTTGTTGCATCGCTCGCATAGCTTGTCGTATAGGTCAGCACTTCCTGTCTTGTTCGCCGCCTCCCTGAGCTCCATCACCGTCTCCTGGGCGTGCACGAACACCGCCATGCTTCCGGTGCTTTCCGCATCTGCCAGCGCCCTCTGCCTTGCCTCGTCGTCATCGGTGGGGTATGTGTATTCCCTGATGGGCGCGCCGAACACTTCGGCGAACTGCGCCCAGTCGGCCACGTCGTTGCGCTTGTAAATCACCCATACGGCCGCCTTCGCGAGCATCCCGGCGTCTTCCGGGTCCCCTATGAACAGCAGGTCGGGGTACTCGTCCCAGGATGTCCCGGCGGTGTCCGTCTGGTGTCGGAGTATGAGCCTTCGCACGGGATCGACGTGCTTTCGCGGTATGCGGTCGTAGTTCACCCATTCGCCCTCGCGGTAGAACTGCACGAGCGTGAATCCCCAGAACTTCGCTTCCAGGATATCCCCTATGAGCCGGCGGAACCAGGGCGATCGTATCTGTCTGTTTATCTTCTCGTCGGGCTTCCCGTTCCGTCTGAACTCGATGGCTGCGGCGAGCACTGCGTTTTTCCGTTTTTCGATGACGCTTGTCAGGTGGGTGTCCATGAGTATGTCGCTGTAGAGGTCATACAGTCTGAACCTCCTGGAATAGTCCACGTTCTCGAAGGAGCGTATGGCCAGCATATAGTCCGCTATGTCTATTCCGAAGCGCCTGGGTTGTGTCAGTATGATGGTCGCGGGTCCTTTCTGCCCGGGCCTCGGCAGATTCCCGCTGGTGGTTATCTTTCCGGCCCTTTTCTGTCTTTTACTCATGTTACCAGTGGTTTACACGTTTCCGGTTGCTTTTGATAAGGAAATTTGATTTTGCCGCCCTTGTCTCTTCGGGAAGCAGGGGTAAACCGTCCACGGATATCTCCTCGGCCGCCACGGCTTTCAGCCATTCGACGGCCCTCTCGTAGCGTTCCTTGCGGATTCCTTTTATGCTCTGCGGGTTGTGTATGCTGATGACATGGTAGATGGCGATGTCTATGGCCATCATCAGCACCAGCTGGTTCCTGTCCTCCCCGGAGGCTGTGAATATCCTGTCGCAGTTGTACCTTTTGGAAAGGTAGCAGCGCATCTCGGCGATTGCGCGGTCCTCGCATATCTCCACGACGGCGTCGTCCTCCCTTGTCACGGCATCCAGTATCTCGCGGTGGATGCTCGCGTCGTAATCAGTAAGTTCGATGAATTTGCTCATGTGGGTAAAGTATTAAAGTTTACAGTCTGTACTTGTTGTGCGCCCGCATCTTCCTTGTGGAGATGACGGCCGGCTTTTCCGCCTGGTGCGCCTTGCAGTCTATGATGCGGTTTCCTCCCTCCACGCAGTCGGGCCCGTCCGCCGGGTAGGTCAGCATGAGGTTGAAGAGGCTGAACTGGTCGGTGAGCAGTTTCATGTGCGGGTTGTCCTTTTCCGCCTCGTTGAAAATGAGATTCCCTTCGCTGTTGAGGGGTTCCAAGTTCGTCTCGATACGTGTTGCCTTGTCCGTCTTCTTCTCCTCGTCCCCCTGGATGTACAGTGATATCTTCCTTTGCCGGCGTATGCGCCTGATGATGGGTTGGAACACCTGCTGGAAAAAAGGGTCCTGCAGCTTGTTGTTCTCCATGTAGCAGTACACGTTCGTTTTTCCGTTCACGAACTCCAGCAGTCTGATGTACCACTCGATGAACGTGGCGTTCGTCTCCCTTCCGAGGAACCCCTTGATGACGTAGAGCTTCCCTGCCAGTTTGCCGAGCAGGAACACCGCCTTCGTGGAGCTCTTCCTTGTCTTGTTCTCTCCGGGTGCGGGGTCACCGTAGATGACCAGGAATTTGAACTTCGAGAGCGCCGGCACTTTCCCGTAGATGATGTCCTTGAATATCTCGCCCTCGGCCACGGGGTTGTTGAAGAATTCCTTCTGTCGTGCCGCCGCGCTGACCAGCGAGAGGAAGAGGTCTATATCCTCCTCCGAGTTTTTCTCGGGCCATACGGAGAGCCCGTTCCTGTCACGTATGTTGATGATGTCCACGTGCCCGATTCCCTTTCCCTTCAGCTCCGTAGCCTTCTCGATGGCCCTTTTGATGCAGCAGTCGGCTGCGATGATGTTCCCGTTGAAAAGTACGCGGTAGTTTCCCGATACGGACATGGTCGGTATCAGGGCTTCCTCCAGCCATTTCCATTTGGTCTTGATACGTTCCGGGTTCCGGCATTCCTCGTCGGTGTCGATATCGTCCACCAGGATGAAGTCGGGGCGGAAATTCTTGTTACGTGTACCACGTGGTGACTGCCCGGCGCCGATGGCGCGGAAGGAACATCCCGCCATGACGGTGAATTCCCCCGTTTCCCAATACCCGGGTTTCTTCTGCGTCCCGTAGTCCTGTATGATCCGCTGGTTCTCCTCGAAGTTGGCCATGAATGGCAGCAGTAGCCTTTGGGCGTTGTCCTGCGAGTTGGAGATCAGCAGCACGTTGCGTATCTTTTTTGTCAGCGCCAGTTTGGAGATCTCCATCATGGAGCGTGCGGATTTCGCCAGCTCGCGCGACCAGGCGCGCACCTCGTACCAGCGTTTGTTCCTCATCAGCCGTCCGGTGGCTTTCCTGTGGAAGGCGGCGGGTTCGCAGGTGCAATACATGGCGAAGTAGTATTTGAACCACTCCTCGTCGTCCTTCTCCAGCCTTTCCCTTCGTGCGCGTATTTCCGCGTCCGTGTCCGCGGGGTTGATGTCCGAGCTCTCGTGTATGGATGCCACCAGCCCTTCCCATTCGGCCAGTGCGGTCCTGTCCTGCGGTGTGAGTCTTTTCTTTGCCATGGTCATGAAACTTTTGATTTGACGAACGCGTCAAGCAGGGGCGTCACCTCCTTCGCCTGCATGGGGTCGGACGCACGCAGCCATTTGAGCAGGTTTGAGAATACGGATATGATGTCCGAGAGCCCGACTTCGGTCTCCATCTTCTTGATGGCGTTGGACAGTTTGGATATGGTGTCCGCCTCCGCGGCGTTCGGGAAACGTTCCCCCTCCGGCTTTGCCATGATGGCGTTGTTGAGTTCGGTCAGCTGGCGGTACAGGTTTTTCAGCTGTTCCTCGCGTGTGATGGTGATGGATGTCTTGAGCATCTCCCATCCGTTCTTGCCTATCCAGTTGTTCACCGTGACGCGTGACACTCCCACGCGTTCGGCTATTTCCTGCTGTGTGAGGTTCTCCTTCAGGTAGAGCGTCTTCGCCCATTCCCTTTTCTGTTGCATGCTTAGTTCGGTCATATTGCCTCCTTTTTTAGGTGCAAAATTGATAAGGAAAAGGGGCGGAAAAAAACGCGTGCCGCATGATGACACTTTAAAACGTCATGACAACGTTTTAAAGTCCGCATGATGAATACGCGGTTTGAAAAACGGCTTTAATCCCCCTAATTTCGCACCGTGAACTTTGCGGGGACACCCGCTTAAAACGACAGGAAGCATGAGAAAGTTTTTCAACATCATACCCGGTAAGGACGCCTGCTGCATCCTGCTTTACGGTGACATCGGCGATTATGACGATGTGCGCAGCGGTGATATCGCCCGCGAGCTCCTGGAGGCCGAAGCCCAGTCCGGCAGGATTGACGTGCGTATCAACAGCAACGGCGGCGAGATATATGCCGGTATCGCCATTTTCAACGCGCTGCGTAACAGCAAGGCGGATATCACCATCTACGTGGACGGCATCGCCGCCAGCATGGCCTGCGTCATCGCCCTTTGCGGGAAGCCGGTTCAGATGAGCCGTTATGCCCGCCTGATGCTCCACAGCGTGCAGGGAAGCTGTTACGGCAACAAGGACGAGATGCTGGGCTGCATCCGTGAGATCGAGTCCCTGGAGGACACGCTTTGCGAGATGTATGCCGCACGTATGGGCCGTGACAAGGATGAGATCCGTTCGCTGTATTTCGACGGCAAGGACCATTGGCTCCGTGCCGACGAGGCGCTGGCTCTGGGCCTTATCGACGGTATCTATGATGCCGATCCCGTTCCCGAGGACAGTACCCCCGACGAGGTATTCCAAATATTCAATAACCGGCTGCACAAGCCACAAAACGAGAACAACATGAATTTAGACGAACTGAAGAAACGTCCGCGGTTCAAGAACTGCGTGACGGACGACGATTTCCTCCGCGAGGTCGGTCTTCTGGAAACGGAGGCCGGGAAAGTTCCGGGCCTTGATGCCGAAGTCACCCGCCTGAAGGGCGAACTGAAGGTGTTCCAGGACAAGGCGGATGCGGATGACGCCGCCGCGCGTAAGAAACTGCTTGATGACGCGGAGAATGACGGGCGTATCGACGCCACTACCCGGCCCATCTATGAGAACCTTCTGTCCAAGGACCGCGAGAACGGGGAAAAGGCGCTGGAGAAACTCTCCCCCAAGCGCAAGGTCATGACCGACCTTCATCTGAATCCGGACAAGGAAAGTCCCTGGAACAAGCGCATGAGGGAGATCAAGGACAAGTTGAACCGTAAATAACAGTATGTTATGGCAATAGTAGTAAGAAATACCAATTACAACGGTGAGGTACTGGAGAAGATCCTGACGCTCGCCGCCACCGGAAATGAAATCGTAGAAAAGGGACTGATCTATGTTATTCCCGGTGTGGAGAAAAAAATCAGCCTTCCGCGTATCAAGAGCGGTAAGATGTTACAGAAACGTAAGGAAAATCCCCAGGTTGAAGATTCGAAAGGTAACTTCAATTACAGTGAGAAATCATTGGACCCTGTGGATTTTATGGCCTTCACAGTGTTTAATCCCCGAGCCTTCGAACATATCTGGCGTAAATGGCAGCCGAAAGGAAATCTGGTCTTTGCCGAACTTCCTCCGGAGGGGCAGAATGCGCTGTTGGAAGAGTTGATCAAGCAGGTGAAATTCGAGTTGGGTGATCATTATATCAATGGTGAGTTCGGTGACGATGATGACCATTTGATGAATGGAATTTTGACGCAAGCCGCCAAAGATACCGAATTGATTATCGTTTCTACCAGTAAGACCACGATGCTCGAAAAATTGAAGGCTGTCCGTAAGGCTATTCCCAAAGCCCTGCGCAGTAATCCGAACCTCCGTCTGGTGATGAGTGTCGACGACTTTGACAAATACGATGACGAACTGACTGAACGTGAGAGTAAGAATGCTTCCGAAACGGATGTAAACAGCAAACGTTACAAGGGCATTACTATTGAGACACTGGCAGCATGGCCGGATGATCTGATTGTGGCCACTCTCTGTTCTCCGGATGCAGACGGTAACTGGTTCGCCGCAGTCAACCTGCAGGACGATCAGGATGTGATCCAAATCGATAAGATTGCCAATGCCAGTGAGCTTTATTTCTTCAAACTACTGATGAAAGCCGATACGAATATCGCATTCGGAGAGGAAATGGTGGTTTTGGATACCCGTACATCTCCGGTGTTCAAGTCTTCGGAAAAGACTCTCGCTTCGGATGTGGAGGGACTGTCATTCAAGGCTGCCGGAGAAAGCAAGGAAGTGACAATTACAGCATCCGGTGAATACAGTGTCAGTGCCGCTCCGGCCGGTTTCACTGTTGTTGGTACCGATGACGGTTTGAAAGTTACCGCTGAAAAGAATACCAGTGGCAAAGCGAAAGCAGGAAACCTGGTTGTGACACTGGATTCCGACAAGACGAAGACGGTGGATATAGTGTTGTCCCAGGCGGCCGTTGACGAGGAGGAAGGCGGTGCGTGATGGGAAAGCTGAAATATCTTGTCATCCACTGTACGGCGACTCCTGAAGGGCGTGAGGTGAGCGGTGCGGATATCCGCGCCTGGCACACGAACCCGGTGTCAAAGGGCGGCCGCGGCTGGAAACAGGTGGGCTATACCGACCTGTTCCATCTGAATGGCGGCGTGGAGCGCCTGGCGGACAACAACGAGGACGCGAACGTGGACCCCTGGGAGATCACCAACGGTGTGGCCGGCTACAACTCCGTGAGCCGCCATATCGTGTATGCCGGCGGGTGCGAAAAGGACGGCCGGACTCCCAAGGACACGCGTACGGTGTGCCAGAAGCGTGCGCTTGAGAAGTACGTGAAGGACTTCCACCGCCGTTTCCCGGACGTGCGTATCGTGGGGCATAACGAACTGGCGGCCAAAGCCTGCCCCAGCTTCGATGTACAGAAGTGGCTTCAATCAATAGGTATAACTCAATAAATCAACAACTTTCATGAAAAGATTTCTTTTATTCTTTGTGCTGATGCTCGGATTCGTGTCAGCAGCTTTTGCCCAAACCGGTACAGTGCCGGAAGTCGATTATAGCGCGATGATCGCCACCTTTGCCGGTTTTGTCGGCGGCGTGGTGTTGCTCACGGAAGGGATCAAGGCCCTGTTCCCAAAAATGCAGGGCTTGGCGACACAGATTGTCAGCTGGTGTGTGGGCATTGTGGCCGCCATGCTTTTATGGTGGCTGGATGCGGGTTTTGTCGCTGATGCCACGTGGTATATCGCGTTGTGTTACGGGTTCGGTGCGTCCCTTGTGTCCAACGGTATTGCCGATACGGGCTTTGTCCAGTGGCTCATCGGGCTGTTTGCGGGTAAGGATGTCGGCAAATAGGCTTTGACCTGAAAGACCAGTGCGCGTATGGACTTCAGTGCAGTTATGAATCTGGTGTTGGGCGGCGGTCTGGTAGCCACGCTAATAGCCATCATCACCCTGAAATCAACGGTCAGGGAAGCGAGGGCGAAAGCGGAGAAGGCTACCGCTGAAGCCGAGACGGTACGTATTGACAACGCCGAGCACGCCACGCGCATCCTGATCGATAACATTGTAGAACCCTTAAAAGACGAACTGAATGCGACACGCAAGGATTTGCAGGCCACCAAGCGCGAGATGGCGCGTCTTAGGAAGGCCATTGACACGGCTAACAGTTGCCGTCATCATGATGACTGCCCTGTTCTTTACGGGCTGCGCGAGCTTCCGAAGACAGAGCCAGACCCGGATTCAGGAGAGTACCTCGGCAAGCGCGGACAGCGCAAGGTCCGTGCGTCGGGGGCTGGTGATGGCGGGCCTCCCGGCGTCGGCCCTGACGCTGAAGATTCCGGCAGCTGACCTGCTGGCTCTTCCTGCCGGTGCCTCCTATCATGGAAAGAACGGTCAGGCGGGCGTGGACGTGACGTCCAGGGGCGACACGCTGGTGGTGACCTCCACCTGTGACAGCCTCCAGCGTCTGGTCCTCTGGTACGGGGAGGAGCTGACCCGTATCCGGGGCGACACCGTGAGTGCCACGAAAACCGCTGAAACGGAGTTCAAACGGCGTTTTAACCCCGTTAAAATCGCCCTGATTGCCTTTATCGCCGGTATGGCATCCGGCATAGTATCAACCTTTTTAATCAAGAGACGAAATGGAAAAGAATAAGAATTTTATCTACGGCATCGCCGTCGTGACGTTCGGCGCCGCGACCATCGGCTGGATCGAGAAGGGCAGCTGGGACTGGGGCGGGACGAAGCCCGAGAGCGTGGATGTCGAGGCCGAACAGGTTCCCGACGCCCCCGTGCTGACGCTTCTGCAAAAGAACGGGCAGGTATCGCCCACGTTCAACCTTATCCAGCTTGACTACAAGAACATCAAGGCCGTTCTTGGCGGCACGCTGGTGGGTCCGGATGACGCTCCCACGGGCTGGAAGGCCCCGACCGAGCTGGTGCAGCTTTCCGGCGAGTGGGCCATCAAGTTCGTGAGCGGCCAGACGATGACGATCCCGAACGGTACGATCCTTGCGAACCTTGGCGGCAAGCTGACGCTTACGGAGGTTTCCAAGATCGAATGCCAGCTGAAGGTGAACAAGCCGGCCGACGGCAGCGCCCCGTACGAGATCAACGACACAGCATCGGCATAGCGTATGGACGATCGTAAGGCAAGAATGGTGCAGAGGGAGGCGTCTGAGGCGTTGCTTGACCGGGGCGTCTCCCTTCCCTTGAGGGAGTTCCGGCTTCCTTTCATGAGGAGGGCGCTGCGTCTGCGTGTGACCATGCGTCGTCCCCGGCTGGAAGACCAGATCCGCATCTCCCGGCTGTACCTGTCGATGGATGTCTCCCCCGGTGAGATGGAGTCGTTCAGTGTCCGCGAGCGCATGGAGTTCATGGCCCGTCACGGTGTCACCCTCTCCCGCATGGTTGCCCTCACGCTCTGCCGCGGTGCCTTTTCCCGTCATCTGGAACGCCCCGTCGCATGGTTCCTCCGGGTATGGGTGGACCACCGTTTCCTCGTGGGTGCCCTGGAGGAGTTTATCAGCCTGATGGGCAGCGAGGCTTTTACGAGTGTTATCAGGTCGGTGGACCGGGCGAACCCGATGAGACCGAGACTGAGCCATGTAAGGAAGGGGAGTTAAGGACCGTTTTCGAAGGTTCCCATAGCCCCTTCGGTTTTATCTGGAGTGTCGCTTCCGCAACAGGCTGGACGGTGCAATATATCCTGAGGGGTGTAAACTACCAGACGCTGGTGATGATGCTCCATGACGCCCCCAAGTACGTGCGCCGGTCAGTAGCTGACTCCAAAGTTCCGCAAGGCGATGGCGGCGGGATCGATCCGGAATCCGCCGCCCGTGAAGCCGGTGACATAGTGAAATTTTACCAAAGCAATTTAGAACTGTAAACGATGAAGCCCGTAGAAATCGAATTCCTGATGAAGGACCACTTGAGCGGCGGCCTTGACAAGGCCGGCCTTGCCGTTGACATCCTTGCCTCGAAGGCCGGTAAGGCGGCCGAGGCCATCAACGCGCGTATCGAGGAGCAGAGGAAGGTCATCGAGGGGGTGAGCTCCGACCTGCACCGTATGGAAACGCAGCTTCAGAACATGAAGCCGGGGCCTGCACAGGCGGAGCTTGCCGCCGACGTGGCGGCCTGCCGCAAGGTGCTGGACGAGGAACGCGCGGCCCTTGAAGGGCTTGAGAGGGAACACCGCGAGGCGGAGAAGAGTGTCCGGAACCTCCGGGAGGAGTATAGTCGTATCTCCTTAGAGGAAGAACGCGCCGCGGCCGGTAGCAAGAGCCTGACCGACAGGATCCGGGAGCAGAAGGAAGTCATCGGGCAGATCGAGAGCGACATCAAGTCGCTGGAGAAAGCCTACCGGGGTGCCGCTCCGGGAAAGGCCAAGGTGGCCGCCCTGGATGAGCTGAACGCCGCGAAGAAGGCGCTCGAGGAGGAAAAGGGCGCCCTTGCCGGGCTCCAGGCTGAACAGGAGAAGACACGGGAGGGCGGCAAACGCCTTTCCATGCAGCTGCGCGAGCTCCAGGACAGCATGGCCCGCCTGCGCCTGGAAGGTAAACAGGACACTGAGGAGTACCGGAAGATGGCGCAGCAGGCCGCGCTCCTTTCCGACACGCTTGCCGACCTGAACACCCAGACGAAAATCCTCTCTAACGATGACGCGAACCTCCAGGGGTTCATGTCCGGTGTGAGCGGCCTTGCCGGTCTGTTCACCACCGCCACGGGCGCGCTGTCTCTCTTCGCCTCGGAGAACGAGAACCTGGCGAAAATACAGACCCGCGTGCAGAGCGTGATGGCCATCACGATGGGGCTCCAGCAGGTGTTCAATACCCTGAACAAGGATTCCGCTTTCCGTCTGGTGACGGTCGTGAAGATGAAGAACCTGCTGACGGCCGCCAATACCCGGCTGGCCGTCGCCCTGGGTATCTCCACCGGTGCGGCGCAGGCCCTGATGGCCACGCTTACGCTGGGACTTTCGGCCGTTATCACGGGACTTGTCGTTGCCTGGGACAGATACTCGGACGCGCAGGAGAAAGCGGCGGAGAAAGCCCGTGAAATGGCAAAAATCGAGTCCGACGGCCGTGCACAGATGATCAAGACCCGTTTCGAGATCGAGAGCACACTGGCGAGCCTGAAGGAGTTCACCGGCACGAGGGAGGAGGAGAAGGCGAAGGTCAAGGAACTTAACAGCAAGTACGGCGAGACTTTCGGCTATTATGACACATTGGCCCAGTGGTATGACATCCTGATCAGCAAGAGCGACGCCTATATCCGGATGCTTTTCCTCCAGGCCAAAGCCCAGAGCATGGTGAACAAGGCGGTCGAGCTTGACGCCAAGGTGGCTGAAGCGCAGGCCAAGCCGGAAAGCGACTATGACACCTGGTGGGGTTACGGCGGCAAGGTTGACCGTTTCTTCTCCTCCAACGCTTCCTACAAGGGGAACAACAACGGGCGCTGGCTGAAACAGGAAGAGGTGGATCGTCTGACAAAGGAGCGTGACGAGTGGCTGGAGAAGGCGCAGGCTGAAATGCAGAAATCCGTCGAGCTCGCCAAGAGTTCCGGTCTTGGCGGCCATACGAAGCCCGACCCGAATGCCGCTAAAAAGGAGCAACAGTCGGAAGAGCAGCGCGCCTCGGAACTTCTGAAGCTCCAGATGAAGAACCGCCAGTCGGAGATCGACCTTCTGAAGGAGAGCGGCGAGAAACGCCGCCGCCAGATCCGCCTGAACTACGATAAGGAGATCGCCGAGCTCGCCGCCCAGGAGAAGAAGTGGCGGGACGCGCAGAAGGGCAGCCTGACCGACGGGCAGGAATCCTCCCTGAAGGAGGCGCGTGAGAAGGCCGCTGCGGCCCGTGACGGCGACCTGGCAAAGGTGACCAAAGAAGAGAACGATGCCGCCCGCCAGTCGATGCTCGACTACCTGAAAGAGTACGGCACCTACCAGCAGAAGAAGCTGGCCATCGCCGAGGAATACGCGGAGAAAATCCGCAAGGCGCAGGAAGAGGGCAACTATGGCGAGGTGTTGCGCCTTTCCCGGGAGCAGAAGGAAGAGACTGCCGCCGCCGAGATCGCGAGCCTGAAGGCGGATATCGACTGGGACGGGCTTTTCGGAAATTTCGGCGGGTTGCTTGAAGAGCAGCTGCGTCCCACGCTGGAAAAGTTGAGGAAATATGCCGCCTCCGACGAGTATAAGAACGCCAGCGCCGAGGACAAGCAGGTGATCAGCGAACTGATCGCGAAGCTGGAGGACCGGAGCGCGGGCGGCATTAACCGGAACATGTTCAGGGATGTCTCCCGTGACCTTGCCGCCTACCAGACGACGCTGCGTGAGCTGACGGAGGCCAAGGAGAGGGAGAAGGCCGCCGCCGACGCCCTGACCGCCGCCCAGGACAAGCTGAAGAAAGCCACGGAAAGCGGTGATCCCGCCGCCGTAAAGGAGGCGGAGGAAGTGGTCGCCACTACCCGGGAGGCTTTCGACGCCGCTTCGGCGAGCGTGGTCACCCTTACGGAAGCGAACGACAAGGCGGCCCAGGACCTGCGCACGTCCAGCACGAACGCCGTCGCATCCCTTACCGGTCTTGCCGAAGGTCTCCAGGGCCTGAAATCCGGCTCCCTTGCCGGCGTGGCCCAGGGGCTGGGCAAACTGGGCGATGCGACGAAGAACATGGGCGGGGTGATGGGCAGCGTGGGTAGTACCCTTGCCGAAACGTTCAGTAGCGGCGGTATCATCGGGCAGATCATCGCGGCGGTGCTCTCCATCCTCGACGTGCTGAAGGAAGGCATCGGCACGCTGGTGAGCGGTATCCTGGACTCGGTGCTGGGCGCGGTGAACGGCATCCTGGAGAACATCCTTTCCGGGGAGCTCTTCACGCAGATCGGCGGTTCTTTGTTCTACGGGGTCCGGGACATCCTGGACACGGTGACCTTCGGGCTGTTCTCCTCGCACGGCAACGCCAGGGAGGTGAACGCGCTGGTGGACCGTCTGACGGAGAGCAACAAGTACCTGACGACCGCCATCGAGAAGCTGACGGACGAGATGGAGAACTCGGGCGGTGCGCAGTCCACGGAGTACTACCGGAGCGCGTACGAGAAGCAGCGGGAGAAGATCGAGAACGACCGCCAGATGCTGGAGGCGAAAATGGGGTACCACAGCTCGCACCACTCGAACAACTACTATATCGGTAAGGCGATGAGCGGCAGCGACTGGGACCGTATCTCCTCCTACCTGGGCCGGAACGTACGCGACACGGGCGCGCTGTGGCGCCTGTCCCCGGAGGACCTTGCCAAACTGCAGGAGCTTCCGGACATCTGGGAGAAGATACACAGCGGGAAGTACGACCAGTCGGAGTGGCTGGACGAGTACGTCTCCGACGCGAACACGCTGCTGGAACTCCAGCAGCAGTGGCAGGAAGCCATCACGGACACGTCGTTCGATAACATCAAGAGCGGCATGAAGGAGCTGCTGAAGGACTTCGAGACGGGTTCGGAGGACGTGATCGCGAGCGTTGACGAGTTCCTGGAGAACGCCATCCTGAAGTCCGTCGTTGACGGGACGTATTCCGACGAGCTGAAGAAGTGGCAGGAGGTCTTCGCGGAGTTCATGAGCGACGGCATCCTCTCAGAAAGGGAGGCCGACGAGCTGCGCCGGAAATACCAGGACATCTTCAGCGCCGCGCAGGCGGAGAAGGACGCCCTGTTCGACGCGGCCGGTATCACGGAGGACAGCGGGTCCACGACGCAGAGCGGCAAGTCCGGGAGCTTCTCGGCCATGTCGCAGGACCAGGGCACGAAGCTGGAGGGGATGTTCACCTCGGGTCTGAACCACTGGGTGAGCATCGACGAGAAGACCGAGGACGTGGCTGGCCGCATGGCCAGCGCCGAGGGGCACCTGGCGAAGATCGCGGAGAACACCGGTAAAAGCGCGGGTTTCCTCGGCGAGATAAAGGAAGATATCAAACGGATCATACGTGACGGACTAAGAATGAAATCATCATGAGCATGGAAACGATCATGGGCGGGCTGTTCCTTGTGAACGGCACCGATGTCTGGACGGAATACGGCGTATTCCTGACGGAGGAGAAGCGCGGGGGGCGTGACAACCTGAAGGCCATCCTCGCCGCGAGCGGGACGAAGGGCCACACGGCGGTTGACATCCGGGAGGAGAACGGGGAGAAATACTCCGACTCCCTGGTCGTTGCCAACGCTGCGCGCGACGTCACGCTGACCTTCGCGCTGTATGCCGCCACCAAGCAGGAGTGGCTGAAGAGATACATGTCCTTCATCTCCTTCCTGAAAACGGGCGACAGGGGTTGGCTCTCGCTGCACTTCCCGCAGCTGGACCTGACGCTGCGCGTACACTACCTGGAATGTTCCGGCTTCACGCCGCTGACCTACCTCTGGACGGAGGGCGTGCAGGCGGGTCGCTTCAAGGTGAAGTTCCGTGAACCCGAACCGATCATTTAACCCCATTCAAACGACGTTCAAAGATGCTTTTAACGGTATATGACAGTAACAGGCAGGCGAAGGCGGTCCTTTCCCCGGACGACAGCTCGACACAGGTGAAGGAGATCCAGTCGGACAACGTGCTGACGCTCTCCTTCACCCTGTATGAATATGTGGCACTGGAAGTGAACGACTACGTGGACTTCGAAGGTGAGCGCTACTGGCTTCAGGAGCGGTATCTTCCGGAGGAACGCAGCATGCAGGAGTGGAAGTACGACGTGAAGTTCTACGGGATCGAGAGCCTGATGAAGAGGTTCCTCGTCCTGAACGTGGTGGACGGCGACCCGGAGCCGGTGTTCACGCTGACGGCCCCTCCGCGTGAGCACGTGGCGCTGATCGTGAAGTCGGTCAATGACGGCATGGGCGGCGTGACCGACTGGAAGGTGGGCCGCGTGGAGGGCACGGAGAACGTGGTGATCGACTACGAGGGGAAGTACTGCCCCGACGCGCTGAAGGAACTCGCCGGCAAGGTGCCGGGTGCCGAGTGGTGGGTGGAAGGCCAGACGGTGAACCTCTGCCGCTGTGAACACGGTGAGGAGGTCACCCTGGCCTACGGGAAGGGGCTGACGGAACTCTCCCGCGACAAGGCCGACGGCGCGAAGTTCTACACCCGCCTGTTCCCGATCGGCAGTTCCCGTAACATCGACCCGGATAAATACGGGCACAGCCGGCTGCAGCTTCCCGGCGGCGCGAAATACGTGGACGTGAATGTGGAGAAGTACGGCATCCACCACCACTACGAGAAGGACGCCTTCGCGGATATCTACCCCCGGCGCGTCGGTACAGTCACCTCGGTGCGCAGCGAGCAGGCGACGGGCGAGGACGGGACCGCCTTCACGATATACTATTTCCGGGACGACACGCTGAACTTCGACCCCAACGACTACGAGCTTGGCGGAAAGGTGAAACGCGTCTCTTTCCAGGAAGGCGGCGAACTGGCCGGCCTTGGCGAGGAGGAGGACGGCACCTACTATTTCGAGGTGAATTACGACAGCGACACCCGGGAGTTCGAGATCATCACCATTTGGCCGTATGACGACGACATGCAGCTTCCCGGCGGGAACCTCATACCGAAAGCCGGTGACAAATATATCCTCTGGAACATCCGCATGCCCGACGAGTACTACGCGCTTGCCGAGGAGGAATACCTGACGGCCGTCAACGCGTACAATGCGGAGAACGCCATCGACGTCTCCGTGTACAAGGGCCCGACGGACCACGTGTATGTCGAGCGAGGTGGAATAGACCTTTACCCCGGCCGCCGCGTGCGGCTGGAAAGTGAGGAGTATTTCCCGGAAACGGGTTTCCGCAGCAGCCGTATCACTAAAATCACGCGTAAGGTGGCGCTTCCCTCGCAGGTGGACCTTGAGATCGGCGACGCGCTTTCCACGGGCGTGATGGAAAGCCTGACGAACAGCATCGACGAGGTGCGCAGCTATACGAAGACCGCCGTGTCCGGCGCGAACCTTCCGGACATTATCCGGAGCTGGGACAATACACTTCCCACCGACAACAACCTTTTCTCGGCTAGGCGGAGCCAGGCCGAGTTCATCAGCAAGAAGAGGGCCGACCGTGCGAAGAAGAAAATCACCTTCGAGGAAGGCATCGGTATCGGGCAGGAGGATAATGCGGGTATTGATGACAAGGGCAACGCCGAGCTGCTGACGCTCGTCGTGAAGACTTTGCTTCGCAGTCCGAAATTCGTAGACGGTCTTTTCGGTGAGGGGTGGCGGCTCTGGATGGAGAAAGAACTTTCGCACCTGACCATTGACAAGCTGACGGTGCGCCAGGTCATGGTGGTGCTGGAACTGCTTATCGAGAAGGTACGCAGCGTGGGCGGAATGCTGTGCGTCAGTGCCGCCAACGGGAAGATAAAGACCGCCGTACTGGAAGACGGATACTGGAAGATCACCTTCGAGCAGGACAACAGTTTTCAGGCCCATGACCTGATGCGTTGCGCCACGTTCACCGGCGGTAACCTGAAAGGGTACTGGGTGGAGGTGGCCGGCGTGGAGGGTGACTCCATCCTCGTGCCTGAAGGGGAGTTCGGTGCTTCCCTTCCGGAGGCGGGCGATGAGTGCGTGTTGATGGGCAACACGGAGAACCCGCTGCGGCAGAACCTGATCCTGATCTCCGCCACCGAGGACGGGCAGCCCCGCGTGGACGTGATGGACGGGGTGAAGGCGAAGAACTTTTCGGGCTGCCTCCGCACCCGCCTGGGCAACCTTGACGGCATCAGCGACGACTGGTTCCCGGCTGACAACCAGCCGCACGGCAACGGCCTTTACAGCGACAACGCCTATTTGCGCGGCACGTTCCTGCTGGTGACGGGCGAGGACATCAAGACGAAATTTGAGATAGTCGAGGGACGCATCACCAGCGCGGTGACCGCCCTTCGCAGCGACTTCGCCACGGAGAAGGGCTACTTGAACAATCCTGCCTTCGACGACGGGCTGGAGAAATGGAACACGGAGAACGAGACGGTGTTCTTTCTGGCAGGTAACAAATGGATCTGGGCAAACAACAACGTGCTGACCAGGAAGGGCGACGGGGCGAGCGTGACGGTGGATGACGGGCGGACGGTGGTGCGCATCCGTAACAAGTACATCCTCCAGAAACGGGCGAATTTGAAAAGCATCCCCTCCATGCCGGTGAACGGTGACGGGGAGAAGGAGGCCGTGCCGGTGTACCTTTCTTTCTTCTACCGCTGCGCAACCAAAGGGACTCTAAGAGTCCAGTTCGTGGACGTTGACAAGACGGGCTTTGCGAACTTCAACAGCATGGAGGTGGAGGAGGAACTGTCTGCAACTGATGGTTATGTGCAGTACACCTGTAGCGGACTTTGGAACGGTACCGGTGATTTCAAACTGTCCTTTACCGGTGACATCTACCTGTACATGCTCGTGCTGTCCACTGACAAGGTGGAGAGCCTCGCGCACCGCTACCGGACGCTTTTCGAGCAGTCGGAGCGTCTGGTGAAGATAACGGCCGCCGTCTTTGACCGTGACGAGAACATGCTGGAAGAGACCGGCCTTGTGGTGAAGCCTGAAGGCGCGGGCATCTACGCCCAGGATGCGGACGGGAAACTGGCGCTTATCGGCGTGAGTGTGGACGAGACGGACGCTGACGGCAACAAGATCAGCGTGGTGAAGCTGACCGGGGACCATATCAAGCTGGAGGGCCTTGTGACGGCCAACGATAATTTCAAGATCCTGGAGGACGGGAGTATCGAGGCCAAGAACGGGAAATTCACGGGCGAGATCGATGCCGATACCGGCAAGATAGGCTATTTTTCCATCGATAGTCAGGGGCTTTATTACGGAGACCTGTCCAAATGGACTGACCTCAGTTACAAGCAGGACCTGGCTGCCATCCGTCCGGGACTTATCCGGTTACAGTCCGAGGAAGGCTATTTTTCACCTGGTGATATCGCCAATGTCAAGGTGGCTATCGGCAATGGTGCCGATCCTACGCTCACCGGTTCTTCATCACTTTGTAACTGCGCCGGGTATTTCTATCGTCAGATGAACCCCTCTTCGGGCGATTATTATCTTCCCGCTGTAAAGATAATCAGTGACAACGTGATAAACCGTGACGTTGCCCTTTATACGGAAGGCGCCATCGTCTGCCAGGGCGGCCTTCTCTCTTCCGGCCACTTTAACGACACCAACTCGGTGACCGTACTGGACTTTTCTTTCGGCACCACACAGCTGATATACAACACCGTGAAACGGTATGTCTATCTTCCCACGCTTTCCATCATGAAGCAGGTGATGAACTCCACCGGTGTGTTTGCTGTGTTCGTGCGTTTGGTAGCCCGTTATGAGAACAGCCAGAGTTTCCTGGTCACCTTCCAGGACGGCCAGTCCTCGCTGTATTTCCGTAACAACAACGGTGGGCATTATGGCAACGAGATAGAGATGGGCGCCGGTGATATTCTGGAACTGCTGCTGATTTATGACGGCGGTAATTATTACGCGCAAGTATTGGATCGTAAAACATAAAAATATGGTAAGAATCAATTTCAAACAGTTGCCGGTCTATACCGGCATATCCCGTAAGGAAACGGTAACGGGTGACGCCCGCGAGTCATTCGCCGACGTGCTGTACACCCGTGTAAACGGTGTCCGCGCCAAGAACCTTGCCCTTAAGATCTTCAACAGTGAGGGTGATATGGAACTGGACTCCGAGGACGAGAAACTGGTGCGTTTTGCCGCCGTGAACCTCTGTGTGCCTTCCGTGGGCGATGCGATTATCGAAACACTTGACAACAACCCTGAAAACGAGAAGGAGGAATAGACTATGGCACTTACAGACGCGGAGAAAACAGAACTTAAGAACGACATCCTGAACGCGATCAAGGCGGAGAGCCAGGGCGTTGACGAACTGACCGAGGTCACCTCGCTGGACAACATCAAGAGCCTCCCGGCGTTGCGTGGTACCGAGCTGGTGAGCGCCCCGCTTACCCTGTTGGGCAAACCCGCCACGGACGCCGCTGCCACAGCCAACGCCGCCGCCACGAAAGCGAACAACGCGGCCACCAATGCCTCGGAAGCCGCCAGTACCGCTGGCAGCGCGGCAGCCACGGCGAACGAGAAGGCCGGCGTGGCACAGGCAGCTGCCGAAGCTGCCAATGAAGCCGCCACAAAGGCAAAGGATGCCGCCGACGCGGTGGAAGGCAGCCTGGTGGGCAGCATGACGGCCGTTCCGGACGAGGAGAACGACACGGTGGAACTCACCCTTCTGGGGAAGACCGGAGAGAAAATCGCCTCCGTCGCCATTCCGGGGGGCACGGGCAGCGGGGGCAACACGTACAACGTGACGGAGGAAGTCCCGCTGCAAAGCGGTTACTACACCCTGGCTACGGCCATCGTGGCGGTGGACGAGAAATACCGCTACAAGGGCCGCTGCATCACCTACGAGGTGTCGCAGGGGAGGTGGGAGACGAAGCAGTTCACGGGCACGAGCCTGACGGCGTGGGAGAGCACGGGCGCCTGGGAGGACTTCGGCGGCGCGGGCACGGTGAAGAGCCTGACGGTGAACGGTGAAAAACAGAATCCCGACGCGGAGGGGAACGTGAGCCTGACCATTGACAAGGTGGAGGTGGACGAGAGCCTGAACGCGGACAGCACCAACCCCGTGCAGAACGCGGCGGTGGCGGTGAAACTGTCCGAACTGGAGGCTAACACCATCTTCGGCGCGGACGCCGAGCTTAGCGACGACGAGAGCACCGTTCGCCTGACGCTGACCAACAAGAACGGCGCGGAGGTGGTGGCCGTCGATCTCCCGGCAGGCGGCGGAAGCGGTGGCGGTGACACCTCCACCACACGGATCGTCCTGGGCGCATCGGTGGACAACCCGACCGTCAAGGAGGGCGGCAGCGTGAAACTCACGTGGAGCTACGACCACCAGTACACCGCCGGCGACGAGAAGGGGGAGAGCACCGGGCAGAAGGCCACGGTGCAGATCACGGTGAAGCGCGGCGCCACCACCACCTACAGCGAGACGATACAGGAGGTAAGCAAGGGCACGTACACCCTTGACCTGACCAAGTACCTGCTGCTGGGCACGAGCGACATCTACGTCGTTGCCACCGCCACCGACCCGTCCACGGGGAAGACGCAGAAGAAGCAGGCCTACGTCAGCGTGAAGAGCGTTACTCTGAGCCTGTCAAGTTCTTACAACATAGCGGGCGGCCTCGCGCAGGGCGGCCTTGGCGCTGACGATACCGCCACCATCCCCTACGCCGTAACCGGTACCGGGACGAAGACCGTGACCCTCTACGTGGACGGCGCGCAGAAGGAAGCCCACTCCGTGACGCGCAGCGGCACCACCAACGGCACGTTCAGCCTGGGCATGTCCGGGCTGTCAGTAGGCCGGCATACGGTGCAGATCGTCGCCGAGATGGAGACCGACGGGCTGACGCTGAAAAGCGAGAGCGTGTATATGGATATCCTTAAAAGGGGCAGCAGCGCGCCGTTCATCGGCACGAAGATCACCCACGCCGACGGGCGCATCATAACAGGTACGGGCCATACCGTCCCGACCCTGGAAGTGGGGCAGTACGAGCCGTGCTCCTTCAGCTTCGTGGCCTATGATCCGGCTGTCGTTCCGGCCACGGTGGAGATCTGGCGTAACGGCAGCCTCTCTCGCAGCGTCAGCGTGCCGAGAAGTGTGCAGACGTACGGCAACCGCTTCACCGAGAAGGGGACACAGACCCTGCAGCTGAAGCTCGGCGCGACCGCCTATACCCTGCACATCGACGTCACCGAAAGCGGCGTGGACATCGCCGAGGCAAGCTACGGGCTGCTGTTCAAGTTGGACGCTGCCGGGCGCAGCAACGAGGAGAGCGACCCGGCCGTATGGGAAGCCGGCGGCGTAAAGACCACGTTCGAGAACGTGGACTGGAGCAGCAGCGGCTGGACGGGAAACGCGCTGAAGCTCGTGAACGGGGCGAAAGCGACGATAGGCTACAAGCCCTTCGCCACCGACGTGAAGTCCACCGGGCTGACGATAGAGATCACCATGAAGGTGAGCAATGTCACCGACCGCTCGGCCGCCGTTGTGAGTTGCATCAACAGCGGCAAGGGACTTCTTGTCACCACGCAGGAGGCGGGCTTCCGCACGGGGCAGACCGTGACCTACACCAACGAGGACGACGAGCAGGTGACGCGCGAGGTAAAACTTGCCACGAACTACGCCGACGGGGAGGAGATGAAGGTCGCCCTGATGGTAGGCACGACGGCGGAGAACCGGCTGATGCAGCTCTACGTCAACGGCAACCGCACCGGCGCGGATATTTATGATGCGTCTTTCAATTTCCAGCAGGACACCCCGCAGGAGATAACCATAGACAGCTCCGGGGCGGACGTGGAGATACGGAGCATCCGCGTCTACGGCCGTGCCCTCAGCGACGACGAGGAACTGGAGAACGCGATGGTGGACGCCGACGGCACGGACACGATGATGGCACTGTACGAGGAGAACGACATCCTCGGGGACACGGGCGACGTGGACCTGGACAAGCTGCTCGCACAGGGGAAGGGCGTGCTGCGCATCGTGCGTCAGAACAGGCTGGATGACGTGTACGCCGAGAACAACAAGAAGACCGACTTCCTGGCCGACATCTATTACTACTCGCCCCTCGGAAGGGAATACGACTTCATTCTCACGAACTGCTACATTCGTATCCAGGGCACGAGCTCCACGAAATACCCCAGCAAAAACCTCCGCATCTACTGCGCCAAGGGGAGCGAGCTTCTTTCGATGAGCGGGCAGCACGTCAGCGCGGGGAACAAGTACACGATGCGCCCCGGGGCGGTGCCCGTGAACCTGTTCTGCTGCAAGAGCGACTATTCCGACTCCTCCATGTCCCTGAACACCGGCGGCGCCAAGCTGTTCAACGACGTGATGAAGGAACTCGGCCTTCTGACCCCTCCGCAGCGGTACCAGTACGAACAGGCCGGAAACAGCCTCGCAGGGATCAATATCCGCAGTGCCATCGACGGCCTGCCTATCGACATCTTCTGCGCGGAGACGGCCGACGGCGAGAACAGCTACTACGGGCAGTACAACTTCAACAACGAGAAGAGCAAGAGCGGTGCGGTGTTCGGCATGGAGGGCGTGGACGGCTACACCCCGGAATGTCCCGTCACCCTGGAGATGCTGAACAACACCTCGCCTATATGCCTTTTCGCCACCACGAGCGACACGCAGATGGAGGCCGACTTCGACGCCGGTGCGGAGATCAACTACGGCATCGACACGTCCGGCAAGGCGCAGAGCGACGGCGACATCACGTGGAGCGGCCTTTCCACGGCCGGGCAGACCGCCCTGAAACGCCTGTACGGTTGGATACGTGCGTGCGTCCCCTCCGGTGCCACCGCGAATGACCTCTCCACCTTCGTGAGCGAGAAGTTCACAAGCGAGATAGACAGCTATTTCGACCGTGACTACCTTCTGACCTACTACCTCTTCACCGACTATTTCCTTAGCGTTGACCAGCGTGCGAAGAACATGATGCTGCGCACGTGGGACGGTGAGAAATGGTACATCACGTACTACGACGGCGACACGCAACTGGGCAAGCGCAACGACTGCTTCCTCGTGTACACGTACACCACCGACCGCGACACCTACGACGCGGAGGCAAGCAAGTACGCCTTCGAGGGTCACGACTCGTGGTTGTGGAACCTGGTGCTTGCCAACCTTCAGGACGATCTCAAACGGTGTGCCGCCAGCTTCCGCGCCGTGATGACCAACGAGCGTGTATTGTCCATGCTTAACGAGGAGCAGAGCGGCAACTGGTCGGACCGCGCTTTCAACAAGTCCGGCTACCTGAAATACATCGCCCCGGCGGTGCAGGAGATGTACGGCAAGGTCTGGCCGTTCATCTACGCCCTGCAGGGCAGCAACCGTTCGCACCGGGAGTACTTCATCAAAAACCGCTTCGCCCTCTTGGACGCGAAGTACGGCACGAGCAACTTTACGAGTGACAACATCGACCTGTACCTGAGCCGCACGGCAGACGATACGGCCGACACCCTGAAGGTGACCGCCGCCGAGCCCTACGCCTTCGGTTACGGCACGAACAACAGCCCGAACATCGCGGGTACCGGTATCGTGGACGAGGGTGACACCGCCACGCTCTCCATCACCGGGGCATACACGGTGAACGACCCGCTGCGTGTGTACGGCGCGAGCCGCATGAGGGTACTCGACATGACCGGTGCGGCCGACCACCTGAAGAACGCCCTGGACCTGGGCAAATGCACCGTGCTTCGCGAGCTGAACCTGCAGTCCGCGACCACCGGTAGTACCGGCTGGTGGCTGTCGATAGGCAGCTGCCGGCAGCTCCGGAAACTGAACGTACGGAACCAGGCGCAGGCGAAGACCGGCGGCAGCACGAGCACCGCCCTTGACCTGACGGAGCAGACGAAACTGGAGGAACTGGACGCGAGAGGTACGAAGGTGCAGAGCGTGACCTTTGCCAAGGGCGCGCCTGTGGCGAAAGCCTACCTTCCCGGTACGCTTACCACCCTGTGCCTGGAGTACCTTCCCAAACTGACCGCGGCGAACCTCACCTTAGAGACCTGGAGCAACGTGCGGACGCTTATCTTCGACACCTGCCCCGGCCTGAACTGGGAGACGCTGCTGTCGCGCTGCGCCAACATCGACAGGCTCCGCGTCACCGGCATCGACCGCGAGGACGACGGCACATGGCTGAACAGGTTTGTGAACATGGGCGGCGTGGACGCGGAGGGCAACTCCACGGACACCTGCGCATTGGTGGGCACGGTACGGCTGACCCGGTACTTGGACGAGGACACCTATGCCGCCTATACGGCGCATTTTCCGGAGCTGAATATCCGCCAGCCGGAGTACACGATGATCGAGTTCGACGATGACGTATCGGACGACGCGAACGTGAGCAACCTCGACAACGGTACCGGCTACAAGTATGGTAACTCCTACGTGGCGAGCGGCCATATCGCCGCCATCCTCGCCAAACGCCACCGAGTACTGGCGAAGATAACGAAGAAGCCCACGACACGCAGCGTGAACATGGCGAACGTGGATACCACGGTGAACAACCTGGACGGTGAGATGACCTACTATCCGCTGGATGACACCGACAGCAACAAGTACGCCGACGGCACGGCGGCCAAACTGGACGGCAGCGAGGGTGACTGGATGATGTACGAGCCGTTCTTCTGGAGCAAAGGCGTGAACGATTATCTGAACGGAAAACACTACAGCTGCTACAGCAGCAACGGCAAAGATGACATGCCTGAAGTTCCGGAGGCGACCGTCCTCACCCTGGACGATATTAAAGGTACGAGCGGCGACTATCTTTCCGGGCGTAAGATCATGAGCGGCAAGTCCACGCTGTCAGAGAGCTACAGCACCGACAGCACGTATTCGGTGTGCAAGGTAAGCGTCGCCGGCTACAAGAAAGTTCGTTTCCCGAGTGTTCCCGGCACGAACCTGGTGGGCAGTATCTTCACGGACGATGCCGGCACTGTCATCAGCTCCATTGTCGTCCCCACACTTAGCAACAAGTTCGAGGCGGGGATGTACCTGATAGCGGAAGTCCCGACGGGTGCCACCGCCCTTCACTTCTCCGTATTGAACACGGCGGAGTTCGACAAGGTAGTATTATCGAACAGCGACAGGATCGAGGACCTGGAACCCGACTGGGTTGCCAATGACGAGCACCTTTGCGCCGTTGTGGGCAGCTCGGTGGTGGGGACGAAGCTGCGCGCCTGTATCACGGGCGGCAGTACCACGGCGAGCATGAGCTGGACGGATTTCCACTATTACAGTGCCCAAAGAGGCATGCAGCAGATAGACGCGCTGATGCACTCGCGTATCGCGAACCTGTTCTACGCCAAGTACGGCCGCCGCGACAGCCAGGAGCAGTGCGGAGCCGGCCAGCATACGAACAGCCGCACGACGGGTGGCACGGCCAGCCGCGGGATGACGGACACGATCGGTTACGAGGAAGCCAGTTCCATCAACCCTAACGTGACGAACAGCCTGATAGAAAACTCCGTGCACCAGTACGCCTGGTACCGTGGCGAGGACAGCTACGGCGGCGCCACGGTGACGCAGGTGAATAACATCTGCTGCCTTGGCTACGAGGACATCTACGGTCATAAATATGACATGATGGACGGCGTGGACCTTCCCAATGACACGGGCAACGCCGGCAAGTGGCGTATCTGGATGCCCGACGGCAGTACCCGCCTGGTAAAGGGTTCCGTGAGTTCCGGTATCTGGATCACCGCCGTGGCACACGGCAAGTATATGGACGTGATTCCGGTGGGTTCCGTTTCGGGTTCCTCCTCGACGCATTATTGTGATATCTATTATATATCCACTGCTGCCAGCCGTGTGGTTTATCGTGGCTCCGACTACGCGAACCCGTTTGGCGGTGTGTCGATGTCGAATGCGAGCAACGATTCCTCGGATACGTACACGTACATCGGTTCTCGTCTGGCCTTCCGCGGCCGGCTCGTCAGGGCGTCAAGCGTCGTGGCGTATAAAGCGATAAGCGAGGTGGCATAAGCGGCAGCGTAAAGCGTCAAAGCGGGAGCGAAGCGACAAAACGTCCGGTGTTTCCCGATGAGGGGAACACCGTCCCATAACGGGCGTCAGCCCGTCGAAAATATATTTTTGTTTCCAGGTTTTGTACCTTTTTGTTGAACAATAAATTGTGAAAATCGTACTTTTGTGATGAAAAGGTGGCGCCTCCCATAAGCCGTGTGGTTTATCGTGGCAACAACAACGCGAACCCGAATGGCGGTGTGTCGATGTCGAATGCGAACAACGATTCCTCGAATACGAACACGAACATCGGTTCTCGTCTGAACAACAATCGAAAAGAAATTTTAATCGGCGTACAACACCGGGGACTTGTCCCCACCGTGGTGCCGAGGGAGGCAAGCCTCAGTAACAGCGGCCCGGAAGGGCTGGAAAACTGAAAAACAGAGTGTCGGGTAGGGTTTGGTAGGCCGGAAACGGTTCGAAGAAGCCGGGCCCGGGGGATTGAAGGCCCCGTATTAAAAAACAGTAAACAGTAATTTATGCGCAGGGTTGGGTATATCATCGAGGAGATCGTGGAGCCTTCCAACATGGAGGCTTCCTTCCGGCAGGTCCTTCGCGGCAGCAAGCGTAAACGCAGCCGCCAGGGGCGCCACCTGCTCGCGCATAAGCCCGAGGTGTTGGAGGAACTGACCGCGCAGATCGCATCCGGTACTTTCCGCGTGAAGGACTACCGCGAGCGCGAGATCATCGAGGGCGGCAAGCTGCGCCGCATCCAGGTGATCCCGATGAAGGACCGCATCGCCGTGCACGCCATCATGGCGGTGGTGGACCGCCATCTGCGGAAACGTTTCATCCGTACCACCTCCGCCAGTATCAAGAGACGGGGTATGCACGACCTCCTGGCGTATGTCCGCCGTGACATGGCCGAGGATCCTGATGGCACGCGTTACTGTTACAAGTTTGACATCACCAAGTTCTACGAGAGCGTGAAGCAGGATTTTGTGATGTATTGCGTGAACCGCGTGTTCAAGGACAGGAAACTCATCGCCATGCTTGACAATTTTGTCCGGTTGATGCCTGACGGGTTGAGTATCGGCCTGCGTAGCTCACAGGGCTTGGGTAATTTGCTTTTGTCTGTGTTTTTGGACCATTATTTGAAGGACAGGTATGCCGTGCGTCATTTCTACCGCTATTGTGATGACGGCGTCGTACTGGGTAAAACGAAAGCGGAACTGTGGAAGATTCGTGATGCCGTCCACGGGCGCATGGAGTGTGCCGGTCTCCTGGTGAAGGGGAACGAGCGCGTGTTCCCGCCGGGCGAGGGCATCGACTTTCTGGGGTATGTGACTTTCGGTGCGGACCATGTCCGCCTTCGCAAGCGCATCAAGCAGAAGTTCGCCCGAAAAATGCACGAGGTAAAATCGAGAAGGAGGAGGCGTGAGCTGATAGCGTCGTTCTACGGGATGGCCAAGCACGCCGACTGTCATACGTTGTTTAAAAAATTAACAGGCAAAGACATGAGATCATTCAAAGACTTGAACGTCGCTTATAAGCCCGAAGACGGCAAAAAGCGATTTCCCGGGGTGGTGGTAAGCATCCGGGAGCTGGTGAACTTACCGATTGTGGTGAAGGACTTCGAGACGGGCATCAAAACCGAGCAGGGCGAGGACCGGTGCATCGTGGCCATCGAGCTGAACGGCGAGCCGAAGAAGTTCTTCACCAACAGCGAGGAGATGAAGAACATCCTCTCGCAAGTGAAGGAAATGCCGGACGGCTTCCCGTTCGAGACCACCATCAAGACGGAAACCTTCGGCAAGGGTAGAACCAAATACGTGTTTACATGAGACGAGTTGAAGGAACATCCGGGGTTAAACTGCTGGAGTGCGTGAGCCCGGCACGCAAGGGATGGCGCGTCCGCTGGGATGTGCAGGAAAGGGAGGACGGCTCCGCTTCCTACATGGAGGAGGGTTTCATCGGGAAACCCGGTCCGGACACAATAAAGTCCGTCATCACGGGCTGGTACAACGACCAGACCGACCGGGAGATACTTTCCGGGTTTGTCTATGAGGAGATGCCGGTATGGCTGTCAGGCGAGAACCAGTTCAACTACAAGGCGGCCTACGACCTGGCCGTCCAGACCGGCGGCGCTACGCTTCCGGTGACGTTCAAGTTCGGGACGGATGAGGAGCCCCGGTACCGGACGTTTGAGAATCTGGAGGAACTGACGGACTTCTACACGAAAGCCATGAGGCACATCCAGGATACGCTGGCCGAAGGCTGGAGAAAGAAAGACGCTTTTGATCCGGAAGATTACCGGGTGGAATGAACCCTTCGGGGGAGGGAAGAAAAAAGCCCCCGGCCTGTTAATCAGTCATCTCACCTACTTATTAACAACACAGTCCGAAACCGGAGCAGTAGCCGGGGGCAAATGCCCTCTCGACCGCTCCGATTTCGGACTTTATAATATTTGTTGTTGCGCAAAATGCGCACTAAGTAAGTGAGATGGTGCAAAGATATAAAATTTTTGTTGTATGAAAGTGATTGAGATACTAAACTTTAACCGGGAACTGCTGAAAAGGCTCCAGGCAGCCGGAATCCGTCTGGAGGACGCCCGGTATATCGACCTGTATGCGGACTATACCCGCCTGCTGGACCAGGGCGAGAAAGTCTCGTATGCCGTGGCCGTGCTGTCGGAGAGGTATTCGGTGAGTGAGCGCAAGGTGTACGCGCTGGTGAAACGGTTCCAGAGTGACTGCAAGACGCTTGCAGTGTGAACAGGCCGTTCAATGTGGTTTGTGTGGCTTTCCTCCGTTATCTTTAGGGAGTTTTAATTTTTAGGAGGAAATGGCTATGAACAAGTATTACCGCATCCTGGACAAGATCCTTGCCACGGGAAAGACACAGACCAATAAGAAGGGAAACATACAGTACCTTCTGAACGAGCAGCTGTCGCTGACACCGGCGGACCTGCTTGATATATTCGAGGGGCATCATATCGCCCGCAAGAAGCTCCGCAGCGAGTTGCAGTTATTTATGCAGGGTGAGCGCAACGTGGAGAAGTACCGGGAGGCCGGCATCAACTGGTGGGACTATTGCGGCTCCATCCTGGTGAACAGTTACCCGACCTATTTCGAGAAGCTGCCCCCGTTGATAGCGAAAATCAACCGGGAGAGGCGCAACAGCAAGAATTACGTGCTTTTCCTGGGCGAGACCGGTGCCGAGAGCAACCAGGCACCCTGTTTGAGTCTGGTACAGTTCCAGCTGGACGGCGGTGAACTGGTGCTGTCCGCCTACCAGCGCAGCAGTGACGCGAACCTCGGTCTGCCTTCCGACATTTACCACCTGTACCTGATGGCCCGACAGATAGAACTTCCCCTGAAGTCGATCACCCTCTACCTGGGCAATGTGCATATCTACGAGAACAATATCCCGGGTACCCGTGCGCTGATCGCCGGGGACGAGACAGTCCGTTTTGAATTGAACGTGTGATTGCTGTACATGCCTTGCAGCGGGAACCGTTCATGTTTCCCGCTGTTTTTCGTTTATTCTGGGGACCTTTGCGGCCGTTTTAAAGCAGAATGAAATGAGAAAGATGTATTTGTCCGCCCCGCTTCCTTTCGTGGGGCAGAAACGCATGTTCGCGAAGGAATTTATCAAAGTGCTGGGACAGTTTCCGGACAGCACCGTGTTTGTGGATCTTTTCGGCGGTTCGGGCCTGCTGTCGCATATAACGAAGTGTATTAGACCTGATGCCACCGTTGTATATAACGATTTCGACAACTACCGCCGGAGGCTTGCAAATATCCCGGCCACCAATGTGCTGTTATCTGATCTACGCAGGATAGCTGAAGGGGAACCCAGAAATAAACGTATAACCGGGGAGGTTTGTGAAAAAATGTTTGCCCGTATTGAGAGGGAGGAAAAGGAACGTGGTTATGTGGACTATATCACGCTGTCCTCGTCCCTGCTGTTTGCCATGAAGTACGTGCTCTCCCTAGAAGACATGAGGAAGGAGACACTTTACAATAATATCCGGCAGACAGACTATCCCGAAGCAAAGGATTATCTGGAAGGACTGACTATAACCGGCGAAGACTACAAGGAAGTGTTCAAACGTTACAAGGATGTTCCGGGTGTGGTGTTCCTGGTTGATCCGCCGTACCTCTCCACCGAGGTGGGTACTTACAAAATGTATTGGCGTCTGGCTGACTACCTGGACGTGCTGACCGTTTTGAAAGGGCATCCGTTCGTGTACTTCACCTCGAACAAGTCCTCCATCCTGGAACTGTGTGACTGGATAGACCGGAACCCGTTTATCGGTAGCCCGTTCAAGAACTGCCGGAAAGTGGAGTTCAATGCGCACATGAATTATAATTCCAAGTACACGGACATGATGCTGTACACAGTGCAGGATGAAGTGTCGGGTATAGCAGCTTAACACTGCATAAAGATAGTGAATTATTTTGAATTGGCAATGGCTTTTGAATGATATTTTAAAGCTGTTCAAATGGTATTCAAATGAGAGAAAAGCGGTGGGCTCTGGTCATGTAAGGAAGGACCGGGCTCACCGCTTTTTTGTACGCGTCGTTTTTGTACTTTTTGAAACGCGTCGTTTTTGTAAAGTGGAACGTTTCGTTTTTCCGGATTTACTAATATCAACAGTAGTTTCATATATGCAGCTCCCAATTTTTTCCATTTCATGAATATTCCTCTGTTGAAAGGCAATAATCTGCAAAACAATACAGAAATGGTAATTGATGACGTTTTAGAAAAACGGATTCCCAAACCTATTTTAGGCAACATCTTGTATAACTTTAACGGTGGCTATACCGTCAAAGGCATTACATCTTCATTTATAACCAATGTATATTTCCAGAGCGAGAGTCTTTTCCGAAGTGAGGGTATGGCTTTCTTGCCACTTAAGATGGAAGGACCCATAGAATATTGCTACATTAAATGCCTGCCAGCTCAAGTAAAAGCCGTAGAAGAGTATGCATCCCAAGTGCTCCGTGAAGCACTTCCATACACTTTGTCCCCACAAATCAGTACGCTGCAACAAGATTTGGAAGAAATACAAGGATTGGAATCGAAAATGAAGAACATCATCCTATTTTTTGCAATAGTAAGTGTAATCATTACTTTACTGGGAGTATATTCAGCCATTACCCTTGATACTGAACACCGATGCAAAGAAGTAGCCATCCGTAAAGTTAATGGTGCGGGACTATGGCAAATACTTTATCTGTTCTTGCGCATGTATGTCCGGATATTAATAATAACAGCAGTGATTGCATTTCCACTGCTATACACAATACTGCAATTATGGAAACAAATGTATATTGTCTTCTTCGATGACGGTTTCTGCTTCTGGATTTGCATATTTATTGGGATAGTTCTCATGACTTTACTTACTGTCATATTCCGCATTTTGAAAATTGCAAAAATAAATCCGGTGGATATAATAAAGACCGAGTAAGTATAGAATTCATGTGCGGATATGCACTATTTTTGTGCACTATAGCACACTAATACCCTATAACAAAAATCAGTATATCATTAATAAATAGAAAGTTACATACTTGGCATAAGTTTTGAATATATAAAATATAAAATGTATATACCATGATATTCCATTATCTCAAAATAGCATTCAGAAACTTGTGTAAGCATAAGACACAAAATATCATTTCCATCATCGGATTGGCAGTAGGTTTGCTCTGCTTCTGTGTCTGCATATATTGCAGTCGCTTTGTAGAAAGCACAGACCATTGTTTTGCTAATCATGATCGCATAGCAGAATTAAACCTCTATGACGGCAAAGCAGACAGATATTTTTCCGGTTCTCCTGTTCCTCTGGCCGAAGATTTGCGCACATGGGCTTTGGGAGAAACGGAAGCCATTTCATCCGTAACCTATCCTCGCGAACGCCCTTATTATGTAGAGTTATCTCCGGAAAAGACACTACCCTATGAACTTGAAACGATTGAAATAGATACTTGCTACAATAAAATCTTCACTCCGGAAATGGTAGCAGGACATTGGAAAATGGCAAGTCAGTCTCTTAACTCCGTCATCCTGAGCCAATCTATGGCCATTAAAATATTCGGTAATGCAGAAAGTGCTATCGGCAAACACATGACTCTCATGAGAAGGCTCAATACTTCTCCTGAAAGTACCCCAAAAACAGGAGGTATCGTCTACACCATTCAAGCAGTAATGAAAGATATCCCTCTGAACAATAGTTTGGATTTTATGCAAAACATAGATATGCTGACCGTAAACGATAGTGAAGGACTTCTGCAAAGTCCCAAACGGTATAACATGACGGGAGCAAATACCTATGTGTTGTTATCACCACAAACTACATGTACCGATTTAGAAAAGCAATTCTCAAAAAGAGACTATACTTATACTTTGTATGGCGAAGCTTACACTGTCACTGCCAGTAGTATGGGAGCCAGATTGAAAAAACAAGGTGTTTCCTATCTGGGATTAGTTACCGGAACTGTAGGCACACTGATATTACTAGTAGGGCTGATCAATTTTTTCTATTTCCTTATCGGTTCTTTCTTCAATCGTACTAAAGAATACAGTATCATGAAAATGATAGGATGCAACTGGAAACAACTCTTCTGTTTACTATTCACACAGTCATTGATCGTCATATCCATATCCTCCATACTGGTATTATCAGGCATAGAATTATTGGGGAATCACATGAATTTCTCTTTGCCGGGCTTTGCAATGGCCTTTACCTCTGAAACGCTTTTAATACATGCTCTGCAATATATCGTTCTTCTTATCATACTCTGCGTCCTTATATGTTTGTCTGTTTCCATTCGTATTCGTCGTATTACCGTGCAAACAGGTATTTATGGAAACAATAAACGCAGAGGTAAGCAATGGGGACGTAACCTTATGCTGGGTATCCAGTTCTTTATTTGCTGGGTATTTGTATCCCTGACGGCTGCTTTATATCTGCAAGCCGAGAAAACGACCAATAGTTTAATCCATACGCTAAGTCAAAAAGAAAAATCGGAGATTCTTAGTATTCCCCTGGACTATCCCTTTATGAAGAATGAGGAAAAGTTGGCGTTGATAGAGCGTTTTAAACAACATGCCGGAGTGAAAGAAATTCTGTTATCAGATATCGGTTATATGCAAGGGATGTCAGGCAATGGATTAACGACCGAAAAGGGAAATGAGAACTCCTGGATTGATATTAGTGTCATGGCTGTACCCGCCAATTTCTTCTCTTTCATGAATATTCCCATAGAACAAGGAAGACTTCCTCAAACGGAAAAAGATATTGTGGTAGACAATGTCTGGCAGGAGATGCAGAAGAAAGATGTAATCGGTATGAACTTGTATAGCGGTAATACCGACTACACAATCTGTGGAATATCCGCACCTTTTCAGGCCAATGTATATAACCGAAGTAGTGGATATGCTTTCCTGCCTTATGATCCTTCAGTCTACATAGGTCATTGTTACATAAAGAGTCATCCGGGCCAGCAAAAAGAAGTAGCCCGATGGATTGAGAAAGTCTACCGCGAGATGCTTCCTGAAAATATAACTTATCAGGCTAAAACATTCCTGGATGATATCCATATTTTGCAGGCTCTTGAGTATAATCTGAAGGACATCATTTTGTTCTTTGCTGTTATCAGCATTATTATCACACTATTAGGTGTATACTCCAGTATCACGCTCGATACAGAACGACGCCAGAAAGAAGTTGCTATCCGTAAAGTAAATGGGGCAGATGTTCCGCAGATTATCCTGTTGTTTGCCCGTCTTTATATTATCTTGTTATTGTGTAGTGCCATCGTTGCATTCCCGCTTGTATATGTTGTATTGATGTTATGGAAACAAATGTATACGGTATTCTTTGATTGCGGTCTGCTTTTCTGGCTCTGTATATTCTTGATTATTACTTTTATTACAGGCTTTACAATACTTTTCCGTATCTTGCGGATAGCAAAAACGAATCCGGCGGAGGTAATTAAAAACGAATAAGAACAATGGTATTACATTATTTGAAAGTTGCTCTACGGAATCTGCTGAAGTACAAGACTCACAGTTTCATTTCCGCCCTTTGCCTGGCAGTGGGAATCGTATGCTATACCATTGTATGCTTTTTCATGCAGGAATGGAGCAAACTTGAAAACTTACCAGACAGCGAGCGACGGATAAGAATAACAGTCAACCAGAAACAAAGTCCTTTTTTTCGAACCAGTGAAATAAAGCGACTGGAAGAGCAATCTATCAGTGGTTTAGAGTGCCTAACCATACAATCCTTTAACAATTCAACGGAAATAGAAGTCATCGATAACGAACAACGTAATTTACCTTTTCTGATAGGTTATAGAGGGGTTAACTGTAACTTTTTCTCCTATAACAACAGAAAATTGCTACATGGCAGCCGACTTCCCGAAGCACCTGATGAAGTGGTATTATCCCATAAATTTGCAAGTAAAGCATACGGCACTGCAAATCCTATTGGAACAACCATACGCCTTGCTAACCCACAAAGTATAGCTGAAAATACAATACAGAGCTTTAAAGTCGTGAATGTAGTGGAAGATAACGGACTGCAAGACCCCAAAGTCGATTGTTATTTCTCCTATGAAATCATGACTTATGATGCCTTGAGTGTCCAAGGTTATCTATCGCCTAAAGCAACTATGGAAATGCTAAACAATAGTCTACAGCCCATAACGTGGCAACGGAATGAGGACACCGTACACCCTTACGCAGCGTTCAGTATGCGGCAGGACAAAGAACTGACAATGGTGCAGTTTCTGATACTATTCATAGCCTCACTTATCCTGGTTTCAGGGCTGATTAATTTCCTTAAGTTCATCATTCAGATGTTCTATAATCGTCAGCGTGAAGTGGCACTTCGCAAGTGTATGGGATCCGAGATAAAAGGACTGTTCCTTCTTCTTTTTGCTGAAGTGTTTTGGATGATGTCCACTGCATTTCTTTTGTCTCTGGTTTTAACGGAACTCATGATAAATCTTGCGGAAATATACATTCCAAGCCATGATATGCCCGATTTACCCTTGTCATCTATCTACGTTGTACAGTTCCAAATATATATTGCACTTTTGATGATCTGTATGCTCGTAATATGGTTTCCTATCCGCCGTTTACGACAAGTGAGCATAATCAGCCAAATCAACAATAACCGTAGCCGTCATATTTTCCGTTCGATCATGATGTGGTTGCAGTTAGGCATTGCCATTTTCTTTGTAGGCAGTACACTCGGCGTCAATATGGTGTGGCATGAAGTGTTCGGTCAGGCATACAACCCGCTTACATTCGAAGAAGAAGAAAATATCATTTCCCTGAAGGTAAATACCCAACGTATGTGGCAACACATAAACCCTATATTATCTGATATTCAAGCATTGCCGGAGTGTATAGAGACACTGACCATGACAGATGATTTGCAAAGTGGAAATCATTTTATGCGCACCTATAAGAAAGCTGACCAATCGGAGGTCATGATTGACATAGCAATGGGAGCTCCGAGTTACTTTAAATTCCTGAATATCCCTTTACAAGGAAAAGAAGTGAATGGAGATGCAGAAGGTACCGTTTATGTCAGTGAGGCTTTCAGACTTCAATTGGATAAGGACAACGTGCAAGACAGAGTAGAGATTGAGGGTCAGAGTTACCGCATCATCGGTACTTTCAAAGAGCTCTATAAAGAAACTCAGGGAAGAGGAACCATCGGTTCGGTATTTTTCCCCAGCAACCATTTCAGGTATTTCTATGTCAAGCTGGCACCGGGTACAAACGCTGCCAAAAGTATCCGGCGCATCACTGATATCTGTCGTAACTACGTACCCACAACCTTGCCTCTTGAAATCCGTTCCCTGTCCGATAACAAACAAACGATGATGGGATCAATGTATATGACACAAGTGGCGATGACAATCCTGGCCATTGTAAGTATACTATTGGTTGTACTGAGCATCTATTCGGCAATCTCCATGGACACAGTCAGCCGACAGAAGGAAATAGCCATTCGTAAAATCAACGGAGCTACCCCATGGATCATTGCCGGCATATTCGGTAAAGCTTATCTGGTGATTTTCCTGCTGGCTTTTGCGGTTGCTTATCCTTTGGTACGACTGATGCTGCTATCAATAGGCGTAGGTACAGTGAAATGTATACAAGGTTGGGATTGGGGAATTCTGTTATTCTTCAGTGTGGCCTTCATGATATTCCTCACCACCGCATACAAAATTTACCGGATCATGCATATCAATCCGGCCGAGATAATAAAAAATGAATAAACAATATTACTAATTAAAATTATCACTATTATGATTAAAACAGTAAACCTGCAAAAAATCTTCAAGACAGAAGAAGTGCAAACATGGGCTTTGAACAATGTGAACATCGAAGTGAAAGAAGGCGAGTTCGTCGCAGTCATGGGACCTTCCGGTTGCGGTAAATCTACATTGCTGAATATCCTCGGCTTGCTCGATAATCCTTCGGGCGGGGAATACTACCTCAATGGAAAGGAAGTCTCCAAATACACCGAGGCACAACGCACCAGCCTACGTAAAGGTATCATTGGTTTCGTATTCCAAAGCTTCAACCTGATTGACGAACTGAACGTATACGAAAACATCGAACTACCGTTGCTCTACATGGGTATTCCTTCCGCCGAACGCAAACGTCGCGTGGAAACAGCTATGGAACGCATGGCCATTACACACCGAAGCAAACACTTCCCACAGCAACTCTCCGGTGGTCAGCAGCAACGTGTAGCCATTGCTCGTGCTGTAGTAGCCAATCCGAAACTGATCCTTGCCGATGAGCCTACCGGTAATCTGGACTCCAAGAACGGTAAGGAAGTGATGGAACTGCTGAATGAACTGAACAAAGAAGGAACCACCATCGTCATGGTAACCCACTCACAGCACGATGCCGGTTTTGCAGGACGTATCATTAATCTGTTCGACGGACAGGTGGTGACAGAGGTGAGTCTGTAACCCAAATTGTACACATTTTTACTTAAGCCCTAAAAGGACGAAATCGGAGATATACTATTTCATTTCGCCCTTTCAGGGCTCAGAGATGGGAATACTTATTACGTAGGGCGATGCCCTACGCTATATGATGTAAGCCTTTCAGGCTTCTGTACTGTAAATGCGAGCCCTTTCAGGTTTCCCGGCACTATATAATGTAAACTCTTCAGGCTTCCTGATAGAGCTAAAACCTATTTATATTATCACTAAAAGAACATGTACATTCTAAAGTTTGTCCTGCGTAGCTGGTGGCGAAATAAATTGTTCGTCACTATTTCTCTTGTCAGTCTGATTATCGGTATCGCATGCACCAATCTACTGACAGCCTTCGTCCTATACGAATACAACATTGAGTATAACAACCCCAACCGTGACCGTATCCTCCGGCTGACACAAACACTACCTTTCGCACAACAAGAAATGCAGGGAACATTCGTATACCACGAATCTGTCCCCGAAATCATCTCACAATTCCCTGAGATAGAAGCTTCACTACGCACACAAGCTATCACTCACACAAAAATCCGTGTGGGCGACCAAGAATATTCCGAACTGAACCTGCTATCGGCAGACAGCACATTGCCCAAGTTTATCCCCATCGAAACCCTTGCAGGAAAAATAGAAGAAGTATTGACTCACCCGGGAACCATCGCCATCAGCCAAACTTTGGCCGAACGTTGTTTCGGTACTACCGACTGCCTCGGCAAGCTGCTGGATATCCCCCAATCCGGCGAAAGTGCCTACCGTATCGCCGCCGTCTTCCGCCTGCCACCGCAAAGCATGTTGCAGGCAGACTTGCTCATGCATCTAAAAAGTCCCGAAGGAATTACCTGTTCGATACTTCTCAAAGAAGGAACAGACCTCAATGCCTTTCGCCAACGCTTCGAGACAACCGAGCTTCCTACTTTATTAGGCAAAGGGTATTATCGTACCCAGACTTTACAAGAATCCTATTTTACCACTACCACACAAGATAGCAACCAGTGTATCGAGCATCGGCAAAAGGCCCTGTTAAGCGTCGGACTGCTATCTGCTTTATTAATCTTGTTCATCGGTTGCTTCAACTATATCAACCTCAGTTTTTCACGCTTATTGAAGCAAATACGCACCTTGCACATTGAAAGCCTTTTAGGTGCAAGCCACCGTCAAATCCGTTGGCAACTCTTTGCCGATACTTTCCTGATGGTGATTACAGCGTTCTTGTTATCCATTCTGTTGATGAGCGACCTGTTATCAGTATTCAATGCAACAATATCCGCGCATCTGTCGTTCTCCTATCTTTTCTCCGTTCAGGTATTCCCTGTTATTCTGCTGTTTGTCATCATTCTGTCCGTTGTTCCGGCAGAATACATGAGCCGGAAGATACAGACCTTGTCCGAAAGCCGTTACCGCAGCTTCTTTACAGGTCGTAAGAAACAGCGCATTGTAGCAGCACTGGTCACCCTGCAATTCATGATTTCTATCGGACTGCTAAGTGCTTTTATGATAATCCGTAGCCAAATGGACCTGATAGAGCAGGAGGGAAGCCGCTACAAAGGAATCGTTGAGTTTGGAATCGGCGACTCCCGGCAATCCCCTTTATCTACTTGGATAGAAGACGTTAAATCCATCCCCGGAGTGAAGTCTGTTGTATCTTCCAAATCTGGTCTTTATACCATGAGTATGGCCGTTCCCCGCCAAAATGGTGAGAAGAATGACCTTCTGATGCTTGAACTTTATGAAAATTGTCCGGACTTCCTGGATATATACGATTTCGACTTGCTGGATGCCAAACAAACATTCCATTTATTACTCCGTACCTCTGTGCCGGTCATCATCAACGAGTCCTTCATTCGCTATCTTGTGCCCGAAGGAGAAGACCCGGTGGGACAACCTGTCTCTAAATACGTGCCCGAAAAGAGTGAGAAAGGTACTATTATCGGTGTCATGAAAGATTTCAAAAAATATTCGCTCACAAACAATGTGTTTCCACTGAGAATGATTCTGCACGAAATGCCACAGGATAACTATACCACATTGACCTTACAGTTTGATGAAGAAGACCGCACAGCAATCATTAATCATCTTCGCGGATTATGGGAGAAGAAATACCCCGGTACTCCATTCAATTATGAAGACCCTTATCAGGTACTGATCTCCAACAATCAGGAAGTCACCGACTTTTCCCGCATCCTGCTGATGTATGCATCAATCAGTTTGTTCCTCACGCTGTTCGGATTGTTTGGCATCACCCATTATGCTATCCAGCAACGTATACGCGAAATAGGAATTCGGAAGATTCACGGTGCATCATTCGGGCAAATATTATGGCTTGTCAATCGCCCGTTCCTGTACTACATAGGTATAGCCTTTATACTCATTGTACCCCTGGTCTGCTATCTGATGAATTATTGGTTGCAACAATTTGCTTACCATGTACACATTGGTATCCTTCATTTCCTGCTTCCTTTGTTCTTCACTGTTTGCATCACCCTGCTCACAGTATGCCTGAACAGTTATCGGGCAGCAAAAAATAATCCGGTAGATAGTATCAAATACGAATAACCGTATCCCGGTTAATCTCCAGAACCATAGACTGAAAATCAATCATCGCATTAAATAAAGCGATGTGTGAATAGGAGAAAATCTCATCTGACGGAATATCACATTCCGTCAGTACCCCCTGTTCCAACAGCAATGCACGTTTTGTGCCTTTCAATAGGGGAGTCCTCGGTGTATACCAGACTCCCTCTTTTTCTAACGCCACATTAGCAATGGAAGTATCCGTCAAAAGATTGTTTCTGACAATCAATACATCATCCTGATTGCCGCGCAGGGCATACAATGCTTCCAGTTCCTTCCGGTCCGTACTTTTGTAGCGATAATCAATCGTATCCGAACCGACTAACCGGAGCGAACGTACAGTCCTCATTGTATAAGCGGAAAATGCCACTTCACATACTTCTCTGCCATAAACTACCCGGCATTTATAAAAACCGCTTTCAGGACAATCCCCTATATAATCCAGAATATCCAGTTGATCCGCCATTCCGAAAACCGCCTGTCTCGTCTCATTCATCCTACGGTTGTGATAGGCAAGGTTCTGCAACTTACCATCACGTACTTGTATCGTTTCAATAAATCGGCACATATATTTTCTGTTTCATTTCTTCATATTCACTGCGGGCGTCACTCTTGAAAGTAATGCCACCACCGCTTTTAAAATACATTCCGTCCGCCTCTTGCTCCACAAAACGTATCATCACGGCACTATCCATATTGTCTCCATCGAAATATCCGGTTATTCCCGTATAGAATCCCCGTTCATATCCTTCAGCTTCACGAATAATCTGCATCGTCTTCTTTTTGGGTGCACCGGTAATAGAACCGGCAGGCAACATACTGAAAAGAATATCACCTAACTGCCGTTTGTAATCTTCTGGAAGTTCACCGCATATCTCCGAACTGGTCTGCAATATCGGTCCCCGATTTGTCTGCAACACATCTATATAGCGATAACGCTCCACCCGAACATGAGATGCCACAATACTCAGATCATTCCTGATCAGATCCACAATCGTAGCATGTTCCGCCGCTTCTTTCCCGTCGTTCATCAAGGTTTGTACGGCATCGGGCAGGGTAGCGTCTATCGTACCTTTCATGGGATAAGAGCTGATAGTCCCTTTCTTTATCCGAACAAAAATCTCCGGAGAGAAAACAACAAAACGATTCTTTACCCATACTTTATATAAAGCACGGGAGCTACAATATATATCCTTTAAAGTCAGATTGGTTTGTACCGGAGTCCGGCAAGTTAAATTCGTAAGAAAGCTGTTTCCGGCAAGAATATTCTTTTTCACATGTCCGAAAGCACGACTGTATTCCTGAAAAGAAACAGGCTGTGAGATCCATTCTATCTGTTCCGGCAAACTCTCCGGAAACAATTCATCCGTTAAACCGGCAACTGTTTCATTCGTAAATCCATTCAGGTTATATATCAACTCCCCCGGTAAGACCTTTGCCGTCTCTTCCACATAAACCTGTTCCTGCGAATAATCAATCAGAAAGACAAACGACTTTGAACAGCCTGCCAGCATATTCATGCGTGCGATTGCTTCCTGCTTACTATATAGTTTCATACATCTATTTTCGTTTAGCAGGAAGCAAAGGTAATAAAAAAACTATTTCCGTGCCGCCACTGCCAGCAATACTCCCAGCACAATGCCCAGCAATGCCGCAAACAATACGCGCATATCCGGCGGAAGCATGAAAGTAATGGTGTGTGCAGGATACCAGAAGAACGGGATTGTCTTCTTAAAAACGAAGTTCCATTGAACGTTCCAGTTCAGTCCGGTGATGATTTTCGTCATCGGAATAGGAGTGATAAGACTCTTTATAGAACCGCCGCACATCAGGATATGCGTATCTGTTATTTTATGGAAAGTCATGAATACCGGAGCAAAGATTGTGTTCATCGTTACCGATATGGCCAGTGCCACCAGCACTTTATCGAGAGACATTGCTTCACTTGTAAACGTTGCGGCAGCATTTGCCATTCCCATATACTCCATGAACTGCGGCACACCTTTTGAAAAGATAATCATAGCGGCATTGATACCCATACCGAGTATGCCCCATACCACCATGCGCGGAACAATACCGAAGCCCTTCCGGTTGTACACTCCCGCACTGATTCGTAGTCCCAGCACTTCGCCCAACGAAGACAGAATGGCAAACTTCAGAAAGCTCATCACCATACCATGTGCAGCATTGAACGACTTATACCAGTCATAAACCGCGTCACTCAAAAAGAAGGGTAGAAAGACTACCACCACCAGAATAATAAACAGGAAATCTTGCTTTTTCATTGAAAAGACGTGTTTTTCATTAATAATGCGGCAAACATACTAAAAAACTTTCAATATCAAAGCAAGATGATAAGAAAAACTGTAAATCTGTAACAAAAGACACACCGTCGTTCTATTCTTATTAGCAGAATCACAGTTTCAGCATCTTCTTCTCCCTTTCCAGATCGTCACCATTCAGATGAGGGGAGGGCACCGTACACGTTTTTATATAATCCCCGCCCCGGCATGTATATTCAAAATAGACCTTTTGCTCCGGTGTCAGTTCTTCCTCGGTCAGCAGTCCGCCTTTCAGTTCAATAAAATCATCCATGCTGGTGCTATCGGAATATTTCACGAAAACAATCCGCCGGGCTATCGGATTCCGGTTATAGTCCAGACTCAGGTAAAGCCCTTTCAGCATAGACGGATAGTCGTACATGGGCAGTTGCAGATAGATGGTGAATAATGCAAGCTGCGGAACCTCCCTTTCGTTGAAGATGATATATGCATTCTGATGATTATTTAATAACCCGATCCCCCGGTGCGTTGTGTTGTAAGCGCTCATATGAGTCACCTGTACATAGTCATTGTTTTCGGAGGCACTAATCAGATACGGTTCCATTTTCAGGCAATCGCTCGAAGACGAAAGACTATAACTTATATATATACCACTATAATTATACACTTCCTGTGCCGAATGATTCATCTCTTCGGTCAACATTCTGACGAATGGAATTTCCTTCTGGTTACCGGTTGTCACGGGTTCCAGTTCCAGCAACTGCTCTTTCATTTCAGTAAGGTTGCCGAGCAAACGTTTCTTCGAAACATTATTCACCTGAGACAGGGCATAGTCCAATGCTTCTTCTTCCGTCATTCCTTTCTTTACCGATCTTGCAAAGGTGGGCAGCACACTTGAATAGAGAGAAGACAGCACACTGGCGGGCATATTCGTTTTGTCAGCTATATCTTTCATTTTCACCCCTTTATTACGCAGATCTTCTATCCGCTTATATATCTCTAATAGTTCCTCCATATTTTGTAAGTGTTTTTGGTTTTTAATTTGCAAAGAACACCCACTTGTGTTATATTCCGATTGCATAAATGTTACATTAATGTTACTTTATTTTCTATCCGATAATTAAATGTATTAATAATAAATATTCATTTTTTCTGTAACATCATCCTTCTACTTTTGCCCTCGAAATCAAAAGAGAATAAAATGAAAACAATTACCGACATTAAAACGGAACTACTTTCAAACAAGAAAATATCCGATCTTGTATTCATACTTTGGGCAGGAGGTGCAGCGCTTCTTTCGTACTCCTTAGTATATGCGCTTCGCAAACCTTTCACCGCTGCCTCCTTCGACGGACTGGATGCCTTCGGATTGGATTATAAAGTACTGGTTACCATCGTCCAGATTCTGGGCTACCTCATCGCCAAGTTTGTCGGTATCAAGTTGATCTCCGAATTAAAGAAGGAGCACCGCATGAAGTTCATCCTAGCTTCTATTCTGGTAGCGGAACTCTCCCTGGTTCTCTTCGGACTCTTGCCCGCTCCTTATAATATCTTCGCCATGTTCTTCAACGGTTTGTCGCTGGGTTGCATGTGGGGCGTGATATTCAGCTTCATCGAAGGCAGACGCACCACCGATATTCTTGCCAGCCTTTTGGGCATCAGTATTGTCATCAGCTCCGGCGTGGCAAAATCTATCGGACTGTTCGTTATGAACACCCTGCATGTAGGAGAGTTCTGGATGCCCGCTCTCATCGGCGCCTTTGCCCTGCCATTACTTGCCCTGTTGGGTTACCCCCTGAATCGCCTGCCGCAACCCACCCAACAAGACATTGCCGAAAAGAGCCAGCGTGTCACTCTCAACGGAAAACAACGCAAAGAACTGTTCCGCAACTTCATGCCTGTATTGATCCTCCTGTTCGTAGCCAACCTTCTGTTGGTTATCCTCCGGGATATTAAAGAAGATTTCCTGGTGAAGATTATCGACATGAGCGGACATTCTTCCTGGCTGTTTGCACAGATCGACAGTGTTGTTACTCTTATCATCCTGGCACTTTTCGGAATGATGGTCTTTGTAAAGAGTAATATCAAAGTATTGGTCATCCTCTTGAGTATGGTGGTTGCCGGAACGGCTACCATGAGTTTCGTATCACTCAATTACGATACGCTTCAACTCAGCACCGTGACTTGGTTGTTCATCCAGAGTCTGAGCCTTTACATTGCCTACCTTTGTTTTCAAAGCATATTTTTCGACCGCTTCATAGCATGCTTCAAGATAAAAGGAAATGTAGGATTCTTTATTGTGACTATTGATTTCATCGGATATACTGGTACTGTACTCGTCCTGATGTTCAAGGAATTCTTTAATACGGATATCAATTGGCTCGATTTTTACAACCAGATGTCCGGTTATGTAGGAATAATCTGTACCGTAGCATTCAGCTGTTCTATTGTCTATCTGGTGCAGAGATATAAGAAAGAAGAACTCCTGCGCACGGGACGTGCGGTAGAAGAGAAACCGGAAATGCTGCAATCTGCATTTTCTGTGATGCCCAGCTAAAAAAGTAAGAGAAATAAGAACATTTTATCGCAATAAGCAATAATTCAACAGATGAATAATTCAAGTTTTGCAGATAGCCTAAAAGGCTTACAAAAATAGATAAACCCCAATTTATTATTAAACAACTCATTATAAAATAACAAGTAAACATGAAAAGAATAGAATGTATCATTATGGACTGGGCAGGCTCTGCGGTCGATTACGGATGTTTCGCTCCGGTAGCCGCCTTCTTGAAAGCCTTCAATGAAATAGGCATCAACATCACGATGGAACAAGCCCGCCGCCCTATGGGAATGGCCAAGATAGACCACATCCGCGAACTGTTCAAGATGGGCGGAGTAGGCGAGGAGTTTGAGAAACTCTATCACCGTCCCTGGAACGAACAGGACGTAACAGATATGAACGCCAAATTCGAGGAATACCTTTTTGCTTCCCTGGCAAACTACACCGACCCCATTCCCGGAGTCATTGATACCCTGAATGAACTGAGAAAACAAGGCATCAAAATAGGTTCCACCACCGGCTACACCCAAGCCATGATGGACGTAGTGCTCCCCAATGCAGCCCGCAAAGGTTACACCACCGACAAGTGTGTCACTCCCAACGGCCTGCCTGCCGGACGTCCTTTCCCTTATATGATTTACCAAAACATGATCGGTCTTGCCATCCCTTCAACAGACTGTGTTCTGAAGTACGGTGACACCATTGCCGACATCAAAGAGGGTATCAATGCCAAAGTCTGGACCGTCGGCGTCATACTCGGCAGCAACGAACTGGGACTAACCCAGAAGGAAGTAGAACAAATGTCTCCCGCAACGCTCACTGCCCGGAAAGCAGAAGTCAGACAGCGCATGCTTCTGGCAGGCGCCCACTATGTGGTGGACAGCATCGAAGAGCTTCCCAAAATCATAGAACTTATCAATCATAAACTGAATACGAATCATTAATCCTTTTAAATATCAAACCAATATGAAACCCTATTTATTATTAACCCCCGGCCCATTAACCACGTCAGAAACCGTAAAAGAGGCCATGATGACCGATTGGTGTACATGGGACGCCGACTATAACGTACACATTGTAGAAGAAATCCGCAAATCCCTCGTTGCCCTTGCCACCACAGCTACCGATGAATACACTTCCGTACTCTTGCAGGGAAGCGGCACTTATTGCGTGGAAGCTGTTATCGGCAGTGTTATCACTCCCAAGCACAAACTACTTATCCTCAGCAATGGCGCTTATGGCGACCGTATGGGCCACATTGCCGAATATCACGGCATCAACTACGATATGCTTGCTTTCGAAGAAACCGAACAGGTTTCCGTTGACTATGTAGACGATTACCTGTCCAACAATTCAGATATCACCCATGTAGCCGTAGTACATTGCGAAACCACTACCGGTATCCTGAACCCTCTCAAAGAAATTGCCCACATTGTGAAGCTCCACAACAAAAAGCTGATTGTAGATGCTATGAGCAGCTTCGGTGGCGTGCCTTTGGATATGTATGAATTAGGTATCGACTTCATGATCAGCAGTGCCAACAAATGCATTCAGGGTGTTCCCGGCTTCGGTTTTATCATAGCCCGCAAATCCGAACTGTTACACTGCAAAGGCGTTTCCCGTTCACTCTCACTCGATATTTACGACCAATGGGAGACGATGGAAAAAGGACATGGCAAATGGAGGTTTACTTCACCCACCCATGTAGTAAGAGCCTTCAAGCAGGCACTTGCCGAACTGGAAGAAGAGGGGGGAGTAGCCGCCCGCCACAAGAGATATTGCGAAAACCACCGCATATTGGTAGAAGGAATGCGCGCACTCGGCTTCAAAACCTTGCTGCCGGACGAATTCCAGTCGCCCATCATCACCTCTTTCCTTTACCCGAAAGCTGGTTTCGACTTCAACTCTTTCTACACCCAACTGAAAGAAAAAGGTTTCGTCATCTATCCGGGCAAGATATCCCAGGCAGATACTTTCCGCATCGGCAACATCGGAGATGTACATCCTGAAGATTTCGCACGTCTGATAGAAGTAGTCCAACAAACTTCTTACTAATGAATTACCTTTCTAAATCCTCCCTGTGCCTGCTGGCGGTCGTCACTTCTCTGACCGCCACAGCACAGGAAACTCTCTCCGACAAATTACAGTACAAAGTAACCGGCCGCATGCTTATGGATGGCGGTGTTTATCTCAGGAATGACAATCATTTCGGTAACGGTACGGAATTCAATGATCTGCGCGTAGGCATGAAGGCCACTTACCAGCGCTGGGACATGAAAGTGGAAATAGGCTATGTAGGCAGCAAGGTTTCTATCAAAGATGCTTTCGCCACTTACACTTCCGGTAAGCATATCATCCAGGTAGGACAATTCTACGAACCTTTCACCATGGATATGCTTTGCAGTACTTTCGACCTACGTTTCCATCAGTCACCCGGCTCTGTGCTTGCCATGACCAACAGTCGGCGTCTGGGAATTGCCTATACTTACAATGCTATGCATTATTATGCTTGCGGAGGATTGTTTACCGACAACGATATCAGTAACTTAAAGAATACCTCGCAAGGTTATGCCGTAGACGGACGTTTTGTTTACCGACCTGTAAATGAAGCAGGAAAGCTATTGCATCTCGGTATTGCCGCTATCTATCGCACCCCCGATGGTGCTTTGCCGGATGATGATAACAGGAATACCTTTATCTATAAATCTACCGGAGTGAGTACTATCGACAATCGTAACCTGATTTATGCGGAAGTGGATAATGCCCGCCATCAAGTGAAGTTGGGTACTGAACTACTGATCTATTACGGAAAATTCTTCCTTCAAAGCGAATATATCCGTACTCAAGTGAAACGCAGGAATGCCCTTGCCGACTATACCGGACAGGGTGGATATGCGCAATGTTCGTGGCTCCTGATAGGAGATACTTATGCCTACGATGCAGCTCTAGCATGTCCTGCCCGTCCTATAGGTCGTGCGCTCGAACTCTGCGGACGTTTCAATATCGTAGATATGAATGACCGGACTGCGGAAGTATTAGGCGGAGCACAAAAGGATTTTTCTCTGGGATTGAATTACTACATAAACAAGCATATAGGGATTAAAGTAAACTACAGCTATGTAATCCCCGGAAAACACATTCGGGAGATAAGCGACAAGAATTTTAGTGTATTGCAGGCAAGATTCCAGTTTATACTATAATATTTCTTTTCTTAAAGACTATATCATGCAACCCATAATTATATTGAAAATGAAAGGTTATGGAAAATAATGCGTACCTTTGCATTGATTTAATAAAGAAAGGAGAATTAGATATGGCACGACCTATAAAAGAAACGCCCATCCTTTACGGAAAAGATGCACGCCGTTTTGAAGAGCGGATGAAACATCCGCGTAAAGAGACGAAGGAGCAACGAGAACAAAGACTGAAAGATTATGAGTACTTTATAAAGACTCTAAAAAAGTAAACAATGGAAGAAGCAGAATGTATTCAACCACAATATAATATACGTCGGCTGGAAAAACAAGAAATAGTAAAATCGTTCGACTGCGGAGACGCAGATCTGAACGATTTTATTTTAAATGAGTCTTTACTTTATCGCAAAGAACTTTTAGCTGTAAGCTATGCTGTAGAAGATAACAGCAAATCGGTTATAGCATACTTCAGTTTAGCAAATGACCGGGTTTCATTATCAGACTTCGAAGATAAAACAGCATTCAACCGTTTTCGTCGTCACCGTTTTGTAAATGAGAAACGCCTAAAAAGTTATCCAGCCGTCAAGATATGTAGATTTGGAGTAGATCTTATGGTAAAGAAGAAACATATAGGTACAAGAGTTCTTAATTTTATTAAGAGCTATTTTATCGAAGACAATAAAACCGGCTGCCGCTTTATCACTGTCGATGCATACTCCTCTGCAATCCCTTTTTATTTAAAAAATGGATTTGAGCCTCTGACCTCAGACGATGAGAATGACGCCACCCGTTTACTCTATTTTGATCTAAATGATATTGTAGATTAAGAGATCAGTACTTTTATTATTTGGAAGAATTTCTTATACCCTTTCAAGATTGAACTGAAGCCTGAAAGTTTGAAATTATATAGTTTCTTAAAGATTATATCATTTAACTCATAACCATGTTGAAAATAAAAGGTTATGGAAAATAATGCCTATCTTTGCAATGAACAAAGAATTAAGAAAGGAGATTTATATAATGACAACAATGGAATTAAGAAGCTCATTATTACAGGAGATCGCCAGTATTATCGAAAGTGATGAACTGACGCGTAAGACATTGGAATACGTGAGAAAGCTCAAAACAAAAGCAGCTTCCCATCAATCAACGCCTCCTTGTCAATATACCACAAAAGAATTGGAAGAACGTCTTACAGCCTCCATGAAGAGTTATCATCAAGGCAAATATTGCACAAGTGAGGAGTTGCGTAAACGTCATCCGCAATGCGAATAGTATGGACTGAACAAGCTCAAGAAGACATGGATAAAATCTATGCTTTTTGGCAATTACAGAATGCACAGTATGCTGTAAAGTTATATAATTCTTTCATAGATGAAGCAGAAAGATTGCTCTCATTCCCACAAATAGGACATTTAGAGAATCTTTTACAACACCGCAATGAAAATTTTCGTTCGTTAGTAATTGACGAACATAATAAACTTGTCTATACAATAGAAGGAGAAGATATTGTAATACATACAGTATGGGATTGTCGTCAAAATCCTAAGAAATTAATTAAGAAAGTCTGAGCAAAGAATCTTATTGCATTATCATTTCTCACCCCCTTTGCGAACAATCATACTTTTTTTATATTGTAGTTGAATACTAAATATAATAGAAGTATGAAACAGAAAAGTTTAACCGGCTTCATGAATGAAGTCATTGAAGATTTGTGCCAACAGGAACGCTTTGCCACGGCACACATTTACACGTATGCCCTTCGGGCTTTTACCGAGTTTGTAGGTGGTGGCGAAATCTTCTTCGGTGCTCTCAACAAGTCCTCGCTCCGTCGCTTCCAGCGCCATCTGGAAGACCTGCTACGGAGCTACAACACCATCTCCACGTACATACGTGCGTTGCGGGCAGTGTATAATCGTGCGGTAGACCGCGAACTGATTCCCGGAGAGTTCCGCCTCTTTTCCGGACTGAAAACCGGAGTAACCTCCGAACGGAAACTGGCAGTAACAGCCTCCCAGATGAACCGTCTGCTGACCCCTCCAACGCCCTGCAACGAGTTGCCAAAAGAAGTCTGCCAGGCACAAGACAGTCTTAAACTGATGCTTTTACTACAAGGCATGCCCTACACTGACCTGGCACACCTGCACAAGAAGGATATTCAAGGCAATCTCCTTACCTGTCGACGCCGCAAGACGGGTACCGAACTATGTGTGAAAGTAGTCCCGGAAGCCATGCGATTAATCAACCTCTACCGCAATCAAGATTCATCCTCGCCCTATCTGCTCAATTTCCTGAGCGGCACTCTGAAAGGTGAAGCAGCTTTCAATGAATATGGCAGGAAACTGCGGAACCTGAATTTCCAATTGACACGACTGTCTGAACTTTGTGGAGTGGGTGATATCAAAGTAAGCTCCTATACCGCCCGTCATACGTGGGCAACACTTGCCAAATACTGCCATGTACCGGAAGAAATGATTTCGGAAGGATTGGGACATTCCTCGCTGGAAGTTACCCGCACCTATCTGAAAAGCTTTGACGGGGATGAGTTAGCGAAAGCGAATCGAATGATAATTAATTACATTTACTCTGGAAAGAAAAAGCTATGGAGTAGGGCGTAAAACTGCTGTTACTCCGTAAGTAACGGAACTATTAATACGCGACAAAGATAGAGTAAATTTCGTAAAAACAAATTATAAACTTTAAAAAATGACAATATTTTAACTTTACACACAGTTTTAGTAGAAAAATATACCGACAAACAGACATATTACAGTCCTACCGACTATGAGAAAACACACGATTTTCCTTCCCACGTTATACCCTTCAACATGGATATGTAACTTCTTACGCATTATTCCTGCATAAAGTTTGATTCAAGGACCTGTCATGCTCCCATAACGCCTTACAGCATTCGTATTTGTGGGTTTCCGTTACTTACGGAGTAATATCACTCAAGCGCTGTTACTTACGGAGTAACGGTTAAACCCTTGCTTATGCTGACACCACTGACACAGACAGCTATTGCCGTATTATACGACATATATACTGACAGCCATTCTTTTAGCACAACACATTCTCCTGTTGCGCCCTCGTACCTGATGGACCTGCTTACTCGGCTTGAAACCGGCGGCTTGATCCGCCGTAAGGAGTCCTCTGCCGGCACTTCTCTCTCCTCGTACGAACTTACCCGTCCTTATTCGAGTATATCCCTGCTGGATGTGCTTGAAGTCCTTGACGAACATCTGGACTGTAACCGTCCCACCCGTGAGGAGTTATATTACCAATACCGTTTGGCGGCCAACCGTCTTGGTGTCATCAACCACATGACGCGTCTTTATCTGTCCGAAATCAAACTTTCCGACTTACGATGAAGCGCTTCCTGTACATATTCGCCCATAGCCTCTGCTTTCTACTGTCTGCGGGAGGTTCCTTTATGGTAAATGCGGCAGCCGTACGAGGCGTGCAGCCGGAAATTACCATGACCGTCTCCACCCGTGACAGCCTTTACCGGACTCCTCTACTGCTTCATTTCCGTCAGAACCGTTCGCTGGTGGAGTATGACTATATGGACAATCCACGCACGCTTGCCTGTTTCTGCGCCTTGTTCACCGACAGTCTTTCCACACCGGGCATTGATACCGTCACTATCTTTTCGTATGCTTCTCCCGAAGGTGATGCCCGCCACAACTTTGCCCTTGCACGGCAGCGCGCCATCGCCGTGAAGGGTTATCTGCTCTGGAAATATCCCCATTTGAATCGTGAACGCCTGTTGATTGAACCGGTAGGTGAGGACTGGCTTAAACTGCGTGAACTGGTTGTTGCCGACAACTCGGTTCCCGACCGTGGGGAGGTATTGCATCTTCTGGATGAAATACCCGACCGGGAACGTTGTAAGGTGTTGCTGAAAAAGCTGAACTGCGGATATGCTTACCGCTATATCTGTAAAAAGTTGCTTCCGCAGCTTCGCAATGCGGCGGTCTGTCTGGTAAAACTAAAAACCGTTCAACCGGATTTTGCGGCCGAATACGATTCCGTACTTAATTATGTTGATTATAAGGAAAGTGTGGCATCTCGCAGCCTGATCTGTCAACACAACCTGTCTAACCAACACAGTTCATCAGATCAACATAGCTTGCCGTCTGACCAAGGCCGTATATCTGACCAATGCGGAATACCTTTTCAACGGCCTGCATCCTGCAGCAACCTTATGTCCTTACGGCGGAATAATCCCCCTGTATCTTCCCCGCCTGAACGGCTCCGTTCTTTCCGCCCCTTGTTTGCGCTGAAGACGAACCTGCTGTTCGACCTTGCCATGGCCCCGAACATAGAGCTTGAACTTCCTTTGGGCAAGCACTGCCGTTGGTCTTTGAATGCCGAGTGGATGTTCCCCTGGTGGCTTATCGACCATGACAAGTACTGCCTGCAAATCCTTTCGGGCGGTCTCGAAGGACGTTACTGGCTGGGCAACCGCACTACCCGTGGCGCACTTGCCGGACACTTTCTGGGCTTGTACGCCGGAGGCGGCAAATACGACCTTCAATGGAAAACGGACGGTTACCAGGGCGAATTCTATATCGCTTCGGGTATCAGTTACGGCTATTCCGCCCCGATAGCCCGCCGCCTGAACCTTGAGTTCAGCATCGGCATCGGGCTGCTGCGCACCAACTACGAGCATTACCACGCCATCGACAATTACCAAACCCTGCTTTGGCAGAACGACGGCAACTATACGTGGTTCGGCCCCACGAAGATAAAAATCTCCCTGGTCTGGTTGCTGGGAGGCAGGAAAGGAGGGGAGAGATGAGAAGGATCAGTGATAAACGGTTAGTGATTAGTGATAAGCGGAGGAATGCGGATATTGCACATGTCCCGTATTATTTCTCTTTCCTTTGCGCCTTATGCTGCCTGCTGTTGTTATGGGGTTGCGACCGCCGTGACATCACCTATTATACGGAAGCTGAATTCAGCATCCGGGTGGATTGGAGCCATTCGAGGCTGGATGCGGAAGAATCCGGCTACGGCGCTACGGCCGTCTTCTATCCGCAGGACGGAAGTTTTCCCATTACTGTACTCATGGGCGACCGTAACAGTGAGCGGGTACGCCTACATACGGGACGTTATGATGTGATTGTCTTCAACCGCTCATTTACCGACTTCGGTTCCCTCGCCTTCCGCGGTGAGAGCTTCCGTGGTCTTGAAGCTTATTCCCGTGATGTGGAGACCCGTACAGATCCTGTCACCCGCACGGAGACGCGTGTCATCGTCAGTTCTCCGGAAAAACTCGCCTCCGGCGTGACGGAGGGCTTCGAGGTGAGTGAAGAGATGCTGGGGAATTACAGTGCTCCGTCAAGCTCGCACAGCCGTTCGGGGATGTCATCAGGGACAGGTTCGGATGACTATACGCTCTCTTTCGCTCCCCTCTGCCTGACGCGTGAGGTGAAAGTGCAGATCAACGTGACGGGACTGAACAACATCCGCTCGGCGGTCGGCATCCTGACGGGTGTTTCCGAATCCGTCAATCTTTCCACAGGTAAGGCTTCGGGTGAAACCGTCTCGCAGCAATTCACCCTGGACGACATCAGGTTCACGGACGGCTCTCCGTTCAACGGCACACTGACGGGTGTTTTCAATGCGTTCGGTTTCGACACGGCCATTTCCCACAAGCTCACGGTGAAAGCCCTTCTTGTGGATGGCAAAACGGTGTTTGAGGAGACTTTCGACATCACCGCCCACGAACTGGAAGATGAGACGGGCACTTTGCTTCTGTATATTGAGGTGACCGCTCCGCCCATTCCCGACGTAAAGCCTGAAGGTGGTGCGGATTCGGGCTTCGATGCGGATGTGGACGACTGGGGGGATGAAGAGGAGAATGAGCTACCCATGTAGTACGGAGATGAAATGTATTTTATACCAAAAAGAATAAACGTCTAATTATTAAAAATTACAAGAAAATGAAGACAAAACATGTATGGTTTGCGCTTTCAGCCCTTGCCATAGCAGGCTGCTCGCAGAATGAGATTACGGAAATAAGTCCGGAGGCAAATCCGGCGGTGGGGTTCAGTGTATTTACGGGTACACAGACAAAAGGGACAATAACGGATAACACAGGTACCACAGGTATCCAAACGACGGGTTTCGGAGTGTTGGCGTATTATACGGGAACGGATGATTTCGGGAGTGGAAGTCATGCAAGTCCTACTCCTAATTTCATGTGGAACCAAAAGGTAGAATATAAGAGTAGTGCCTGGAGTTACACCCCTCTGAAATACTGGCCCAATACGACTGACGAGAAAATCTCTTTCTTTGCCTATGCACCGTATGCTGACACTCAGAGTGCTGCGAGCTCATCTAATGGCATCGAATTAACGGCGGCAACCGCTTCCGGTTATCCGAAGATTACCTTCCACTGGAATACTACGACTCCCAGTGCAGGAGTAGACCTTGTAGCTACGAACGCCGCCCAGACAGGCGGGGATAAAACAATTAATCTGACCAAGCAAACTGCTGCCGTTCCGTTTAAATTCAAGCATGTACTTTCACGTGCCAACTTCTGGGCGAAACTGGATGGAAGTGTAAATGACAGCGAGACAAAAGTTTTCATTAAGGGGGTTAAGCTGTTAGGTACAAGTATAGAAGCACCTTCCGCAGCAAATAGTAGTTCTAAATTTTATACTAAAGCGACATATAAGTGGGAAGACGGGACATGGGATTATACAGACGGAACTCAGCAAGCCGCTGCCGTAGAGTTGGATGGAGACATTCTCAACAAGGCAAACCCGAATTTTGGTTCAGGAAGTGCATATACCACATCGTCTGTTGCAGTTACTGCCACCGCAGCAAGTATGTTCAAAGCCAATCAGTATCTTTTCCTGATTCCACCTGCAGTAAACGGTATCGCTGCTTCAACGGACATCCGTATCTTGCTGACGTATGACGTGGTGACTCTGGATACAAAACTTGATGGCGGTAAATCAGTCATAGAAGCCAAGTCTGTTGTTTCCCTTCCTAATGAAACTTTGAAAGGCGGTTCTGCTTATAAGTATGTATTTACTATCGGTCTGGAAGGTGTGAAGGTGAGTGCAGATGTTGAAAACTGGGATGCAGATGTGAATGTGGTTGATGCTGCGTTGACAGAGGATGCAATTAAAGATGCTATCACAGCATTTAGCACTATCAAGGGAAGTACATCTGCTTGTACGAAATTCTCTGTTCATGTGACGGGTACGGTAGGCTCAGCGACTACGTTAGACTTGTCCGGTATGACTACCACTAATTTCGTAGCTAAGGATTGTATTACGCTCGACTTCAGTGATGTTACAGGATTTTCCACCAGCAATAAGATAACTGTAACTGCTCCGACAGGTTGGTCTGTCAGCGGTAGCCCGTTGTCGTCAGCCGGTCAAATCACCCTGACCAAGAATTAAAAGTTCTAATCTCTTTGTGTCGTGTGAGCCTTGTAAGGGCGATATACCGGTTATATCCCCAATTTCGCCCTTTCAGGGCTCTTAAAGAGATTTGTATGATTTCCGTAGGGCGATGCCCTACGCTATAGAATGACAGCCTTTCAGGCTTTCCCTCCGGCCGGGCAGGGTTGAACGTCCCTTCCCGGTCACCACGTTAAAACAAAAAAAGTAATAACGGCCGCTCTTTGACATGCTGGAAACGAAAGATTATGGAAAATAATGATTGTTATCAAACTTATAAAAATTATATTTATGAACTATAATATATTACTGCGTAAACTTCCTATCGGGATACAGACCTTTGAGAAACTTCGCAAAGATAACTATCTGTATGTAGACAAGACAGAGCTTATTTGGCACATAGCCAACTTAGGTAAACCTTATTTCTTGAGCCGTCCCCGCCGTTTCGGCAAGAGCCTTCTTCTTTCTACTTTCGAGGCTTACTTCGAAGGCAAGAAAGAACTTTTTGAAGGCCTTGCCATCGAAAAGATGGAGACGGAATGGAAAAAGTATCCGGTGCTGCATCTGGACTTGAATGCAGAAAAATACGACTCTCCTGAACGTTTGGTGAATTTTCTTAGTAATCAGCTGACCCAATGGGAAGCTTTATATGGAAATGAAAAGAATGACCGTAGCCTTGAGGAACGCTTTGCTTACGTCATCCGCCGTGCCTCCGAACAGGCAGGCTGTGGCGTAGTGGTGCTGGTGGATGAATACGATAAACCCCTACAGCAAGCCCTTGGCAACAAAGCTTTGCTGGAAGAGTATTGTAAAACCTTGGAAGCCTTTTATTGTGTCTTGAAAAGTGCCGATCGCTACCTGCATTTTGTTTTCCTCACAGGTGTGATGAAGTTTTCATTAACCAGTTGGTACGGTGGCCTGAACCAACTGAATGATATCAGTATGAAGCCTCAGTATGCCACTATTTGCGGCATCACCCGGCAGGAACTGATCAATACCTTTACACCGGAGCTTCAAGATTTGGCAGAAAACAATCAACTGACATGGGAAGAAACTCTCGCCAAAATGCAGACTATGTATGGCGGTTATCACTATTGTGAGTTTACGGAGGGAGTTTTTAATCCTTTCAGCGTACTGAATGCTTTCAGCAAACAGGAATTAGGAAGCTACTGGTTTCAGACAGGTACACCAACTTTCCTTGTGGAAATGCTCCGGAAGACGAACTATGACCTCCACGCCTTGCTTAAAGGTATCGAAGCTTCGACTTCCATGTTCTCCGAGTACCGTGTAGAGGCTAACAATCCCATTCCGCTGATTTATCAGAGTGGCTATCTTACTATTAACGGTTATAATGAGCGCTCTCAAAATTATCTGTTGGGATTTCCCAATGATGAAGTCCGGTATGGTTTTACGAGCTTCTTCATTTAATACCATTAATGAGTGTAGTTTCTCCGTTAATAGGTGATGCTATCTGTTTTTTCGTTTCCCGCCTGCCCACCTGCGTGCCCCCGAAACGAAACATTATGAATGCAAAATCTAAAACATGGATAGTGGGAGTGTGGGCGCTCTGCCTTTGCGCGTGCGCCGACAACAACCCCTCTGTGACTAACGAGCCATCCGTGCCCGTCCCCATCGGCTTCTCTTCCGACGTCGCCTCTGCCGAATCACCCCAAACACGAGGCACAGTCCTGACAGCAATAGACAAGCTACGCCTTTTCGCCTCCTACACCGGCACGGCGGACTGGGATCCTTCTTCCTATTCCTTCGACTATATGTACGACCAGTCCTTGGAGAAATCCGGTACGGACGGTTCATGGACTTATTCTCCCCTGAAATACTGGCCCGTCAATCCGGCTGATAAAATCAGCTTCTTCGCCTATGCTCCCGAAGAGGCAAAGACTAAAGGGTATATCTCCGTTTCAGCCGCTTCCACCTCCAATCCCGTATTCACTTATACCTTACCCGCCAAAGAGAGCGATAAACTCGATCTCCTGATAGCCGGCACTTTGAATTGTACGAATGCCACGAATAAGGTAGTCCTCTCCATGAAGCACGCCCTGACGCAAGTAACCTTCAAAGCAAAGAATGGAGATCCCGCTAAAATCAGCAACATCACCCTGACCGCCGCCACCGTCACCATGCCCGGCACGGGAACGCTGACTTTCAACTCCGCTTCTTCATCCGTCCCCTTCACTTGGACACCGGACACCTCTGCCGAGAAGCAGACCACCTTCACTGCTGATGATAAATTGGATGGAGGCAAAACCATTACTTTGGGCACTTCCTCCGAAGTCCAAACCCTTGCCACCTTCTTCCTGCTTCCCGTAGGCGATCCGTCGACACAGGTCAAATTCAGTCTTACCTACACGATAATCAAAACTTCCGATCCGAACAGTGGAAACACTACTGCACTGACCACCAAGATAAGCCCCTCCGCCAGTCCTCTTTGGCTACCGGGTAAAGTGCTGGGTTATACCATCCTCATTATCGATGACCGCCTGGAGATAGACGGCAGCGTAACGGTGGAAGACTTTGGAGACGGTACCAATATAGGTGGTGGAGGCATCCCGGCTACTTAATCCGATGCCTCAAACCCAATTGTAAACAGAATCTACACCCTTTTCAAGATATAAATATGATAAAAAAACAATTCCCCCTATCTCTCCTGCTTCTGCTGACGGCGGCATGCACGGGCGAAAATACAGAGCTACTCCCGCAACCCTCGGACGCCCCGGACGTGCTTCGCATCGCCTCCGTCGGAATGGACGATGGAACAAGCACCCGCGGTATCATGGATAATGCCGCTATACAAACCAACGGTTGCCAGATCGGTGTCTATGCAGTGAATAGTGACAATACAGAATACATCCCTCTGCATGGTGGCAGCAATGCATCTGTCTACCAATATAATAACAGTTGTTGGAACGTCACCTCTATGGACGGTAGCAAGCTGCTGCGCCTGCCCACCAATGGCAACAGTTGCAAAATATATGCCTATTACCCTTCCGGTCTCGTTCCGGTCTATCAAGCTGCCGGTGGAAGCTATCTTTCGGGCATCAATGTAGTTGCGCAAGATGATTTCTCTTCCACCACTCAAAAAGATTACCTCTATCCGTCAGTAGCTGCAACAACGAATATCAATAGCTCTTCCGGCGTCTCATTCACTTTAAAGCATGCCTTGGCAAAACTGACGTTCAAAGTCTACAAATTAGCGGTAATGACAGAAGAGATAAAGTTAACCAAACTTCAGATTATTGCCAACGCCAATACCCTGCAAGTGGGTTCGGGAAAGACGATGCTATTGAGTTCGGGAAACCTGCAGGGATTGGTTGGTACGGATCTCATCACATTGGCTGCAAGTGACGGTGGTATGGCGCTTCCCGCTCAAACCAACACCATAAATTTAGGAAATCCCAAGAGCACTGTTTTCCCTTTTTGCCTGGTAGCCCCCGCGCCCAATGTGGATTATCTCTCTTTCCAGCTGACTGTTGTGAGCAACAAACAGGAACAGACTTACCTGACCCAACAGATTAAAATGACCTCTCACTGGGCAGCAGGCAATCATTTTGTATTTACGTTGGTACTGAATGGTATGAATGCCATTATCTCCGGCATGAAACAGTATCAATGGGAGGGGTATACGGAAACGGATATACCGATTTCATGAGATTCAGGCGCGGATTACACGGATTTTTTATATATAAAGCCAATATACGAATGATGAAAACCATACAACATTATTTGATCTTCTGTTTTCTTCCAACCCTGTTTACAGCTTGCGGAGTGGGAGATAACCTTGCCATGCTGCCGGAGACTGATGAATCCGGAAAATTGACCGTCAGCTTTGACCTTAATGGAGCGGGGATACGGATGGATGATGCCACCGATACCCGTGCCAATGCTAACGTGCCCCTTGAGAATCTGGCAGACGGAACTCTGTTCAGTATACGTGCCTACAAGAAAACGTACAATGATAAGGGCGAACTTACTGCTACCATCTTTGCCGATGCCGGAGTGTATAAAGTAGAGTCCGGCGGTAAAACGGCAAATGCCTATACGAGTGTTACCGATGCCGTACTCCAACTGACTCGTGGAATATATGACCTTTATTTTCTGTCGTACAATTCATCTACGGTATATCCGGGGGTAACGGGGGATACTGAAACAATCACAGGCAGTACCCTCGCCGATGTCACTTCCAAAGACGTGATTGCCACCTCCATGAAGGATGTGCAGATACAATCGGATCAGGACGGACAAGTGACGCTGACCATCCCGATGGACGGCGCCGTCTTCAGCCACCTCTGCTCGCGCGTAAAGGCACGGCTGGATATCCCCCGGAACCAACCGGTAATTGTACTTGGAGTCAGTGCTCTGAAAATCACTATGAAACCCCTGTATGGCACTGCCGGTTACAACTGGCAGAAGGGGACACTGTCTACCACCGGCGAGAGGAACAATTCGGTAGATTTGATCGCGAGTGGCGCTTTGTCCGGTATAGACAGTTCGACAGGAGCAGCCACCCTCTCTTCTTCCGATGTTTACCTCTTTCCGCTGAATGATGACGTTCCGTTGGAATTTGACGTGACCATGACGATTGCCTATAAAACAAGTTCCTCGGGAAGTCAGCTCTCAGGAGATTTTAAATTATCTTCTCCCGTCGCACTGGACAAAGCATTGCTTGCCGCCAAATCGTACTGTTTTGTATTCACGCTGACTTATTACGGCGAGTTGGTTCCTTCTGACCTGACTTTGGATGTGACAAGTTATTCGCCCGTGAATCTGCCTTCGGATGACGTAGGAGCGGATGATTGAATTAGAACAAACCGAATAAAATTACTCCTTACAACCTATGGATAAAAATAACGAAAGAAACTTCCGGCGGCATCGCAAAAGCTGTCGCCTGCATTGGACGGTCTGCTGTCTGTCCCTACTGCTGTTTAGTGCCTGTACTACCGATACCAACCTGCCTGATGCGGAACAGGCTGACCGCCTGCCGCTATCGTTGCAAATGGAGCTCCCCAAGCAACTCACCGTAGTAGTCACCCGTGCCGGAGAAGGAAAGGCAACGACCGGTAACCCGACACGGAATGGGATTGAAATAAAGAAAGTACGTGTAATGCAATTTGACCAAACAGCGCCCGATGATGATACTTACAACATACGGAAAACCTATTCGAAAGAAACTACCGGTACAACTACCGATTGGTTTACCCAGACAGATGGTGGTCTTATCACCATCAATACAAGCACTACAACTTTCTGGAACCGAACCAGCAAATTCTACATTATAGCCAATGCCAAAGAACTCCATTCCACATCTTCGGGCGACGGTACCGACATCAGCGAAACAGCCAAAGAAGCAGTTCTTCCCACCGCCTATTTCACATTCCCGGAAAGTGACGTTACAGGGACCGAAGAACCCGGTATCCTGGCTTACGGTCCTGTCGCCTATACCGAAAAAACAGGTACAGGCAGTGGTGATGCCAAACCGGTAGCCATCTTTGCCCGCCTGAAACGCGCCTACGCTAAAGTCACTGTGAACTACACGGCTGGTACAGGAGTCAGTATCACAGCATTGCGGGTAGAAAATATACCTACCCGTATCTATCCTTTTCCAGCAACTGGAAACAGCCCGACAGATGCATTTATGAATGTTGACCTCACCGTCAATGCAGGGCAAACCACCTATTCCTTCTTCATGCCCGAGAACCTGCGTGGCAACGGCACATCTACCACTGCCAAGGAGAAAAACCAGCCGGACAATGGCCCGACGCAGAGCGGCAGTGCCCGGAACTTGGATTATTGCACCTGTATCGTCCTGACCGGCACGTACAACTATTATCCTAATAACACCCCTGAGAATGCTGCCAACCCTATCAGCGTAGAATATCGTTTCTACCCCGGTGCCGACATGATACGTAACTATGACATCGAACGAGGGAAGCACTATACCCTGACACTGGACCTGAAAGGCGCCAACAGTGCCGACGCCCGAGTGACAATAACGGACGGAAACGTATTCACAATCGCCGATCCGGACGACGTGACACATAAAGATGATATTGTGTTCGGAGAATAGCTTGAAAAGGTGAAATAAAAAAACAACCAACCAATATGATACATTTTATAAAAATCAACCCCTTACACCTTCTGCTTCCCATACTGGCAAGCAGCGTGTTCCTTTCTTGCAAAGACGATTTAACCATCGCTATCCAACCCGTCCCCGGTTCGGACGATGAAGTATTGGTAGAACTCCCCATCGAACTGGAAGACTCCGAAGACGGCTACGCCCTGTCTGCCGACAACACCCCGACCCGGGCCACGGATAATGGCAGTGCCATGGACGTGCAACTGATCCCCGCCGCCGAAACCCGTACCGGAGGAATAAACGACCCGCTGATGACAGCAAAAACATCCACACTGGGCAGAATACAAGTTTTGCAGAAAATGAAGAATGGCTCCATCACTTCCAATGTCTATACCGATATTGCTCCGGGTAAGAGAGCCACTCTGAAATTAAATGTTACCGGTACCGATGAGTGCGAACTGATCATCTTTGCCAGAGGTGCAAATACGAGTGATCTTGCCACAACTAACTGGACTACCTTCGAAGTTCCCCAATCCGTGATAAGCGGCATCGCAACGGCAGACCAAATAAGCAATATGCCTTACCTGCTTCACCTGAAACATGTAAGGGTCATCAAAAGAGATGCAGACGCCTCAGGTACAGGCACCATTCAGAGCACCACCGGCGCAGATGTCCGTCTTCGCCTCCGGCGGTTGGCAGCCCGACTGAACGTGACATGGGATTACAATGTTACAGGGTACGAATTACAACAAGTCTCCCTACAGAATTATCCTACCGATTACATCGTATATCCATCGGAAACCGAAACTACCTATCCCAGCGTTCTGGCACAATTTTCCACCTATATAGCCACAGACGCGGACTTTGCGAATAAGAGAATCTCCAGTTGGATGCCACGCAATATAAGGGGAACAGTCAATATCATGCAACCCACCCATAGAGGGAGGAAAATAGCCCCCGTAGGCAGTGCCTTCCTCCGCTTTGTGGCGGTGAATAAGAATGATCCCAGAAAGAAACTTACTTACCGCGTCTATCTGGGCGCCAATGCAACCAGCGATTTCAATGTGCATGACAATACAAACTATACCTATCACATCGCCTTCAAGAACCATACCGAAGACATAATACAGACCGATGACCGCGTGGAATACCAGAACGGCATACCGGCATCCGAAAACAACAATTCCTTTGTATCTACTGCCAACTGTTTCATGGTGGAGCCGGGTGGTAGCTTCTGCTTCGACCCGTTTACATACGAAGTGGATGGAGCGACTAAAACCAACGATGTGCTGAAAGGCTGGTGCGACAATACGGCCAAAGGAATCAGCTATGTGAAACTAATCTGGCAGACTAAGGAACAAGGAGATATTGGTGAACCTGTAATGGGCTATGCCAATTCGGAAACGGATCATAGTAACATTGTGGATATACAACCTGTAGAGTCGGGGAGGGATTTAAATGCAGCCCCTGCTACCGATAAGGGCCAATGCCGCATCTATTGCCGTGTATCCGCAGGTACCACGGGTGGAAGCGGATTGATAGCTGCCTATGGTGCTGACGGTAAAATTTTATGGAGCTGGCACGTCTGGGTGACGGACTATCAGCCGGATGCCACAGGAGATGCCACCGTACTGGAACCTGAGAACAAACGGAAGTTGAAATTTACGTTTCAAGTTTCGCAACCTCAGCTTCCTATGATGGACCGTAACCTGGGTGCCATGGCAGGATATACAAAAGTTCCCCCCTCTGCAGAAGAGCGCTTCCGGACACATGGTTTCTTCTACGAATGGGGGCGTAAAGAGCCGTTCCCGGGCAGTTACTCGAATCGTGACATCGCAAGTATTTCATTGCCCTCAACTACGCTCACTACCCCTCTCGCAGGTATCTTGAGTTTGTACAAGCCGGATGGAATCTCATTTAAGGAATTTTCGATCAATAATTCGAATGGCCCTGTCAGTTATCAAACAGCAGTTCAGAATCCACTGGATATTTATAAAAATAAAAATGCTGATAAACAGGTGTATTGGTTGAATTATGCAGAAAGAACAGCAAATAGTGATGCCTATCTTAAAGCATGGGGTACTACCAAAGGTGTATACGATCCATGTCCTGCCGGATGGCGTGTAGCTCAGGATTCTGAATATTATATTTTTCGTGCCGGAGGTAGTACAACAGCTATAACGACAGGTAGTAATCCTGCCATAATGAATAAGAACTCATATACTGCAGACAAAGGCTTTCTCTTTCTTTTCGATGATAGTAACAGAGACAACAACACTACTTGGGTTGCTCTATCAGGATATTATGAAGGAAAGAATTACAACGGAATCGGAGAATTTGTCTTTTATTGGACAGGTACAGGAGCATCTAATTCGAAAGGAATGGGTATCAGTCACTATAGAATTCGAAAGGATAAACAAGATTTAAATTACGGTGGCTATGAGCATGAAGCTCTTCCTCTTCGTTGCATTCAAGAAAAGCCGTAACAAGAATTCCAATCATATATGGATAGAATTGAATCCTGATTTGTTATTCGCGTAGTTTGTGTCCTGATCTTTATTTTGAGACATCCCTGCTTAGCTAAACAGATCATCTGTTCATACAAAACACATGGTCTGTTTAGTACCAGCAGACCATGTATCTGCGGTAAACAGACCATGCGTTTGAGATCGACAAATCAAGCCTGAAAGGCTTAAATTACATAGCGTAGGGCATCGCCCTACGTAAATAACGTATATCCCTATTTGAGCCCTGAAAGGGCGTAATCGAGTGAATAACAAATAACAATAACCACTAAAACAAAAAATACAATGAACCAGAAGAATTATGGCATGAAGATGACCGAAGAAGACATAAAAGCCAAAATAGCCGAAAACAAACAGCGTCTCGCCCGTCAGCAAGAGCGTACCAAAGAATTGAAAGAAAGCATGGAAAGAAACCGTACCGACATCAAACAACTGGAATATACGTTACAAAAACTGAAACGTTCCCGTCTGAAAAATAAGCCCCGCAGCTTCATCAAACGTCAGGATGTTTCAGCCTTCTTCATCCGCATCTCCCACTTTTACGATTACCTGAAGTGTCGCCTGCCCAATCCTCTCTGTTACGTCCGTTTCTGCCTTATCCTCAACGCTCGCTATTGCTTCGAAAGTCGTTCTAAAACTGCCGGGCACCGGCTACTCTCACCGGCAACGATACTGGGGTATTTCAAAAGGGAGATGGGGGAACTGGAAATGCTCTAATTATATTATTATCGCTTCACCCAATTTTCTATTTTCAAGTTTTCAAATCTATTCATATGGCGAATATTTTCCGTTACCAAGATACAGTTCCGTTGTATTGCGGTGACAGCAATCAATAAATCAAAATCATCGACTGGAGTACCTTTCTTACGAAGTTTAACTTTCTCAATGGCGTACAAATGTGCAACTTCACTCACTGGAACAATATGCATATTCTCACAAAATTTCTGCACAATCTGCATGTTGTGTTCTGGATCATTACTGTTCTCAGCACCATAATATAACTCTAAAACAGTAATATCAGATATATAACAATTTTCCCAGCCTACTTTTTCAATATGCTTATCTACATCGTATCGTTGGCGAAGAAAGAATGCGCAAATATTGGTATCTAATAAGTATTGCTTCATTCGTTAAAGATATTAGTGGCATCTCTCTTTACAGATGAACGGTTTTCATAAATATCATCAACCATTTCTTCGGCAGTACGGTCATCACGCCATGCTCCACAAAACTCTTTTATCATTTGGCGGGTGTATGTTTTATGAAAATCTTTATCCTCTACTTTACCACTGGAGGCATGCTTATGCAAATATGTACGGAGTTGATGTATCAACTCTGAATTGTCAATATTCAATATTTCACGAATTAAAGCTGTCTTATCAGCTTCAAGTTTCCATGTAGTCATAATCAATCCTCCTATATATCGTTTATTATCGTCTCACAAAGATAATATAAACATTTTAGTAATCAAAAAAATAACATTCAGTTTGTATTAGACCTCTTCGCACCTCACCATATCCCATCCACGAAACTGCAACAGCACGCGATGTAATGTCGTTCCTTCAGCAAACCGACGTGCCACTTTATCCTCACTGTATTGCAACAACTGGCGACGCCCCTCTTCAGCCTGTGCTTCAAGTTCACTGTCCGTTGCCGTACGGGCGGCATATTTCAACTCCAAAATGTAGCTGTGCTGCACATCGGGGTAACGTTTCTTATCAGGCAGCAGGAAGAAGTCGCAATATCCGTAGTTCATTTCCAACTCCGGTTCCACCAAATAGTAGGAAGCAAGGGCGAGATATGCTTTCAAGAAGCCTTGCAGGTTATGTTCTCCTTCTATGGAATCACGGATGGAAGAGTTTTCACGATAAATACGGGCAACCGTTTCAAAGAAAGTTTTCCACTCTCCGTCATAAGCAAGGTCTATCAACATCACACTTAGATAATGTAAATCTATAGAACTTTGCCTCTGATAGTAATCCCGTAAAAAGCCAAAGTATTGCTCGCGAACACAGTTATTGGGAATACACATTTCTATCATGTCTCCACGAGTACCACACATGGTAAGTAGCCCGTAGTAATAGAGCAGGCTACGGAAATTGTCTATATCCGCTACCCGCTCGGCAGGGAAGGAAGTATGCAGATCGACCAGAATTCTGCCCTTCGCTGCTATATCTTCAATGGTACTCATGCGGCTACCTTCGTGTACTGTATCATGGTCAATGCGAGCCAGCATTTTCAGTTTGCTGTAGTCTGTACGGATGTTTTTGTCTACCATCTCTTCGGGAGCACGATTCTTCTGCACACGATGTCCCAAATAATAGAGAGTCATATCGCAATTGAAAACCCGGTCATCGTTCAGACTCATTCTTGCAAAGCAATAATTATCATACCAAGGCTTCATTTCCGTAATCATTTCCTCAATGTCTCCTTTCAGCATATCGTTTTGCTGATAATAACTGAACATTTCGCGTACTTCGGTTTCACTGAATCCCATCATGGCATTGAAAGTTTCGTCTACCGAGATATTCCAGTCAATATTATACCCGCTGGACAGGTCGTCCAGCGTGACCGGACTGACGCCCATCATGAAAATGCGATCGAACATCCCTTTGAATTGCTTGAAGTATTCACGATAAAATCCGCTGGCATGCGTCAGGTCGTGAAACATCTTTTGACCGTGTTCGCTCAGTATGACATTTGTAAAGTTATCGTATTCATCTATAATAAGGTAGAGTGGATAGCCTTTTTCTTTCGCTTCTATCTCAATATATGATAGCTTTGCTTTAGCACTCTCAATATTTTCGATGGTCTTTTTGAAATCATCGCCGTAATAAGAAGCATATCTTGATGCAAAATTATTGATTACCAAGCTACAATATTCATTAAAGCTCGACATCAGATCTGCTCCTGACAAGGAACATCCTGCCTTCGAGAAGTCGAAATACAGTACCTGATAACTATTACGTAGCTTCGTTGGGTTGGCTCCAATCCATAAATCTCCGAAGTATTTGTCAAAATTATCCCGTTGTAGAATATCGTAATAAGTGCGCATCATACTCAGGAAAACGCTCTTACCGAAACGCCGCGGACGGATAAGAAATAGATAGTTGGGCATCTGCTCGATGAGCGGCAGATACAGAGTTTTATCCACAAAATAGGAGTTCTCGTTCCTTAACTGGTTAAAGTCGGATATCCCGTAAGGTATTCTTTTCACTTGATTCATATCGGCAAGCCTTTCTTTATGAGTTATGCAACAAAGTTAGTCTATTCCGCAAAATAAAGCAACGGTTTGTCAATGTATTCTGTTCGGAAAAGACTTTTTTAAATGTTTTCTCACCCTTTACCTCCGGTTTTTCCCTCCCCAATTTTCCGGACTAACTTTGCCGCATCATTAATTAAAAAACAAATAAAATGAAAGAACAAAGTTTTGAATGGATGCTGCAAGGCTGCCACTCCATTACAGAAATCGCTGTAGCCTATTTTCCCAATTATCAGTACGACTGCTCGGCAGTGAAATCATTGCGCCGGGCCATAAAAGGACACGCATCACTACTGGCCGAACTGACAGAAGCCGGATTCACCCATAAAACTACCATTCTGACCCCGAAACAGATATTAGCCTTAGTCCGGCAATGGGGCATGCCCTTGTTGGTGAAGGAGGCAATAGATAAAAATCCATACTTATTCGTACCCAAAATGGCGGAAAAAATATAATGTATTTTAATACATTCATTATTATAATATATATTATGGGGTGAAAGGGGGTGTGAAAACGTTTTTCTACCATCCTCCGAAACCCTTATCCACAAAGGATTTCAGAAGGGTAAGAGGGGTGTGAAAGGGGTGGTGATAAAAAATCTAACCAATACACCCCTCTGTTATTAATCAAAACTGGATTATTTAACCCCTCATAACCGGATAATTGCATTCCCTGCTGTAAAGGAGTAATTTTGAAACATAAATCAATTAAACAAGAAAAAACATGAATAACCACCTTCAGGGTATTTTGAGTAAAGGATATGTCCTGTTTCCGAAAGTATTATTTGAAGAACAAATGATTTTAAACCAGCAGGCAAAAGGGCATTTTGAAGCTTTTGTACTGGTACTGACACATGTTAACTACAGTCAAACCACCTGTTGCATCAATGGGTATTCGTTCGAATGCCGACGGGGCGAATCTATCCTCACACTAAACCATTGGGCGGAGATCTTCGGCTGGAACCGAAACCGCACCCGTTACTTCTTCCGCAGGATGTTTGACGAAGGTTTTATAGAAAGGCTTGTCAACCCATACACCACGCACATTCGCATACCGGATTACGACCTGCTGACCGGAAAGAGTGAGCGCATCCCCTCTAAACCGGAGGCCGATAGCGGTGAGTTCAACACCTTCTGGGATGCCTACCACGAAATCACCGAAAGACAGAAATTAAATATCGGACGTGCCAAGCGGGAATGGAAAAAGCTGTCCGCCGAAGAAAAGAAGCTCGCCCTGGATAACATCAATGAATATTATTTCCACCTCAGTGACATCAAATACTGCCTGCAAGCAGCCAATTATTTATCTAATAAAGCCTTTACTAATGAGTACTTTGATTAATCCGCACGATACCGAGCTTGAAGAAGTCATCCTGAGCGCCTGCATGATGGAGCGTGAAGCCATGCCCCTTATAGCAGACAAGCTGCGCCCTGAAATGTTCTACGAAGAAAAGAACCTTGAAATATATGCCGCCCTGCAAGCCATGTATCGCGCGGGAAAGTCCATCGACCTCATCACCGTAAGGGATGAGCTTGGTGCCCGCGGCAAACTGGATGCCGTGGGAGGCCCTTTCGCCCTGACGCGTATCAGTGGACAGGTGGCTTCTTCCGCCCATCTGGAATACCATGTACTCATTCTCCGGCAGAAGTTTGTAAGGCGCGAAATGAGACTCGGCTTCCATAAACTACTGGCATCCGCCACCGATGAAACCATAGACATTGCCGACACACTGGTAGATGCGCATGCGCTACTGGATCGCCTTGAAAATGAATGTGGCACTACCGACCATCTACGTTCGATGGATCAGTTGATGGAGGACACTTTTGCGCAAGTAGAGATGCGTGTGGCCGCCAGCAAGAATGGGATCACAGGAGTCCCTACCGGATTTACCGACCTGGATACTCTCACTTCGGGCTGGCAATGTGGAGATCTGGTCGTCATTGCCGCCCGTCCTTCGGTAGGTAAAACCGCCTTTGCCCTTCACCTGGCACGGTCAGCAGCCATGGCAGGACACCATGTAGCCGTGTACAGCCTCGAAATGCAAGGCGAACGCCTGGGTGACCGATGGTTGCTGGCAGCTACGCCGGACGTCAGTCCGCAGCACCTGAAAAGCGGACAGTTGACTCCGGAAGAATTGCGCCAGATACGCAATGCCACCGCCGAACTTGCCCGCCTGCCCATCCACATAGACGACCATCCGGTGACAAGCATGGACCGGGTGCGTTCTTCGGCCCGAATGCTGAAAAGCAAGGGAAACTGCGATATGGTGATTCTGGATTACCTGCAACTCTGCGATATGAAGTCCGACCAAAGCAACCGGAACCGGGAACAGGAGGTGGCACAGGCAAGCCGCAAAGCCAAATTGCTGGCTAAGGAACTGAATATCCCCGTCTTGCTTCTGAGCCAGTTGAACCGTGAGAGTGCAGGCCGGCCCGGACATCGCCCAGAATTGAGCGACCTGCGTGAGAGTGGAGCCATCGAACAGGACGCGGACATGGTGATGTTGCTGTATCGTCCCGCCATCTGCGGCCAGACGATAGACCGTAAAAGCAAATATCCCGCTGAAGGACTGGGAGTAGTGATCGTGGCCAAGCATCGCAATGGAGAGACGGGAGACGTCTACTTTCATCATAATCCGAGTTTGACGAAGATGGGAGACTATGTTCCACCCATGGAATGGTTGATGCAAAATGCCAAATAAAATAACTGTTATTTCATCAATTATTCATTGAAAATAATTGAAAAATAAACAGCGTAATACTTGACTTTGCCTCTCAGATTTTGTATCTTTGTGATACGCTTGAAAGAGCAAGTTTAACTTAAACCTTAACTTAATTTTGATTCACTTATGGATGTACTTGTAGAGCGCTATCTGCGCAGAAAGATTGTCAGCGATTCCAGTTCCCCAAAGTTGTATTACCTCCGTCAAGTCCCCCTCACATGTGGCAAGGTGGATATCGACGTACTGGCCGCCGCCATTGAGAAGAATTGCGCCATGACCAAAGGCGATGTAAAACATGTGATTGAAGCCCTTGTAGAAGAAGTTCAGGCAAACCTTGCCAATGGCAATAAGGTGAAGCTGAATAAGTTCGGCACATTTCACATGACGTTCTGCTGTCCGGGCACAGAAGCGTCAGACAAATGTACGGTAAGGAATATCTCACGTGTCAACATCCGCTTTGTTCCGGATAAGGAATTGAAACTGGTAAATGGCAGCAACGCCCAAACCAGAAGTACTGCGAATGTAACGTTCTCCCTGGAAAAGACGGATGGAGAAGGGGGATCTTCCAATAAGCCTGATGGAGGATTGGAGGAAGATCCGCTGGGATAGGGTCTAAAGCCGGAGAAATTAAAAATTAATAATTAAAGAATGAAAGGCTGCGCGGTGGGAGGGCGTGGCTTGTAGTTTTACCTAAACTTGATGTGTTATGAAGAAATTGACTTGGGATGCTGTGTTGAAAATTGTAATTGCAGTGGCTTCGGCTGTATTGGGTGCACTGAGTGCACATGCGATGACGGTCAGATAAGATAATAGGAGTCTAATAAATAAGAAATGAGAAAAATTGATTTAATCGTCATTCATTGCAGCGCCACCCGCGCTGACCGTTGCTATACGGAATATGACTTAACCACAGACCACCTGTGCCGGGGATTCTCCGGCGCAGGTTATCATTATTATATAAGGAAGAACGGGGATATAAAAAGCCTTCGTCACGTAGAAAAACCCGGTGCACATGCGAAAGGATACAATGCTCACTCAATAGGTGTATGTTATGAAGGAGGGTTGGACACGAACGGCCGTGCTTCTGACACAAGAACTGATTTTCAGAAACACTCCCTTCGTGTATTGGTAATGTTGTTATTGCAGGATTATCCCGGTAGTAGAGTAGTGGGGCATCGCGATCTCAGCCCCGACCTGAACCATAATGGTGAAATAGAACCGGAAGAATGGATCAAGGAATGTCCCTGTTTCGATGCAACAGAGATCCTGCGAAATCCACCTCCGGTAAATCCGGCGTATCTGAAATAAAAAGATAAGGAAGACTGAAGTTTCACTTCTTCTTTAAAAACCGTTTAGCCAAATATTTTCGTATAGGCTCATCATACAGCTTCAAGCACAGGTAAGCCAACACTACATTCAAGGCATAAACGCATAAAGCAACCTGCCAGGTTTCTCCCAAAGTAAAGAGTTGATTTTTAATCAGCCATGCATAGAACAGATACATGAACGGATAATGTATCACATAAATCGGATACGAGATATCTCCCAGGAACTTACATATCTGAGTTGACTTTTTATCCGTAGTAGTTCCCGATGCTCCTATCCATACAAGGGCGGGGAAAGCTACGATAATACAAAATGCTTCATAAGCACCATTTGTACAAATCGGCTCCGCACCTTCCAGATAGGGTACTGAGAACAAAGCAATCAATACAATGGTACATATCCAGAACGCACCTTTCACCTTCATAGGCTTGAAGTTACGCGACATAAGCATACCCACAGAAAACGGGAACAACATTCTCAATAATCCGCCGCCAAAGTTGACCCCGTCCAACGTCCAGCCCACACCTATATTTCCATAACCGGAAACATCGAAGACTGCGAATAGCGCCAATGCCACTCCCAACAATACAACGAGCACAGTCAGCGCCTTATTGGATAAGCGACGGATAAACAAGGCATAAAGAATATTACCTATATACTCGAAGAACAACGACCAGCAAGGCCCGTTCAACGGAAACATCTCACCGTTGCCACGAACTTCATAACCTACGCCCGGCATTGCGGGAATAAAGAATATCGTGCAGAGCAGAGACAGCATTATCATGGAGATGCCGATATGTGTTCCATCCCATTGCACGGAACCCTGAATACAGAATGTAATAGCACCCAGAACAGCCCCTATTATCACCATAGGATGAAGACGTATCAAACGACGCTTAAAGAAATCTTTCATTGTAAGACTCTTACCCCAACGGTCATCATAGGCATAGCCGATAACGAAACCTGAAAGGATAAAGAAAAAATCCACGGCTAAATATCCATGATTGAACGTTGTAATCATGGTATCGCTTGCAAAAGCATAGCCTTCGAATATATGATACCATATCACCATAAGGGCCGCTACACCACGAAGTCCGTCCAGAAGATCGTAATGCGCCTTGGTATCCGAAAAAGCTGCTGAGGGGGTATTAGACATTTGTTTCTTAGTATTAAGTTAATATTTTCAGATGGCAAAGATACAAAAAAAGAGACTGCCTTTTGAAGACAGTCTCTTTTCATTTTATCTGATTTCAGGAAAATCCTTATTCAATCACTCCGAGTTCACGGAAACATTTCGTCAACTTCTCAACAGCATAGTCTACCTGCTCTTTGGTGTGAGTAGCCATCAATGCTACGCGTACCAGCGTATCTTGCGGTGCACAAGCGGGCGGAATAACCGGATTGATGAAGATGCCTTCGTCAAACGCCATCTTAGTTACGATAAATGTCTTTTCCGCATCACGCACATACAACGGAATGATAGGAGATTCAGTTTCACCGATTTCGAAACCGGCATCACGGAATTTCTTCAATGCATAGTTGGTGATGTCCCACAAACGTTGCTGACGTTCCGGCTCGTTCATAATGATGTGAAGAGCTTCACGGGCAGCAGCCGTAGCAGCAGGCGTGTTACTTGCCTGGAATATATAAGAACGGGCATTGTGGCGCAACCAGTTGATTACCGAAGCATCTCCGGCAACGAAACCACCGATAGAAGCCAGTGACTTGCTAAACGTACCCATAATCAGGTCGATATCATCCGTCACACCGAAATGATCGCAAACACCGCGTCCCTGTTTTCCGAATACACCCAATCCGTGTGCTTCGTCCACCATGATGCTGGCATTGTATTTTTTCTTCAAACGTACGATTTCGGGGAGATTGGCAAGGTCGCCTTCCATAGAGAAAACACTATCCACCACGATCAGTTTGATAGCATCCGGCTCGCATTTCTGGAGTTCTTTTTCCAGATCGGCCATATCGTTATGTTTGTACTTCAATTGAGTAGAAAAGGAGAGGCGGCGACCATCTACGATGGAAGCGTGCACGCGGTCGTCACAGATAATGTAATCGTTACGTCCCGTCAATTGCGGAATAACACCCTCATTTACAGTAAATCCGGTGGAAAAACAGAGTGCATCGTCTTTTCCGACAAACTCAGCCAGTTCTTTTTCCAACTCTACATGTATATCAAGAGTTCCATTTAATAAACGGGAACCTGCACAACCTGTACCGTATTTATCTGTGGCAGCTTTTGCGGCTTCTATTATTCTTTTATCGTAAGTCAGTCCTGTATAAGCATTCGAACCGAACATCAGGACTTTTTTACCATCCATCAACACCTCAGTATCCTGATGGCTGTCAATTGTGCGGAAATAGGGGTATACGCCCATTGCCATATATTGCTGTGGCAGGTCGTATTTCGCCAATTTGTCTTGTAGTAATCCCATGAAATGTTTATTATATAATATGAAATATTTAACTCTTAGTTACAAGCCTTTTGAAAACAGGGGGCAAAGATAGCAAAATATGTGCTTATCTGTTCTTTTTTTACTAAAAAATATATTTGTCCATGGATTAAAGCCCACTCTATGGTTAAAAATTCAAGTATTTGTATTACTTTTGCCATTTATAAAATTGCATAGTGAAACAACCCTTGCATGGACGAAGAAAAAAAGAAAATATCATTCATTATAAATCCGAAATCCGGTACGCAGAGCAAAGAGCAAATCCTCCATTTGCTCGATGAAAAGCTGGATAAGGCAAAGTATGCCCAAGAGGTAATCTATACCGAATATGCCGGACATGCTGTTGAAATTGCTGCACAAAAAGCAAAGGAAAATGTGCATGCTGTAGTGGCTATTGGCGGTGACGGTACGATCAACGAAATAGCCCGTTCGCTGGTGCATACAAAAACAGCATTGGGCATTATTCCGTGTGGTTCGGGAAACGGACTGGCACGCCACCTGCAAATTTCGATGGAGCCCAAAAAGGCGATAGAAATCATCAACGAAGGAATTATAGATGTCATCGATTACGGAAAAATCAATGAAGTGCCTTTCTTTTGTACCTGCGGTGTGGGTTTTGATGCTTTTGTCAGCCTGAAGTTTGCAAAGGCGGGCAGGAGAGGCCCTCTTACCTATTTAGAAAAGACTCTGCTGGAGAGTCTGAAGTATCAGCCCGAAACTTACGAACTGGAAACGGAAGACGGTACTTTAAAGTATAAGGCTTTCCTGATAGCCTGCGGCAACGCTTCGCAATACGGAAACAATGCATACATAGCTCCACAGGCCATGCTGACGGACGGATTACTGGACGTGACCATCCTTGAGCCTTTCACGGTGCTGGATGTACCCTCCCTGTCTTTCCAACTGTTTAATAAGACTATAGACCAAAATAGCCGCATCAAAACTTTCCGCTGCCAGACGCTGCGCATCCACCGTACCAAACCGGGAGTAGTGCACTTTGACGGGGATCCCATGATGATGGGGGAAAACATTGACGTGAAAGTAATCAAAGAAGGATTGCAGGTAATCATCCCCCGGTATGCCGAAAAAGACTCTTCGAATGTATTGCAACGGGCACAAGATTATATAAATGGCCTGAAGCAGATCAATGAGGAGATTGTGCATAAGAACAAGATGATATTGGATAAGAGCAAAGAGCAGATTAAGAAGTTAACGAAAATCTGAGTTTTTTATAAAATAAATCTGTATTTTTGCACGTCATTAGCAATTAAGCGTGTGCCCCGACAGCGCAGCCAAATTGTAAATTGTAAATTGTAAATTGTAAATATCAACATGTTTAGATCACACACCTGCGGAGAACTTCGTATCTCCGATGTCAATAAGCAAGTAACGCTGGCAGGTTGGGTGCAGCGCAGCCGCAAAATGGGAGGCATGACATTCATTGACCTCCGCGACCGTTACGGTATCACCCAGTTAGTTTTTAACGAAGAGGTGGACGCCGCACTTTGCGAGAACGCCAACCGCCTGGGACGCGAATTCGTCATTCAGATTACAGGAACGGTGAACGAACGCTTCAGCAAGAATGCCAATATCCCGACCGGAGATATTGAAATCATCGTATCGGAACTGAATGTGCTGAATGCAGCCCTGACACCTCCGTTCACCATCGAAGATAATACGGATGGTGGCGACGATATCCGCATGAAATACCGTTATCTGGATTTGCGCCGTCCGTCGGTACGCAGAAATCTGGAACTCCGCCATAGAATGACCATTGAGGTACGCCGCTATCTGGACAGCCAGGGTTTCATCGAAGTGGAAACTCCTGTACTGGTAGGCTCTACTCCGGAAGGTGCACGCGACTTCGTGGTGCCCTCACGCATGAATCCGGGACAGTTCTACGCTTTGCCGCAAAGCCCGCAAACCTTGAAACAATTGCTGATGGTATCCGGTTTTGACCGTTACTTCCAGATTGCCAAGTGTTTCCGTGACGAGGACCTTCGTGCCGACCGTCAGCCGGAATTTACTCAGATAGACTGCGAAATGTCTTTCGTAGAACAGGACGACATCATCAACCTGTTTGAAGGTATGACGAAATATCTTTTCAAAGAAATCCGCGGTGTGGAATTGGCAGGTCAGTTCCAGCGTATGGCATGGGCGGACGCCATGAAATATTATGGTAGCGACAAACCCGACTTGCGTTTCGGCATGAAGTTCGTGGAGCTGATGGATATACTGAAAGGTCATGGCTTCTCTGTATTTGATAGTGCCGAATACATCGGTGGTATCTGTGCCGAAGGTGCCGCACACTACACCCGCAAACAACTGGATGCACTGACGGAATTTGTGAAGAGACCGCAGATTGGTGCAAAAGGTATGGTTTACGCCCGTGTAGAGGAAGACGGAAATGTAAAATCAAGTGTTGACAAATTCTATACGCAGGAAGTACTGCAACAGGTGAAAGAAGCTTTCAGCGCCAAACCGGGTGACTTGATTCTGATTTTGAGCGGCGACGACACCATGAAGACACGCAAGCAACTTTGCGAGCTTCGTCTGGAAATGGGTAGCCAATTGGGGTTGCGTGATAAGAACACATTCGCATGCCTGTGGGTGGTAGACTTCCCGATGTTTGAATGGAGTGAGCAAGAAAACCGCTTGATGGCTATGCACCATCCGTTTACCCATCCGAAAGACGAGGACATTGATTTACTGGATACTGATCCGGCAGCAGTACGTGCCGATGCTTATGATATGGTAATCAATGGTGTGGAAGTTGGTGGCGGTTCAATCCGTATCCACGATCCAAAGTTGCAGGCAAAGATGTTCGAAATCCTGGGATTCACTCCTGAAAAAGCAGAAGAACAATTCGGCTTCCTGATGAATGCATTCAAATACGGTGCACCTCCTCATGGCGGTCTAGCATATGGTCTTGATCGTTGGGTATCTCTCTTTGCCGGATTGGATAGTATTCGTGACTGCATCGCATTCCCGAAGAATAACAGTGGACGCGACGTGATGCTGGATGCTCCCGCAGCACTTGATCCGTCTCAGTTGGACGAACTGAATTTGATCGTAGATATCAAAGAATAAGAGTAGGTTAGTTTGTTGTGAGAGAGTCGAGACGCATCTTCCGTTTTGCAGTAATCGGTACGCTGAATGCCCTGATTATAGCAGCAGTCATCTGGCTGATGATGGATGAACTGGACATCGACTATATGCTCTCTAACATAACTGCTTACGTCATTGCACAGACTCATAATTTTATCTGGTGCAAGCACTGGATATTTCCTTTGGATAATAAAGAAAAGAAGAGCAACACCTGGAGGCAGGTGTTGCTCTTTTCTATCGCTTTCGGAATGGCGTATCTGGCGCAATTCCTATTTCTGGTAGTGTTGGTCGAGGCACTGAATTGTGATGAATACCTGGCTCAGTTCCTGGGACTGTTTATCTACGGAGGCGTGAATTTTATAATGAACAGGAGAATCACGTTCCGTTAACGTTTTATCAAACTGCGTTTTGCTGCGCTTTTATCAAATTGCGCTTTATCGCACTTTTATCGAATTGCATTTTAATCAAGGAAGCGTTTCGTCAATCCACCGTATTCATCGATACGGCGGTCGCGCAGGAAAGGCCACCAACGGCGTACATTTTCAGAGCGTTCCATATCTATCTCCACTACTATATTTTCCGGACGATCATTTCCGGCTTGTGCAAGGAATTCTCCTTGCGGACCTGCTACAAAACTATTTCCCCAGAATTGGATGCCATTTGTCTGCATGGACGGATCGGGTTCGTGGCCGACACGGTTAACGGAGATAACAGGAAGTCCGTTGGCTACGGCATGAGCACGCTGGGAGATAATCCAGGCATTGAGCTGGCGTGCCTTTTCATCATCGGCATCACTGCTTTCCCAACCGATGGCGGTGGGGTAGATTAATAATTCGGCACCTTTCAATGCCATCAGGCGGGCAGCTTCGGGGTACCACTGATCCCAGCAAACAAGTACACCCAGTTTTCCGAGAGAGGTTTGGATAGGTTCGAAACCTATATCTCCGGGGGTGAAGTAGAACTTTTCATAATAGGCCGGATCGTCGGGGATATGCATCTTGCGGTATTTTCCGGCAATACTTCCGTCACGATCAAAGACAACGGCGGTGTTATGATAGAGTCCTGGGGCACGTTTCTCAAATAGGGAGGTCACCAATACTATTTTATTGGCAGCGGCCAGTTCGGAATAAAATCCGGTGGAAAGGCCGGGAATGGTTTCCGCCAGATCAAACAGTTGCGTGTTTTCAGTCTGACAGAAATACAGGGAGTTGTGCAGCTCCTGTAATACAACCAGTTGCGCACCATGTGCAGCACAAGCTTCTATGCTTTTAGCCAGGTTCATCAGATTCGTACGAAGATCTGCTGTATTGGCTTGCTGAATAATTCCGACTTTTATTTTTCTCATATCTTTCTAATTTTATTTCAATACACCGGCAGGGTACTGCATCGTAACACAATGGAGCGATCCATGCTGCTTAATCAGCGCCCGGCAATCAATGCCTACAATCTCATATTCCGGGAACGCTTCCTGCAAGACTTCTTTTGCACGTTGGTCATTCTCCGGCTGACGATAAGTAGGATAAAGCACCGCATCATTCATTATCAAGAAATTGGCATACGTTGCGGGGAGGCGTTCGCCCTCTTCCTCAATCTTGTCCACCATAGGCAATGCCAACAGGCGGTAGGGGTTTCCATTCAAAGTACGGAAAGTTTTCAGTTGTTCTTCCATTTGATGGAGAGCTTCGTAATGTTCATCCTGCGTATCGGTGCATTGCACATAGGCAATAGTATCCGGTGAGCAAAGACGAGCGAGCGTATCGACATGACTATCCGTATCATCTCCTGCCAAATACCCATGATCGAGCCAAAGTACCTGTTTCAGATGAAATACAGAACAGAGATAGTCTTCGATTTCATCGCGGCTCATCTGCCCGTTACGATTGGGAGAAAGCAGACACTCGGACGTGGTGAGCAATGTTCCCAACCCGTCGCTCTCAATGGAACCACCTTCCAGAACAAAGCCCAGACGATTAACATACCGCCCATTCAGGAAACCGGCTTCCACAGCCTGACGGGTAATCAGATTGTCTTTATCCGAAGCGAATTTCAGCCCCCAGCCATTGAACATGAAATCAAGAAGCGAAGCGCCTTCTGAATCCAACATGGTAATTGCACCATGATCACGCGCCCAAGTATCATTCGTTTCACACTCCATGAAACGGACATTCTGCATATTGACGGTAGCTGAAATCTGCTTTTTGACCTCCTCCGGTTCGGGAGTTACGATCAGAAGCAATTCCCGTTGGGTTATTTCGCGTGCGATAGCGGCAAAGCAGACTTGTACTTCCGTAAGCATATGTGCCCAGTCAGTTCCGGCATGGGGCCAAGTCAGCTGTATTCCGCTTTGCGGCGCCCATTCGGCAGGTAAAACAGCATTAAACGTATCACTCATATTTATCATTCTTTCTTTTCTTCTTTCGGCTTGCGGTCAAAGAACGGATTCTTGGTCGAAGCACTGACCGGAATAGCATACACGGATCTGCATCCCGGCAACCACTCCAATTGCTGCGCAGCAAGTCCGGCAGAGAACATCACACGGGTATCCACGCGCAAATCGGCCGCCGTGGCACAAGCCGAACCGATAGCTATACCTACATCGACCGAATTCACGGCACAAGGCACACCTTCGGGGCGTCCCGCACAAGTGGGATAACCACAATGGCCGCAATTCAATCCTTGCGCCTGCTCGCGCGTACCTATTATAATTACACATTCAGCCTGCAAAATGTTGGCGGCATCCCGCAAAAAGAACTTCATTCCGTGTTCTTCCACCATGGCAACCATCTTGTCCGACAGTACTTTTAAATCGTCTCCGGTGACCATAGCTATTTCAATTATATCTACACCTTTTCCCTTCGGAGCGGTACGGGCAGCAGTCATCATCTGCCTTGCCACGTCCAACACATGTTCGTGGCGGCTTGCACGTTCGTTCTGTATCATAATTCTCACTTTTATTAAAAACTGATAGCAAAGATAATGCAAATTGAGTGCAGAACTTTCATGCTTGCATGAAAAAGTTATGCCAAAATGCAGCTTATCTTATTTAAAGATACTGATTTCAGCCAATAATCCGCCGTTTTCTCAGAATTCCTTTCTATATTTGCTTTCAAATGGAGACCAGGACTATACTTCAAATAGACAACGCATGCATCGCTTTCGGAGCAGATACACTTTTTTCCGGTTTTTGCTTACAGCTGCACGAAGGGGAAATCGCCTGTATTTCCGGACAATCGGGGCGGGGAAAGACCTCCTTGCTGAATGCTGTTTTAGGATTTGTACCCCTCAAAGCAGGGAGCATCACCGTTAACGGCATTTTACTGGAAAAAGGAACTATCGACCAAATTCGCAGGCAAGTGGCATGGATACCGCAAGAATTGGCGCTTCCATCGGAATGGGTGAAGGAAATGGTACAACTCCCTTTCAATCTGAAAGCTAACAGGAATACCCCCTTTTCACTGGACAAACTATTTGCCTGTTTCGATGAATTGGGGCTGGAAGAGGAATTGTACGATAAACGTGTGAATGAGATCTCCGGAGGACAACGGCAACGTATCATGATTGCCGTAGCCACCCTGATGCAAAAGCCGCTGCTGATTGTGGATGAACCGACTTCCGCACTGGATTCGGACTCTACGGATAGAGTACTTGCTTTCTTCCGGAAACGAATGAGGGAGGGAAGTGCCATCCTCGCCGTCTCTCACGACCAAGGATTTGCGCAAGGATGCAACCAGATGATAACACTGTAACTAAGAGATTAATAAAGTGGGAACTATCGACATATCATATACCAGTTTAGCCATCGGATTGTTGCTGTTGCTCATTCCGTTGTTCTACTTGTGGAAGTTCAAGACAGGGCTATTGTGGGTTACCGTGATTGGTATCGCACGGATGATTGTACAACTTTTCTTTATCGGTATCTACCTGAAATACTTGTTTCTGTGGAATAACCCGTGGATCAACTTTCTGTGGGTGATTATTATGATATTCGTTGCCGCACAAACCGCCCTGGCACGCACCCAGCTAAAACGGAAGATACTGTTTATTCCTATCTCCATAGGTTTCTTATTCAGTGTCGTCTGCATCGGCATGTACTTCATTGCCATTGTATTACGATTGGAAAATGTGTTCAGTGCCCAGTATTTTATTCCGATATTCGGTATCCTGATGGGAAACATGCTATCCAGCAATGTTGTTGCGCTGAATGCTTATTATAGCGGATTGAAACGGGAACAGCAATTGTATCGCTATCTGCTTGGCAATGGCGCCACAAGGGCAGAGGCACAGGCGCCTTTTATCAAACAGGCTATCATAAAGTCTTTTAGTCCGTTGATTGCCAATATTGCCGTTATGGGCTTGGTGGCACTGCCCGGCACAATGATCGGACAAATCCTGGGAGGTAGTAGCCCGAATGTCGCCATCAAATATCAAATGATGATTATGGTGATAACCTTCACGGCATCCATGCTTTCGCTGATGATTACCATCTCGTTGGCATCGCGTAAGTCGTTCGATGCCAACGGAAAACTATTGCAGGTAATGGTAGAGAAAAAGGAAAAGAAGAAAAACCGTTAATGCTCTACTTTTTCAGGAGTATAACGCAACTGCACATACTGTACGCCGGGTTTTATATAAGCACTATCCATCAACACTTTCCTTACCCGGAACGTCTCAAGACGGCGATTTATATAACTTTTTATATATCCTTTCTGCGGTTTCACATACGAAAGTACTTCTATACGCCCTGCCAAATGGATATTGACTTTGGCTTTCACGGTACGTACCGCACTCGGTCTCTTTGACGGTTGTCCGGGCATTTCCTTATGTTTATCTATCCAGAAGATGGCTGTAGCCTTCGGAGTAGTATCCACAAATTCCTCTTGTGCATCCTCTTCACCGCCATCCTGGGCTTTGGGTGAGGGTTGGCACGAGAAAAGAATGCATAATAAAGCAAAAAACGAGAAAAGTAATGCTTTCATGGTATTGAGTTTTACAATTATCCGAACAAATATATAAAAAAAGAGTAAAACAAACAGTTATTCAGTGCATTTTTACTATATTTGCACCGAAATTTTCTATTCACATAATGAGAATTAAGGAGATAGTAAGCGCCCTTGAACGGTTCGCGCCTCTGCCATTGCAAGACGGATTTGATAA